>JADHED010000786.1_pt1 | contig 32245 bp, 34 predicted proteins | sample 8952041 | NCBI WGS metagenome assembly JADHED01 (sample SAMN16124423, study PRJNA663239) | bioreactor sludge metagenome | isolation source: sludge (control) | place: India:Bengaluru | collected 2018-09-08
TTGCTGCGGGGCGTTAACTCAGCGGTAGAGTGCCATCTTCACACGGTGGAAGTCGAAGGTTCGAATCCTTCACGCCCCACCAGGTTGGGACGGACCGCAGCACATACGGGCCCCTAGCTCAGCTGGGAGAGCGCTGCCTTCGCAAGGCAGAGGTCGAGGGTTCGAATCCCTTGGGGTCCACTCGTTTCGCCGCGCCGTCCCTCGTCGCCTCGTCCGGACCCCCCTCCCCGTCCCCGCGCCCGCGAGGGTCTCGCGACACGAGCGCCGATTCACCGGCGTTCCACAGGCGGTTCACAGAGTTTTCCACATGTTGGGTCTGCCGCAGCTCGACACCCCAAGATCTTGTGCTTTTTCTGTTGACACGGTCCCGCCGCCTCGCTAAGGTACGTGCCGCCGCGAGACCCCGTGACGGTGCGCCGCTGTCCGCGGACGACCGCGACCGGGACGCGGGGCCGTGCGCCGGGGCCCCGAGCGGGCCGGTCGAGGGAAGACCCGCGAAGGCGACGTCACGGCGAACCGTCATCGACGACGAGGAGGGGCGAGGAATGTCAGTGAGCGAGCCGGCGGGCCGCACCAGGGAGACGGGGGCGAGGGGCAGCGCGGGGGCGGGGGCGGGGGCGGTCCCCGGGGCGGACACCACGCCGCGGCGGGGGAAGGGCGGGTTCGGGCCGGGGCCGGGGATCGAGGTCCAGCGACGCTTCACCCGGCCGGGCGAGTCCCCCTTCGAACAGGTCCAGTGGGAGCGCCGGACGGCGGCGATCACGAACGAGCGGGGCGAGGCGGTCTTCGCGCAGACCGACGTCGAGGTGCCGCGGTCGTGGTCGCAGACGGCGACCAACATCGTCGCGCAGAAGTACTTCCGCGGCGCGCTCGGCACGCCCGAGCGCGAGAACTCCGTGCGCCAGCTGATCGGCCGGGTCGCCGGCACGATCGCGCGCTGGGGCCGCGAGGGGGGCTACTTCCGCGGCGAGACGGACGCGCAGGCGTTCGAGGACGAGCTCACCTACCTGCTGCTGCACCAGATGATGTCGTTCAACTCGCCGGTCTGGTTCAACCTCGGGATCGAGCCGCACCCGCAGGTCTCGGCGTGCTTCATCAACAGCGTCCAGGACTCGATGGCGTCGATCCTCGAGCTCGCGAAGACCGAAGGGATGCTGTTCAAGTACGGCTCCGGCTCGGGCAGCAACCTGTCCAGCATCCGCTCGTCGAAGGAGGCGCTCGCCGGCGGCGGCACCGCGTCCGGGCCCGTCTCCTTCATGCGCGGCTACGACGCCTTCGCCGGCGTGATCAAGTCGGGCGGCAAGACGCGGCGCGCGGCGAAGATGGTCATCCTCAACGCCGACCACCCGGACATCTTCGACTTCATCGAGTGCAAGTCGCGCGAGGAGAAGAAGGCGCACGTGCTGATCGAGAGCGGCTACGACCCGGCGTTCAACGCGGCGGGCGGCGCCTACGACTCGGTCTTCTTCCAGAACGCGAACCACTCCGTCCGCGTCACCGACGAGTTCATGCGCGCCGTCGTCGAGGACCGCACCTGGCAGACCCGCGCGGTCACGAGCGGCCAGCCGGTCGAGACCGTCCGCGCGCGCGACATGATGCGCCGGATCTCGCAGGCGGCGTGGGAGTGCGGCGACCCGGGCCTGCAGTTCGACACGACGATCAACACCTGGCACACGTCGAAGGCGAGCGGCCGGATCAACGCGTCCAACCCCTGCTCCGAGTACATGTTCCTCGACGACACGGCCTGCAACCTCGCGTCGCTCAACCTGCTCAAGTTCCTGACCCCCGAGGGCCGGTTCGAGGCCGACGCGTTCCGCCACGCGGTGGGGATCACGCTCGCGGCGCAGGAGATCGTGGTCGACGAGGCGAGCTACCCGACGCCGCGCATCGGCGAGAACTCCTACGCCTACCGGCCGCTCGGCCTCGGGTTCGCGAACCTCGGCGCGCTGCTGATGGCGCTCGGCCACCCCTACGACTCCGAGGCGGGCCGCGCATACGCCGGCACGATCACGGCGCTGATGTGCGGCGAGGCCTACGCGACGTCGGCCCGGATCGCGCGCGACCACGGCGGCCCCTTCGCGGGGTACCCGGAGAACCGCGACGCGTTCATGGAGGTCATCGCCCGCCACCGCGTCCACGCGGAGGCGCTGCCCGAGGACCTCGTTCCGCGCCCGCTGCTCGCGGCCGCGCGCGACGCGTGGCGCGCCGCGGAGGAGACCGGCGGCAAGCACGGCTTCCGCAACGCGCAGGCGACGGTGCTCGCGCCGACCGGGACGATCGCGTTCATGATGGACTGCGACACGACCGGCATCGAGCCCGAGCTCTCGCTCGTGAAGTACAAGAAGCTCGTCGGCGGCGGCGTGATCAAGATCGTCAACAACACGGTCCCGGTCGCCCTCCGCCGGCTCGGCTACCCGAAGGACGAGATCCAGGCGATCCTCGACCACATCGAGGAGCACGGGACGATCGAAGGCGCGCCGCACCTGCGCGACGAGCACCTCGCGGTCTTCGACTGCTCGCTGAAGCCGGCGACGGGCTCCCGCTCGATCCACTGGATGGGCCACCTGCGGATGATGGCGGCCGCGCAGCCGTACCTGTCGGGCGCGATCAGCAAGACGATCAACATGCCGCAGGAGGCCACGGTCGAGGACGTCGAGAAGGCCTACGTCGAGGCCTGGCGGCTCGGCCTCAAGGCGGTCGCGATCTACCGCGACGGCTGCAAGAACTCGCAGCCGCTCTCGACCAGCGCCGACAAGAAGAAAGGGGCCGCGGCGGAGGCCGCCGCGGAGCCGCGGGTCGAGTACCGCCCGCTGCGGCGCCGCCTGCCGGACGAGCGCGAGTCGCTGACGCACAAGTTCTCGGTCGCCGGGCACGAGGGCTACATCACGGTCGGCCTCTACCCGGACACGCGCCAGCCCGGCGAGATCTTCGTCGTGATGGCGAAGCAGGGCTCGGTCGTCTCCGGGCTGATGGACGCGTTCGCGACCGCGATCTCGCTCGCGCTGCAGTACGGCGTGCCGCTCGACGTGCTCGTGACCAAGTACTCGCACATGCGCTTCGAGCCGTCGGGCTACACCAACAACCGCCAGATCCCGATCGCGAAGTCGATCATCGACTACATCTTCCGCTGGCTCGGCCTGAAGTTCCTCGAGCGCCCCGTCGCGCCGACCGGCAAGGACCTCGAGAACGGCGCGTCGGCCGAGCCCGCGGCGACGCCGGCCGAGGCGGCGGCCCCGGCGCTGGTCTCGGCGGCCGCGATCCCCGGCCCGGCGCCCGTGTCGGCGCTGGAGACCAACGAGAAGAAGGTGTTCCACTCCAAGTCGGACGCGCCGCCCGGCGCTGGAGACCAACGAGAAGAAGGTGTTCCACTCCAAGTCGGACGCGCCGCCCTGCCACGACTGCGGCGAGATCATGGTCCGCAACGGCGCCTGCTACGCCTGCACGAACTGCGGGGCGACGTCCGGCTGTTCCTGACCCCGGAAGCCCCGCCGGGAAAGCGGAAGGGCGGCCGAGAGGCCGCCCTTCTTCGTTCGGACGGGCGGCCTTGCAGCCGCCCTTCTTCGTTCCGGACGGGCGGCCTTGCAGCCGCCCTTCTTCGTTCCGGACGGGCGGCCTCGCGGCCGCCCTTGGTCGCCGGGAGGCGTCAGTCGCGGTTGCCGGCGACCGCGGGGGCCGGGCCCGACGCGGAGATGCGCACGACCTCGCCGAGGCTGATCGTGATCAGCCGGCCGGGGGCCAGCGCGCGGATCATGTGCGTCGTGTTCGGCGGGATCTCCAGCGACAGCTTGCCGTCGGGCGAGAGCACGTGCTTGTCGGCCCCCGTCGTCAGCTCGAACTGGCCGTCCACGACCACGAACGTCTGCGCGACGGTGTGCGCGTGCGACGAGAACTGGGCGTCGGGCGTCTTGGCCTTCAGCAGCGCGACCTGGTAGATGCCGTCCGGCGCGGTCCCGATGTGCTGCAGGCTGAAGTCGGGGGACTCGAAGTGGTCCTTCCGCGTCTCGATGAACGGCTGGTTGAATTCTTCCGTGGGCGTCAGGTCGTCGAAGATCGACCGGAAGTAATGACGGGTATCGTCGGTCGCCCGCGCGCGGTACGCCGCGAAGAGCAACTCGCGCCGGTCGAGGCCGAGCGCGTCCGCGAGGCGCAGCACCACGCCGTCGCCGGGGATCTTGCCGTCGTTCTCGATCTGGACGATGTAGGGCTGGGTCACGCCGACCTTCTCGGCCAGCTGCTTCTTGTTAAGTCCCAGGCGCTCCCGGTGGAACCTGACGATTTCCGCGAAAGTCATGTCCGTGATCCCCCTTCTGATTCTGTCTGCCCGGCAACTAGTCTAAGGCACATACAAGTTAGCCTAGACGAGGCAGGCAGGTCAAGAGCGACGGACAGAGAAGTTAGACGCGCGTGTTTGTCGCCCGGCGATCCCGCTCCACCCGCCCCGCCGGCCGCGCCCCCGGGGCCCCTGCCGGAGCCTGTCCAGCCCCTGTCCGCCGGCCGTCCGGAGCTCCTGCGACGCGCGGCCGCTAACAAGATTATGCGTCCAAATTACCTTGTCAGGGTGGGGGACGCACTTAATGGTCCGCCCGCGCGCGCGTGACCGCCCCGGGGCCGCGCGGGATCCGGCCCGGATCCGCCCCGTCCGCGCGGCTGTATAATCGTTCGCCACATCCGAAACCTGCGCGGGCCGGCGGGACGGCACGTCCCCCGGCTTTTTCATGGCCGGTCCGTGGGGGCGGGGCCTTGCCCCGCCCGGTGGAGGCGGGGCTCTGCTCCGCCCGGTGGAGGCGGGGCCCTGCTCCGCCCGATGAGATCAAGAGACGAGGAGTTGCCGGATGCCGAACCTGGCGGTCGTCGGGGCCCAGTGGGGAGACGAGGGCAAGGGCAAGGTCGTGGACCTGCTCGCCCCGCGGTTCGCGGTCGTCGCGCGCTACCAGGGCGGGCCGAACGCGGGGCACACGGTCGTGTTCGGCGGCCGGTCCCACGCGCTCCACCACATCCCGTCCGGCATCTTCCACGCCGGCGTGCGCAACCTCGTCGGCGCCGGGACCCTGGTCGACCCCGACCGGATCCTCGAGGAGATCGCGAAGCTCCGCGACCAGGGGATCGACGTCGCCGGGCGGCTCGTGCTGTCGCCCCGGTCCCACGTCATCCTGCCGTTCCACCGCGACCTCGACGCGGCGGCCGAGGGGCGCCTCGGCGGGTCCGCGATCGGCACCACCCGGCGCGGGATCGGCCCCGCGTACAGCGCGAAGGCCGAGCGCTGGGGGGTCCGGCTGGGCGACCTCGCGCATCCCGGGGTTGTCGCCGAGCGGGTCGCGCAGGCGCTCGCGCTGGGGGTCGCGACCCAGCTCGAGGCGCTCGGGGCGCCGCTGCCCGACCCCGGGCAGATCGCGCGGTCCGCCGAGCGCTGGTGGGCGGAGCTGGGCCCCCTCTGCGGCGACGTCACCGGCGAACTGCACGCGGCCCTGGCCGCCCGCCGCCCGGTCCTGTTCGAGGGGGCACAGGGCGCCATGCTCGACGTCGACCACGGGACCTACCCGTTCGTGACGTCGTCCAGCACGATCGCGGGCGGCATCCCGGCGAGCCTCGGCATCCCGCCACGCGCGGTGGAGCACGTCGTCGGCGTGGTCAAGGCCTACGCGACGCGGGTCGGCGCCGGCCCGTTCCCGACCGAGGACCTCGGCGCGACGGGCGAGGCGCTGCGCGAGGCCGGCCGCGAGTACGGCACGACGACCGGGCGCCCGCGGCGCTGCGGTTGGTTCGACGCCGTGGCGATGCGCTACTCGGTCCGCCTGAACGGCCTCGACGCGCTGTGCGTGACCAAGTTCGATGTCCTCTCGGGCCAGCCGGTGCTGAAGCTGGGCACGGCCTACGAGATCGACGGCGAGCGCCTCGACACCGTGCCGCCGGGCGCGGCGGAGTACGGGCGCGCGAAGCCGGTGTACGAGGAATTGCCGGGCTGGACCGAGCCGCTCTCGAACGTGCGCTCGCTCGCGGCCCTGCCGCGCAACGCCCGGGCGTACCTCGACCGGCTCGCCGAGCTCTGCGAGTGCCCCGTCGGGCTCCTCTCGATCGGGGCGGACCGCGTGCAGACGATCGTCCCGCGGGGCAGCCTCCTCGAGACGTGGACCGGGGGTGCGGCGTGAGCGGCGCGGCGGCCGAGTCGACGTTCCCCTGCGCGGTCGTGCCGGGGCGCGAGGCCGCCGAGCGCGCGGTCGCCCGCCTCGCCGCCGCCGGCATCGACGCCCTCGTGGTCGAGCCGGGACCGCGATACCACCTCCTGCCCGCGGGGTCGCTCGAGGTCCGCGTCCCGGCGAGCGAGGCCACGCGCGCGAGGGTCCTGCTGGCGGCCGAGGCGTAACCCGCGGCCGCGCGTTCCGCGCGCGGCCGTCCGTCTCGTGCCGTCCGTGCCCGGGCCGCAATAGAAACCGTCCCGCGCGCCCGGTTCGTCGTAGAGTGCGGGCGCGGCCACGCCGCGGGCCGGAGCGCAGCCGGTCCTCCACGTCCCTGCCGGAGTCCCGATGAGTCGTCGTTCGACGCTCTTTCTGTGCGTTGCGGTCGTCGTGTCCCCAGCCCTCGCGCAGGTCCCGAAGACGCCGGCCTCGGCCCTCGATTCCCGCGTCACGGCGTCTCCGGTGCTGCGGGTGGCGCCCCGCCACGCGGACGCGAACCGCCCGGGGACGCTCGCGGCGGAGGCCGCGGCCGACCGCGGCCGCTTCCTCGCGGGAGAGGGTGCCGGCTGGAGGACCGTCGTCGACGCCGCCAGCGGTCGCGTCGCGCTGATGGAGGGGAAGGGGATCCCCTGGTTCGGCGATCCCGAGGCCGTCAGCCTGGCCGCGGCGCGCGATCGCGCGCTCGCCTTCGTCAAGGCCTACCCCGGCCTCTTCGGCGCGGACGCGGGCGCCCTGGTGCTCGAACCGGCCGCGAGCGGGCCGCACGGCGGGCTCACCTTCGTCGAGTTCCGCGTCGTCCACGGCGGCGTACCGGTCGAGGACGCCCGGGTGGTGTTCCGGCTCAGGGCCGGGCGGCTGGTGCAGGTCGGCCAGGAGTTCGTCGCGCCGTCGCTCGCCGCGCTCGACCCCCGCCCGGCGATCGACGCCGCCGCGGCGTGGAGGGTCGCGTGGGCGCACGTCGGCGGGCGTACGGCGGCCGACACGCCCGTCGGCCCCGAGCGCCTGCTGATCGTTCCGGTCGACGAGGGGGGCACCCTCTCGTACCGCCTCGCGCACGTGCTGGCCTTCACGCGCGAGCGCGTCACGGGGACCTGGGAGGCGCGGGTCGACGCGCACAGCGGCGACCTGCTCTCGTTCCGCGACGTGAACCGCTACGGCCGCGTGCGCGGCGGCGTCTACGTCGGCGACCGCCCGTCGCCCGAGGTGGACCGGCCGCTGCCGAACGTGGACATCGGCGGGGGCGCGTACGCCGACGGGTCGGGCCGCTTCGCGGGGGACGCCGCGACGTCGACCCTCGCCGGCCGCTACGTGCGGGTCCTCGACGACTGCGGGCCGATCTCGCACGCGACCACGACCGGCGACCTGGCCTTCGGCGCCGGCCCGGGGACGGACTGCCAGACCCCGGGCCTCGGCGGGGACGGCAACACGCACGCGGCGCGCACGCAGGCCTACGTCATCGACGAGGCCAAGGCGCGGGCGCGGACGTACCTGCCGGGCAACGCGTGGCTGAGCGCGACGCTCCAGGACAACGTCAACCTCGGCCAGACCTGCAACGCGTACTTCTCGCCGATCGAGGGCTCGATCAACTTCTTCCGCTCGGGCGACGGCTGCGCCAACACGGGCGAGCTGCCCGGCGTCTCGTTGCACGAGTTCGCGCACGGCCTCGACGCCAACGACGGCAACGGGGCGAGCCCGGACGACGGCACCGGCGAGACCTACGGCGACCTCACCGCGGCGCTGTTCACGCACTCGTCCTGCGGCGGGGCGGGCTTCTTCGGCTCCGGCAACTGCGGCGGCTACGGCGACGCGTGCCTCGCCTGCAGCGGCGTGCGCGAGATCGACTGGGACCGGCGGGCGATGCACACCCCGGTGACCCCGGAGATGCTGGCCGACGGGGGCGGGTACGAGTGCCGGCTCGACGCCGGCTACCCCGGGCCGTGCGGCTACGAGGGGCACTGCGAGTCCTACATCGCCTCCGAGGCCGTCTGGGACCTCGCGACCCGCGACCTGCCGGCCACCGGCATGGACCCGGCGACCGCCTGGCAGCTCGTGGACCGGCTCTGGTTCACGACGCGCGCGACAGCGACCTCGGCCTACGCCTGCCCGACGACGCAGACGGCCGACGGCTGCGGCGCGGGCAGCCTCTTCAGCGTGTTCCGCGTGGCCGACGACGCCGACGGCGACCTGTCGAACGGCACGCCGCACGCCGCCGCGATCTTCGCGGCCTTCGACCGGCACGGGATCGCCTGCAGCAGCGTCAACAACGACGACCAGCCCTCGGGCTGCCCGGCGCTGGCCGCGCCGGTGGTGACGGGCGTCCCCTCGAACGACAGCGTCACGCTGAGCTGGCCGGCGGTGCCGGGCGCGACGCGCTACCTCGTGCTGCGCAACGACGACGGCTGCGACGCCGGCTACACCCGCGTCGGCGAGACCAGCGGGACGACGTACGTCGACAACGAGCCGGTGAACGGCGTCGGGTACTGGTACCGCGTCCAGCCGGTCGCGGGGGGCGAGGCCTGCGCCGGCACGGTCAGCGCGTGCGTCCCGCTGATGCCGGTCGCCTGCCGCGGCGCCTTCGCGCTCGACAAGCCGGTCTACAACTGCAGCGACACGATGTCGATCACGCTGACCGACGCCGACCTCGTGGGCCACGGCACGCAGGAGGTCCACGTGCGCTCCACGGCGGAGGAGACGCCGGAGGACGTGGAGCTGGTCGAGGACCCGCCGGGCAGCGGCCGCTTCCGGGGCTCGATCCTCACCTTGGCGTCCGTCGCGCCCGGCGACGGCGCGATCGGCGTGGCGCACGGCGCGGTCGTGACGCTGACCTACGAGGACGGCGACGCCTGCGGCGCCGGGCCCGAGCGGATCGAGCGCACCGTCGATGCGGACTGCGTCGCCCCGGTGATCTCCGGCCTCGGCGTGGCCGCGACGGACATCAGCGCGGCCGTGACCTGGGCCACGGACGAGCCGGCGACCTCGCGCGTGATCTTCGGCACCGGGAAGCCGCCGGGCACCAGCGTGACCGACGGCCAGTACGTGCAGGGCCACCTGGTCGAGCTGGGCGGGCTGACGTCCTGCACGACGTACTACGTCGAGGTCCAGTCCGCGGACGCGGCGGGCAACGTCGCCGTGAGCAACGGCGGCGGCACGTACGAGCCGTTCGTGACCGGCGGCCGCAGCTACGTGCTCGCCGACGACGTCGAGAGCGGCCCGGGCGGCTGGACGGTCCAGACCAACCAGGGCTCGGCGTTCCACATCGACAGCTGCCGCGCGGTGTCGGGCGTGAACGCGTGGAAGGCCGGAGCGCCGGAAGGGCAGTGCCCCGGCACGTACGCGTCCAACACGGGGACGATGCTCATCTCCGCGCCGGTGGACCTCGGCGCCCCGGGGCACGGCTACCACCTCCGCTTCCGGGAGTGGGGCGACACCGAGATCAGCAGCTACGGCACGGTGCGCGACACCTGCACCGTGCAGATCAGCGTCGACGGCGGGACGTCGTACGAGAACCTGCAGGACCCCTACGGGGGCTACTCCAACGGCTGGTTCCACAACGACATCGACCTGTCCGGCTACTCGGGGCCGGTGCGCTTCCGGTTCCTCTTCGAGTCCGACTTCGACTGGAACTACGAGGGCTGGTACCTCGACGACATCGAGGTCAGCCGGGTCGTCGCCTGCGCGCCCGAGATGCGCTACGACGGCCACGCCGTCCAGGACGTCTGCCCGGGCGGCGGGACGGGCCACGGCGACGGCGTCGTCGACCCGGGGGAGGCGGTGCGGCTGCCGCTGACGCTCGCGAACATCGGGCCGGCCGGCGCCACGCTGCTCTCCGCGACGGTCTCGTCCGCGCACCCCTCGGTGACGATCACGAACCCGCGCGCGGTGTTCCCGCCGGTGGGCCCGGTGGACAGCACCGCCTCCACGCCGCCCCACGTGTCGGTCCAGTTCGCGCCGGACGTGGCGTGCGGCACCGTCGTGCCGCTCGACCTGCACGTCACCTCCGAGCAGGGCGAGTGGGACGACACCTTCGACGTGACGGTCGGGTCGCTCGCGCCCGGCGCGCCGGTCAACCTGGTCGACGAGCACTTCAACACGTCCGCCACGATGCCCGCGGGGTGGACCAGCGAGAAGACGTCGGGGAACCTCTGGAACGTCCCGGGGTTCGCGACCTACAACTGCGCGGGCTCCACCGGGTTCTACCTGCGCTACCCCGTCAACTACTCGCAGGCGGCCAACTCCTGGGCGTTCACCCCCGGGATGGCGCTGCAGCCGGGGGTGACGTACACGCTGGCCTTCAACCAGCGCGTCGGCTACTCGGGCCCGTTCGACCTCGGCGAGAACCTCACGGTGAAGCTCGGCACGGCGCCGCACGCCGGCAACATGACGTCGGAGCTGTGGAAGCAGTCGGGGCTGAAGAACGGCAACTGCACGCAGCGCAGCGTCACGTTCACCGTGCCGTCGGCGGGGACGTACTACATCGGGTTCTGGTGCACGAGCGGCGCCGGCCAGACGGAGGTCATCCTGGACGACGTCGTGGTCTCGTACGCGCCGACGGTCTGCACGGTGAACCCGTGCACGTCGGGCGATCTCGCCGCGCCGGGCGAGGTCTCGAACGTGGTCTTCACGACGCGCGACGCGCTGTCGTGGACCGCGGTGCCGGGTGCGGACGCGTACCGCGTCTACCAGGACCGCGCGGAGTGGTGCGAGCGCTGGAGCGGCCCCGAGACGTCGACGGGAGCGGTGCTGGGCGAGGTGCTCGAGTCCGGAGGTTCGGCGTGGTTCCTCGTCACGGCGGTGAATGCCGGCGGCGAAGGCACGGCGGGGTCGTCGAGCGACGGCCTGCCCCGCGACCTCGGCCCCACCGGGATCTGCCCCTAGGCCTCGACCCGCGGGGTCCGAGGGGACCGGCAGAGCGGCACGAAAGAACGGGACCGGCCGTCCCGAAGCGGACGGCCGGTCCTATTTCGTCGAGGAGAGGAGAGCGGGAGAGAAGAGAACGGCGGACGGGATGGCCCGATCCGCAAGTCATTTCCGGCCAATCCGGCGACCCACGGCACCCCGTCCGCTGCGCCCTTCCTAAAGCAACCACGGTGCCAACCGCGGCCGCGACGCTCGCGCCGCTCGCGGCGCCCGCGCTCTTCTCGCCTCTTCCGCGTAACTCCTTGATCGGCAGTGACGGCGCGGGACGACCGACGCGCGCCGCGCCATCGAGGGAGGGCGCGGGTGGCGAGAGGCCACGAGGAGGCGCGCGGACGTTTCCGGATTCCACAATCGCGCCTGCAAGATTTTCCAGAGCACCGGCCGCGGCACCCGGAAGGTGGCGGCCCGCGGCACGCGTGCCGCGGGCCGATTATGCGACCACCTGTCGCTGAGTCCGCGCGGCATCAGTACTTGTCTCAGGGTGAAGGTGACCCAGAGGGTCGGCTGTCGATGCTCATCGTCCGCTCCATGCCCAGGTGCCGGGACTCCAGTTCGCGTCGAGATCGCTCGCGAGCACTGGGTCGAGGAAGGACTGCACCGCCCTCGTGACGTCGGCGAGCGTGGCCCAGGAGAGCTGGTCTTCTCGCGCCATCGCCGCGTAGGGGGTCTCCCACGCCGGTGGGGGCGCGGGCACCAACGACGGCAGCGGATGGGTCCTGCGGAACGTGAAGGTCTGATCGAGCGCCGCGCGCAGGCGCTTGGCATCGAGCGCTTGAGCCGTCGCGAGCAGCGCCAGGTCCGGGAGGTCCTTCACCCGTGAGTTCGGGCGCGAGCGGGGCATCGTGTACGCGTGTAGCTTCTCGGCGATGTGGGTCGCGAGCGGGTAGAGCCGCAGCGTGGGCGGCGCGATGCCGGCGAACGCAAGCACGTCGTCTGCCACCACGACCTCGGGCTCACCGAGAATCGGATCGCCGAACGCGACGTCGACTCCGAAGGGCTGGCCGTACACCTTTCCGGCGAGCCTGCACTCGGCTCGGTACCGGAGCCCGCCATACTGCATCCCGTCGTCTTGGATCTCGGGGTGATCGTCGTCGGGGCGGACCTCGAAGGTCATGAAGTCGCCGAGGTTGCGCCGTCCGGCATCCTGGAGCCTGGCGAGGATGTCGTCGGGCGAGCCCATCAGCCTCAGGTCGATGTCCTTGGTGGTGCGCGCCCGCTCGAGGCGAAGCTCCAGCACGAGGCCGCCCTTGAGCGTGGCGGCGTCGCCAAGCACGGCCACGATGCGCGCCAGGAAACGATCGAACACCAGGATCTGCCGCCTGCGGGCGAACTCGCCGCCGGTCTTCGCCGCCGAGCGGAGGCGCTGCTCGAGCGCCTGCTTGAAGGCCTCGGGGGAAGAGTAGGTGCGAGCCGTCATGCGCCGAGTCCTCCGAAGGGGCGCAGGGCCTCGTCCACGTCACCGAGTTCGGCCTTCGCGACGAGCCCCCGCCGGATGGCCTGCTGCGCTGCCTGGCGCAGCAGATCGGGAGCCATGGCTTCACGGGCGCAGTCGTTCAGCGTGCGCCGAGGATTGGTGGTCGGAGCCGCGCCGAACCAGGAGAGATCGTCTGCTGGCACGTCCGCGTGGTGAAGGACGACGCCGGCCGGGACCCTGAATCGACGACGGCGCCAGGCTCGCGGTAGCGTCAGATGCACGTGCGCCGGGAGCGCATCGGAGAGTCCATGCAGAGCCAGCGCGGTCTGGTGCGAGATCACGCCGGCCCGCTCCGACCAGAGCCACTCGGTGATCAGTTCCTCGTGCTCACCCGCGGGGAAGTGGACGAGCCGGTAAATGCCTCGGCGTGTCCGCACGACCCGCCCGGCGCGGATGTGTTTGAGCAGCAGCTGGGTCGAGAAGCCGGCCTCTGCCGCTTGCCCGGTGGTGAAGTAGCCCTCCTGCACGCTCGCCGTCTCGAACAGCAGGATCCAGTCCGGCCTCTTGGGTCGCCCGTCCATGCGCAAATAGTAACCCAGAGTTACGTTTTGTGCAAGTCTGCACGGCTCGGGCGCGTTCCGTAACCCTGGGTTTCGTTTCGTGCGTTCTCCTGGGGCCTTCTGCTTGCCGAGGGCGGGAACTCCCTGCCTGACGGAGAAAAAGGCAGGGGCGAGGTTGCGGGACGATTCGACAGTCCCCCGCGGAAGGGCTGGACCGGTGAGACGGGGTGCAGGACCCCGTGTAATCTCACGCGTCGCGCCATTCTCCCGACGTGAGCAAGGGATTTTCGGCGCACCTCCAGCGCGGTAAAGTCGGGCCTCTCGTTGGAGGACAAGCCGATGAACGGGCCGCTAGCTCAACCGGCAGAGCAAGGGACTTTTAACCGGCTCGATCCCAGAATCCACGGATTCGCGAGACTGAACGAACAAGAAGTTCGCTCAGTATTCGCGTCTCGTCGTCCGTACTTGTGTGCCCAGTCGGTGGTGTCGTCGAAGTCTGGAACAACCGATGGAACAACCGGAGGGCACGGAAGTGCCTGAGTCGACGAACTGTTCGGCGCGCCGAACAGTCGATAGAGCCCGGTCGGAAATCATCTGGCGACCTCCCGCGAGTCCGCTTAGGGTACGCGGCGCTGGAGGGATCACCGTGACCGCCCCCACTCTGACCCCGACACTGATCCCGACCCCGACTCCGACCCTGCTGCGGGTCGCTCAGCTCCTCAAGCTGTACCCGGCTGTCCCGAGGGCGACCCTCTACTCGTGGCTGGCCGACCGCCTCATCCCGCATTACCGCGTCGGCCGCGTTGTTTTGGTTAGCCTGGAAGACGTCCGGGCGTTCCTCGCGGACCAGCGGGTTGGAACGCGGCCATGAGCGCACCGCGCATCCGGGTGCCCCCGCGCGCGACGGCCTCCACTTGTCGGATCCGGACGGGCTGCGCGCCCGAGTACGGACCTCCTGAAGCCCTGGGCCTGATTCTCAGGATCCTTCGCTGGAACCGGGGCTGGTCAGCGGGTGAACTCGCGCGCCGCGGCGGCATCTCCTCCAAGACGATCCAGAGACGGGAAACGGGAGTGCTCTGGGAGAGCATCTCGGACGTCCTCTCCTCAACGCACTTTGACGTATACCGATGGTTGGCGGAGGCCCTTTCGTTGCTGTCGATGGCGCAGAGGCAACGGCTGCGCGGCACGGACCCGGCATTCGTCAGACTCGAGAGGCGGTTAATAGCTGCCGGCGGTCTGCCCGCCCAGATTCTCTCTGCCCTGCCGGAGCACTGTCACCCGCGAACCGTCGCCCTCGACGACGACGAACTCCAACGGATCCTGAGGCAGGTCGCCTCAAGCATCTGGGGTCAGTTCCACCCCCCGTTGAGCCTGGAGGACTGTCAGGACGCAGCGGCAGACGGGCTCGTCGCCGCACTCGCGGGCGCAGAGTCGATCGCGGCGTATGCGCACTTCGTTGCCACGAAGAAGGCGAAACGCCGGGCAAAGGAACTCCGGCTGTTCGAACCGCTGTCGGAGCCCGATCTCGATCGCAGTCCTAAGTCTCACTCGTCTGCGAAGGCATGCGATGCGGGGGAGCCAGGCGTCGTCTGCCGACCCACGATGGAACTGATCCGCGCCAATGAACGCGAGCAGGACCGGATGGTGGATCTCCTGCAGCAGGCCGTCGATCAACACCGAGTCCGCTAAGCCTTCTAGGTCGAGATCCGGCACATGCCCGCCTTCCGCTCCCGGCTGGGGCCCAGGGGTCGCGTCCTGGGTCCCAGCCCACTCTCGCGAGCGACTGGTGAGGCTGTGATACGGACGACGGAGCGGACCCATGAAGCCTGTCGTCGGGCGCGTCGTCGTGCCCCACCCCGCGCGGATCCTCCGCGACGGAACCGTGGACGTCTATTTGGAACGCAGTAGGTCATTAAGGCAGGCGCTCCACCGACTGACTATTCGTGTCCAAGCCGCCCTCGTCGCGATCCAGGCGAACGACGCCGGCTTGGCCGAACGACGCCTCCGTGATGCGCTCAACGACGTCGAGGACGCGCGCTGATGGCGCGCCCCGGTCTGACGCGGCACAGAAAGTTCCTGCGGCTTGCCCAGATCGTCGCCTCCGAGGCGCTCGCCCTGGGCCACCTCGAGTTCCTCTGGGAGTCGGCCTATGAGGTCGGCTCACCCGAGTGTGGGACATCGGCCGAGGTCGAAGCGGCGGCCCGTTGGAAGGGTTCCCCTGGCGCGCTCACGGCCGCACTCGTCGAGTGTGGATTCGTCGACGAGGTCGCCCCGGGCGAGTTTGAGATCCACGACTTCTGGACTCACGCACCCAGGTACGTCATCAACCGCGCCCAGCGCGAGGCCGCCCGCGAGCAACGCGGGGTATCCCTGTCCCAGATCCGCCGCGAGGCCGGCAAGAAAGGGGCGGCGGCGCGCTGGCAAGAGCAGGGCAAACAGGTGGCAAGTGATGGCAACCGGATGGCAAGTGAATGGCAGATTGCCACCACTCCCAGCACCCAGCACGGTAAAGAAGAGAGAGAGTCGACTTCGTCGCCTCCGGCCGCTGACGCGGCCCCTTCCTGGCCGTCGCTGACGCTCGAGCAAGCCATCGGGATCTGGGTGGCAACCTGCCCCCACCTGTCGCGGCCCCGACCGACAGAGAGGCGCCGCCGGCAACTCGCCGCGCGCTGCCGGGACGCCGGGTTCGTCGACTCGTTCCGGGACGTCTGCATGCGGATCGGCCGCTCTAGGTTCTGCGGCGGCCACAGCGACCGCGGCTGGCGCGCCGACCTCGGCTGGCTGCTGGAGCGCCCTGAGGCCTGGGTCAAGGTCCTCGAAGGCAAGTACGACGACGCCCCGCAGCAGCTCGCCCTCGGGCCAGCACCCATCAGCGCGGACCCCTATCTCGCGCTCGCGCTCGGCGAAGGAGGTCGGCAGTGAACGACCCCCTGCTGGAGCGCCACCTGATCTCGGCGTGCCTGGGTGACCGCAGCGCGTTCTCTACCGTCTCGGATCTCGAGCCGGCGACTTTCACCGACAGCCGCCGGCCGCTCTGGGCCGCGCTGCGGCGCCTGGACGGCGCCGGGCGCGATCTCGATCCGGTCCTCATTGCAACCGAGGCGGCTGCCGGCGACGAGATGCGCCGCACGGAGCTGATGCGGGAGCTGGCGGCGTGCATCGGCGAGCACCTCCCGAAGTGCGCTGTGGCCGACGTCGCCGGTCGGCTACGCGTGCTGGCCGACCGCCGCCACATCCTGGTCGGCCTCGAGGAGCTGCTGGTGGTCGCCAGGACCGCCGATCCCGAGGAACTGCGGCGCCGTGGGCAGGAGCTGCTCGGGGATGCGCAGCCGCCCGGCCCGGCGGGATTCGTCCCGGTGGGGGCGACGCTCACGGCCACGCTCGACGGCATCGAAGCGCGTTGGGATGCCGGCGGCGGCCTCGCAGGTCTGAGCACCGGCTTCTCCGACCTCGACCGGTACCTCGGGGGCCTCGCGCCCGGCGACCTGATCGTGATCGGCGCCCGGCCGTCGGTGGGCAAGACGGCGCTCGCGCTCAACGTCGCGGACCACATTGCGAGGCAGGGCCTCGGCACGGTCGCGTTCGCCAGCCTCGAGATGGGCCGCGACGCGCTGAGCCAGCGGCTGCTCGCGGGCGAGGCGAACATCTCGCTGTCCGACATCCGTCGGGGGACGGTCGGGCGCGACGAGTGGGACCGATTGGCCGCCGCGCAGGGACGGATCAGCCGCCTCGACCTCGCGATCGACGACCGGGGCGCGCAAACCTTGAGCCGTATCCGCGCCGCCGCGCGCCGGCTCGCCGCGAAGGGCCGGGTGTCGCTGCTGGTCGTCGACTACCTGCAGTTGGTCCGGCCGGAGCGCGCCCGCGACGCGCGCGTGAACGAGGTCGCCGAGATCACCGCCGGCCTGAAATCTCTGGCGAAGGAACTCGAGATCCCGGTCATCGCCCTGTCCCAGCTCTCCCGTGAGAGCGCGAAGGAACGCCGGCCACCCCAACTATCGGACCTCCGAGACGGCGGCTCTATCGAGCAGGACGCAGATGTCGTCCTGTTCATCCACAACCCGGCGGAGGGGTTGGACACGACCGACCCGAAGCGGGCTGAAATTGGGGACCGGCGGTTCCTGATCGTCGCGAAGAACCGCCAGGGCGAGCAGGGGTTCGTCGAAATGCACTTCAGTGGCCCGTACCAGCGGTTCCACGGGCGCGCGAAACCAGAATGAAAGGGAGACCGATGGGATGTTCGTGGATGCGCTGGGTCGTGCCGTTCGACGGCTTCCGCCCCGGCGACGTTACCCAGGAGCCGACGGGGCTCGCGGTTCAGTACCAGGGCGCCGGTCTCGCGCGCCCGGCGACCGACGAGGAGGTCAAGGCGGCGCGCCGTGCAGCACGCGGCACGGGCGCCAGCACGATGGCGTCGGGTCTCGAGGCGACCTCGGCATCGCCCGCGGCGCCTGACGCAACCTGCGGTCGCGTGGCGCCCGAGGCGGTGTCCCCGTGAGGCCCCGCAGGAAGCTCTCGGTGCCGACGGCGCCGGTCCCGCCGAGCGTCGACCTCACCGGAGGCCTTGCCCTCGCGGGAGCGAAGCTCGACCGAATCCGCAGGGTCGCGGCCGCACTCGGACGGAGCGTGCAGACCTGGTTCGACCTCGCCCTCGAACGGGCGCTGCGCGTTGACGAGCGCCGGCTCGGCGCCGAGGAAGGCTGCCATGTCCCTAGGTGACCGCGTCCACCGGGGCCTGCCGCCCGCCGCGCTCGTTGCGCTGCTCGCCGGAAGGCCTCTCCAGGAGGTCGCAGACCACGCCGGATGCTCCGAGCGGACGATCCGCCGCCGGCTCGCGGACCCGGTCATCGCGCGCGAGGTCCGCGAAGCCCGCGCAATGGCCGTCGAGTTGATCGCGAACTCGCTGGCCGACGCCGGACCCAAGGCGGTCGCGACGCTCGTGCGGCTGCTCGACTCTGCGAACGACGCCGTGGCCGTCGCGTCCGCGAAATCGATTCTGGACGCGCTGATCCGCTACCGCGAGCACGGCGATCTCGCGGCGCAGTTAGCCGAGCTGCGCGCGAAGCTCGAGGGAGACGGCCCGTGAGCCGGCTGGCCTCGCAGGTGCGTGCACTGCACCGTGCCGCCGAGCGCGTGCAGTTCGGCAAGCAGGGCGCGGAAGCACGGAAGGCGCTGGCCTGGTTCCGCGAGAACGGACCGCGCCTCTCAGATCTGATCGACGCCGACGACACAGCCTGGACACAGGACCAGGCGCTCGAGCGCTGGCGTCTGGTTCGCGCGGGCTTCGGCGCGCTCATGACGCTCTCGCGCGCGGGCGTCGTGGACATTGGCGAGCTGTTCGGGCGCGCCTTCCGAAAGGAGGACGAACGACATGGAGCAGCCTGAGAGTCGGGTGGGCCGGGCGGAGTACATGGCCCTGTATCACGCCGCCGTGGTGGCCGGGCTCGAGCTGCGCGACGCGGTCGACGAGCGAAATGCCAGCAGCGTGATCCACCGCTATGCCGCGCTGATCGACTCGTTGCAGGAACTGCGCGCCGCGCGCTGCAAGTGCGCCGACCGGAGCGTGCCACCGCCCAACCGCGGACCGTGGAGCGCGCCCGGCGCGCTCGCAAAGGCGGTCATCTGGTCCGCGCCTGCGAGGCGGCACGTGCGCGCCTTCCACAGGGAGGCCGCGTGACGGACCTCACCGTGATCAAGCGCCGCGCTGCGGCGAATGCAATCTACGTGATGGGCCTTGCCGTTCTCGACGAGGCGACCGCTGACGAGATCACCGCGGCCGTGGCGGGAGTGGATCTCACGCCCGACTACCGCCAGCTCGTCCTCGAGCTGCGCGCCGGCACGAGCCCGCTGCACGAGCAGGACGTCGGCGAAGCGATTGCCGGCGCCACCGTGACGATCGGCAAGCTCGTCGAAGTCGTGGCACGGCGCACCAAGACGCCGAAGCGGAAGCACTAATCGGGCCGAGGGCCCAGGAGGGACAGGAATGACGGAGGGAATGAGTACGGGCTACATGGAGCTGGAGGCGACGTGCAAAGCACTCGCGGCCACGCTCGAGACCGCGCTGGCAGCCAACAAGGGGGTCGCCGAGGCCTATGCGGCGCTCGTCGAGAAGGACGCCGCGCTGCGCCAGCTCTGGCGCCGGGAGTCACAGCGCGCCGTCGTGTTGTGGCGCGCCGGCTGGATCGGCGTGATGCGCCGGGCGAAGGAGCGCCTCGCGCAGGAGCACGGCGAGCGCGCGCTGCCGTGCGGGCCGGTCACGAAGGATGGCCACGACCCGTTTGCGTCGCACACCGCCCTGCCGAACGAGCCGGCGCCCACCACCGGCTCGGTGCGCGCTGCCGCGCGCCGCCGTCGGGAGATGGCATTTGGAGGGAGCAGCCGATGAGTACCGACCCGATCGCCGCGACCACGCGCGCGGAAGACGAGGCTCGCGTGAAGCTCGAGACACTGCAGAAGAACCTCACCGCCGCGCGCGAGGCTGTCACCGAGGCCGAGGCCAGGCTCGAGACCACGCAGTCTGAAATCAACGCGCTCGAGGCCCAGCTCGCCGCGCCGGACCTCGTTGAGGCAGCCATCGAGAAGCTCGCCGGCCGCAGGCTCGTGCAGGACACGATCGCCCGCTCGCGCCGGCAGGCGGTGCTCGACGCGTTGGCGGACGTGCGACGCCTCGAGGAACTCGTTGCGTCGGCGCGCCGCGAGCAACTGACGACGCAGCACCGCGCCGCCCTCGAATCGGGGCGCGATCTGGCGCGCCGGATGGCACTGGACCTCCGCCGCGCGGTGGACCAGGCCATGCTCGATCTCGAGCAGCTCCGCGCGCTCGCCGTGGATGCCGCAGTCGCCGGCCGCGACGCCGGGCTGATCAGCGACAAGGCCGTATGGTCCCCGCCGTGGGGCGCCCTGGCGAGCCTCGGCCGGGAACCCCAGCCCGGCGATCTCGTCCGTGCGGCCATCGCCTACATCAGCTCGCAGGAGCGCCGCACGCGCGCCACCAACGCTCGCCACGACGACGAGCGGCACGCGAAGTGGGCCGCTCTGATCGCCGAGGACCCGGAGCGCGCGCGCCTGCTGCTCGACGCGACGCACCAGGTCAACACGCTGGCGGCGTTCGGCCCGAACGCCTCGCCGCACGGGGGCGGCCGGTTCCAGGATTCCCCGTTCGCTGAGGGTGCCAACTTGGAGCCGCCGAGCGGGTGGCACCTCCTGCGGAGCCAGGACGCGCTGACGGGCGCCCTCGAGCCGTACGGGGGCCGCTGCCCCCGCGCCCTGGCGGAGGCGTTTGCGCGCCGGCTCCAGGACCAGCGCCGCAAGCGCGAGGCGGCACTCGGTCCCGTGGAGAAGCAGGGGCTGCGACTCTCGAGCGTGCCGCACGGACCGAGCAGCAACGTCCAGAGCGGGTACCAGCCGCCCTGGCGCAGGGAGGCCTGATGGACGACACGATGCGGACCTTCTACGCGAACCCTGAGCCGAAAGGCGGCTCGCCTTCCCCGACGCAAGCGCGATACCCGACGCTCGAGACGCAGCACGCCGACGCGGTGCGGGAGTTCTACAACCAGCCGACCGACTCGACGGCGCCGACAGAGGAGCCGGCCGGCGGCAAGGACGCCAACACGCAGGCGGTGGCCGACTTCTACGCCAGCGAGCTGCGCCTGCCCGAGGGGTTCGAGGCGAGCGCCGAGCACCTGGCGTCCTTCAAGCAGCTCGTGAACCAGCACTTCATCTCCGCGAAGGCACAGCAGGCGCTCCTCGACTACGCCGGCAAGGTGTTCGCGCCGCCGGTGGACGCCTTCAAGGCCCTCGACGAGCAGATCGCGGCGGACGACGCTCGCGCCCGCGCCGACGTGGCCCGGATCCCCGAGGAGGACATCCGCCGCGCGCGCGAGGTCGTGCGCGAGGCGAACGACCCCGAGCTGAACCGGTTCCTCGAGGTCTCGGGCCTCGGGAACTCCGCACCGATGATCCGGCTCCTAGCGAGCCTCGCGCGCCGCTGACGGCAGCGGTCACCAACCAGGGGCCGCCTGCGGGCGGCCCCATCACCTCGAGGGCGCCCGATGACCGACAACGAGGTGACCGCGCTCGCGGAGCGCGCCCGGAACGGGGACGCGGCCGCGCTCGAGGCACTGATGGCCGCGCTCGAGCCGCTGGTCAAGCGCTGGTGTCGGCCGTCGATCCAGCGGCATCCGAACCACGGGGACGACATCCTGCAGACGGCCAGGCTGGCCGTGCTGAAGGCGCTGCGGCGGCCCGCGCCCCAGAACCTCCACGCGTTCGTCTACACCTGGCTGCAGAACGAAGTCACGAAGTACCTCGCCTCACGCCGGGTCGTTCGTCACGCGCCGCGGGTGACGCACATCGACGAGATCAAGGCCCGCGAGGACACGTCGTGGCGGTACACCGGACCGGTCGACCCACGTACGCCCGAAGACGAACTCCTCGCCCACGAAGCCGTCGCCGCGCGCTGGCGTCAGGAGCGGCGCCGCCGTTGCATTACCCCGGCGTGCCTGCGGCTGCTTCTGCAGCGTGAGGGACTTCACCAGGACGAGCTGGCCCGCTGCCTGGGCGTCTGCCCCTCGCTCATCTCGCGGTACGCGACCGGCGAGGTGCGCATCCCGCCTGCGGTCGCGGACCGTGTGGTTGACATTCTGCAGCTCCGTGACGCCGACCTCGCTGCGCTGCATCGCGATGCCGAGGAGTACCCACGGCTCCTCGAGCGGTACACGCCGGACCGGATCCGTGCGGCCCGAGAGCTGCTCGGTCTCTCACAGGAAGACCTCGGCCAGCGATTTGTGCGCCACGGGCGGGCCCACGGTCAACCTACCGTCTCGGCGTTCGAGGACGGCCGCGTGGTCCCATCGCCCGAGGACGCGCGCCTGCTCGAGGCGCTGCTGAACCGCGCGTTCGTCCACGGCGACCCGGCGCCGCGATGGCGTGCGTTGCACGAGGAGCACCAGCGCCTCCTCGAGACCTGGCCGGCGGAGCGAATCCGAAAGGCCCGCGAGGCGGCCGGGCTGACCAAGAGGGAGCTGGCGGTGATCATCGGCCTGCCGCCCCGGTCCACGAATCTGCACTCCTGGGAGAGCGGTCGGAGAGCACCGATCGCCTCGCTGCGCATCTTACGGAGCCTTGACGACGTGCTTCGACCGAGCGCCAGGTGAATAGCGCGGCGGGTCTGCCGGAAGCGGCTTGGCGTCGGGCTTGCATTTTCTTGGCGCGTCTTACAGTATCGTACTAGGAGATCCTGTGACCAGCTCTCTGCAATTCAGATCCCTGCCTCTTGTTGAAGTCGCTGTACGAATGGCCTTCGAGAACGACCTCGATCCAGGACTGTCTTTGAATCAGGTGCTGCAGATATACGCGCAGCTTTCTTCGAAGTTTGAGGTCCCTCAAGTTGATCAGACTTTCGAGCGGGCTCCGGGTCACGAGGTCGCGCCGTCATTTCGTCAGATTCCGTCATGTCTGTTTCGAAGCAAGAGTCGTCCCGGCGTTCTCATTCGGCTTCAAGACAACATGCTTGGAGTGTACTGGCACGCCGTAGCTCCGGAAGCGGATCAGGCTGGTTATCCGCGATTCTCAGCGCTTCTCTCCGCTTTCGACGAGTTTCTGCAGGCGGGCGAGCTTGCCGAGGTTAGCTGGCCTGCGTTCGACGTAGCCAACATCACCTATGGGAACTTCCTTCGCGGCGAGCGCTCGACCACTGATCTACTGGCGTACTTCGACAGACGCTCAATTCCGGAGTTGCTGGCAGACGCGCTTCTTGTTCAGAACTACGAGGCTGGCTGGAAGACAGGTTCCGGAATCGACCGTCGATTGGTACTCAACCTCGCGAGCGTGATTGGCCCAACCGGCCCTCTTGCGGGACACCTCATAAGGACCGTTGCCGGTGACAGGATTCGCGAAGCAGAGCCTTGGCGGGGGTTGATCGATCGCTTGCACGACGATCTTCAGCAGTTCTTTGGCTCCGTGATAAGCGAACGGGCGAAGACCGAGTGGGGCTACATTTCGGAGAACTAGGATGTGCATTCCACTTCCACAGCAGTCTCCGATGCTCACGCTTCAGTACCGCGAGATGCTGCAGCCTGCGGCGTCGGTGATTGCGCGCGTCGTTACCGAGTACGATGCCACTACGTCTGGCATTCGGCTCTACGAATCTCCAGGATGCAACGAGGCGCCTGTCTCTGCCGATTTCTTCCGATCGGTTCTAGAGCAGCATCAAATCAAGAGCATTCGTGAGTGGCTCACTGAAGCAAAGATCGAAGCCTCAGAACTCGATCTCACGCCTGTCTCCCCGACTGCTGAAGCGCTGTGCCTTCGGTTTGCTGATTACTTCGTCCGCACTCTCTATGGGAAGGGCGACGTACTACTTTCTGCGGCCGGCACCGTTGACGGCGGTACAGCACTAGCGGCCTCCAACAGATCGGCTGGCAGGCGTGTGGAGTTCGAGTTCTCGCCCGATGGCGTGGGCATTCGGGCGGTGTGTCTCGACGAACACGATGACGTTCGGTTCCACTCTGTCTCTCTCACGCCAGGAGAGGCCGCGCGTTGGGTGGACTGGCTACTTGCAGCCTGATCCGAGACCAGACGAGTATCTCCTTCGTCGCATTCTCCCGTCGAAAGTGAGAAACGGGATTGTGCATGCTGATGCTTTCCGGGCCGCACCGGGCCGGCATCAGATCTCGTGGACCGTCCGCCGCGCGGAATTGCTAGACCGCGACGGCGTGCTCGCGTATCGGGAAAGTTTTGCTCTCAAGTCTGGTGACCTCACGGCCATCGTGCAGATCGATGCTGCCACGCTCGAGGCCGAGGGGGTTCCTCCGCACATAGCGCCGGAGTCTGGCCCGTGGGGCCATCTGCACTGCGCGACCGATGAGCCGTCAGATGAAGCTCGTCCGAGGCTCGCGCGCATAGCTGCGAACAACATACTGGCGCCGGCAATCGTCAGGAAGAAGCGCGGGTAGACACGCTCCTCGGAACCGAGCGCGTGGAACGTCTTTAACGCGGCGGCCTCCAGTCGTCCTCGAGCGCGCTGGTAAGGTCCGGCATCGAGCCGTCGTCTCGCCCGACCATCGGCATCAGCGGATACCAGCGCACCGGGCCGACACGCTTCGACGGGACTCGTGGTCCGGAGGGGCGGCCCGCGGCCTAGACGACGCGGTACACCGTCGCGGGGCTCACGCCCAAGCGCCGCGCGACCTCGGCCTTGGGCGTGCCGGCATCGTGTAGCTCGAGGATGCGGGCGCGCGTGTCAACGCTGATCGGGGCGGGCACCGGCCAGTCCTACGGAAGGTCGACGTACCAGCAGCGGCACCCGTTGGGGTCCGTACAGCCGGACCGCGGGAGCGGCTGCTCACGCCGGGCAACGTCCAGGGCGATGCTCTTCCCCTCGAACTTCTCGCACGTGGGGCAGTTGTCATCGCACCGGAACTCCACTCTCTTGACGCCCCGACTTGCGAAGACCTCGAGGTCGGTCGCGAGCGCGCGAGCCATCGGCGCTTGGAGGTGTGCAGCGCTCCGCCCCTCGCGCTCCAGGAAGAAAGACATCTGACGGATCAGAAGCGAGTCCGCACGGTTGAGCCTGAGAACCTCGCTCGCGAGCGCCCAGACCGTGTCCGGCAGCGTGCGACCGGCCGCCATCGGCTCCCTGCAGTGTGCCTCGTCAATCCCGAACGGTGTGAGATAGGCGAGAAGGTCGAAGGCGCTTGCGTCGGATTCGGTCACGAGGCCGCTCGGGAATATCGACTGACGCGACCTGACATGGATCGGCTTGCCGCATGCGGCACAGGCGCGCTTCCGCTTTGGGCGGGCTGCGAGGACGGCACCACAGGTCGGACACATAGCGGCGTGTACGTCAGATCTGTCGAGCATAGGGGATTATCCCGCGAATTGGGTCTAGCGCGTGGGGGCTCTACGTGCCCCCACTGAGCCGGAGTCGACCGTCATGGCAGGCGCGATCCAGAGCAAGTTCGCGAGAAACACCGCGGCGCACCACTTTAGCTGACTGGCCGGCGGTATCCTGCGGAGGTCCCGCGAGAGGGGGATGCATGCCGATTGTCGCTGGAGCATTGGTTCGCTACAAGAACCAGCCGCGGGGCCGTGTGTTCGAGGTGATCGCCGTTGTCGACGAAACGGCTTCGCTGCGAGTATCGGAACGCGCCAGTATGTCCGTTCCTCTATCGGTCATCGAGGCGGTCTGTAGATGTGCCCTGTGCGGGGCCCATGCGGCCGAGTGCGAGGGCGTTGCTGCTTGTGACTGCTCGAAATCACTTCCTCTCGACGCGCCGAGAGATTTGAGGTCAGCCGGCTCAGCGACCGGCCTCTTCATCATCGGCACGCTCGTCAGCCTGTTCGCCACGAAGTGGGCTCTCCCTGGCGCGCCGCTCTATGTGCGGTTTCTCGTTAGCGCAGCCATCGGGTTAGGTCTCGCAACCTTGGTGACGCTGATGTTGGGCTTCGTGCTGTACCTCGCTCGGCGAGAGCGCTAAGAGCGTGTCAACGCCATTCTGGATCGTCCTGATCACCTCGTTCGCCCTCGCGGTGCTCGGCGGAATGCTCGATGGCTGGTCGCGGCGAAACGGTCCGTCACGGCGATGGATGGAACGCCGCTACAGCAGTTTACCGAACTGGATTCAAGTCGCAGTCCTGGTCCCCGCCGCGGGGGTCATCGTAGTGTTCTGCGCCGCGTTTCTTGTCTGCATAGCATTTGGAATCATCCTCGTCGTTGGCTGGATCCTGCCGTGGCAGTGCGGGGTTCTGTATGGCAGTTGAACCGCCTGCGCAAAGCCGAATGTGGACCGGCTGCTGTTCGAACGCACCCGCGCGTATTCTCGTGGGTTCCAGCGCATGTCGCTCTGTCTAGGAAAGCGGATTCCCGAGAAGGTCGTGAGTTGCGCGCGTGAACAGGCGGAGGCTCAGTAGGTACTCGCGCTCAGCCTCCGGCACGTCCCCCTCGATCAAAACATAGTCGTGCGATCGCCCCTTACCGTTGTTGGCCTCGGTGGCGACTCCCAGGACCGTTCGGGTTCCGTGGTTCACTTGCGCGGCCCGACACAGCAGTTGGAGGAACTTGGCGCGCTGTTCTCGCGGCGCGTCCCATGAGAGGCAAACAAAGCTGGTTCCCCGCTGTCGTTGGTGGTGAGCAAAGTAGTGCTGCTTTCCGTCACACGCATCATTGCACAGGTCCCAGATGCGCTTGCCTAGAAGTACACGTCGAAAGCGATTCAACCATCCGAGGAACTGTGCGATTTGCAGGGAGCTGGAGGGACCAGCGGCAACCGAGTACGAGAGTGACTCGTCAACATCGTGGGCACGAGCGATCATCTCGTCGACGATGAGGCTATAGCGCCAGCCGGCACTCGCACGAAGGTTGCCTGACAGCGTTTCCCGGAACATCTGCGCAGTTCTCTCGACGACTGCTTCTGGCAGGTGTGGCGCGGTTTGCCGCGTGAAGTCCGCAAGGTGCTGGAGGACCGCCCGCGCGGCCTCGACTTCACGATGAACAAGTTTCGGTACAGCGGGTCCCATCTCGTGTCGGTAATCAAGGTAGAGGATCAGGTCCGCAGCAGTATCAAGGCGTGAGAGAAGCTCGTGGAGGTCGCGCAGACTCAGAACGTGGATGGGGAACTTCGGATCGCGAAGTGCAGGCTCCAGGATCGTCGGATCGTACGGCTCACATTCGTGGTCAAGAACTACCAATCCGACCTTGGATGTGTACTTCTGCGGATCGTACCCCAGCGCGCCGAAGAACTCGTTCTCCAACACGGTGATGTGCCCGTCAGTCAGCATTCGATGGCTATGCTGCAGTTGGCGTACCTTCTCGGGGATCTGCTTGGCGGCCCAATCGGTGGCGGGTCGAGCTGAGTGGTGAGCAGCGACCTGGACCATCAGCGCGACGTCGTCGAAGAGAACAACGGCGTCGGCGAGTTCGCCCTTTCCACCCTTGCTGGCCGGATTGCGATACACGAAGTCCCGGAAGAACGCGGATTCCATCAACCACTGCACCCACTGCTCTTCGGGGATACCAGGCGCTCCAACTCCCGTGGGAACCGGTGTCATTCGAAATCGCATTAGGGGATTATCGCGATCCACGCGGCACCTCAGCGGGGTGGCACGGTGACATCATTGTGAGCCCGCTCATCGGACAGCGCCGTGAACACGCGCCCGTCTCCGGTGAGAATGGGAGCTACTTCAGCCTGAACCACCCACTCGTCTTTCGGAAGAAGCGCGCCCTGTTGTCGATGCGAGCGTACTTTGGGTACGAGAGCTTTCTCGCCAACGCGCCGACTTCCTTCCACGCTCGTTCCCACTCCCGGGCCTGACCCGGGTAGCCGTTGGCCGAGCGGACCTCGTGCGCGCGGTTGAAGCAAATGGCTGACACCAGGTTTAGAACGATCACAAGGTCGTGCTTCGCGAGCACCGCCCTCAGTTCGTCCCGTGTCTTCCGCACCTCGTCACTCGCCATGCGGTCCTCAACCCCGCGCAGCGTCACGAACTGTGACGGCGAGAATGGTCGCCTACGGCTCCCAGCCGCGTTTTGGGGGCACGTACATCGCGTGCCGGTCGATCCGGCCATACTTCGCTCGTGTCATGCTCTGGGCTACGTCCGCGATCTCGTTCGCCGCGCGCTGCCATTCCTTCAACTGCCCTGGATGACCGTGCTCGCCGACAGATTGGCTGTTGCTCGCGTAGTCGGCGCATATCGTGGCGATCATGTTGAGGAGAATGACGAGGTCGTACCGATTGAGGATCGCTTCCAGCGTTGTCATTACCCGGTCTTCATTCGGGTAATCCACGCTGCCAACCCCGTCTTGGTCGTCCAAGGTGCCCCCTCGCCGGATGTCACCTGGCCCGGCGTCCCAACTGCCGGCACGACGCTCAATGTACGCCAGTTGTCACTGCCCTGAGAGAGGCCTTATCTTGTTATCGCATTCAGAGCGGCGCCAGAGAGGGCGCCCCCCAACCTGCGAACGCGCGCAAGGTGGGTAGCCCTAGCGGGCGATGTGGCCGGCCGGCGCCGGCAACGAAACGCGGTCGCAGCACGCGCGCGCTCGTACCGGCTCGGAGGTCGGCATGCGCGCGTACATCTCCGGCATCGACGTTCTTCACCAGGTCCAGGACGGCTGGCTCCGGCTGCGGTTCCTGACGCCGGCCGCCATGGCCTGGCGGGACAAGAACCTCGACGGGTTCGACAGGGCCGGCATCCACAACGACGTCCTGGTCCCGCTCCTCGTTGGATCGACGTTCCTCGACCTCATGCGGTCCGAGGGGCTGACTTGCATCCGGTGCGTTCCGCCGGACGTGAGCTATCGGGACGACGGCTCGGTGATCCTGTTCTGGTTCGCCTCGGAGAAGGCGCAGCAGTGGGCCGCCGAGAATCTCGCCGAGCCGGTGACGGAGTTTGCGGGCGCGGTCGTCGTCGAGCACCGCTACGCGGGGCCGCTCCTCGAGGGACTTGAGCGTGACGGTCTGCGCACGCTGGAGCGACCGTGAAGACGCGGCCGAAGCGGAAGGCGCGGCCGCCCCGGACGCCGCGGGTTCGTCTCCTGCCCCTGCCCGCCGATGACCCCTTCTACACCGAGCCGTTCCGCGGCCTCGCGCTTTGCCAGCAGCCCCCGAACCCGACGGACGAGCCCAAGGAGCCGATGGTGTTCGACATGGAGGAGGACGCCCGATGAACCTCCGCGAGTTTCAGGCCGAGCACGGCCAGTGGGTCGCCAGGACCTTCCGTGAGCAGCCGCACTCCCACCTGCTGCTCGGGATCCTCGAGGAGGCCGGCGAGTTGGCGCACTCGTTCCTGAAGGACGCCCAGGGAATCCCGCGCCGCCGCGGATCCCGCGACGAGCAGCAGCAGGACGCCGTAGGCGACCTCGTGCTGTACGTGGTCGCCCTGGCCGACGCGAAGGGCTGGGACCTCGAGACGATCCTGCAGGCGACCTCTCGGCGCGTCAGGGCACGGTCCTGGCGCCGGCAGGAGGGGTGATGACCAAGCAGACGCGGCGCGGCCCGACGAGCCCCGTCCCCGGCAAGCCGGGCATCCTGCTGCACGTCGCCGCCGACGGGGCGAAGTCGTTCTACCTCGACTTCCGCGACCAGGATGGAAGGCGGCGTAAGGCGTTCCTCGGCACCAAGGTCCGGGAGATCGACAGGGCGGCGCGCAAGATCCGGGACGAGGTCGACGCCGGCACCTACGTCCACCGCCGTGACAGGAAGCGCGTCGAGGCGGAGCGCGCCGAGGCGGCTCGCGAGGCGGCGGAGCGGGCGGCCGGCGTGCCGTTCTCGGAGTTCGCCAAGGTCTTCCTCGAGAAGTACGCGAGTACGAAGCGGTCGGACTTCTACGAGCTGCGCGTGAAGCGCTTGGTGAAGGAGTGGGGGTCCAAGCGCATGCGCGAGTTCACGACCGCCTTCCTGGACGCGCACCTCGCCGATCGAGGCGCGAGCGTGAAGGCGAGTACCGTTCGGCGCGACGCGGCCGTGATCGCGAAGGTGTTCAAGCTGGCTCGGAAGTGGGGCTACGTCGATGCCAACCCGGCCGCGGACATGGAGCGCCCGCCGGAGCCGGAGCACAAGACTCGGTACCTGGACGTCGAAGAGTGGCGCCGGCTGGACGACGAGGCGGAGGAGTGGCTCCGGCCCATTCTGCGGTTCGCGGTGCTGACCGGGCTGCGGCTGCGGGAGATCGTCAACATCCGGGCCTCGCACTACAACCCCCGGACCCGCACCCTTGCCCTGGACGGTCTCAACAAGACGGCCACGGTTCGCACGGTGCCCCTGTCGGCGACAGCCGGGGAGATCCTGGACGCGCGGCGCGGGGACGACCTGGCGGCGTTCCTGTTCGTCGACGAGGCCGGCCGGGACCTCACGTCGTCGGAGGCCCGGTTGCGAGTCAGCAAGGCCACGCTTGCGGCCATGAAACGTGCCAAGGTGCCGGGAGCGTCCTTCCACACCTTGCGCCACACCGCCGGAACCTGGATGGCCCAGCAACGGGTGCCGCTTGCCGAGATCCAGCGGTTGCTGGGACACTCCACGCCGCTGATGACCATGCGCTACACGAACCTCGTTCCTGACGACCTCCGTGGCGCGACCGAGACGCTGGCAGACATCGTCGCGTTCGGTCGTGGAGCAACCGTGGAACAACCGGTCGGGCAGGGGAAGGTCGTGCGGGCCACCACGAGGAACGAAGCACGGAAAAACGGCAAATAGTTGATACGGGCCGCTAGCTCAACCGGCAGAGCAAGGGACTTTTAATCCCTAGGTTCCGAGTTCGAGTCTCGGGCGGCTCACCATCCACGCACTCCCGCGGCTCCGGCCGCGTCTTCCGATCGCGAGGTCAGGCGTGAGCGAGGTTTCGCAGGTCCGGCGCGTCGCGGTGCGGGGCGTGGATTCGTTCGTTCGGGTGGGGCCCCGCTCGATCAGCCTCGGGCGCGACGAGGACGTCCTGAACTGGGACCGCGCCGGGCGCCCCTTCGCCGGCAACCTCGAGGGCCTGACCTGGCACCGCGCGCTCGACGGCGGGCTGGTGCGCATCGACACCGACCGGGGCGCGCGGCGCGCGACGTGGCTCGCGCCGGACGACGTCGCGCGCTGGGGCGCGAAGATCCGCGCGTGGGCCGAGGCGACCCGGGACGCGCTCGTCGCGGCGGACGACGCCGGGGTGGCGGCCGCGTTCGAGCCGGCGGCCGCGTTCGACGGCGCCCGCTGGGCGGCGGACGCGGCGCGCTTCACCGAGGTCTACGCGCCGGTCCCGATCCTGCCGCCGGACCAGTACCTCGCGCTCGTGCTGCAGGCGACGCTCGGCTGCTCCTACAACGCGTGCACCTTCTGCGACTTCTACAAGGGCCGGCGCTACGCCGTCCGGCCCGGCCCGGAGTTCCGCGCGCACGCGGCCGCGGTGCGGGCGTTCATGGGCGCGGGCCTCGCCGCGCGGCGGACGATCTTCCTCGGCGACGCGAACGCGATCGCCGCGCCGGCGGGGCGCGTCCTCGAGTGGCTCGACGCCGTGCGCGAATCGTTCCCGGTGCGGATGCCCGACGGCGGCGGCCTCTCGCGCGCGCCGGACGCCGCCGACCCCCCCGCGGGCTTCGACGGCATCCACGCGTTCGTGGACGTGCCGTCGGCGCTGACGCACGACGAGGACGACTGGGCCGAGTTCGCGCGGCGCGGGCTGCGGACGGTCTACGTCGGCGTCGAGACCGGCAGCGACCGCGTGCTCGCCCTGCTCGGCAAGCCGGGCGGCGCCGAGGCGGTGCGCGGGCTGGTCCCGCGGCTCAAGCGCGCGGGGATGAACCTGGGGCTGATCTTCCTCGCGGGTGTCGGCGGCGCGGAGCTCGCGGCCGAGCACGAGGACGCGTCCGCGGCGCTCTGTGCCGGGCTGCGGCTCGACCGCGCCGACCTGCTGTACGTCTCGCCGTTCGTGCCCGGGCCGGACGCGCGGCTCGCGCGCCGCGAGCGCGAGGCCGGGCTGACCCCGCTGGGCGAGGCGGCGGCGTGGGAGCAGGCCTGGCGGCTGAAGGAGCGGCTGCTCGCGGGGCGGGGGCCATCCGGGCCGCGCGGCGCGATCTACGACATCCGGCTGTTCGCGTACTGACGCCTCGCCGGCGGACGGGTCGCACCGGCCGCGGCTGCGCTACGGCCGCGCTACGGGCCCAGCGTGCCCTCGGCGTGCTTGCTGAACAGGTCGCGCAGGGCGTCCGGGGGCACCGCGCCCGCGACCTGCCCGATCGGCCGGCCGTCGCGGAAGAAGAACATCGTGGGGATCGACTGCACGCCGAACGCGCCGGCGACCTGCGGGTTGTCGTCCACGTTGATCTTCGCGACGGTGACGCGGCCGGCGAACTCGGGGGCGAGCCGCTCGAGCGTCGCGCCGAGGCTGCGGCAGGGCGCGCACCACGGCGCCCAGAAGTCGAGCACGAGCGCGCCCTGCGACTGGAGGACGTCGCGCTCGAACGTGTTCTCGTCCACGTGGAGGATGCGATCCTCGCCATTACCGCCGGCGGGGGCCTGGTTCGTGTCGGTCATCGGGGTCTCCCTTGCGCGGTGTCTGCCTGCACGAAACAAAGGATGCCAGAGGGGTTCGCCGGGTGACAGTCGAGGAACGAGTGGGCGGGCGGGCGGACCATCGCCCTGCGGGCGAGGCCCCGCCCCTACGGAGCGCGAGGCCCGCCCCTACGGAGCGCGAGGCCCGCCCCTGC
>JADHED010000789.1_pt1 | contig 32243 bp, 31 predicted proteins | sample 8952041 | NCBI WGS metagenome assembly JADHED01 (sample SAMN16124423, study PRJNA663239) | bioreactor sludge metagenome | isolation source: sludge (control) | place: India:Bengaluru | collected 2018-09-08
GCCGTTAGCCGTTAGCCGTCCTCACTGCGCTATACATATATCTATCGCCTCATCCATCCTTTCGATGAACTTGAAATCCATTCCGTCCTTTATGCTTTCCGGGACCTCTTCCAGGTCTTTCTCGTTGAGCTTGGGCAGGACGATGTTCCTGATGCCGGCACGGCGTGCTGCAAGGACCTTCTGCTTGATGCCGCCGACCGGAAGGACAAGGCCGCGCAGGGTGATCTCGCCGGTCATCGCGACGTCGTTGCGGACGGGCTTGTCGGTAAGAAGCGACACGAGAGAGACGAGCATCGTTATCCCGGCCGACGGGCCGTCCTTCGGTATGGCCCCCTGGGGGACGTGGACATGGAGGTCATTCTTCTCGAAGAAATCCTCGGGGATCTTGTAATCACCGTACTTACTCCTGATGTAGCTGAGCGCTGCCTGCGCCGATTCCTTCATGACGTCGCCCAACTGTCCCGTGAGCGACAGGCCGCCCTTGCCCCGCATTTTCGTTGACTCGATAAAAAGTATGTCCCCGCCCGTCGGGGTCCACGCAAGGCCTGTGGCAACTCCCGAGTATTTTGTCCGCTCGGCGACCTCGGAGAAGAATTTTATCGGGCCGAGGAACGTGTGGATGCTGTCGGCCGTTATTGTCTGCTTGTCGGTCTTTCCCTGTGCGACGTCTTTGGCCACCGCACGGCATATTGCCGCGATCTCCCTTTCCAGGTTACGGACGCCCGATTCCCGGGTATGCGACCTGATGACGACCTTCAGCGCCTCGTCCTCGAACTCGATGTGGTCTTCCAGGAGGCCGTGTTCCGAGCGTTCTTTCGGGATCAGGAACTGGCGCGCTATCATCAGTTTTTCTTCCTCGGTATAGCCGGGAAGCTCGAGGACCTCCATCCTGTCTTTCAGGGCCGGCGGTATGGGGTCGAGCATGTTGGCGGTCGCTATGAACATGACCTTTGACAGATCAAAGGGCACCTCCAGGTAGTGGTCGCTGAACGAGAAATTCTGTTCAGGGTCAAGCACCTCAAGGAGAGCGCTCGACGGGTCTCCCCTGAAGTCCATACCTATCTTGTCGACCTCGTCAAGCATGAAGATCGGGTTGTTCGACCCCGCCTTCTTGATCCCCTGGATTATCCGGCCGGGAAGGGCGCCGACATATGTGCGCCTGTGTCCGCGTATTTCGGCCTCGTCCCGTATGCCTCCGAGAGACATCCTCATGAATTTCCTGCCGAGCGCGCGGGCGATCGACTTGCCGAGCGATGTCTTGCCGACACCGGGAGGCCCGACGAAGCAGAGTATGGGGCCTTTCATGTCGGCCTTCAGCTTCCGCACGGCAAGGTATTCGAGTATTCTCTTTTTGACCTTTTCGAGGTCGTAGTGGTCTTCATCCAGGATCTTCGACGCACCGTCGATGTCCAGGTTGTCTTCCGTGGCCTTCGACCAGGGAAGCTCGGTCAGCCAGTCGAGGTAGGTCCGCGATACCGTGTATTCCGCGGACATACTGCTCATCTTGGAGAGTCGGTCGAGCTCCTTGTCCGCCACCTTACGGACATCGTCCGGCATTCTGGCTTCCTTTATCTTCTTCTTGAGCTCGTCTACCTCGTTTATCTTATCGTCGCTTTCGCCAAGCTCTTTCTGGATGGCCTTGAGCTGCTCCCGCAGGTAGTACTCGCGCTGGGTCTTGTCGATGCCCTCTTTGACATGGCTCTGGATCTTGCTCGACAGCTCGAGCGTCTCGACTTCCCTGTTGAGGTATATGGTCGCTTTTTTGAGCCGTTCCTTCAGGTCGATCTTCTCCAGGATCTCCTGCTTTTCTATGACCGATATGTTGATCGTCGAAGCGATGAGGTCCGCCAGGTTCCCCGGGTTCTCGACCTTGGACGCTATCTGTGCAAGCTCCGACGACAGATAGGGCGCCATCTCGATGGCCTTGCGGTACAAATTCTTCAAATTGATGTACATAGCATCAATTTCTATGTCTTTCTGATAGTCCTCGAATATGGGCAGGATGCTCGCCTTTATGTTCGGTTCCGATTCGGTGAACTCGATCACCTTGCACCGGCACAGGCCCTGAATAACGACCCTCTGGCTGCCATCGACCATTTTGACCATCTTCATGATGGTCGCGACGGTCCCGACCGTGTACAGGTCTTCCGCATCCGGCTCCTCTATATCGGGGTTCTTCTGCGTAATGATCGCGATCATCTTGTCTTTGCTCATCGCTTCGTCGACAAGACGTATCGACTTTTCACGCCCTACAATCAGGGGCATGACGAGATCAGGATAGGCCACGGTCCCCCTGAGCGGAAGCACAGGCAATTCCGCGGGTATGAACATCCTGTCTTTTATGCTCTTATCGTTCTTTAAGCCGATTACCATTAAGTTCTCCCTCTATCGCTTCACGTCCTCGAATTCAGCGTCAACCACGTCGTCATCCCGCTTGCCGCCGCCCTGCTGGCCCTGCTGCTGGTACTGCTGCTGCCCTCCTTCCTGTCCGGGGGCCCCCTGCGACGCCTGCGAAGTCTTCTTGTAGAGTGTTTCCGCAAGGTGATGCGACGCCTTTGTCAGGTCGTCGGCCGCCTTTCTGATCCGCTCGGCATCACCGCTCTTGATCGCTTCCCTTGCAGGATCCAAAAGGTCTTCGACGGACCGTATATCTTCAGCAGACAGTTTGTCCTTGTTCTCGTTGAGGGTCTTCTCGGTTGTATAGATTATGTTGTCGAGCTGGTTGCGCTGCTCGACCTCCTGTTTTCTCTTCCGGTCTTCCTCGGCGTTGGACTCGGAATCGCGCACCATTTTCTGGATATCGTCTTCGGAAAGACCTGTCGAAGCCGTTATACGGATGCTCTGTTCCTTGCCGGTTGCCGTGTCTTTTGCGAACACATGGAGTATCCCGTTTGCGTCGATATCGAACGTGACCTCGATCTGCGGTATACCGCGCGGCGCCGGGGGCAGGCCGATAAGATGGAAGCGTCCTAAGGTACGGTTATCCCTTGCCATCTCCCGCTCGCCCTGGAGCACATGGATCTCGACGCTCGTCTGGCTGTCTTCGGCCGTTGTGAAGACCTGGCTCTTTTTCGTCGGGATGGTCGTGTTCCGTTCGATGATGCGTGTGAGCACGCCGCCGAGAGTTTCGATACCCAGCGAAAGAGGGGTGACGTCGAGAAGAAGGACGTCCTTTACTTCACCGGCAAGAACGCCTGCCTGGACTGCTGCCCCAAGCGCCACTACCTCGTCCGGGTTCACGCCGCGATGCGGTTCCTTGCCGAAAAATTCCTTTACGATGTCCTGGACCTTCGGGATCCTCGTGGACCCGCCGACAAGGACCACCTCATCGATCTTGTTCGTCGGGATCTTGGCGTCATTGAGGGCGCGCCTGCACGGCTCGATCGATCTCTGGAACAGGTCGTCGGCCAGTTTTTCGAGTTCTGCGCGCCTGAGCTTCATGTTGAGATGCTTGGGGCCCGATGCGTCCGCCGTTATAAAAGGCAGGTTGATCTCTGTTTCGATCGTTGTCGAGAGCTCTACCTTGGCACGCTCTGCCGCTTCTTTGAGCCTTTGGAGCGCCATCCGGTCCTTTGAAAGGTCGATCCCCTGGTCTTTCCTGAATTCGGCCGCTATCCAGTCTATGACCCTCTGGTCGATATCGTCGCCGCCAAGATGGGTATCGCCGTTCGTCGATTTGACCTCGACGACGTTGTCGCCGACCTCCAGAATGGAGATATCGAAGGTCCCGCCGCCGAAGTCGTACACGGCGATGGTCTCATCCTTTTTCTTGTCGAGCCCGTAAGCGAGGGCCGATGCCGTCGGCTCGTTGATGATCCTGAGCACGTTGAGGCCGGCGATCCTTCCCGCATCCTTCGTTGCCTGCCTCTGCGAGTCATTGAAGTATGCAGGAACGGTGATAACGGCATCGTCGATCTGCTGGCCAAGGTATGCCTCCGCGGACTTCCTCAGTTTCTGGAGTACGAATGCGGAGATCTCCTGGGGAGTGTACTGTTTTCCCCGGACATCAACGCGGACGTTGCCGTCCTGGTCTCCGACCACTTTGTAGGGCACCGTTTTGATCTCTTCCTGCACTTCGTTGAAGCGCCTTCCGACGAACCGTTTGATGGAGAATATCGTATTCTCCGGGTTTGTTATGGCCTGTCGTTTTGCTGTCTGCCCGACCAGCACCTCGCCTTCCTTGGTGAACGCCACGACGCTCGGCGTGAGCCGGCTTCCTTCTTCATTTATAATGACCTTGGGCTCGCCACCTTCCATAACGGCAACAACCGAGTTGGTGGTGCCCAGGTCTATTCCTATCACTTTTCTCGCCATTTTGGTCTCCTCCTGATTTTTTCGCGTCTAGCGTAATATAAGGATGCGGCCTAACCTTGTCAACGGCGGGAACATCTTTTTTTTCACCATTTTCCGCCGAAAAGCTGAGGTGATAGGAGAGCGGAACGGGGCCTTTGCGGGACAGGCCGGTTACGTACCCGGGGCCGGCGTTTTTCGCAGCAGGCGCACCGAAGTGAACGTTGTGATGAATATCAGGAAATTAAGGAAGACTATGGTTGCGCCGGAGGGAAGATCGAGCATAAAGGATATAATGATGCCCGCTATGACCGAGATCATCCCCGTCAGGCAAGAGATCACGATCGTGGCCCTGAACCCCCGCGAGAATTGCAGCGCGGTCACGGACGGGATGATGAGCAGCGATGACACGAGCATGATGCCCACGACTTTCATTGCAAGCACGACCGTCAGGGCGGTAAGGAGGACAAGGACCCTGTTGATGCGTCCTGTTTTTATGCCTGAGGCCCGGGCGGACTCTTCGTCAAAAGAGATGGCGACCAGTTCATGATAAAAAAGGGTGATGGCCATGATAAGGCAAAGGCAGAGAACGACCGAGGTCCATACCTCCGCGGCGCTTATAGCGAGAATATTGCCGAACAAATAGCTGAAGAGGTCGACATTGAAGCCCCCGGCCACGCTTGCTATCAGGACGCCGCCGGCTATTCCGAGCGACGAGACGATCCCGATCGCCGCGTCGCCGTAGAGACGTGCCCTGTCGGTCAGTTTCAGGATGCCGAGCGCGCTTGCCATCACAATGGGGACCGCGACATAGAACGGGCAGGCTTGAAATAAAAGTCCCACGGCGACCCCCCCGAATGTTACGTGTGCGAGCCCGTCCCCGATCAGCGACAGCCTGCGAAGAACCAGGAACGTGCCCAGGACGGAACATAAGGCCGCAATAAAGCATCCGGCGATGAGCGCCCTCTGAATAAAGCCGTGGTGGAAGAACTCAGATATTTCCATGACGCCTTCCGTGCTTTGCGCTATCCGGGGCCATGAAGGCCCTCGATATTCGATATGACATTTTCGTGCCTGTGGCAGATGAGGTGCTGGGAATGTTCGCCGAAATAATCCGTCATTTCCTTTGACATACAAAACTCGTCGAATCCTCCGTAAAAAACAACCTTCTTGTCGAGATACAGCATGAGTGATGCGTGCTGGCCTATGGTCCCGACGTCATGGGTTATCATGATGATCGTCGCGCCCCTCTTCCGGTTGACATCCTTCAGCGTGGTAAAAAACCGTTCACGGGTCTCAGGGTCGATAGCAGTCGTGGGCTCGTCAAGGATTATGAGTTCCGGAGACGCCACCAGTGCCTTTGCGATAAGGGCCCTCTGCTGCTGCCCTCCGGAAAGCTCCCCGATAAGCTTGTTCCTTATGACCTTTATGTCCATAAGGTCCATGGCCTCTTCGACCGGTTTCCGGTCGGTGCGCGATCTTCTCCGGGGAAAAGGTTTGCCGGCGATGAGCCCGAGGGCCACGATCTCTTCGACCGTGGCAGGGAAATGCGGATTGAGGCCCGTTATTCTCTGCGGCAGGTACCCGATCCTCGACCATTCATGAAAATCCCCGATATTCCGGCCAAATAACGCAATACTTCCCCGGGTGGGGGCCATAAGGCCAAGGAGAAGTTTGATCAGTGTTGTCTTGCCGGACCCGTTCGGGCCCACAATGCCCAGAAATTCGCCCCGTTTCAGGGCAAACGTAATGTCTTTCAGGATCTCGGTCCCGTTAAAACTAAAGCAAAGCCGGTCGGTCGCTACGATATTCTTCATTTGCACTCGAGGCCTGTCGTGAGGTTCACGAGGTTGTCTTCCATCAGTGACAGGAAGGTCGCCTTATTCTTGAACTCATCTTTTGTGACGTTATGCACCCCGTGGAGCTTGAGAAGCGCAGCGCCGGTCTCTTTCGCTATGATCTCGGATACCTTCGGGTTCAAAAGCTCCTCGTAGAAGATATAATGGACGTCCTTTTCTTTTATTTTCCTTTGAAGGGCGATCATTTTTCGCGCCGTCGGCTCCGCATTGGGAGTGCCCTCGTATGCGCTGATATAGTCGAGGCCGTACCTCCGGGCGAGGTACCCGAAGGCGAAATGGCCGCCATGGACCAGGGTCCTTTTCCTGCAGTGTGAGAGGGACTCTTTATATGCCCTGTCGAGGGCGGAAAGCTTTTCCTTGTATGTTGCGGCATTTGCCCGGTAAAGAGGGCAATTCGGCGGGTCCGCCTTGCACAATCCTTCACTGATCGTGTCCACCATCGTGGCGGCGTTTTCGAGATCGAGCCAGATGTGCGGGTCGTATGACGCGTGGCGGTGCCCGGTTCCGGGCTCCGCATGGTGATGCTCCGCGCCAAGCAGGGCAAGTTTGATCCCGGCGCTGGCATCCACGACCGTCAGCCTCCTGTTGGCCGTTGACTTCAGGACGTCCTGCGCCCACGGTTCCATGTGCTTTCCGGTATAAATGAAAAGATCGGCCCTGTCGACCTTCACGATATCCGCCGGTTTGGGCTCGAAGGCGTGGGCTTCAACCCCGGGGGGGAGCATCAGAAGTATGTCCGCCTTTTTACCCGCTATTGACCGGGTAAAATCATAGAGAGGGAAAAGGGTGGTCACCACGATGATCTTTTTGTCCTGCTCCGCCCGGTTATCCGGGCCGCACGAAGAAAAAGACAGGGCGGATATGATAAGGACAACCGCACATACATACCGCAGAAGTGTCATCTTTCCACCTTGCTTTCCGATAAGCATTGCCCGCATTTCCCGAAGACCTGCATGATGTGGGACGTCACGGTCCCATTCAGGTTTTCCGAAACCTCCTTCTGGATCTCTTCAAACGCACAGATGGTAAGGTCGTCGACCTTCCGGCATGCGGTGCAGACAAAGTGGTGATGGTGTGCGCTATTGCTGCAGTAAAAATAGTAGAGTTTCCGGTCGGGATGGATCACCTTGAATATTATTCCCCCCCTGGCCATCTCTTCCAGATTCCGGTAAACAGTGGGAAGGCCGATAGCCGAAAAACGCTCTTTCAGCCTCGTCCACACCTCTTCGGGGCTCAGGTAGATCGTTTCCCGGGACAGGATATCGAGAATGGCAAGCCGTTTCGGTGTTGCCTTGAGCGCAAGCTTTTTCAGTGTCCGGGCGTGATCTTCCATATCGATAAATGAAAACCGTTTTCGTTTATTGTAAGACAGAAATAGGCGTGTGTCAACCGGGGAAGATTTGACGTTCTACGTTCCGCGTTCTACGTTGGGGCATGGTCAGGAATCGGGCAAGGGCGTACCGTTCGGAGGGGCTAGCGCTCGATGGGATTGCCTTTTCTTATCCATGCGGGGTAGCCGGCGAGAAACGTCCTCACGTTGGTGTAGCCTGCCTGTTTTGCCGCGACCGCGGCTTTGAGGCTCGGGGATCAGCTGTAGCCCCCGCAATAAAAGACCAGCGGTGTATCTTTGTCAGCGGGCAGGAACGAGGCGATCATCGGGATATTCTGAGGAGGAATGTTGAAAGCGCCGGGAATGCGGCCCGATGCATACTCCATCTCCGTCCGATTGTCGATAATAACAAGTTTTGCAGCACTCTTCGTGATCGATTCAACCTGTTTCACATCCAGGTCCTCGATCGCGCCGGGAAAGAAACAGCCCGCCGCCGTGCAAAACAGGATACACGCGATGACGACACATGGCCTCAGGATTCGGGGGCCTTTCACGATTGCGATGAACGTATTCATGGAGATATTATGCACCTGGGGTTTACCGGGAATATATCTTCCGGATCTTTTCTCTGGCCTCGCGCATCTGATCTGTTGAGAGGGTGAGCCCTCCCGCCGTACGCCCCGGCGGGGCCTCTATACTGTATATCCGCTCAGGGAGGGCAGCCTGTTTCTTCATGCCGGGCGGCAACTCAGGCGTAATGCCGATAGCCGTCCCGACGTCGTCCGGGAATTTTCCCGGGTCGGCGGTCTCATAAATGACTGCCGGCCTGTCGTGCCTTCCTTCAAGGTATTGTTCCAGTGTTGCCCAGCCGACCGCCCCGTGGGGGTCGAGGATGATGCCGTGCCGCTCGTACACTGCCTTCATCGTCGTGAAGTGCGCTGCGTTGGAGATCCCGAAAGAGCAGATGTCACGCCGCATGGCTTCGAGGTCGGGCATGCGGTCGATCACCCCCGGTTTCACGACGTTCCCGGTCACGCTGTCCCTCTCATCGAACATGTGGCCGCCGTAGAAGTCAATGAGGCGCGCCAGGTTGCTCGGGTGCGAAACGATCATCGCTGATGAGGGGGACTTCACCGAGGGCCGGACAGTGTACTTTCCCGAGGAGAGGAATTCCGGGAATTCCCTGTTCTCGTTGACCCCGCATATGATCTTCTCGACGGGCAGGCCCATCTGACGGGCGATGACCGTGCCCATCATGTTCCCGAAATTTCCCGACGGTATGCTGGCTATGAACGGCTGTCCGCCGGTGTCGATCTGCGAATAGGCGTAGAACGGATAAACTGCCTGGGGCAGCAGCCGGCCCACGCTTATCGAATTGGCCGATGTAAAGCGTTCAGGGTCATCGAAGAGCGTTACCGCGAACTCTCTGTCGCCGAGGATGTTCTTCGCGAGGGCCTGGCACACGTCAAAATCGCCGTTCACCTCGAAGGCATGGACGTTGTTCCCGAGCGTTGTCATCTGCCGTCTTTGCCCCTCGCTGATGGAGCCTTTGGGATAGAAGACGATATTGTCTATATTGTTAAGACCGAGGAGCGCATCGGCCACGGCCCCCCCTGTATCGCCGCTTGTGGCGACGATAACGACCCTGCGCGATCCCCTTTCCCCGAGGAAATAATTGAGGGCCCTGCCAAAGAAGCGCGCCGCATAATCTTTGAAAGAGTATGTCGGCCCGCGGGTGAGCCACATAATATACGTCTTTCCCGTCACGTGCTGTACGACGGTCGGTATCTTTTCGGTGTCATAGGCATCGTTGAGGAGGCCCCGCAGGGTGACGGAAGGGATCTCTCTTGCAAGGAAAGGTTCGAGGACCTCAAAGGCGATCTGTGCGTATGTCATCCCGTTAAGGGCATCGATCCGTTCCCGGGGCATGACCGGGACATCTGTGCGATCGATCATGTAAAGGCCGTACCGGGAAGCCATGCCGGCAAGGAGCGCCGCCTGGAAATCAACCCGTTCCCCGGGATCGTTCGTACTGTAAAAAAGTATCTCCTTCATGGAAGGTTAAGCATACAAAAAGTTGGCGTTTTTTTCAACTTGTCATTATACTTAATACTATGGACGCTCGAAAGAACTTCCTGTTATGCCTGGCGGTCTTTTTTGTCATCGTATTCTTCGGATGGGCCCACTCACCGGCAGCCGGCCCGGACACGGATAAGGGCATAAAAGCTGAGACCATGCCCGGCGAAGCGTCTTCCGGCGTAGCAACGACGGTTGTTAAGAACCCCCGTGGTTGCCTTGAATATGATGGGACCGGCTATCGTGTCATAACCCGCGAGGCGAAACCTGACGGCAAGACAAGCCAGGTCCGTCTGAAACCCGTTACCACCAAAGAAAATGGCACCGTATATGTGCTGGAAGTCATCGACGAAAAGGAAAAACCTGCCGCCGAAGATCAGCCCAAAACAGCCGATTCCGGCCCCCGCCTTGCCGTTGAGCGGTTGGAGAACGTGGAAGGCAGAAAGGGTGTCGCGCCCGCGCCGGTCAGGGAGACCAGGGCCGATTACGGTGTCGGTGTGAAGGTGTCAGAATCGAGCGAGGTTCTCCTCGGACGAGGTGTCGTTGTTGAGAACAAGGACAACAAGAACACCGACTCACGCGATGACGGCTGGCGTTTCAGGTTCAAAACGAATTTTTAAAGGGGAAGGAAAACGGGCCCCTCACTGCTGCCTTCGCTTCATTACCTCATATGATGCAACAGCATACGCCGTGGCGACGTTCAGGGAAGAAAACGAGGGGTTTGCCGGTATCCTGACAATATCGTCGCATTTTTCCTTCGTGAGGCGGCGAAGGCCTTCTTCGCCTCCCATGACGAGGCAGACGGGACCTTTCAGGTCTATCTCCCACAACGCGGTGCGGGCATGCTCGTCAAGGCCCCAGCAGAATATCCCGAGTTTTTTCAGAGAATCCAGGTACCGGGCAAGGTTGGTCACACGCGCCACCTCGATGAATTCAACGGCCCCCCGTGAGACGTTGGCGACCGTTTCGTTCACCATGCAGGAACGGTCTTTGGGGATCACGATGGCGTCAACGCCGAGGCATACCGAGGTCCTCACGATATTGCCAAGATTTTGCGGGTCTTTTACCCCGTCAAAGGCGCTTATGAACGGGGCATCCATCGAGCCGAGCTTTTTGAGAAGGTCGTCCTGGTCCGTGTACTGAAAATCGTCACGCTCAAGGCATACGTGAGATCTCGAGGTGCCGCATTTTTTCGTGAAGACCTCCGCCGGCACTATCCGGTACGGGACCCCCTGCTTGCGGGCCTGGTCGATCAGGTCCTGGCAGATCTTTTCGTGGCCCTGCCTGACAAGGAGCCTGCGGGCCTTTTCCGGGTGGGCCGCTATAACGTCACTGATCGCGTTGTGATTAAACAGAAAGGGCATTCCGTATGTCACCGGTTATTTTCTTGAGGAGTTCTCCGGGGTCGTCCGCGTTGCGCACCGCCCTTCCGATAACGATGTACGACGCCCCTTTCCTGATTGCCTCGTACGGCGTGATCGTCCGTTTCTGATCGTCCTTTTTTTCCTCCAGCCGGACACCGGGCGTGATGATGATGAAGTCCCGCCCGCAGATCTCGCGGATCATCTCGATCTCGCTTCCTCCCGCCACCACGCCGTCGAGGCCGGCCTCTCTGGCAAGCAGTGCGAGTTTTCGCGTCAGTTCTATCACGGGGATATCGAACCCGATCCTTTTCAATTCGTTATCGTCAAGGCTCGTAAGGACCGTGACACCTATGATCTTCGGCCGCCGGATGTTCGGGTTCTTGCCGGCCTCGACAAGTGCCCGTTTGGCTTCGGACATCATCGTGAACCCGCCCGAGGCATGGACGTTCAATATGTCGACACCCAGCTTTGCGGCCTCGACCGACGCCTTTGCCACGGTGTTCGGGATGTCGTGGTATTTCAAGTCGAGAAAGACCTTTGAGTTTTTCAGTTTAATATAGTCGACTATTTTGGGGCCGCACTCGGTGAACAGCTGCTTTCCGACCTTGAACATTCCCACGTGGTCCCTGAATTCCATAACAAGCTGCTGCGCTTCTTCGAAATGGTCGACATCGAGGGCAAAGATCATTTTTTCTCTGGGGTCCATCGGGCTCTCCATCATAAATATTCAGTTTCCCGCCATTAAAAATTGACAAAGCGGAATCCGGCATTTAAGAATAGTGCGTGGAACGCGATCGCCTGTCAGACGTCTCGCTCCTGTTCGTTTCTCTCATCTGGGGCGCTAACATTGTGGCGGTGAAGTATCTTCTCACCAGTCTTTCGCCGCTCAATGTCATCCTGATCAGGTTCATCACAGGAAGCGTTCTGTTATTTCTTTTACTCCTTTTTATTGAAGATGTAAAGGTGGCGTACCGCGACATGTGGCGCCTCGCCCTTCTCGGGGCGATCGGGATAACCGTGTACCAGCTGTTTTTCACGTATGCGTTAAAATACACATCCGCCGTCAATGTGGGTATCCTTATAAACATGTCGCCCATTTACGGCGGTTTCTTAAGTTCCCTCCTGGGGTATGAGAGATTTGCGAGAAAAAGGCTGGTAGCCATTATTGCCGGTTTTTTCGGGGTTTTTATCCTGATGGCGAAGGGTGATTGGGGGGCCCTTCTCGCCGGCGACGTCAGGGGGACCGTCCTCGCTCTTCTCGCGAGCCTGTTCTGGGCGCTCTATACGATATTATCGAAGCCGCTTCTCGAAAAGCATTCCCCGTTGAAAGTGACGGCTTACAGCATGCTCGCCGGGTCCGTGCTGCTGGGATGTTTCGTCCCGGTTTTTTTTGACCCGGGCGAACTGGCGGGCCTTTCACTCACGGGGTGGATGGTGGTCATATTCTCCATCCTGTTCTCTATCGTTATAGCCTTCTTTCTCTGGTACCGGGCCGTTGCGAGGATCGGCCTCACGAGGACGATGGTCTACCAGTACTGTGTTCCCGCCGCCGCCGCAGCCGCGGCATATTTCGTCTCAGGCGAAACCCTCAATATTTACCAGCTCGTGGGCGGGGTGATCATTTTTGTGAGCGTGTATCTGGCGAGAAGATAGGCGATGGGCGATAGGCGATAGGCAATAGGATTTTCCCATAGCCCATAGCCTATTGCCCATAGCCTATCGCCTATTTTTTTAATAATCTATCCCTTTTACCGCCGGTTGGCCTGACGTATAGATGTGGCGGAGTTCCTTCATTTCGGTGGCGATGTGTGCGATCTCGATGAGATCTTGCGGCATATCCCTTCCCGTCAGGATAATATGAAGGCCTTTTTTTCTTCGGCGCAGTGTCTCCAATATAAGTGATTGCGGCAAGAAACCGAGATTTATGGCGTGACTTACCTCGTCAAGGACCAGGATGTCGGTACCGCCGGAGAGGATCATATTTTCAGCTGTCTTCCACCCTTTTTCGGCGGCTTCTTTCTGGGGTTGCGGATCGTCGCCGGGCCTGAAGAACCCTGCGCCAAAGGCATGTACGTCTATCAGCGGGATGCCCCGGACCCGCTGTTCACCGGAACTTTCTTTCCCTTTCATAAATTGGACTATCGCAGTTCTTAGCCCGTGGCCGACAGCCCGCAGGGCGATCCCCAGCGCCGCGGTCGTCTTCCCTTTTCCCGGGCCCGTAAACACGATGATAAGCCCATTCTTTTCGGTCATGTCCATTTATTATCATTATTACAACAAGGTGTACAGAGGATATGTGAGGAACGGTTTTTCATCCCTTGATCGCGCCGAGCGGTACTATCTTCGCGACGAGCTTCGAGATGCCGGCACGATGGACGACGTTGACGACCCGGGCGACATCCTTGTATGCCTCGGGCATCTCTTCGGCGAGCGTGCCCTTGCTGGCTGCCCGTACGTATATGCCGCGGTTTTCCATCTCCTGCGTGATGGACCGCCCGCGGGCGGCCTTGATCGCCTGGTTCCTGCTCATTACCCTGCCTGCCCCGTGGCAGGTGCTGCCGAACGTTTCTTCCATGGCCCGGTGTGTCCCGGCAAGCACGTAGGAGGCCCGCCCCATGTCCCCGGGGACGAGGACGGGCTGTCCGGCATTCCGGTACCTTTCCGGCACGAGCCTGTGGCCCGGGGGAAAGGCCCGTGTGGCCCCCTTGCGGTGCACGCAGAGGGTGACCTCCTTACCCTCGACGACATGCTTCTCTTTTTTGGCGATATTGTGACACACGTCGTATACGAGGGACAGACCGAGCGATGCTTCGCTTGCCCGGAAGACATGTTCGAAGGTTTCGCGCACCCAGTGCGTTATCATCTGGCGATTGGCGAATGCGTAATTGGCGGCCGCGGCCATCGCGGCAAGATAGCGGCGGCCTTCGGGGGATTCGAGCGGGGCGCAGCATAATTGCCGGTCAGTGAGATCGATGCCGTATTTCGCCGCGGCGGAAAGCATCTGCCGGATGGATTCATCACAAACCTGGTACCCGAGCCCCCGCGAGCCCGTGTGTATCATTACGGTTGCCTGGCCCTGAAAAAGCCCGAATTCGGAAGCGGCATCCGGGTCGAAAATTTCCGCAACATACCCGACCTCCACAAAATGATTGCCGCTTCCCACCGTGCCCAGCTGGTCCTTGCCCCGCTCGTATGCCCTGTCGGAGACCGCCTCGGGGTCCGCATCGTCGAGACATCCCCTGTCCTCGATATGCTCGATGTCCAATGAGGTGCCGAAACCGTTGGACACCGCCCAGCGGGCCCCTTTTTTCAGCACCGCCTTCAATTCGCTGTAAGTGAGCCGGATGTCCTTCCGGCGCGACCCGAGACCGCTCGGGATGTTGCGGAAAAGGCCTTCCACAATATCCTTAAGCCTGCCCCTGATGTCCTCGGCGCTCAACCCGGAGCGCAGGAGCCTGACCCCTCAGTTGATATCGTAGCCGACCCCGCCGGGCGATATGATGCCGGTATCGTTGTCGAAGGCCGCGACGCCCCCTATGGGGAAGCCATACCCCCAGTGGATGTCGGGCATGGCAAGCGAGGCCCTGACTATGCCCGGGAGCGTGGCGACATTTTCCACCTGTTTCAGGCTCTCGTCGTTGCCGAGGCCCTTGAGGAGCTCTTCATCGACATAAACGACCCCGTCGACGCGCATTCCCCCGCTTTTTCGTATGAGAAAGCGGTTGTCATCGACCTTTTCAAGTTTTTCCAGCTCGCCCATAGATCACATCGATGACCATCGTCTCACACGTCGATAACAAAGGTTGCCGTGAACACGCCGTTACGCTCGGTTATCGCGAAGTTGTGATACGTGACCGCTTTCATCTCCAGCAGAACAGAATGCCTTGCCTCGTCGAAATTTTCCCCTTTCAGAACGGCGTTCACGCCATCCGCTACAAAATCAACGGAGATCTCTTTGGGTATGAACCGCTCAACATCCCAGATAAAAAGGAGTTCATTGAGGAAATTAACGAGCAGTTCACCGTTGCCTCTCACGGAGATCCTTTTCTCGACGACAGGCCGGACCCGGCCTGGATCCGTCACGAGCGAAAAGATACCCTTCGCAGCATTCTCGAACAGGCCCCGCCGCGATACCCCGTAAACTTCGATCCGGATATCCGCGTCATGATCGAGGACCCTGAACGGTTGCATGGCCGCTATTTTTTCTGCCGCTGTGTTCTGATGACCTCCCTGAGCTTCCGCGTAATGTCAAGGGCCTGTTCGATGGGCCTTTGCCAGATGTTGCGCCCGAAGATGAAGCCTGAGCCTCCCGCCCGGATGCACAGGCTGGCCTTTTGCAGGAGGTCGTCATCCGAGACCATTTCCCCGCCGGCGAAGATCACGGGAACACCGGCAGCGGCCCCTATGACCCTCTTGACCGCCTCGGGCAGGTCTGTCTCGAAATCACGGTAAGGCGCCGGGATCGAGGAGTTCTTCTTAAGGTTCGGGACGTTCACCTTGATAACGTCCGCCCCGAGCTCCGAGGCGACGCGGGCCGCGTATTCGATCGCGTACAGGCTGTTCTTGCCCCCCTTTTCTTCGATCTCCCGCCCCCGGGGATACGACCAGACAATGACCGGCAATCCGGCGCTGTGGGCTTCTTCCCTGACATACGTGAACTGTTCGAAATCCTCGTCCTGGCGGGGAGACCCGACGTAGAGGGTGTAGCCTACCGCGATCGCGGAGAGCCGGAGGGCCTCATCGATCGTTGCCGTGACGGGGGACAGGGGTTCCTCATCGGACGGGATCTCCGTTTTTCCGTTTACCTTGAGCACAAGCGGCACCTGGTTGTACATATCCTTGAAAAAGCGCTTCGCGTTCCCGATATGCAGTACGACCGCATTGTAATGGCCTTTTTTCCCTATATCGATAATATGGAGAGGGTTTTCCGCATGCCGCGCATTGAAAAAATCCCGCGGCCCATGCTCGAGCCCCTGGTCGTAAGGCAGAATAATGGTTTTCCCATAGGTCTGAAAAAGGCCCTGCAATCTGACTTCTTTCGCTTCCATATGTCCTCCTTTTAGGTTGATTCAACAAGTATAGCACAACTGAGTATTATTACTGCAGCCAATACGTGTTATACCGGAACAGGAAGGTCGCATATCGGACTGCCGGGGCCTCAGGGGACGGATATTCCAGGACCTTGATGCGCAAACAGGAAAGGACCAACAGGGGAGTTTTTGGAGCGAAAGAAAATAAAGGGGTTTTTTATTAAAAATAGTTAATTTTTCCCTTGACAGTTTTCCAGCCGGCTGATATAAAATTAAAAAAAGTTAATAGAGGGAGGTGGAGTGACGACAACTATGTTTAAAGGTGCAAAAAATAATCCTAAGGAGGCAAGAATGAAGAAGTTAGTATTGGTTTTGCTTGCTGTGTTCCTTGTCATCCCGGCATTGAGCAATGCGGGCAGCGTATCGAGCAGATACGACGTTACATTCGGCGGCTTCGTGAAGTACGATCTGGGCTGGACCAGCCAGGGTTCTAATGCGGACATGTATTTGGCCAGCAGGCCGTCTTCAGGCGCTACAGGGGTAGGTGCGTATTATCTTGCAGACGACTACAGCAATACCTTCCAGACCGCCGGTGAGACCCGCCTCAATTTCCTCATCAAGGGCCCGGACCTCTGGGGAGCCAAGACGAGCGCATTTGTTGAAGGCGACTTCCGCGGCGTATCGACCGGTAACGGCTACGGCGGATTCCAGCTCAGGCATGCCTTCATGAAAATGAACTGGCAGTCTGCAGAGGTCATGATCGGCCAGAACTGGCAGCAGTGGGGCATGCCCTACTATATCGCGGAGATCGGCTTCAATGACGAGTCGACCTACCTCAAGGGCCTCAGGATGCCTCAGATGGCCCTCCGTTATTTCTTCACGAAAGAGTTCAACGCAATGATCGGTATCCAGTCGGCCACAGAGTGGTCATCAGGCGGAGCCCGTCAGCTCGACGATTATTCCAGGAGCAACTGGCCGGGCGTCATGGGCGAGATCGCATACTGGAGCGACCGCTGCGGCAAGATCGGCGCCAACAACCTGAAGTTCGGTCTTGGCGGCTACTTCGGCAAGGAAAAGAAGACGACGAACTACGTTGCAACCGGGATCTATACGGGTGCCGGCGCAGCGGCTGCGACGAACGCAGTTGGGTATTATGACGATACCCTCAACACCTGGATGACCGCATTCAGGTACAGCATACCCATCATCCCCGAGAAACAGGGCAACAAACAGTTTGCGATGCTCCTCAATGGTAACTTCTTCTATGGCCAGAACTGGGCAGGCAACAACTGGATGAACCTCCCGGCAGGCGGGCCCAGCGTAGGTTCCTTCTTCAGGAACAACGGGGACGCATCAGCACCGACCGGATGGGGCCTCTTCACCCAGCTGTCCTTCTGGTTCACCGACAAGCTCTGGATGAACCTTGCTTACGGTTACCTGAAGTACAACACCAGCGAATGGCAGCGCATTGTCAACCCGAACGGTGTCAACATGAACCAGACTTACTCTGCCAACCTGCTGTGGGATGCCAACCAGGCGATCAGGTTCGGTCTGCAGTGGACCCACCTGGCAACAGGCTACAACAGGGCAAGCAGTGCATCACCAGACTCTAACCCGGTGGATGACCGTTTTGGTACCTCCGACGTTTACAGGTTCGCAGCCTGGTATTTCTTCTAAGATCAAATTCCTCATGGAAAGAAGGGGCCCCTTTCGGGGCCCTTTTTTTATCGCTGTGAGGAGAGCGTAAATTATTACTTTCCCGGCACGAAAGGGTTGACAAAGCACGGTAAGAAATCCTTTAATATAACGCACGCCGGAGTGGTGGAAGTGGCAGACGCGCCGGACTCAAAATCCGGTGGCCCTTGCGGCCATGCGGGTTCAAGCCCCGCCTCCGGCACCAATCTTGAAGGGGTATCTCAGTTAGGTTGGAGAGTATCTACATGACCTTGCGGTCGAGGATGAGCCGTGCCCGCTGCAGGTCTTCCCTTGTATCTATCCCGAAACCGTCATAGTGTGTGGTGAGGACCTTGATCCTGTAACCGTTCTCGAGAATACGCAACTGTTCGAGCGATTCCGTTTCCTCGAGCCGGCTTTTTTGCATAGAGACGAATTGTTGCAGGAATTCCCTTTTGAACCCGTAGACCCCGATGTGTTTGTAGAGCATGGACCTCGTGTTGCCATTTCTCACGTAGGGTATTGGAGACCGGGAAAAATAGAGGGCGAAGCCGTTCTTGTCGAGGACGACCTTCACGGTGTTAGGGTTGGAATATTCATTGTCATCCGCTACGGGCGCGCACAACGTTGCGACATCCAGAGATTCATTTTCCATGACGGAAAAGAGAAGATCGATCATGTCCGGCCGTATGAATGGTTCGTCGCCCTGCACGTTGATGATCAGGTCGAAATCCGTGTCTTTCACGGCTTCAAACACCCTGTCCGTGCCGCTCTTGCACGAAGGGCTTGTCATGACCGCCTCTGCGCCGAAAGATAGGGCCGCATCCATTATCCGCCGGTCATCGGTTGCGACGATCACACTGTCAGCGAGACGCGACTCGCTCGCCCTTTCATAGACAAGCTGTACCAGGGACTTCCCCGATACCTCGAGAAGAGGCTTTCCGGGAAGCCTCGTCGATTCATAGCGTGCAGGGATGACGATGATCTTTTTCATGGTCCAGGAATATTATACAAGAAAACAGGCAATAGGCAATGGGCAATAGGAAGAGCAAGATCATTCAGGGTTTCCCCATGACCTGTAGCCCATCGCCTACGTCCTGTACGATGCATTTATCTTGACATAATCGTATGTCAGGTCGGTCGTGAAGATGTCGTAGGATGCCTTGCCCTGGTGGAGGTCGACGACGACCGATATTTCTTTGGCATCCATCAGTTTTTTCATCTTATCTTCGTCGAACGGGACTTCGGCCCCGCCCCTGGCTACTGTTTTCCCCTGGATTGAGATGTCGATCTTTGCCGGGTCGAGGGGGACATCCGTGTCGCCCGCCGCGGCAATGATCCGGCCCCAGTTGGGGTCGCATCCGTAAAAGGCGGTCTTTGTCAAAGGGGATAACGCTATGCGCCGCGCGATCTTCTCGGCCCATTCCTTCTTCTTGGCGCCCTGCACCACGATATGGGCTACGCGCGTCGCCCCCTCGCCATCGCGTACCACCATCATGGCCAGGTCCTTGAGGACCTCCTGAAGGCCTTTCTCGAAAGCCCCAAGTGCGTCAGGGTCTTCCCCTTTCCGGCCTGTAAAAAGGAGCACCGTGTCATTGGTACTGCACTCGCCGTCGACCGTTATCCGTTCAAAACTTTCTTTGACGGCCTCCTTGAAGGGCTTTCTGATAATGGCCGGGGACACCGGAAAATCCGTGAACACAAAGGCCAGCATCGTTGCGAACAGGGGGTTAATCATGCCCGATCCCTTGGCAGCCCCGACGATCGTATACGATCTCTTCCCTTTGACGGTGCGCCGGGCAACCTTGGGATATGTATCGGTTGTCATGATGGCCCGCGCGAAATCATCGAGCCCGCCCTCGCTGAGGGCTTCGGTGCTGCGGGGAAGGGCGGACAGGACCGTTTCCACAGGCAGCCTTTTCCCGATAACACCCGTTGAGGCGAAGAGGATCTCCCTGCGGTCTGTGTGGATGAGCGGCGAGAGCGAAGAGGCGACCTTGCCGAGGTCATCGATGCCTTCCTGGCCGGTGCATGCGTTGGCGCAGCCGCTGTTCACGACAAGCGCCCTGACGGGCCTTTTCTCGATCTTCCTGTCATACAGGATATGGGCTGCTTTCACCTGGTTCCGCGTATATGCCGAAACGACGTTCGCGCCGTCACGGAACACGACGAGCCCGAGGTCTGGGCCCTGCGGCTTGATACCGGACGCGATTCCCGAAAATTCTATGCCTTTGATAGAAAGTTTTTTCGCCATCTTCCACCCCGGAAACAAAAAATAAGAAAGACAAGGCAACGGGTCCCGGCTTTCGAGACTGTGTCCCCATTACGATTTCGCCGTCATTCCTGCCGGGCACCCTCTGGGTGGGCGGAATCCAGGGTTCTGTCTTTGTTACAGCAGGCTTGGAAATACCCATAAAAAACCTTGGATCCCGGTGTCAAGCACCGGGATGACGGGATGTGGCCTACCCCCGTACAGATGATGTTTCTGGTTTCAGGCTAAGGACAATTCACTTGATGAAGGTTTTTGCCTGAAACTTGAAACATGAAACCCTACTCTCTGTTATCGTCCGCAGCATTTTTTATATTTCTTTCCACTGCCGCACGGGCAGGGGTCGTTGCGGCCTATTTTCTTTTCTTTTTTATCCGAGGTGTCTACGGAAGGCCCACCGTCGCCAGCGTTGAAGAACATCACGGGCTCGTGGTATTCCATCTGTTCGTCCCTGGCCGGCTGGACGGCGAAGACCTTTCTCACCGTATCGTATTTTGCCCTCTCGACCATGTCGATAAAGAGCTCGAAGCTTTCCCGCTGGTATTCGCGCAGCGGGTCTTTTTGCCCGTACCCTCGAAGCCCGATGCCTTCTTTCAGATGATCGAGGGACAGGAGGTGTTCCTTCCAGAAGGTATCGATCGAATTGAGAACGATGAACCGCTCCACGGCCTGCATTTCATCTTCGCCGAAATCCCGGCGTTTCCTTTCATAGAATGAGTTGACTATCTCGAGGACCCTGTCAAACAGACCCTCGCGCGTCAGGCCCTGTATCTGTTCACGGGGGAGATCGACGTGGATGAGGAAGTTTTCGTAGATACGCATCTTGAGCGACTCGATGTCCCATTCCTCCGGGTAGACCTTTTCGGGAGCGCATGTGAAAACGATATCCTCGCAGACCTCTTCGACCATTTCCGTTATTTTCTCACGGACATCGCCGTTCTTCATCACCTCGCGGCGCATTCCGTATATGGTCTCGCGTTGTTTGTTCATGACATTGTCGTACTCGAGGAGATATTTACGGATCTCGAAATTGTGGCCCTCAACGCGGGTCTGCGCGTTTTCAATGGCCTTCGTGATGAACGGGTGCTCGATCGGGGTGTCCTCGTCCATACCGAGTTTCCCGAGGATGGGTGACACCTTTTCCGATCCGAAAAGCCGCATGATCTCGTCTTCGAGGGACACGTAGAACCGTGAGGACCCGGGGTCCCCCTGGCGTCCCGAACGGCCGCGAAGCTGGTTATCGATGCGCCGCGATTCGTGGCGTTCCGTTCCGAGGATGTGGAGCCCGCCAAGGCTGATGACCAATTCCTTGTCCGCCGCACATATGGCCTTTGCCTTTTCAAGGGTTTTTTCGTACTCAGGGGTGTCCTTTTCGCCTTTGTTCATGGCAAGCGCGAGAAAACCAGGGTTGCCGCCGAGGAGGATGTCTGTGCCGCGGCCTGCCATGTTCGTGGAGATCGTGACGGCCCTGGAGCGTCCCGCCTGCGCAACGACCTCGGCCTCTCTTTCGTGGTTCTTCGCGTTGAGGACATTGTGCGGGATGCCTTTTCGCTTGAGCATCTCGGATACCCGCTCCGATTTCTCGATGGAGAGCGTACCGACGAGCACGGGTTTCCCCGCTTTATGCAGCTCTTCTATCTCTTTTATGGCGGCGCGGAATTTTTCCTTTTCCGTCCGGTAGACTACGTCGGCAAAGTTGGTGCGTATGAGCTGCCTGTTTGTCGGGATGACCATGACATCGAGATTGTAGATCTTCTTGAACTCGATCGCCTCAGTGTCGGCCGTACCTGTCATACCGGCCAGTTTTTTGTACATCCGGAAGTAATTCTGGAACGTGACCGTGGCGAGCGTCTGATTCTCCCGCTCTATCTTCACGTTCTCTTTCGCCTCGAGCGCCTGGTGCAGTCCTTCACTGTAGCGCCTTCCCGGCATCAGCCTTCCCGTGAACTCATCGACAATAATGACCTGACCGTCTTTGACGATGTAATCGACGTCCCGCGCAAAAAGCTGATGGGCCCGTAAAGCCTGGTTGATATGGTGCAGGAAATCGACATACCGGGGGTCGTAGAGGTTCTCGATATTGAGGAGCTTCTCAAGCCGCGCCACGCCTTCTTCGGTAAGGTAGGCGCTGCGGGCCTTCTCGTCGATCTTAAAATCGACTTCCTTCTTAAGCTGGGGTATCAGCTTGTTTATCCTGTAATATTTGTCGGTCGATTCTTCGGCGGGGCCGGAAATGATAAGAGGGGTCCTCGCTTCATCGATCAATATGCTGTCGACCTCGTCCACGATGGAGTAATTGAACTCCCTCTGGACACAGTCTTCGAGATCGTAGTGCATATTGTCGCGCAAATAATCGAAACCGAACTCATTGTTCGTCCCGTAGGTCACATCGCACGCATACGCCTCCCGGCGTTCATTGTCATCGAGGTCATGGAGAATGACCCCGACGGTAAGGCCGAGGAATGTATAGACGGGCCCCATCCATTCGGCATCCCTTTTGGCGAGGTAATCATTTACCGTCACGACGTGGACCCCCCGGCCGGTCAGGGCGTTGAGGTAGACGGGCAGGGTGGCGACGAGCGTCTTGCCTTCACCGGTTGCCATTTCAGCGATCTTGCCCTCGTGAAGGACGATCCCCCCGATGAACTGGACATCGAAATGGCGCATTCCGATCGTACGCCAGGCAGCTTCCCGTGTTACGGCAAATGCCTCAGGCAGGAGCGAATCGAGTTCTTCCCCGTTTGCTATCCTGTCTTTGAAATGGGGCGTCATGGCCTTCAGCTCATCATCGCTCAAAGCCTTCATTTTGTCTTCGAATTCGTTGGCCCTGTCGACAATCGGCTGGATCCGCTTGAGTTCGCGTTCGTTCTTTGTTCCGACGATCTTTTTTATGAGATTTCCGATCATGTGTCACTACCTTCGGCAAAAAACCTCAGCTCAGGTCGTCCCTTGAAAAGGTTTTCCTGAGCTGGCCGATTTTCTTCCGGAATTGTTGATTAGTCTCTTAATGTGGCGACGATCCTTTCGGGGTGGAGGAGGATGCTCAGTGCGTCATTGACATCTTTTACAAAAAAGTCGGCCTCTTTAAGGAGGTCCTTCGAACAGCCTTCTTCACCGATGACCCCGATCCCGAGTGAAGCCTCCTTGAGCATGAGCACGTCGTTTGAACCGTTGCCGATCGCAACTATCTTTTCGGGCCCCAGTTCCTTGATGATCTTGGCCTTTTCCTGAGAGCTCGATTCTTTCCCGACCTTGATAATGCTGAAGCCGATGGTATTTCCTTCACTGTCTATGTTCCCATACGTGTCGGATGTAATGATAAACACCTTTATATAACGGGACACCCTTTCGAGCATCTCTTTGACGCTTTCTTTCATTTTGCCGTCAAATGCGCAGGTCCCGTTGTAGTCGATAACGAGGTACTCGATATCGAGGTCTCCCCATCCGGGAACGGAAACACTTATCATAAATCGCCTCCTTGGTAGACTTTCGCATACAATTGTAGCATATATTGATGCAATTAGAACTATTATTTTGCCTCTTTAAACGATATTCCTCACTGATTTTCTCTTGATTTTTTGCAACCTACGGTTTAAAAGCAAGGTGTTCAAAAATGAAGCACCAGGAGAAGGCAACGATGGGCCAACGGGAAAAATGGAATGTTGAATGCGTTATTTACGATTGTGACGGGGTACTATTTGACTCTTTTGATGCTAACCGGCGCCTGTATAATGCCATCGCCGAAGGAGGAGGCAGGCCTTCCCTTGATGACGATGAGCTCAGGTACTGCCACACCCACACCGTCTTCGAGTCGATCGCCCATATATTCCGCAACGATGCCGCTGCCGAAGAGAAGGGGGCGCGCTTCTTCAAGGACCATATCGATTTCAGGGATTTTATCGTCTATCTCGAAATGGAGCCCCATCTCAAAGAAGCACTCGATATCCTGAAGAAAAGGGGCATTCATACGGCAATCAGCACGAACCGGACAACGTCCATGAGGCATATCATGACGCGGTACGCCCTGTGGGACCTCTTCGACATCGTGGTGACCGCAGAGCATCAGGTGAAGCGTGATTGGGACGAACACGATGACGGAAGGGAGATAGTGCAGGCGCGATCAAAGCCGGACCCTGACGGCGTCTATAAGATATTACAGACTTTGAACGTCAGGCCGGAGGCCGCGCTCTATATCGGTGATTCCGAGGTAGACATGGGTACCGCCCGGTCGGCGGGCATCAGGTTCGTCGCCTACAAGAACAGCTCAATGCCGGCGGATGCCGTTATTGACGACCACCTGGCCCTGCTTGATTTTCTCTCGGACGGATAGCGTCCTGCGCGGGTTCTTTCCGGAAATGAAGTATCAGTGAATAGATAGGGCCTGATATGGCGTACGCCGATGTCGCAACGAAAAGGCTTATCTGGTATTCGGTGAGAATGATAACAAGGGCCACGATGACGCCCACGGTCGACATGAACGGCCGCGCCCTTAAGAAGCCCATGTCCTTGAAGCTGATATACTGGAATTTGCTGACCATGAGGAGCGCAAGGCAGTAGATGACGATCGGCATAATGATCGTCTTGAGGCCGCCCATCCCATAGCCCATCCACGAAGAGAAAAGAACGATGCCTGCGATCGTGGTCGCTCCGGCCGGTATCGGCAGACCGAGAAAATGCTTTTTCTGGACTGTGTCGACCTGGATGTTAAACCTCGCGAGCCTTAAAGCCCCGCATGCCACGAAGAGGAACGCCGCCAGCCAGCCGAACTTGCCGTAACTCTTCAATGCCCACGTATAGGCGAGAACAGCAGGTGCAACACCGAATGCAATCACATCGGAAAGAGAGTCGTATTCGACACCAAAACGGCTTGTGGACCGGGTCATCCGCGCGACGCGGCCATCGAGCATATCAAATATGGCTGAGATAAATATGGCTATCGCCGCATACGTAAAACGCCTGTCCATGGACGCAATGATCGCATAGAAACCGCATAGAAGGCTCAGAGAGGTCAAAAAGTTGGGCAAGAGGTACATACCTTTTCTCGTTTTGCCTTTCTTCTTTTTCATGTAATTCATTGCACCCCCTTCTTATGCGCAAGGATGGTCTTACCAGCCTTAACCCTTGAATGTAAGCTTACCACAGGTTCGTACCCTTTGTGGAAATAAATGTCCACCCGTGACCCAAAGGCAATTATGCCGACTGCCTGCCCGCGGTCAACACGCTGGTCGACCCGGACGTAGGGGATGATGCGGCGGGCCAGAAAACCCGCTATCTGGACGATAAGGATGCGCTCCCCTTCATTTTCGAACAGGATATAGTTCTTTTCGTTCCCTATGTCGCTATCCTTGCCGAATGCCATGCCAAAGTTGCCTGCGACACGCTTCATGGCCATGACCTGCCCCGGGCAGGGCGCGCGATTGACATGAACGTCTGCCGGCGACATAAAAATTGCGATCCGGGTCACGCTGCCGCCGAAGAATTCCGGTTCATTGACCTCGCTTATGTCGAGGACCCTGCCATCAGCCGGAGAGATCAGCGAATTGTCGTCTGCATCCGAATGGCGCGACGGGTTACGAAAAAAATAGAGGCAAAAAAGCGCAAAACAGAAGACGAAGATTGAAAGGTAATAAAAATTGCCGACGATCAGGACCGCGGTTAGAACAAGGGAAGGGACGATGATCCTCAGTCCCTCCCTTGCAATAAACGGCTCTTTCAATCTTTTCTCCCGATCCAGCCCATCATCGAGCGGAGCTTTTTGCCCACCTGCTCAATGAGGTGTTCCCCGTCGATCCTTTTTACCGCGTTGTAAACGGGCCTTCCGGCCATGTTCTCGAGGATCCATTCGCGGGCAAATTCCCCCGACTGTATCTCGTCGAGGATCGCCCTCATCTCTTCGCGGGCCTCCTCGTCGATGACCCGCCTTCCCCGTGTCATGTCGCCGTATTCCGCCGTATCACTGATCGAGTATCTCATGTAGGAGATGCCGCCCTCATACATCAGGTCAACGATGAGCTTCAATTCGTGGAGGCATTCGAAGTAGGCGATCTCCGGCTGATAGCCCGCCTCGACGAGGGTATCGAAACCGGCGCGGACGAGTTCGGATGCGCCTCCGCAAAGAACGGCCTGTTCGCCGAAGAGGTCCGTTTCGGTCTCCTCTTCAAACGACGTTTCGATGACACCTGCCCTGGTTGCGCCGATGCCTTTCGCGTAGGCCAGCGCGGTCTGTTTCGCCTTCTTGGTATAGTTCTGGTAAATAGCAATGAGGGAGGGTACGCCGGCGCCGCGCTCGAATTCCCTGCGTACGAGATGGCCGGGGCCTTTCGGCGCGATCATGACGACATCGATGTCCGCCGGGGGCACGATCTGGTTGTAATGGATATTGAAACCATGGGAAAAAACGAGGGTCTTGCCTTTTTTCAAGCCGGCCTTGATCTCGTTCTTGTAGAGCTCGGCCTGGAGATTGTCCTGGGCGAGTATCTGGATCACGTCGGCGTCCTTGGCCGCTTTTGCCGCACTTACCGGCTTGAAGCCGTGTTTCACGGCAAGCTTGTAATTGGGGGTGCCTTCGAGCTCCGCGACGATGACATCGACACCGCTGTCGCGCAGGTTCTGCGCCTGGGCGTGCCCCTGGCTGCCATACCCGACTATGGCGACCTTGCGATCCTTGAATACCTTCAGATCCGCATCTTTGTCGTAATAGATATTAGCCATTTGATTCCTCCTTCATTTCAGTTTTTTCTTTTATCTTCAACATTCTTTCGCCCCTCGCCATAGCTATCGGGCCGGTCCGTACAAGTTCCTTGATGCCAAGCGGTTTGATAAGGTTGAGAAAGGCCCCGAGCTTATCCTCGTCGCCCGTGATCATGACCGTGTAGGTGCGGCTGGACACGTCGATGACCTTACCGCGGAATATTTCTACTATCCTCAGTATCTCTGCCCGCGTCTTCTCCTCGGCATTCACCTTGACGAGTATCATTTCTCGCGAGACGTAGTCTATATCTTTGAAATCGACAACCTTGATAACGTTGATAAGCTTATTGAGCTGCTTGAGGATCTGCTCCAGGATGGCGTCGTTGCCGGTGGTCACGATGGTCATGGTCGAGATTGTCGGATCGAGGCTCTCCGCCACGCAGAGGCTCTCTATATTGAAACCCCTGCCGCTGAAAAGGCCTGCAATACGCGATAGGACACCGAACTCGTTCTCAACAAGAAGCGAAATGGTATGTCTCAATTTTCCTCCTAAACAAGAAGCATCTCTTTCAAGGATGCGCCGGCGGGAACCATCGGATATACGCATTCATCCGGGCTCACATGAACGTCGATAAATGTGGGACGGTTGTTCTTGAAGGCCTGTTTCAAAATTCGGTCGACATCTTTTTCTTCGTTTATCCTCAAGCCCACGGCACCGTACGCCTCGGCCACCTTGACAAAATCGGGTGAGTGAAGATGGGTCCACGTATACCGCTTTTCATAGAACAGTTCCTGCCACTGCCTGACCATGCCGAGAAAGCCGTTGTTGAGGATCACGACCTTGACGGGCAGACTGTACTGGACCGCGGTCGCCAGTTCCTGGATGTTCATCTGAATGCTGCCGTCGCCGGCTATGTCAATGACGAGGGACCCGGGGAAGGCGACCTGTGCCCCGATTGCCGCCGGAAAGCCGTAGCCCATCGTGCCGAGGCCTCCCGACGTGAGGCATGTCCTGGGCTTTAAGAATTTGAAGAACTGGGCGGTCCACATCTGGTTCTGGCCGACCTCTGTCGTGATGATGGCCTTGCCCTTTGTCAGCCCGAAGACCCGCTCGATAACGTACTGGGGCTTGAGCGTACTATTCTTCTGGTAGGTAAGCGGATAATTCTTTTTCCATTGTTTTATCTTCTCGATCCATTCCGCTACGTTGTGATGGTGCTGTTTGTAGGTGTCCTTTTCATCCTCGACGATCTTCAGCATGTGCATCAGGACATTGCGGGTGTCCCCCACTATGGGGATGTCGACCTTTATGTTCTTACTGATCGATGTCGGGTCTATGTCGACATGTATGATCTTTGCGTGCGGTGCGAATTCATCTGTCTTGCCGGTTGCCCGGTCGTCGAACCGTGCGCCCATCGCTATGATCAGGTCCGATTCGGTTATCGCCATGTTTGCGGCATAGGTCCCATGCATGCCGAGCATGCCGAGGAACAACGGATGGTCTCCCGGGATTCCCCCGAGCCCCATCAGGGTGTTTGTGACCGGTATGGACAGGACTTCCGCCAACCTGGTCAATTCGATTGAAGCGTTCGATGATATGACGCCGCCGCCCGTGTAAAGGACGGGCCTCTTTGCGTGGAGTATCAGCCGCATCGCTTTCTTTATCTGGCCGGAATGGCCGATGTATGTCGGTTGATAGCTGCGGATGTGGACCCTCTCAGGATATTTGAAATCATGCAGGGCTGACGACACATCTTTCGGGATGTCCACGAGGACGGGCCCCGGCCTTCCCGATTCGGCGATATGAAAAGCCTCCTTGATTATCCGGGCCAGGTCTTTCACGTCCCTGACGAGATAACTGTGTTTTGTGCACGGCCGGGTTATCCCGACTATGTCGGCCTCCTGGAAGGCATCGTTCCCGATGAGCATCGTATTGACCTGGCACGAGAAGACGACCATGGGTATGGAGTCCATGTAGGCCGTCGCAATGCCCGTGACCGTGTTCGTCGCGCCGGGGCCTGATGTGACGAGAGCGACGCCCACCTTTCCCGAGGCGCGTGCATACCCGTCGGCGGCGTGGACCGCGGCCTGTTCATGACGGACCACAACCTGCCGTATCTGGCTTATATCAGTGAGGGCGTCCGTGATGTTGAGCGTCGCACCCCCCGGATAGCAGAATATCGTATCGATGCCCTGGGCCTTCAATGATTCGACGAAGATCTGTGCACCCGTTCTTTTCAATGTTTCTCCTTTCGCTGTATCGAATCAGCGAGACTTTCCATAAGGTCTTTAAAATAGAGCTTTTTTTTCTTCAGAATTTTAATTTCCCGCTCCTCGGCCTCGGTCAGATAGGATTTTTTGAGGAGCATCTGGATGCGCCGGTCCAGCGTTGCATGCTGCCCCCTGTACTGGTTGTATATCTCCTGCGCATTTTCGGCCTCGTCCATAGGAATAATGAAGGATATGGTATAAAAATTATTGAATAATGTCAAATATTCCTTGGACATATGACGTAAGGGGGATTAAGTGAAACCCTGCGCCCCGACATCGGGGGCCGGGGTGCAGGGAAAGTGACCGTATCGCGGGCTATTTCGGGGGCGGATTGTCTTTGATCGTCTTCGTATCGTCTACGAACTGTTTTAGTTTCTGGGCCCAGAACTTGAATGCTTCCTGGGCTGACCCCCACTTGCTGAACCTTTCGGTGAACCCGGCGGACCTGTCGTCGACAGCGACCGCAATGACCTCGTTGGTCATACTGTCCAGGGCCATAACTTCCATGCTGGTCGCGCCGGACCCCGACCACGAACCGCCGGCGCCTTTTTTAACGAAGCTCAGGGCAAGGCCGACGGGAATGATCGATGTAACGGTGCTGACGCCCGGCTTGCTCTGCTTGAGGCCTGTTATGGCGAAACGGACCCTGGCGACGTCCGGGGCCGGCTCCGCGACGAATTTCGATTTGTCCGGAAAGGCCGCGATGACCTCTTTGTTAAGGCCGTCTGCCAGGTCTTTCATGTCCTGCGGGTCGATCCCTTTGTATGAATCGTCGGCGAGAAAGAAAATAACGCTGTCCAGCATGATCCGGTTGTACTTCGTGAAGTCTGTTCCCGGCTTCAGCCAGCGCTGTTTTACCCCGTCTTTCGGGCCCGCCTGCAGCTTGTCATAATACCCGTCGAGAAAACCGGAATATTTCTTTGGTTCATCCGCCGCATACCCTGCCGATACGGCAAACAGGATAACCAGCGCCAGAGCAACGAACTGTATCGTCTTTTTCATCTCTCCTCCTTTGAGCGTTCAGAGATATCCAACCCCGGCCTTAAAGTGATGACCGGGCTGATTGCATGGATGCTATGTTCTGATTCTATAGAATACGTATAATTTTTTCCAGCCTTTCCGTGCCCTAACAGGGGCCTCAATACGTAACTATTCATAAATATTGATATTTGAGATATATATCCGGAAAGGCGTACAAAGAAATATTGAAAAATGTTACGTATTGGCATATATAAGTTCCTGTATTTTTAAAGTGTTTCGACCATAGGAAGAACCAGCATGAAATTGAGACTGACAATACTTATTATTCTTGCCGGGATCCTTTTTTTCTTTAACCTGGGAGCTACGTCCTTATGGGACCCCGATGAACCGCGGCAGGCCATCATGGCCCGCGAGATGTTGGACCGCGGGGACTATATCCGGCCCTATCTCAACGGCGTGCCCTATCTCGAAAAACCGCCGTTTTATTCGTGGATGATCATGGCCGCCGCAAAGGTCTCGGGGACCCTCGATGAGTTCTCATCCCGTGCGCCTTCTGCCGTGTCTGCGCTCCTTCTCGTGGTCATCACGTTCCTCCTCGGGTGCAGGCTCGGCGATGACCGGGCGGGATTTCTGGCGGGGCTCGTTCTGGCAACGAATTACCAGTTCCTTTCAAATGCCCGGGAATCCGTTATGGACATGACCTTCGCGTTCTTCATAGGTCTTTCGATTTACTTCTTGTATGTATCACTGGAGAAGGATAAACGCTTTGCGTTCGTCCTGTCGTTTATCCCGGGTGCCTTCGCGGTCCTGACAAAAGGACCGGCAGGCCTCGCCATCCCGGCCGGCGCCGCCTTCTTCCTTATCATCTTTAAAAAGCAGTTCAAACGCTATATCCTGCATCTCGTTCTCGGCTGCATCCTTGCTTCCGCGATCGCCTCGATCTGGTTCATAATGGCGGGGGACGCCTATATCAGGGAATTCATCTTTCATCAGAACCTGACGCGCTATACGAACGCGTTCGATCACCTTGAGTCGCCCTGGTACTACTTCCACAAGCTCTTTTTCAACTTCATGCCGTGGAGCCTGCTCCTGCCTTTCGCGCTGTACGGCGCTTTCAGGCGGCGCTATACACTTCCCCTTGTGTGGTTTATCCTGATCTTTCTTTTCTTCGAATTCTCCCAGAGCAAAAGGGCCATCTATCTTCTTTCCGCCTATCCGGCCCTCGCACTGATAACGGGGCTTTACCTGCGTGATTCCTGGGAATCACTGGTAACGAAGAGATGGACGAACATCCTGCTCAGGATCTTTGCATGCCTCCTGATATGCCTGCCCCTTGCTGCGATCGTTGCGATCAACGTTCTGCCGAAGGAGGATGTCGCGGTCTTCAGGGAAGGGCCCTGGTCGCTCTATGTGTATCTCGCCATTCTTCTTTTCGCGGGCATCGGGTTCCTGGCGGCGCTCTTCAGGAAGCGGCACGATTTTGCGATTTCCTGCTGTCTGTTCTTCATGGTGTTCGCCGGTTTCTTTTACAGCGCCTATTATATGCCGCTCGTCGACAGGACCTCTAAATCGCTCACGCTGATCACGGACCCGCTCGGCGAGTACAAGCGGACCAAAAAGATATATACGTTCGGTTTTAATTCTGCCGGCATCATATTCTACATCGGTAAACCGGTAACGATGCTGCGCGATATTAAAGAGATAAATCCCAATGAAAATGATATACTACTCATTGTCGAAGAAAAACCGACCAGGCATTTAAGGGATGTGCTCGAGAAGTCCTTCGTACCCGTTAAAAAAGTTCGGTACGAAAAGGACGAGTATATATTTTACGTGAGGAGAAATGGCTGATAAACCGTACATTTCCGTGCTTGTTCCCGTTCTGAACGAAGAAGAGTCGCTGCCGGAGCTCCATACGAGGCTGCAGGCCGCACTTCAGGGGATACATAAGTCATACGAGATCATATACATAAATGACGGAAGCACCGACCGGACCGAACAGATCCTCGAGACCTTTCACGGGGAGGATGCCCGCGTGAAGGTGATAGAGTTCAACAGGAACTACGGCCAGCATATGGCCCTTTTCGCCGGGTTCGATTATGCCGCCGGGGAGATCGTCGTCACGATCGATGCGGACCTCCAGAACCCTCCTGAAGAGATCCCGAGGCTGGTCGCGAAGGCCGAAGAAGGATATGAGGTCGTGGCCACCTACAGAAAGAACAGGAGAGATTCCCTCTTCCGGAAACTTCCATCCTATGTCGTTAACAGGATAACAGCCAGACTCGTCGGGGTGCGCCTGAGGGATTACGGGTGCATGCTGCGTGCATACCGGCGCAACATCGTCGATTACATGAACATGTGCCCGGAATCGTCGAGCTTTATCCCGGCACTGGCGAATACGTTCGCGAA
>JADHED010000787.1_pt1 | contig 32241 bp, 28 predicted proteins | sample 8952041 | NCBI WGS metagenome assembly JADHED01 (sample SAMN16124423, study PRJNA663239) | bioreactor sludge metagenome | isolation source: sludge (control) | place: India:Bengaluru | collected 2018-09-08
TCCGTCAACATCTCTGTAACTCATTGCTAAACTTAAATTTGATGGCTCCCCGGGTAGGGCTCGAACCTACAACCCTGCGGTTAACAGCCGCATGCTCTACCATTGAGCTACCGAGGAACCTAAACCCTTGCGCCGTGCGCCAAACCCGGAACCGGGCGCTCCGGCGGAATCGGTACGATAGCCGATTCGCCCCAACCTGTCAAGATATCGGCCCTTCCAGGGCCGTCTTGAGCCCCCCGCTCCCTTGAATTCCTCACCCGGACCCGCTAATCTTGATAAACCTGGGAATTCGATTGCTCCCCCGCCGCTTCCCGGCCCCCCGACCGCACCGGTGGACGCCCACGCCAGCGTCCCCGCCGGCGCCGGGGAGATCGCAACCGCCATCGACGCCGCTCATCGACCCGTGACCAGGGGGGACCCACCGATGCACCGTTTCCAAAAGGGGCGCGCACGCGTCACTGCCGCCATCTCCATCGCGCTGTCGATCGTCCTGTTCTCCGCCACCGCCCGCGCCCAAGAACACGCCCCCGACGCCGCCACCTCGCTGCTGCTGCACCTCAACAGCTCGTTCACTGGCGCTGCCGGCGAGACGCCCACCCAGGCGACCGGCACCTCCTACGCGGCGGGCGTCTTCGGGCAGGGCGCGAACCTGCCGTCCGGCAGCCGCCTCTCCTACAACGCGTCGGGCAACCTCGCCGCCGCGCAGGGCACGCTGGAGTTCTGGGTGCGTCCCGACTGGAACGGCGACGACGGCCAGGACCGCATCGTGCTCGCCTGGGGCACCTGGGGCGGCCTCCTGATCTGCAAGGACGGCGGCGACTACCTGCGCATCATCGTCAACCGCTGGGGCCCCGACGGCACCTCGGAGCGCGGCGCCGGCCTCTCGATCGCCTCCGAGTGGCTGGCCGGCGAGTGGCACCACTGCGCCTTCACCTGGAACGCGACGCAGGTCCAGGTCTACGTCGACGGCGAGCTGCGCGCCCAGGAAGCGGTGGGCTTCACCTTGCCGTCCATCGCCGCCGCCACCTTCCAGATCGGCGGCGAGGGCGCGTCCGGCCCCCTGGCCGGCCGGCTCGACGAGGTGCGGATCAGCAGCGCCGTGCGCACCGCCGACGAGATCCTCGAGAGCTACGCCCGCGGCCTGACCTTCGCCTCGCTCGCGATCGCGCCCGACCCGCTGCAGATCTCCGTGGGCTGGACGGCCACGCCCGCGGTCACCGCCGTCGCGACGAGCGGCCCCGTGCTGGACGTGCCGCCGGCAGCCTGCAGCTGGACCGTGGTCGACACGACGGTCGCCAAGGTCGACGTCCAGGGCCGCATCGTCGGCCGCAGCGCCGGCGCCACCAACGCCGTCGCCGTCTGGCACGGCGTGGCGGACGCCGTGGCGATCACGGTCCAGGCCGCGCTGGCCGCGCCCGCGAACCCGCGCGCCGTCGGCTTCCGCACCACCGCGCGCGTGGACTGGGACCCGGTCGTCGGCGACGCCGTGGCCGGCTACGAGATCGAGCGCCGTCCGGCCGGCGGCGCCTTCGCCGTGGTCGAGCGCGTGCTCGCCCGCACCTCGTTCACCGACTGCGGGCTGACGCCCGGCCAGGCCTACGAGTACCGCGTCGTCGGCGTCGACGCCTACGGCTCGCGGATCACCGCGCTCTCGGCGACCTGCGCCGCGACCTTGCAGACCGCCGCCACCGGCATCTCGCTGCACAAGAACCTGGAGCTGCTCGTCGCGTTCTACACCGAGGGCTACTCCGCCAACGACATCGGCCGCATGACCCAGGGCGTCCGCAAGGCGATCGAGTTCTACTGGCGCACCACCGAGGGCAACCTGAACTTCGACCCGACCTTCCTCTACATCGACGCGCCCCTGCCCGCCGCCGAGTGGGGCCCCGAGGTCGAAGCCGACCTGCGCGCCCGCGGCGTCCGCGACGGCCAGTACGACGTCGCCTACCTGATGGGCCTGGACCTGGCCGGCTGCCTCGGCCCCTACCACGTCTTCGACACCACGCTCGCCGCGCTGGGCACGGTCTGCCGCGTGCCCTACCCCGAGAACCTGGCCACGGTCGACTACAGCGTCGCCTGGACCTTCATCCACGAGATGCACCACGTGCTGGAACGCATGGACGACATCACCGGCGATGCCACGCCGGACGTCGTGTTCTGCCACTTCCCGTGGGACTACCCCGGCCTCTTCGGCGGCGACGGCCGGCACCTGGACTGGGGCCTCCACTACAACGGCATCGCCGTCACCAACCGCCTCTACGGGGACTCCTGGCTGACCTTCCCCGCCCCCTACGACGGCGTCCTGGAGTGCGTGGACGCCGACGGCGACGGCCTGCCCGACGCCGACGACCGCGTCCCGCGGGACGAGGCCGGCTTCGGCTCCAGCCCCGCGCTGCCCGACACGGACGTCGACGGCCTCGGCGACCTCGCCGAGTACGCCCGCTACGACTTCCGCGGCACCTCGCCGACCGTCCCGGACACCGACGGCGACGGCCTGCTGGACGGCGCCGACCCCCAGCCGCTCTACGCCGTCGCGCCGACCCTGCCGCAGCTCGCCGCGGCGCCGGTGATCGACGGCGTCCTGGAGCCGTCCTGGCCGGCGTTCGCCACGGGCTGCTACTACACGAGCGCACCCGACCCGTTCACGCTCGAGACCTACGCGGGCTGGCGGGCCGACGGCCTCTACCTCGCCTTCGCGTCGTCGGCGCGGCTGCGCTTCCACGTCTCGGTCGACGGCAGCGGCGAGGACGGCCGCTGGGAGTCGCCCGTGCGACACGTCGGCGGCGCGACCGACACCGACAACCCCGACAACAAGGCGAACCACATCGGCGACGTCTGGGGCGACGGCAACGACATCACCTTCGCCCACGGCCTGGCCGGCGTGTCGGTCTACGACCGCGGGGTCGTCGCCGGCGCGCAGATCGCCTCCACATATACCGGCGGCGTCTACCGCACCGAGGTCATGATCCCGGCGGTGCTGCCGCCCGGCGCGGGCTTCACCTGGTACCCGGCCGGCGCCGGCACGCCGGTGGTGCAGGGCCTCACGCTCGAGCAGGGCCGCGTGCTCGGCCTGAACCTCACCGTGGCGCCGGTGGTGGGCTCCGACGTCTGGGAGTTCTCCGCCGCCTGGTCCAGCCTCTTCGAGCCGCACGCCTTCGTCGATTTCACGCTGGCCGGCCCCCCCACCGCCGTTGACGACCCGCCGGCGACCGGCCTGCCCGCGCGCAGCGCGCTCGGCGAGGTCTACCCGAATCCCTTCAACCCCAGCGTGACGGTGCGCTATGATCTGGCCGTTCCCGGCCGCGTCCGCGTCACGGTCCACGACCTGAGCGGCCGCGAGGTGGCCCGCCTGCTCGACGGCGAGAAGCCCGCCGGCCGCCACGCGCTGGTCTGGACGGGCCGCGACGCCCGCGGCCGGCCCGCCGCATCCGGCGTCTACTTCGCCCGCTTCGAAGCGGCGGGCGTCGCCGAGACGCGCAAGATCATGCTCGTCCGCTGAGGAGGCCCCGTTGCAGCCGCACGCCTGGATCCACGAGTTCCCCGCCGCGATCACCGTGTGCGACACGGCGGGGGTCATCCTGGAGATGAACGCCCGCGCGATCGAGACCTTCGCCGACCAGGGCGGCGCCGCCCTGGTCGGCCTGAACCTCCTGGACTGCCACCCCGAGCCCTCGCGCACGCAGGTCGCGAACATGCTGCGGGACCGCACCCGCAACGCCTACACCATCGAGAAGCGCGGCGTGCGCAAGCTGATCTACCAGTCGCCCTGGCACCTGGACGGCGCGTACGCCGGCTTCGTCGAGCTGTCCCTGGAGATCCCGGCCGGGATGCCGCACTTCGTCCGTCAGGGTTGATCCGGATCCCGTCGCAGCCGCCGTCGCTCCAGCCGCGTCTGGAAGCGGTCGAGGTAGGTGAAGAACACCGGCGTCACGTACAGCGTGATCAGCTGCGAGAAGAGCAGCCCGCCCACGACGCACAGGCCCAGCGGCCGGCGCGCCTCCGCGCCCGCCCCCATCCCCAGCGCGATCGGCAGCGTGCCGACCAGCGCCGCCAGCGTGGTCATCATGATCGGCCGGAAGCGGATGCTGCAGGCCTTGACGATGGCCGCCTCCGCCGCCGCGCCCCGGCGCTTCTCGTCCAGCGCGAAGTCGATCATCATGATGGCGTTCTTCTTCACCACGCCGATCAGCATGATCAGGCCGACGAAGCTGTACAGGCTCAGGTCGGCCTTGAAGACCAGCAACGTCAGCAGCGCCCCGAACAGCGCGAAGGGCAGGCCCGTCAGGATCGTGATCGGGTGCACGAAGCTCTCGTAGAGGATGCCCAGGATCAGGTAGATGACCAGGATGGCGATGATCAGCATCGACGTCATGCCGGCCTGCGAGGCCTTGAACGCCTGCGCGGTGCCCGCGAAGCTGGTGACGATCGACGACGGCAGCGTCTCGCGCGCGATGCGGTTGACGGCCTCCACCCCCTCGCTCAGCGCCACCCCCTCGCCCAGGTTGAAGGACACCGTCACCGACGGCAGCTGCCCCGAGTGGTTCACCGTGAGCGGCCCGACGCCGGGCACGATCTGCGCGATCGCCGACAGCGGCACCAGGGCGCCGCCCGCGGCCCTCACGTAGAGCCGGCCGACGGCCGCCGCGTCGCGCTGGCGCTCCGGCAGCAGCTCCATCAGCACGTAGTACTGGTTGTTGGGGGCCAGGATGGTCGACACCTGGCGCGTGCCGAACGCGGAGTAGAGCGTCTCCTCGATCGCCCGCGGCGTCACGCCGAGCGAGGCGGCGCGGTCGCGGTCGATGACCACGTCGATCTCCGGGTTGCTCACCCGCAGGTCGCTGTTCACGTCGCGCAGCTTCGGCTCCCGGCGCAGCCCGGCCTCGAAGCCGGGCGCGGCCGCGTACAGCGCGTCGAGGTCCGCCGACTGCATGGTGAACTGGTAGAGCCCCGAGGCGAAGCGCGCGCCGATGTTGATGGCCGGCGGGTTGGTGACGAAGGCGCGGATGCCCGGGATCGCGGCCAGCTTGCCGCGCAGGCTGTTGACGACCTCGTCGGCGCTCAGCTCCCGCTCGGCGCGCGGCTTCAGCCGCAGGAAGAAGCGGCCCTGGTTGCCGGAGGCGGTCGGGCCGCCGGCCCCCACGCTCGACATGAAGACGTCGACGTTCGGGTCCTGCGCCAGCACCGCCGCCACGGACTGCTGGTGCGTGCTCATGGCCTCGTACGAGGCCCTCCGCGCCCTCCGTGGTGCCGATGAGGAACCCGGTGTCGGTGCTGGGGATGAAGCCCTTCGGGACCACGCGGAACAGGAACATGGTGCCGGCGAACACCGCCAGCGACAGCAGCAGGGTGGCCCGCTTGTGGCGCATCGCCGCGCCCAGCGTCCGCTCGTACAGGGCGAGCCCGTCCACCCAGACCCGCTCGATGCCGTCGTAGAGCCGATTGTGCTTCATGTGCTGCGGCTTCAGGAAGCGGCTGCACATCATCGGCGTCAGCGTCAGCGAGACGAAGCCGGACACCAGGATCGCCGTCATGATGACGATCGCGAACTCGCGGAACAGGCGCCCCATGATCCCGCCCATGAACAGGATCGGGATGAAGACCGCGGCCAGCGAGAGCGTCATCGAGACGATGGTGAAGCCGACCTCCCGCGCGCCGTCGACCGCGGCCTCGTAGGGCTTCTTCCCCATCTCCAGGTGCCGGTAGATGTTCTCCAGCATCACGATGGCGTCGTCGACGACGAAGCCGACCGACAGCGTCAGCGCCATCAGCGACAGGTTGTCGAGGCTGTGGCCGAGCAGCGCCATGACGCCGAAGGTGCCGACCAGCGACATGGGCAGGGCGAGGCTGGGGATGACCGTGGCCGACAGGTTGCGCAGGAACAGGAAGATCACCAGCACCACCAGGCACAGCGTCAGCAGCAGGGTGGCCTTGACGTCGCGGACCGACTCGCGGATCGGCTGCGCGCGGTCGATCATCACGTTCAGGGTCGCCGAGGCCGGCAGCTGGCTGCGCAGGTCCGGCAGCAGCGCTTGCACCGCGCGGGAGACCTCGTCGGTGTTCGTGCCGGGCTGCCGCTGCACCGCCAGCATGATCGCGCGCTGGTCGACGAACCAGCTCGCGGTGCGGTCGTTCTGCACGCTGTCGATCACGCGCCCCAGGTCCTGCAGGCGCACCGGCGCGCCGTCGCGGTAGGCCACCACGATCGGGCGGAACTCCGCCGCCGACTCGAGCTGGCCGGTGGCGCGCACGGTCGTCGCCCGGTCGGGCCCCCACAGCGTCCCGGTCGGCAGGTTGACGTTGTTCGCCTGGATCGACTGGACGACCTCGTCGAGGCCGATGCCGCGCGAGGCCAGCGCCTGCGGGTCCAGCTGCACGCGCACCGCGTACTTCTGGGTGCCGTAGACCTGCACCTGAGCCACGCCGCCGACCATCGAGATGCGCCGCGCGATCATCGTCTGCGCGTACTCGTCCAGCACCGACAGCGGCAGCGTCGGCGACGTGATGTTGATCATCAGGATGGGCGAGTCGGCCGGGTTCACCTTCTGGTAGGACGGCGGCGCCGGCATGTCGCTCGGCAGCTGGCGCTGCACCGCGGCGATGGCGGCCTGCACGTCCTGCGCGGCGGCGTCGATGTCGCGATCCAGGCTGAACTGGATGGTGATCGACGTGGAGCCCAGGCTGCTCGTGGAGGTCATGTTGTCGATGCCGGCGATGGTGGAGAACTGCTTCTCCAGCGGCGTGGCCACCGCCGAGGCCATCGTCTCGGGGCTGGCCCCCGGCAGGCCCGCCGACACCGAGATGGTCGGGAAGTCCACGTTCGGCAGGTCGCTGACCGGCAGCTGCCGGTAGCCCAGGACGCCGGCCCCGAGGATGGCCAGCATGACCAGCGTCGTCATGACCGGCCTGCGGATGAAGAGGCTCATCGCGCGCCCCCCGACGCGGTCTTCGGCGCGACCTTCGCCGTCTTGACCTCCACGGTCGCGCCGGGCGCCAGGCGCATCTGCCCGTCGATCACGACCGTCTCGCCGTCGCGCAGGTCGCCCGCGACCACGGCCAGCCCGTCGATGGTGCGGTCCACGACGACGGCGCGCTTCTCGACCTTGAGGTCGTCGCCCACCACGAAGACGAACAGGCCGTCGCGCCCGGTCACCACGGCGGCGGCGGGCACCGTCAGCGCGTCCTGCTCGACCGCGAGCACCAGGTCCACGTCCACGAACTGCCCCGGCCAGAGCGCGCCGTCGCCGTTCGGGAATTCCGCCTTCAGCGTCACGGTGCCGGTTCCGGCCATGACGGCGTTGTCCACGAAGACCAGGCGGCCGACGAGCGCCTCGCCCTTGCCGCCGCGCGACGGGCGGGCGTGGACCGCGAGCGCGCCGCCCCCCGCGTGCTTGCGCACCTGCGGCAGCCGGTCCGCGGGCACCGCGAAGCTGACCCGGATCGGGTCCAGCTGGTTGACCACGACGAGCGGGCTGCCGTTCGGCGCCACCACGTTGCCCTTCGTCACCAGGATGCTCCCGGTGCGGCCGGCCACGGGCGACGACACGGTGGCGTAGGCGAGGTTCAGCTTCGCCTGCTCGACGGCCGCCCGGTCGGCCTGGACGGCGGCCCGGAAGACGTCCGCCTGGGTGCGGGCCGCGTCGGCTTGTTCCCGCGTGACGTAGTCCTTGGCCGCCAGCTTCGCGTAGCGGTCGGACTGGGCGTCGGCGTTGGCGGCCTGCGCCTCGTCGCGCGCGAGCTGGGCCTGCGCCGCCGCGAGCGCCGCCTGCATCGGCCGCGGGTCGATCTGGAACAGGGTCTGCCCCGCCTTGACGTCGTCGCCCTCGGCGAACGCCACGCGCGTGATCACGCCGCCCACCTGCGGGCGGACCGCCACGGACTCGATCGGCTCGACCGCGCCCACCGCGTTCAGCAGCAGCGGCGCGGGCTGCACCTTCACGGCGCCGGTGACCACCGGCGCCGGCGGCGAGGGTTTCGCGGCGGGCTTGGCGCCCGTGCCCGCCAAGGCGAGGACGACGGCGCACGCGCCGGCAAGCAGCTTCGGGGCGGATGCGTGGTGCCGGGTCGTCGCCGTCATCGGGTCACCTCGGGGTGCAGGTTGTCGGGTGCCAGGGGGTTCGCGCCGTGCAGCCCCAGGACGCCCGCATCGCGGGCGAGCTGCGCCAGGGAGGTGAACCAGCCGAGCCGCGCGTTGATCCGCTGGGCGCGCGCCGACGCCAGCGCGCGCTGCGCCGAGAGCAGGTCCAGGATGTCGCCCACGCCCTCGCGGTAGCGGCCCAGCGCCACCTGCTCGGAAGCCTCGGCGCTGGCCAGCAGCTCCTCGGCCGTCCTGACGCGTTCGGTGGCGGTGAGGAAATCGCTGTGCGCGACGAAGATCTCGTAGACGACCCGCTGCTCGTAGCCGCGCGCCCGCTCGGCGGCCGCGTCGGCCTCCGCCTGAGCCCGCGCCAGTTCGTGGCGGCCCGAGAAGCCGCCGAACAGCGGGATGCTGAGCGTCAGCGCCCCGCTCGTGCGGTCGACGGGGTCGTCCGCGCCGTCGGTCCAGAGGCGTCCCGTCGAGCCGCTCACCGACAGCGTCGGCAGCAGGTCGGAGCGCGCGCTGCGGACGCGGGCGGCGGCCGCCTGCGCCTGCGCCTGCGCCGCCCGCAGGTCGGGCCGCGCCGCCACGGCGCCGGCGATCAGGCCGTCCACCGCCTGCACGACGCCGTCGAGCGGGACCTCGGGCGCGCCGACCTCGATGTCGTAGGGCACGTTCGCCGGGTAGCCCATCGACACCGCGAGCGCGCCCCTGGTGGTGCGCACCTGCCCCTCGACGGCCTGCAGGTCCAGCTTCACCTGGGCGCGGGCCGTGCGCGCCTGCAGCACGTCGGCGATCGTGGCCAGACCGACCTCGTGCCTCGCCTCGGCCGCGGCGAGGCTGCTGTCCGCCTCGGCGTACGAGACGCGGTTCGCCTCGAGGATGGCCTTGGCGCCGCCGTAGTTGTGGAACGCGGTCACCACGTCCAGGACGGCGTCCTGGATGACCGCGTTGTGCGTCCAATCGGCCGCCAGCAGCCCCTGCCGCGCGGCCTCGACGCGACCGGCGCGACCGCCGAAGTCCAGCAGCTGCCACGACAGGGTCACGCCCGGCCCGTAGGTGGTGGACCAGGTCCCGGAGCGGTTCTGCGCGGAAGCCGCGTTGCCGCGCGACAGCGAGGCGTTCCCGTCCAGCGTGGGCAGGCGCGTCCCGCGCGCCGCGCCGTAGCCGGCGGCGGCGGCCTTGGCGTTGGCCCAGGCCTCGCGCGTGGCCGGGCTGTTGGCCAGCGCGATGTCCACGACCTCGGCCAGGGTGAGGTTCGCGAGGCGTTCCGCGACGGCTTCGGGCGGGATGGCGGGTCCGGACGGCGACACGGCGGCGGCGGTGGACGCCGGCGGGATCCAGGGCCTGTCGGGCGCGGGCGAGACCCCGGCCACGCCGCCGACGCGCGGCGGCCCGCTCGCGCAGCCGGCGGCGAGCAGCGCCAGGCTCGCGGTCAGGAACACGGCGGCGCGACGGACGGCCGTTGCAGGGAACCGATCGTTCATGATGTCCTCCCGAAACACCTTAGGAACGCGGCGGTCGGCGGTCAAGGCGCCATCGTCGCCGTCGCGACGGCAAGCGGGAATCGACGTGCAGGCCGACTGGCCCTACAATCCCCGGGAAGATGTGTGCCGCAGAGCCGTCACGGGAAGGGACACCCATTGGTGGCAGCAACCAAACCAACGACACCGGGATCTCCTGCGATCCCCGCCGGGAGCGCCGACTGGACGCCTTCGCTCCTGGCCGGGATCGGCGCGCTGGCCCTCTACCTGCTGCTGGCGCCGCCGGCGGTCGGGGACAAGGACGCGGCGGAGTTCACGCTGGTGCTGGCGACCCGCGGCATCGCCCACCCCACGGGCTATCCGCTCTACACGCTGCTCGGTCATCCGTTCGTGTCGCTCCTGCACGCCTGCGGGGTCGGCTGGGCCTACGCCGCCAACGCCTGGAGCGCGCTGGGCGGCGCGGTGGCCGTCGCGCTGCTGCACCGGTTGGCCCGCAGCCTGGTCGCGGACGGGCGCGGCGGCGCCGTGCTGGCGTGGCTGCCCGTGCTTCTCTTCGGCCTGAACCCCATCTGGACCTTCGAGACGACGCTGGCCGAGACCGGCTCCTGGCACGTGGCCTGGTCCTGCGGCGCGGCGTTGCTGGCCCTGCGCCTGCTCGGGCGACTGGACGCGTCCGCCTCCGTCACCGGCGCGGGCTCCCGTCGCGGCGCAGCCGCCTGGGGCCTGGTCTGCGGCCTCGGGCTGGCGCACCACGCGACGGCCCTGCTGCTGGCGGCGCCCCTGACGTTCGCGCTCGCGATCCCGGTGCGACGGCGGGGCCTGTCGGCGCGCCTGTTCGCCCCGGCGCTGGCCGGCCTGCTGTTGCCGCTGCTGTCCTACGGCTTCGTCGCCTGGCGGGCCTTCCACCCCGGGACCGTGCAGTGGCCGCTGCTCGCCCCCGCCTGGGGAGCCGTCCTCGACCATCTGCGGGCCGCCCAGTACCGGGACTTCTTCGGACACTTCCACCCTTCGTCCGCCCAGGCGCGCTTCCTGGCGCTCTACGTCTACCCGTTCCTGGCCCTGTCCGCTCTCGCGATCGGCGCGGCGGTCCGCACGGCCGGCCCCGGGCCGCGCCGACGGCTGCTGCTGGCGATCGCGGCCGGCTGCATCATCGAGTGCGCCGTGACGTTCAGCTACGGCGTGGCCGACCCCTCGTCCTACTTCCTGCCGATCCTCGCGCTCGGGCTGCTCGCCACCGCGCCCGCGGCGGCCCGCGTCGGCCGCGTGCTGTCGGGACGCGGCCGGAGTCCGGCCGTGGCCGGCGCCCTGCTCGGGCTGGCCCTGGTCGCCCTCGCGGCGCCGTGGCTGCGGACGGGCTGGGAGCGGCGCGGCGTCTACGTCCGGCACGAGCAGCTCATCAGGAGCATGTGGGAGTCCATCGCCGCCGAGCGGGGCTTCCTGATCTGGGCCGACGACATGGCGTACCGCCTGCGCGCCTGGCAGATCCTCGACGGGGAGAAGCCCGGGCTCGCGGTGTTGAACCCGGCCCTGCTGACCCACCCATGGCCGCGCCGGGAGTTCGCTCGCGTCCATGGGTTCGATCCGCTGGCGGGCGTGGCGCTGCCGCCCGCGGGCCGGCTCGGTCACGCGGGCGCGGACACGGTCCTCGCGAACCTGCTGGGCGGGGTGGCCCGGCGCATCAACCTTCAGTCGTCCCTGCCGGTGTTCGTGTTCGACCCCGCGGGACCATCGGTGCGGCTGCTGCGCAAGCCGACGACCGAACCGGCGGCGCCGACGAGCACCTCGCCTAGTTCGCAGTTGTCGAGGTAGGGTCCGCGGACGGGATCGCTGCCGTCGGCGAGGGCGGCGAACGACCCGCTGCCCGGACCGCGGGCGAAGAACGGCACCAGCGAGTTGGTGTGCCCGCCGGCGAGGAACACGTAGGCCGGCACGGGGCCGGCGAGGTGGCCGCTCTCGTGATCCGCGGTGACCACGACGAGGGTCTGCCCGAGCAGGCCGCGCTCGTCGAGCCCCGCCGTCACGGCTTCGACCGCCCGGTTGAAGTCCGTCATTTCCTCGACCATCCGCCCCGCCCGGCCGTCGTGGCTCGCCCAGTCCACGGCACCCCCCTCGATCAGCAGGCAGAACCCGTCCGGGTCTTCGTCCACGACGTTCAGGGCGGCCAGCGCCATCTCGGCCAGTGTCGGGACGTCTTCGTTGCGAGGCACGGCGAAGGGCGCGGCCAGCGGGTCGCCGCTGCGCTGCTCCTGCAGGGTCTCACGGACCGGCGGCACGCCGACCACGCGGCGCGGCGCGACGCCGTGGGCCAGGGCCCGGAATTGCCCGCGCGTCGAGATCAGGGCCCAGGGGCCGGTGCCCGCCGAACCGAGGCGGCCGGCGACGAGCGAATCCCAGGTCGCGGCGCCGCCGACCCGGCTGTAGTCCGCGACATCGCGCCTGTTCCCGTCGTCGTCGTACCAGGGGTGCCCGGCGCCCATGACGACGTCCAGCCCGCCGCCGAGCATGAGCCTCGCGATCTCGCGGTAGTCGCCGCGGTCCCGACAGGAGACGGCGAATCCGGCCGGGGTGGCGTGGACGAAGGGCACCGTGGTGACGACGCCGGTCGACTTGCCGGCCGCGGCCATGGCCTGGGCGAGCGTCACGAGGGGGGCGCCGCGCGGGTCGACCGCCAGGCGGCCGTTGACCGTCTTGACTCCGGTGGTCATGGCGGTGATCGCGGCGGCCGAATCGGTGGGGTCGCGCTCGCACCAGGCCGGGTCGCGCCACATCTGCTCGGGATCGTAGGCCCCGCCGTCCGGCGGGGTGCACATCGCGAGGCGCACCGGCCAGCCGTCGTACACCTGCAGACCGGTCGGGTCCGGTTCGTGGAGCCGGGCGGCCTCGTAGTGCACGAAGCCGGCGCCGTCGGCGACGAACAGCACGACGTTGCGCGGGACGGCCGCGCCCGCGGCCAGGCAGAGCGAGATGAGCAGATGCGTGAACAAGGGGCTCCTTTCGGGACCCGGTGAATGTACACGCTGATCGTGAAGAATTCGAGAATCGTCGGTCTCGATCCCCGACGGCTCAGCCATGCGCGAAAGGCCGCCTCCCCGAAGGAAGACGGCCTTGGCAGAGGTCGCTCCATATCAACGGTACATGCTCTTGACGTTGCCCCAGGCGGTCTGCTCGGCGGGGACGCCGCATTCCATGTAGTTGTAGGTGACCGAGTAGCTGACGTAGGCCTGCATGCCGATCGACCAGCTGTTGGCGCCGTTCTGGAAGGACAGGTCGAAAGCCGTGCAGGGGAGGTTGACCGTGCCGGCGCCCGTGAAGAGCGCCAGGTCGAGGGCGCTCGCCAGGCAGACCGTGTTGCCGGCGGACACGTCCAGACCGGAGTGGGTCACGCCGGAGGTGCCGGCGTAGTCCGCGACGCCGTCGAACGACGTGAGCGCATCCGAGAAGGACTGCGACGGCTGGAGCACCATCACCGGCGACAGGTCGGGCCGCCTGACCGTGACCTGGACCTGGTAGACGCTCGTCACGGACGCGGGAAAGGTCTGGGTGTTCTCGTAGCTCAGGAACCCGGCCCCGTGCGCCGTCGCCTGCACGCAGACGGAGGTCAGGCACTGGCCGGGAAGGTCGAACTGCGGCACGGACTGGACCGGGAACGTGTACTGGCTCATGCCGAGATAGGGAGACGGACCGTACATGCCGCTGTGCGTGATGGAGGCGGCCCGGGCGCCGGCGCCGGCGATCGCCAGCGACAGGCACACGGCGACGGCGAGGCGGGAGACGGTCGGTTTCAAGCTGTTCATGATGACGATCCGATCATTGAAGTCCGCGAACGGGAACTGCAGCTGATGTACCGGGCAATGCGGCCGCATCTTGGGAGTTGCTCTGCGCGGTGCGATTCACGGCGGAGAGAGCAGAAGGGTAGGCCGAAAGAAGACTGTTCGCCACCTGTATGCGGCGGGAGGCGGCAGGGTGGACGCCGCCTACAACGCTTCCGCGACGATCCGGAAATGTCGCCCGGTGATGGCCAGCGTGACCGCCAGCCCCATCCGATCGGGATGGCGAACGAGCGTCGAGGTCAGGAAGCGCCAGTACGCGCGGCGGCCGCGCTCCCGGATCCCCATGTACCACAAAGATTTGACCAGGGCCCGCAGGTCGCTCCGCGACAGGTGCGCGCGCGGCCCGCGGGCACGGTGGTTCTCCAGCAGGATCCGGACGCGCCGGTAGTAGGCGTTCGGCTCGTAGAGCCGTCGCATCAGCAGGCGGTAGTTCTCGATCAGGAACTCGCGGTCCAGCTTCGGCACGAAGTTGAAGGTCGCCTTGGTGTTGTCGCCGCCGCCGTCGTTCAGCAGGCGCCCCTCGCCGGCCAGCCGCCGGTACAGCCGGCTGCGCGGGATGGCCTGGAGCATCCCGACCATCGCGGTGACCACCCCGGCGTTCTGGATGAACTCGAACTGCCGCTGGAAGATGTCGGCGCGGTCGCTGTCGAAGCCCACGATGAAGCCGCCCATGACTTCCAGGCCGGCGTGCTGGATGCGGCGCACGGCGGTCGGCAGGTCGCCGCGCAGGTTCTGCATCTTGTGGCACTCCTGCAGGCTCTCGGCGCTCGGCGTCTCGATGCCCAGGAACACCTTCTTGAAGCCGGCCTCGACCATCAGCTGCATCAGCTCGGGGTCTTCGGCCATGTTCACCGACGCTTCGGTCAGGAACGTCATGCGCGCGCCCGTCGCGCGGCGCCAGCCGATCATGGCGCGCAGCAGCTCTTTGCAGCGCTGCGGATTGCCCACGAAGTTGTCGTCGACCAGGAAGGTCTGGCCGCGCCAGCCGCGCTCGCGCAGCGCGTCCAGCTCGGCGAGGAAGCGGGCGGGCGTCTTGTAGCGCGGCTTGTGCCCGTTCAGCGCCACCACGTCGCAGAACTCGCAGTCGAAGGGGCAGCCGCGGCACGACTGCACCGACATCGTCGCGTACTCGCGCAGGTCGATCAGGTCCCAGCGCGGCAGGGGCGTCAGCGACAGATCGGGGTAGCGCGGCGCTTCGTACAGGGGCCGGACGCACCCCGCCTCCATGTCGGCGGCGAGCGCCGCCGCGGTCTCCTCGGCCTCGCCCACCACGACGTGGTCGACGCCGGGATTGTCGGCCGCCTCGGCGGTGAACAGCGGCCCGCCGCCGATCATCGGCTTGCCCGCCGCGCGGCAGGTCCGGATCACCTCGAGCAGCGAATCGCGCTGCGCCAGCATGGCGCTGACGAGCACGTAGTCCGCCCACCTCACGTCCGCAGCCGGCAGGGGCCGGCAGTTCAGATCGACGAGCCGCAGGTCCCACGTCCGCGGCAGCAACCCGGCGAGGGTCAGCAGGCCAAGGGGCGGGTTCGAGGCGCGCTTGCCGACGAAGGGCAGGGCGTTGCGGAAGCTCCAGAAGGTGTCCGGGGTGCGGGGTTCGACGAGCAGGACCTTCATGGGAGCCTCCGACCAAGGGATGTCGCGGCGATTGGCTTACATGATAATCAGAACTCAATATTCCGAAAGCGTGCTGATGATAAATGATGTGGATTGCCAATCTTATTTGCAGCAATCTGTGCTCTTCCGCTTGGCCGGCGCGTTTGCTGTGAGTTGAGGCGGGGACGAAACGCGGAGGAACCGCGGCGGGATACGGAACGGGGGAGCCTCGAGGCTCCCCCGTCCGTTCATGATCGAGTCACGATCGTGTCGCGGTGGACCGGTCAGTGATTGCCGCCCATGCCGGAGCCCAGACGGGCGCCGCCCTTGGTGGTCGGGCAGACGCCGTCGCCGGGGCCGAAGCCGGTGCCGTCGCCGGGGCCGGTGCCGCCGTTGCCGGTGCCGTCGCCCGGGCCGTAGCCGCCGGCGCCGCCGGCCATCGTCTGCCACATGGCCTTCAGACGGTACAGGAAGCCGGCCGGGTTCTCCGCGCCGGTCACGGTGCAGTCGCCGTCGCCGGGGCCGAAGCCGGCGCCCGAGCCGTCCGCGGGCGGGACGTAGTCGGGATCGAGGCCGTTGGGGATGCCGTCGCCGTCGACATCGGGGGCCAGGTCGTTGAAGCCGTCGCCGTTCTCGTCGACGAAGCCGCCGACGCCGTAGCCGTACGACTGGGCGGAAGCCAGCGAACCGATGGCCGTCAGCGCGAGGATCGCGAGCGCGGCGAGTGCGAGCCGGGTCTTCATGATGTTGCTCCTTCACGTCTGCATGTCTGCCGTAGCGAGGTGTTACGAGCGGCCGATCAAGCATGGGGCGGGCCAGTTCCACGGCGCGGCGACGAACCTGACCGCAACGCGTTGGCTCCGGGGCGGTTGCGGCCCTTGCGCCGGCGCGCGCCCGCGGCGGCGTCGCCCCGCGATTCCGACGATCTGGTCGAATCGTTCGACGATCCTCGTCCCCTCGCAAATGCGCGCGTTCCGCGCGGGGGCGCGTGGTCCCCAATCGTTCCTTGTGCTGCGGACGGTCGCGGGGTAAGGTGGCGCGGCCGGCGACTTCGCCGTCCGCGCCGGCCCGCCCATCCCCCGTCGCGGAGCACCTGCCGCCGTGTTCTCCTTCGACAGATCCAGGCTCTGGCTGCTGCGCCCCGTCGTCGTCGTGGCGACGCTGGTGCTGGCGGGAGCCGTGTTCCTCGCCTCGACCGTGCGCGAGATCCGCAGCGCGCGCGCGACGCTCGAGCAGATGACGGTCGGCCACGCCGAGCAGGTCCAGCGCGTGGTCGGCGAGAGCCAGGCGCACGCGCTCGCCGCCTTCGAGGCGTGGGAGACACAGGCCGGCGAGCGGCTGCTGGCCCTCGCCTCGCTCGTGGACCTCCTCGTGCGGGTCGAACGGCGGCCGCAGGCGAAGATCGACAGCATCGCCGTCGCCAACGACCTGACCTGCCTGACGGTGCACTGGCCCGACCGGCCCACCCTCGCCGCCGCCGCGGCGCCCGCCGCCGACGGCGAGGCCGCGTGCTGGAGCGAGCTCGCCGCGGGCGGCGTGTCGTCGCTGCTTGTCGGCGAATCGCGCGTGCTGCGCGTGCCCGCGCCCGACGGCGGCGGCTACCGGCTGGTCGGCGCGCTGCGGCGGCCCGACGGCGGCATCGTCTGCGCCGGGATGGACGCCGCGGTCCTGGCGGCCGAGCGGCGGCGGATCGGTCCGGGGCGCCTGCTCCAGGTCCTGGGCCAGCGCAGCGGCACCACCTTCCTCGCGCTGCAGGACGCGGGGGGGATCCTCGCGGCGACGCCCAACGTGGACCGCCTCTCCTCGCTGGCCGGCGACACCGTGCTGGCCCGGGTGATGGCGACCGGCGTGCCGGCCTCGCGCGAGGTCGTGTTCGCGGGGCGCCGCGTGCTGGAGCGGGTCTCGCGGCTCGACGTGGACGGCCGGCCCGTGAGCCTGCTGCGCGTCGGCCTGGACCTGAGCGAGGTCGAGCAGCGGCAGCGCGAGATCGGCCGCAGCCTGGCCGTGCACTCCCTGCTGCTGCTGGTGGCGCTGGGCGCCGGCGCCGCGCTGCTGATCGCCAGCCGGCGGCTGGCGGCCGCCAGGACCGCGTGGGCGCAGGCGCGGCGCGAGGTCACGGCGCTCGAGGAGGAACGCGCGCGGCGCGAGCGCAGCTTCGCCCTGGGCGAGCTGGCTTCGGGCGTGGCCCACGAGATCCGCAACCCGCTCAACGCGATCCACGTCGTCGCGCAGCGCCTCGACCGCGAGTTCGTCCCGACGCAGGACGAGGCGGAATACCGGCAGCTGACCGGGACCGTGCGCGGAGAGGTCGGGCGCATCAACCGCATCGTCGAGCAGTTCCTGCGCTACGCCCGGCCGGCCGCGCCCGACCTGCGGCCGACGGACGCCGCGGCGCTGGTGCGCGACGTCGTCACCCTCGTGCGGGGGCGTTTCGAAGCCAAGGGCGTGGAGCTCGCCGTGTCGGCGCCCGCGCGCCTGGATCTCGCGGCCGACCCGGACCTGCTGCGCCAGGCGCTGCACAACCTGCTCGACAACGCGCTGGCCGCCTGCCCCGCCGGGGCGCGCACGGACGTCGAGCTGCGGGCCGACGGCGACCGGGTCCAGCTGGTCGTCCGCGACACCGGCTGCGGCATCGCGCCCGCCGACCTGGACCGCATCTTCAACCTCTACCACACGACCAAACCGGACGGCACCGGGCTCGGCCTGGCCGTCGTGGACCAGGTCGCCGCTCAGCACGGGGGGCGGGCGCTGGCCGACGGCCGCCCGGGCGGCGGCGCGGTCTTCACGCTCGACCTGCCGCGCGGCGGCGTGCCGGAGGACGCACGATGACGGACGTACGGGTGCTGATCGTCGACGACGAGGCCGGGCAGCGCGAATCGCTGGGCGGGTTCCTGCTGAAGCGCGGCTACGACGCGGTGCTGGCCGCGGACGGCGAGACGGCGCTGCGGATCGTCCACGAGAGCGTCGTGGACGTGATGCTCACCGACGTGCGCATGCACGGCATGGACGGCGCCGAGCTGCTGGCGCGGGCCAAGGCGGCCAACCCCCTGCTCGAGGTCATCGTCATCACGGCTTTCGGCACCATCGCCGACGCGGTCGAGGCGATGAGGCGCGGCGCGTCCGGCTACATCACCAAGCCGATCGACCTCGACGACATCGAGCTGCAGATCCAGCGGGCGGTGGAGCGGCGGCGGCTGTTCTCGGAGGTGCGCGTGCTGCGCCGGCAGGTGGCGGCCACGCACTCGTTCGCCGGGATCGTGGCCGCGAGCCCGGCCATGACCGAAGCGCTGGACCTGGCCTCGCGGGCCGCGGCGACCGACGCCACCGTCCTGATCCGCGGCGAGAGCGGCACCGGCAAGGAGCTCGTCGCGCGCGCGGTCCACCACGCCAGCCCCCGCCGCGACGGGCCGTTCGTGGCGGTCAACTGCGCCGCCTTCGCCGCGACGCTGCTGGAGAGCGAGCTGTTCGGCCACGAGAAGGGCGCCTTCACCGGTGCCGACAAGCAGCGGGCCGGGCGCTTCGAGGCGGCCGCGGGCGGCACCCTCTTCCTGGACGAGATCGGCGACCTGCCGCCGCCTCTGCAGGTGAAGCTGCTGCGCGTGCTGCAGGAGAAGACCTTCGAGCGCGTCGGCAGCAACCAGACCCTGACCGCCGACGCGCGCATCGTGGCGGCCACCCACCGCGAGCTCGAGCAGATGGTCGCCGACGGGGCCTTCCGGCAGGACCTCTACTACCGGCTCGACGTGGTCAACCTCCGCCTGCCGGCGCTGCGCGAGCGGCGGGCCGACATCCCGGCGCTCATCGAGCACTTCCGGCTCAAGGCCGCGGCCCAGTACGGCAAGTCGGTGGACTCGATCAGCCGCGAGGCCATGGACCTGCTGGTGAAGCACGACTATCCCGGCAACGTGCGCGAGCTGGAGAACCTGGTGACGCGCATGGTCGTGCTGGCCCGCGGCCCGGCCGCGACGCTCGCCGACCTGCCCGGCGGCACCGGCGGCCACGACACGCGCCGGCTCGACGACTTCCGCGGCGACCTGCCCCGCTTCGTCGAGGAGATCGAGAAGCGCGTCGTCCGCGAGGCCCTCGACGCGGCGGCCGGCAACCGGAGCCAGGCGGCGCGCGCGGTGGGCTTGACCGAGCGCAACCTGCGCTACAAACTGCAGAAGTGGGGCTGGTAGGAGCGCCGATTCCGTCGAGCCATTCGACGAAATCGTCGAACGGCGACGGCCGCGCGCGGGCCACCGCCCGCACAACAGGCCGCAAAATAACGAAATGCGTTTTTTCCGCCCACGGGCCGCAAAGTTGCTAGGGGTAGCCGCAAGGTCCTCCGAGGGACTGCGGAGAGCTACTCAACATCGAGTGGACCCCCTCGCACTTGGTAGCGATCCGTAAAGAGGGGGCGGGGAGAGGCGAGGCTCTTCCGCCCCCTCCGACGCTTCAAGGGGACGACGATGCGCAGGGCATTCATCGCGATGGGATTCGTCGCCGCCGCGACCGTCGCGGCGGCTGCCGACATGCCCGGATCGCCCGTGCCGGCCGTCGGTTGGGTCGACCTGGACCGGGACCAGCGCCACGACCTGTTCCGGGACGCCGACGGCGACGGGACCAACGACATCGACGGGCGCCTCTACGCCCACCCCTTCGCCTGGGTCGACGCCGACGGCGACCTGCTCAACGACCGTTACCGCGATGCCGACGGCGACGGCGTCAACGACCTCGCGACGGACTTCCGCGACGACGACGGCGACGGACGCAACGACAACGTGCTCGACATGGACGGCGACGGACGCAACGACGTCACCGGCTTGGCCTATACCCGCGACGACCTGCACGGAGACCGCTACGGCTTCGTGCGCGACGGCGCCCTCTGGGTGGACGAGGACGGCGACGGCTTCTCGGACAACCGGATGGGACAGGGATCCGAAGGGCGCGAGGGGCAGCAGGACCGCTTCCTGGACCGTGACGGCGACGGCCTGGCCGACGGCTGCTGGTTCCAGGACGGCGGCTTCCAGCACCACAGCGCGACCACCGGTCAGGGCGGTTCCGGGCAAGGCGGCTCCGGCCACGGCGGCTCCGATCAGGGCGGCGGCGGCGGCTCCCCGAACGGCGCGGGCCCCCGGTGACCTTGCCCACCATGCGGCATGCCGTCCTGCTCGTCGCGGCGGCGCTCGCCTCGCCGCCTGCGATCCTGCAGGCGCGGTCACCCTGGGCCGCGGGCGCCGGCGCCGCCTTCATCTCGACCGACAACGTGTTCGGCACCGAATCCTCCCCCGGCGACGGCATCGCCGACGGACGCGGCTGGCTGCTCTGGACGCCCGCCGCGTCGCTGCAGCTGGGCGCCTCCGGGCGCCTGGTCCGCTTCCGCGACAACCCGGACCTGGACCACGGCTACCTCCAGGCCTCCGCCGAGCTCCAGCGGACGGCGCCGGGCGCGCGCACGCACTGGCAGGCCGGACTGTCCGCCTCGCGGCGGGCGAACGAGGACCTCTACGCGCCCTACGACTTCCGCGAAGGCGGCGCCTTCGCGTCCGCGAAGCGCTACCTAACCCCCAGCTTCACCGCCCAGCTGCGGGCGGACGTCGCCGCGCGGACCTATCCCGATTCCCCGGACGAGGATGCGAAGCGGACCTGGCTGTCCGTCCGGATGCATCGTTCGCTGCCGTCGCGCACGAGCTTCGGCTTCGGCGCGCGCGCGGGCTGGAAGAGCTACGACACCGACCAGCTGGAAGCGGCGGCGGCCTGGGAGGTCTTCGCCCAGGCGGCCCAGTCGCTGTCGACGCGGCTCGCCCTGCGCGCCTGGTGGTCGCGTTCGCAGCTCTACGAGCACGGCGACGTCGCCGCGCAACTCGCCGCGTTCGACAACCCCCTTTTCGACGAGTTCTCCTCCGAAGGGCCCCGCCTCGGCGCCGCCGTGAAGGCGATCCTGCCCCGCAACTGCCTGGCCGAGCTGTCCGCGGAACTGGCCTGGCTCGACTACCCCGGCCGGCCGCCGCAGGTCTACGATCCCGCGACGGACGAATTCCTGCTCGACGCCGACGAACAGATCGTCCTGGGTCCGGGCGAGCGGAGCGACGACCTGTCGCGGGTCCGCCTCGATCTCGAGCAGCGCATCGTCGCGGCCTTCGGCGGCGCGGGCCTGAGCCTGCGCGCCTCCGTCGAGTGGTCGCACCGCACTTCCAACGATCTCTACTGGGAGTGGAGCGGCTGGTCGGTGCAGGCGGGCGCGGCGATCGAGTACTGACCCCGGCCGGGCGCGGCGCGGGATCAGTGGCCGTGGGCGCCCTGCGCGGCCGTGTACTTCGCGTACTCGTCGATGGTGCGCCGCCCGTGCGCGAGGATCATCGCCACGACCTTCGGGTCCTGGCTGCTCATCACGGTGACCCAGCCGGCCTTGGTCTGGACCTGGTCCATCTTGGCGCCCGACATCATGAGCTGCCCGTAGGACTCGCACATGCCGCACATGGGCATCTGCTCGCCGGCCATCATCTTGGCGCCGCAGGCCTCGAAGGTGGCCATGAGCTTCTTGAACCGCTCTTCGTAGCTCGCGGGATAGGTCGTAACCTCCATCGTGCCGTTGGTCAGCAGGTAGGTGTCCCAGGTCATGTGCTGGAACAGGTCCATGTCGACCAGGAGGTTCTTGCACATGCCGCAGTTCTCGAGATCGAGCCAGGCCTTCGGCGCGGCCGACGCCGAGCCGGCGCCCAGCAGGACCACGGCCAGGGCCATCATCGCAACGGTCTTCTTCATCGTCGTTCTCCCTTGAATGGTTGGTCCGAAGACCACGTCAAGATACCGGAGAATTACGATCTTGGTAATCAGGATCGGTTGCGATTTACCATAAGCAAAATACCAGACTGCCCTTACGGTTCGACAGGATGCGGGTCCTGCGCCCCCTCCGCCGTCGCGTCCCCGAGCAGGTAGTGGTCGAACCACGCCAGCTCGCGGGTCTGGTAGTCCAGCATGTGGCTGGGCCTGTTGATGCCGTGCCCCTCGCCCGGGTAGAGCACCAGCCGGCTGGGCACGCCGTTGAGCTGCAGGTAGGTGAACAGCTCGACGGACTGCCGCGGGTCGACCGGCTCGTCGTCCATCCCGTGCATCACCAGCGTCGGGGTGACGATGGCGCCGGCGCGCGAGGCCGGGCTGTGCTCCCACATCCGCTGCAGGTCGCCCGCCCACGGCCGGTCGTAGCCGTCGATGAACAGCTGCGGGTTGTTCTGCCCCATCGCCGAGACGTAGTTGAAGATGCCGGCGATGGAGACCGCGGCCTTGAAGCGGTCGGTGCGCGAGATCACGTTGTTGGTCGTCAGCCCGCCGTAGGAGTAGCCCGTGAAGCCCAGGCGCTCCGGGTCGGCGATGCCGCGCGCGACCAGCTCGTCGCAGGCCGCCATCAGGTCCAGGTGGTCGTCGGTGCCGAAGTTGCGGTAGACGCCGCGCTGGAAGTCCTCGCCGTAGGCGGTGCTGCCGCGCGGGTTGGCGATGAACACCGCGTAGCCGCGGCGGCTCAGCACCTGCCAGGGGTAGCGCGTCGTCCAGGCGTTGCCGTAGCGCGCGAACGGGCCGCCGTGCATCTCCATGACGAAGGGGAACGGGCCGTCGGCGACGGTCTTGCCGGGCGGCAGGAACAGGAAGCCCTCCACCACGGCGCCGTCGTGGCCGGGCAGGTCCAGGCGCAGCGGCGCAGCCAGGCCGTGCGCGGCGACCGCGTCGTCGACGCTCGCGAGCAGGCGCGCTGACGCCGGTTTGGCGGCCGCGCCGGCGCGCACCGAGCCGGGCCGGTGCTGCTCGCTCTCCACGAAGGCGACGACGTCGGCGGACAGGTCCATCTCGGTGACGTTGCCCGCGAACGAGGTCAGCTTCTGCAGGCCGCCCTGCCGCACGTCGGCGCGCCACAGGTTGATGTCCCGGCCCTCCCCCACCCGCAGGGTGATCCAGCGGCCGTCGCGGGACCAGAACGGGGGATCCTCGGGCGTGGAGCCGGAGCCCGACAGGCAGGACTGCGACAGCGGCGCGAGATCGCGCTCGGCGCCGGTGGCGAGGTCTCGCACGAACAGGCTCTTGAGGTTGAGGTAGGAGCGCAGCGCGTCGGCGCGGTCCATGTAGTAGGCGAGCCGGCGGCCGTCGGGCGAGAACGCGGCCAGCGAGGCGTGGCGTTCGGGGTCGCTCAGGAGCGTGATGTCGCCGCCGGCGGCCGGGATCAGGCCCACGCGCTGCTCCTCGTCGACCAGGGTCGAGAAGCGCTCGTTGTAGGTCAGCGCCAGCGTCGCGCCGTCGGGCGACCAGGCGACGTGCGACGGGTGCAGCGGCTCGTGCGTGAGCTGCACGGGTTCCGCCGGCGCGGGCCCGTCGCGCTCCACGGCCACGATCCAGAGCTGGTCGTAGTCCTCGGGATGATCGAGCCGGTCCAGCACCGTCCAGTCGGCGCGGTCCTCGTCTGCGGCCGCGGTGTCCGCTGCGGCCTCGGCCGGCGCCGCCAGCACGGCCAGACGCGTGCCGTCGGGCGACCACCAGTAGGCGCTCAGGCCGTCGGGCAGGTCGGTGACCGCGCGCGGCTCGGTGCCGTCGAGCGGGTTGACCCAGACCTGGGTCTGCTCGCCGCGCTTGGCCAGGTAGCTCAGGGCGCCGTCGGGACGCCAGCCGACCCCGCCCACGACATGCTCATCGTAGGTCACGCGGCGGGGATCTCCGCCCCGGACCTCGGCCACCCAGATCTCGCGGCGGTTCTTGTCCTGTTCCAGGTCCCGCCAGCGCTTCAGGTACGCCACGCGCGTCCCGTCGGGCGAGACGGCGGGCGCGGTCAGCGTCGGCACCTGCAGGAAGGCCTCGATCGTGAACGTGTCGTCGGCGCGCGCCGACGGGGCGGCGGCGCCGCACAGCAGGACCGCGCAACAGCAGACTAGCAGGGACTTCATCGAGCCTCCCGGCGGGTGACGGTCAGACCTTCTTCTGCTCCTTGGCCCAGCTGTCCTTCAGAGAGACGGTGCGGTTGAACACCGGCGCGCCGGGGCGCGAGTGCCGCGCGTCGGCGCAGAAGTAGCCGTGCCGCAGGAACTGGCAGCTGTGGCCGGGCTCGGCCGCGGCCAGCCCCGGTTCGAGCTTGCAGCCCTTCAGGACGGTGAGCGACTGCGGGTTCAGGCAGTCCAGCGGATCGGCGCAGCCCTCCGAAACGCCCGGGAAGGGGTCGCTGAACAGTTGCTCGTAGAGGCGCACTTCGGCGTCGAGCGCGTGAGGCGCCGAGACCCAGTGCAGCGTGCCCTTGACCTTGCGCCCGTCGGGGGTGCCGCCGCCGCGGGACTGCGGGTCGTAGGTGCAGCGCAACTCGACGATCCGGCCCGCCTCGTCCTTCACGACCTCGTCGCAGACGACGTAGTACGCGTGCTTCAGCCGCACCTCGCGGCCCGGCGCCAGGCGGAAGAACTTCGGGGGCGGGTTCTCCTGGAAGTCGTCGCGCTCGATCCACAGCTCGCGCGAGAAGGGCACCTCGCGCTCGCCCGCGGACGGGTCCTCGGGGTTGTTCAGGCAGTCGACCAGCTCTTCCTCGCCCTCGGGATAGTTGGTGATGACGAGCTTCAGCGGGTCCAGCACCGCCATCACGCGCGGCGCCGACAGGTTCAGCTCCTCGCGCAGGCAGTGTTCCAGCAGGGCGTACTCGACGGTGCTGGCGGCGCGCGCCACGCCGATGCGGTCGCAGAAGTCGCGGATCGCGCTGGCGGTGTAGCCGCGGCGGCGCAGGCCGCAGATGGTGGGCATGCGCGGGTCGTCCCAGCCGTCGACCAGGCCGTCCTGCACCAGCTTGAGCAGCTTGCGCTTGCTCATCACCGTGTGCGTGAGGTTCAGGCGGGCGAACTCGATCTGCTGCGGCCGGTAGACGCCGAGCTGCTCCAGGAACCAGTCGTACAGCGGACGGTGGACCTCGAACTCCAGCGTGCAGATCGAGTGCGTGATGCCCTCGATGGAGTCCTCGAGCCCGTGCGCCCAGTCGTACATCGGGTAGAGGCACCACTTGTCGCCGGTGCGGTGGTGCTCGGCGTGGCGGATGCGGTAGATCAGCGGGTCGCGCAGCAGCATGTTCGGCGAGGCCATGTCGATCTTCGCGCGCAGGACCTTCGACCCGTCGGGGAACTCGCCGGCGCGCATGCGGCGCAGCAGGTCGAGGTTCTCGGCGGGCGAGCGGCCGCGGCACGGGCTGTCGGCGCCCGGCGTCTTGACGGTGCCGCGGGTGTCCTTGATCTGCTCGTCGGTCTGGTCGTCGACGTAGGCCTTGCCGGCGTTCACCAGCTGCTCGGCCAGCTCGTACATGCGCTCGAAGTAGTCCGAGGCGAAGAACAGCCGGTCCTCCCAGTCGGCCCCGAGCCAGCGCACGTCCTCGACGATGGAGGTCACGTACTCGTGCTCCTCCTTCTCGGGGTTCGTGTCGTCGAAGCGCAGGTTGAACTTGCCGCCGAACTTCTGCGCCAGCCCGTGGTTGAGGCAGATGCTCTTGGCGTGCCCGATGTGGAGGTAGCCGTTGGGCTCTGGCGGGAAGCGCGTGTGGACGCGGCCGCCCCAGCGGCCCGTCCGGTTGTCGTCGCGGATGATCTCTTCGATGAAGTTGTTCGGCGTCTCGGACATGGGGCCTCGCTCTGGTCGGCGCGTGGATGGGGCGCGGCCGGACGGCCGCGGGCGACGTCAACACTAGGGGCGGAACGCGGGGCTGTCCAGCGGCGGCCGCGGATCCCGCCGCGGGTTGCGACGGCGGCGCCGCGGTGGTAGCCTCGGCACACAGGGGACGCCGTCACGTCCGACGCCGCCGGCGAAGAGGAGCAACCGGATGCCAAATCGCGAATTCCGCCGTTTCCCGCCGACGATGCTGGCGCTCGCCCTCGTCCTGGCCGCCGGCTGCGGCGACGATCCCGCCGGTCCTGCGCCCGGGTTCGAGGTCCTCATCGAGGTCGTCGATGCCCAAGGGCGGCCCATGCCCGGCCTGGACCTGGCGGTGGCGCCGGACACCGATTACTACGGCGAACGGGCGCTGCCGACGCCTCGGCGTCAGGAACTGACGCCGACCCGGCTGCAGGCGCCCTTCCCCAGTCCGTTCTATCCATCGGTCTGCGTCCAATTCGTCCTGCAGGAGGCCGCCGCGGTGCGCGTGACCGTCGAGGACGTCGAAGGGCTCGAGCAGCGCCTGCTGCTGGAAGAAACGACGGCGGCCGGCACGCACTCGTTGGACTGGAACGGTCGCGAAGAGGACGGGGCGATCGCGCCGTCGGGCGTCTACTTCGCCCGCCTGGTCGTGACCGATGCGGACGACGGTTCGCTGCTGCTGGACGAACGTCAGCCCATGCTGCTCGCCCGTATGGGCATCGGCGACACCGGCATCGGCGCGACCGACGCCGACGGACGCCTCCTGCTCGAGGACAGGCGGTTGTTCCCCAACCTGTACGACATCGGCCCGCTCTCCGCGCGCGACGAGAACGGCGACGAGATCGGCCTGATCGAACTCACGCCGACCACGCGCTTCATCCTGTCCGATCCGCTGACGGAGCAACACCAGCGATTCGACCGCGACGTGACCGGCTCGGCGAGGTTCCGCTTCGTCTGGGAGCCGGCGCGGTAGAGGCGATCCGGATGCACGGGCCGATGGCCCGGCGCTCAGTTCCCGGACAGGAACTTCTCGGCCAACGCGACGCTGTCGGCAGGGCTCACCTTGATCCGTTCGTCCAGGATGCGCCCGTCCTCGCCCACGATCCAGTGCGAGCGGACCACGCCCTGGTACTTCTTGCCGTACATGCTCTTCTCGCCCCAGGCGCCCCACTTCTCCAGCACCTTGTGGTCGGGGTCGGAGAGCAGGTCGAAGGCGAGGCCCTTCTGCTCCTTCCAACGGGCCAGCGCCGCCGGCGCGTCGGGGCTGATCCCGAGGATCACGGCTCCGCGCTTCGCGAAGCGCGGCAGCGCCTCCGAGAAGCCGCAGGCCTGGGCGGTGCAACCGGAGGTGTTGGCCTTGGGGAAGGCGAATAGGACCACCCTGCTGCCTAGGTGGTCGGACAGCTTGACCTTCTCACCGCGCTGGTTCAGCAGGGTGAACGACGGGGCCTTGGTTCCGATCTTCGGCATGGGGCGTCCTCCGCGACGGGGTGGGTTCGCGAACGCCGGTCAAGGTAACCGGGGAGCCGGGAACGCGCGACCCCGGCTTCCGTGGGGAAACCGGGGTCGCAACTCCGATCGCTGTCCGGTCCGGCTAGCTGGAAGCCTTCTCGGCCGCGGCCTTGGCCTCGGCGGCCTTCTGGTCGAAGGAGGCCTTTAGCGCAGCGGCGTCCTTGCCGCAGCAGCCCTTGCCGTCGGCGACGGCCTTGGCGCAGCAGGGGTGCATGGCAGCCAGGGCGGTCTCGCGGGCGGCCTTGTCCGCGGCGCAGGCGGCCTTCATCTCCGGCGTGCAGCCCTTGCCGCCGGCGGCGCAGGCGGCCTTCATCTCGGCGCTGCAGGCGGCGCTGGTCGCGCAGGCAGCCTTGTCGCCGGCGCAGCTGGCCTTGCAGCCTTCGGCGGCCTTCGTCGCGCACGCGGCCTTCTCGCCCGCGGCGGCCTTCTGCGCACAACCCGGCCCGCCGGCCTGCGCGCCGATCGCCACGAGGGCGACGAGGGCCAGGGCGATGACCAGGAGCGTGGTCAGTTTCTTCATGTCGGGGTCCTTTCCTCGGTGTCTCTTCGGGTCATCCCTCGCGCCGCCCGGAACCGAAACGGGCCCCCGGCCGCGAGGAAGGAATACATACTTTAGCTATATGCGATCCTGGGGGCAACAGTTCCCACCACGACTCGAAATATTCAAATGCTGACAAGGAATTGTCAGGCTGGATGCAGAGGACCTTGGTAGTTCGGATAGCCCCGTTCCGGGGGCGTCTGCAGGCCCTCTGCGCCAGGAGGGCGCAGAGGGTCGGCAGTCGAGCGAGCCGGTCACAGGATGTGACCGGCGAGCGCCCCCCGGCACGGGGCTATCCGAACTGCCAAGGTCCTCGGCGCTCAGTCCAGGACAACCTCGACAGGGCAGTGATCCGAGCCGTGGATGTCGGAAAGGATGGAAGCGGAGCGCAGGCGCGGGCGAAGGGAGGCAGAGATGAGGGCGTAGTCGATGCGCCACCCGATGTTGCGGGCGCGGGCGTCCACGCGCCAGGTCCACCACGTGTAGTGTCCCCCGCCGGGCTCGAACTCGCGGAACGTGTCCACGAAACCGGCGTTGATGAGCGCGTCGAAGCCGGCGCGTTCCTGGGGGGTGAAGCCGGCGTTGTTCGCGTTCTGCTTCGGGTTGGCCAGGTCGATCTCGCGGTGGGCGACGTTGAAGTCGCCGCAGGCCACGACCGGCTTCTCGCGCTCGAGACGCTGCAGGTAGGCCAGGAAGGCCGCGTCCCAGCGCAGGCGGTCCGGCAGACGCAACAGGCCGCGCTGCGCGTTGGGCGTGTAGACCGAGACCACGAAGAAGTCGGGGAATTCCAGCGCCAGCGTGCGCCCCTCGTCATCGAGTCCGGGCAGCACGCCGCCGCGCCGCACGTCCAGGGGGGCGGTCCGCGCCAGCACCGCCACGCCTGAGTAGCCGGGCTTCTGCGCCGGGTGCCAGAACTCCAGGTAATCCCCCAGCCCCACGACCACCTGTTCGGGCAAGGCCCGCGTCTCCTGCAGGCAGAGCACGTCCGGGGCGACCCGGGCGATCGACTCGCGCAGGCCCTTGCCCAGGGCGGCGCGCAGGCCGTTGACGTTCCACGAAACGATGCGCATGGGCCTCCCCGCGCCGCGACGGGCACGGTTCTTCCAGTCAGGTGACAGGGAGCGGTCCAGGGGACCTTTCCCATGGGGGATCGTGAGGGAGCGGACGGCGCCGGGGTTTCTTCCCGGATCCCGTCGTTCCCTCGCAAACCGAGCGAGGGCGACATGGACACTTGCAGAATGCTACGATCGCTGCAACTCGCAGCCGTCGTGATCCTGGTCCTGGCGCCGGCGGGCGCGACGATGGCCAGCGACCTGTCCGGCGTGATCACCGCCGAGTACGTCGGGCCGCGCGAGATCGGCGAATGGCGTTACACCCTGGCCGTGAACTGGCAGAACCAGCCCTCACGCGGGCTCAGCCACCTCAACCTGTCCCTGGGCGCGGGCACGACCTGCACCGAGAACGACCTCGCGGCCGGCGTGCTGTGGGGTTTCAACGCCGGCATGGTGATCCACTCCGATCTGACGCGCGAGATCCTCTGCCTGGCCAAGTACGAGGTCGACGGCGACCCGTCGCTGAACATCACGGAACCGTTGCTGAAATTCGAGCCCCATCCCGGCTCGATCAGGGGGCCGGGACCCGTCGGCTGGGGCCGGCTCGTGTTCTACTCCAACAAACCGCCGGCGGCGATCGTCACGCCGAACAGCTTCCTGAGCCAGAAGTTCGGCACGTACAGCAGCTTCGGCCAGGTGACCGGCGTGTTCCCGGCGCTGCCGTGCGATCCCGTCGAAGCGGACGCGTCGACGTGGGGCAACGTGAAGGCGATGTACGGCGAACGCTGACCCGCGGTCCGCAGGCACGATCAACGGCGCCGGGCGAGCACCTCCAGTTGGTAGGGGAGGTCGCGCCCGGCGCGCGGCGTTCCCAGCCGGTCGAGACTCGCCAGCCGCCGGAGGCTGCTGCACCCCAGCAGCGCGTCCCACTGCCGGGGGGTGTAGGTGCGCAGGTCGTAGACGTGGTCCCGATGCTCTTCGACGCCGGCCCGGCTCACCACCAGGTGGCTGATCACCCGCTCGAGGCGCGGGCCGATCCCGTCCGGGCCCGGCGGCAGGTAGTTCACGACCTGGGTCACGCGGATCCCGCCGCGCGACGCCGTCCAGACATCTTCGTCCGGCGGTTCGCCCAGCGGGCTCGTCAGGCTGAGGCCCAGGACGTAGACGCCGCCGGGACGCAGCAGTCGGGACATCCCGTCCAGGTGGGCCTGCGCCGCGCGATCGTCAGGCAGGTGGCGGAAGGAGTTGTCGGGCAGGTAGGCGACGTCGACCCCTCCCGGCGGCAGCAGGTCGCCGCAATCGGCCATGTCGGCCACCAGCACCTCGGCCACCAGCGCCTCGTCCCTTGCGGCCGGGCCCCGGCGGCGCAGCCGGCGGCGGGCGTGGCTCGCCATCGCGGCGCTCACGTCGAAACCGACGGCCCGGCGGCCCCTGGCCGCCCATTCCCGCAGGCAGCGCCCGGTGCCGCAGGCCGGCTCCAGCCACAGGCGCGGGCCGTTCCCGCAGGCAGCGCCCGGTGCCGCAGGCCGGCTCCAGCCACAGGCGCGGGCCGTCTTCCAGATCCGCCCAGGTCGCGACGATCGCGTCCAGGACATCCAGCTCGGCGGCCGTCCCGGGAGCGGCCAGGATGTCGTAGACGACGGGATCGTCGTAGAAGCCGCCGCCGCCGTCGCCCTTCACGATCCGGGTGCGGCCTGGATGGGCGCCGGTTCCCCGCGATCGCCGATGTTCACGTAGGTCACGTCGGCGCCGGTCACCTTGACGGCCTCGCCGTCGCGGCGTTCGGCCTCGACCTCGACGCGGATGGTGACGGAGGTGCGGCCGGTGCGCTCGACCTCTGTGTAGAAGCTGACGAGGTCGCCCACCCGCACCGGGGCGTGGAAGACGACCTTCTCCATCGCCACGGTCACCACGCGGCGGCAGCCGTGGCGGTGGGCGGCCACGGCGCCGGCCTGGTCGATGTGGCTGAGGATGACGCCGCCGAAGATGGTGCCGTGGGCGTTGGTGTCGCGCGGCATCATCAGCACGCGGATGGCGGGTTCGCGGCGGGTCTGGCTCATGCGCGTCCTTCCGGGTCGCGGCGGCGCCGGTGCGGGCCGGCGCCGCCACGGTGGGGTCAACCTTCGGCGCGGGGCGCCGGCTGCGGCTTGCGCCGCTCGGCATCGGCCGCTTCGATCATCAGGTCCACGGCGCGGTCGAGCTGCGGGTCGCGGCGGTGCAGGCGGTCGGCCGGGGTCAGCGCGACCGGCACGTCGGGCACGCAGCCGGCCCCGTCGCGCTTGGCTTCCTGGGGACGGCCGTTGCGCTCGAGGCGGTGTTCGTCGCCCCAGATCCACCAACCGCGGAAGGGCAGGCGCACGAAGCCGCGGTAGCGGTTGGCGAAGGCGCCGGTGGAGATGACGTTGCCGCCGGTCTCGGCGCCGACCACCGGCCCGCGGCCGATGGTCTGCATCGCGTGGCTGAAGATCTCGGCGTTGGAGTAGCTGCCCTCGTTGCAGATCACCGCCACCGGCTTCGACCAGCGATAGAAGGTCTGGCGCTCGGTCTGCGGGTAGCCGACCTCGCCGTCGCGGCTGATCGTGAAGGCGTGCACCGGCTGCGTCAGGATCGTCAGCAGCAGGTCGGTGGTCCAGCCGCCGCCGTTGTCCCGCACGTCGATGACCAGGGCCTCCTTGCCGTCGGCGGCGGCGAACAGATCCTGCTGGAAGCGCTCGACCTCGCCGAGGCCCATGCCCTGGATGTGCACGTAGCCGACGCGGCCGCCGCTGCGCCGTTCGGCGGCGTCGCGCCGTTCGCGTTCGGTCGCGAGGTACTGCAGCTGGCGCTCGTCGGCCCACTTCTCGGGCACGACCTCGAACTCGATCCGTTCGCCCCCGCGCCGGGCCTCGATCCACAGCGGGACTCCGGCGCCGTTCTCCAGCGCAGCCTCCAGGCTCGCGTCGCGGCCGACGGGCCGGCCCCCGACCGACAGCAGCAGGTCGCCCGGCTGCAGGCGGGAGCTCGCGCGGTCGCAGGGCCCGTGGCGCAGGACGCGGGACACCTTCAGGCCCTCGCCGTCGTGGGCGGGATCGAACTCCAGGCCGAGCCAGCCGTCGTCGCCGTAGTCGCCGATCGGTTCCCAGCCCGGACGGTAGCCCATGTGGCTGGCGTTCAGCTCGCCGAGCATCAGGTTCATGACGTCGCCGAAGTCGGTGTCGTGGGCCACGCCCTTCGCCCAGGCGGCGTACTTGCCGCGCAGGCCGGGCCAGTCGACGCCGTGCATGTCGGGGTCGTAGAAGCGGTCGCGCAGGGTGCGCCAGGCCTCGTCCATGACGTGCAGCCGCACGGCCGGGCGGTCGATGGTCAGGCGCGCGGCGAAGCTCACGGTCTCGGTCTTGCCGCCCTCGGCCGGCGTCGTGGCCGGCTTGCCGCCCTTGAGGTAGGTGAAGGTCTTGCCCTTGGCGTCCAGGTGCAGTCGGCGGGGCTTCGCGTCGCCCTCGGTCACGGCCTTGCGGTCCTCGCCGAAGCGGTCCACCGACCAGAGGTCGCTCGCCTC
>JADHED010000791.1_pt1 | contig 32204 bp, 21 predicted proteins | sample 8952041 | NCBI WGS metagenome assembly JADHED01 (sample SAMN16124423, study PRJNA663239) | bioreactor sludge metagenome | isolation source: sludge (control) | place: India:Bengaluru | collected 2018-09-08
TTCCCGACCCTCCGTGGAGGCCGAGCGCGAGCGCGCACCCCTCGCCGAGGGGCTGGTCGACGCGCGGCCCCACTGGCCGGATGCGGTCCGCGCCTCCAGCCGGTCGTCCCTCGTCGCCGCGTTTCGCGCGCTCGAGAAGGAGCTCTCGTCCCAGCGGATCGTCTGGCTGCACGGTCGCCTCAACCCGGCGAGCGTCGAGCTGACGGCGTCGGCGGGGAAGGAGGTCTCGCTCGTCCCGTGAGAGCCGCCTCGCGATCCCTCGCCGTCCTCTTCGCCGCGCTCCTGCTCCTCGCCGCGCGCCCCGCGGCCGCCGAGCACGTCACGCTGCCGGCGGGCGCGCGGCTCCACCTCGAGCCCGATCCGAGCTCTCCCGCCCTCACGATGCTCGACGAGGAAACCCTCGTCGAGGTCCTCGAGAGGAAGGACGACTGGGTCCGCGTCGGGTACGGCACCTGGCGCGGCTGGGCGCGGGAGGCCGCTCCGGTCTCCCTCCTCTCCGAGAGAGGCGGACCGAACGTGCCGCAGGAGTGGGTCGCCGGGACCCTCCTCGCCCGCGCCCGCTCCCTCCTGCGGGACGGCGGCCGCGAGGTGCCGTTTGCGAGGAGGACCCTCGTCACCGACGTGCGGGACGACGCGCTCCTCGCGCGCCTCGAGGAGGCCGTCCTCGCCGCCACGGCCTCGCTCGGTGACCGGTGGAAGCTGCGCGTCCCCGTGAAGCCGGGCTCCTGGGTCTTCCTCTTCGAGTCGGCCGAGGCCGGGAGGAGGCTCGGCGCCGTCGCCTGCGGCCCCGTCGGGCCGGCGGGGTCGCGCGTCGTCGCCCTCGCCCTCGCGGGCGACGGCGAGACGCCGACGCTCGAGAGGCTCCTGCACCAGGTGGGGCACCTCTACGCGCGCGAGCTCCTCGGGGACGGCGTGCCCAACTGGGTCGAGGAGGGGATGGCCGACGCCTTCGTCGAGGGGGGCACGTCCCCGTCGCGCTCTCGCTGGTCGCGGCGGCCGCTCCCGGTCCGCCCCGCTTCGTCCCTTCCGCCGCCGTCGGTCGCGGAACTCCTCCGCGCCGGCCCGGAGCTGTTCGAGAGAGGGCCGGCGGGCGAGGCCCTGCGCGCCGAGACGATCTCGTTCTTCCGCTACCTCTCGGACCCCTGGCTCCCGCGCTTCAGGCCCTTCCGGAGCTATCTCCGGAGAGGCAACGGCGGAAAGCCTCTCGACCAGCCCGCGCTCGAGAAGGCGCTCGGGGAGAGCCTCGCCGGGCTCGAGCGAACGTACCGGGCGTACCGGATGCGGGGAGCAGGGGGCGGCCTGAACACCGGGCACGGCGAGCGCACACCTTAGTGCGGTATACCGCTTCGCGGTATAATCGTGCTCGTGGCGATTCGGGGTTTTTCGAACGTCGTCGTCGAGACCTTCTTCCGCCAGGGCCGGCTCCGCCCGGGAGCGGGGTGGTCCGGCGTGGCGAGAATCGCGGCCCGAAAGCTCGACATGCTGGACTACGCGGTTCAACTGGCGGACCTCGCATCGCCACCGGGCAACCGGCTCGAGCCGCTGAAAGGGAAAATGGGGGGCCTTTACAGCGTCCGGGTCAACGACCAATGGCGGATCGTGTTCCGCTGGACCCCCACGGGTCCGGCAGACGTCGACATCAGGGACTACCACTGAGATCCGAGGCATGAGATGACGAATCGACTCCGCAGCCGCAAGCCGACCTCTCCGGGGGAGATCCTCCGGGAGGAGTTCCTCGTTCCTCTCGGCCTGACTCAGAAAGCCCTGGCCGACCACCTGGGGTGTGACGTCAAGGTCGTGAACCGGATCGTCAACGGACGGTGCGCCGTGACGGCGGAGATGGCGCTCAAGCTCGGGGCGGCATTCCGGACCTCGCCGGACTTCTGGATGAACGCACAGCGTGCCATCGACCTCTACGAGGCCGCCGGACACGTCTCGAGCCTTCCGAGACCTCTCCTGAAGGCGAGCTGACCCCGAGCGTCGAAGCTACGGACCTGGTTCTCGTAACCGCCTAGCCCCGAGCGCGAGGAAGCCTCGGTCCCAGGAGGGAAGGTGACGGAAAACGGTCGATCTGCGAAACGATCGCGTATCCGTCGATCGGGCTCCGCAGCGGCAGCCCCTCTCCCCGCCCGCCCCTTCCGAAGGGCTTCACCTGGGCCGGCACCTCCCGGCGGATGCTGGAAGAGATGTATCGGGAACCAGCCCCGTCCCTCACCCGGCTCACCCGTCGGCCAGTGATCCGAGCCAGGCCTGCGCGTCGGCGTCGCCCGCCTCCGCAGCCTCGCGAACAAGCGCCAGCCCCACGCTCTCGTCGCGCTCGACCCCCTCTCCGCGGATCAGCGCGCGACCGAGCCACAGCAGCGCCTCCGGTTCCTTGCGCCGGGCCGCGCGCCGCCACCACTCCACCGCGGCGGCGCGGTCCTCGGCGACGTACGCGCCGTCCCAGCAGAGCCGGCCCATGCCGGCCTCGGCCTTCGGGCAGCCGCGTTCGGCTGCCTCCCGACAGAGCTCGACGGCCTTCCGGGGCTCGCGAGCCTCCCCGAGCCCGTGAAAGGCCATGAGCCCGAGCATCGAGAGCGCCTCCCCGTGCCCCCAGCGTGCGGCCCTCTCGAGCCACAGCCTCGCCTCGGCGAAGTCCGGCGGCGCCTCTCTCGTCCCCTTGAACGCCATCCGTCCCAGCTCGAACTGCCGGCCGATCTCGAGCGGCCTCCGCGCCGAAGCGCGATACGCATCCAGCGCCTCGCCGGGTCCGCCGGGCGAGTCGGCCGGGCCGAGCGGAAGACGCCCTCCGCCGACCCTCAGCTCCATCCTCGTCCCGGGGAGCAGGTCGTGCATGCGCTTCTCGACAACCTTGCCGACCGCGAACGACATCTGCCGCTCGCGGTCCGTGCCCCGCATCGACCAGCACGCCGGGCAGAACTCGAAGGCGAGCCCTTCGCCCTCGGGCTCGAAGCGCGACCGGTCGCACCCGCACGTCTCGCAGAAGGCGCACCTCACGCCGGAGATCCGCCACGTGAGCGTCCGCCCCCCGTGGAGGTGTCGAACGACCGCGGGCAGCTCGCGGCCGTCCCCGTTCTCGATGAGCGCGACGAGCGTTTCGAGGACGCCCTTGTAGGTGTCCTTCAGGACACGGGCGGCCTCACCGTCACGGCCGCTGGCCCAGTTGAGCATCGGGACCTCCGTTCCTCCGCGAAGGGCGGAGTCGCCGGCATGGTTGGACCGGATGGGGGACAGATGGAGTCCGGGTGCGGGATCCGCCGGGTCCCGGGGCTCTCCCCGGAGCGTGGCCCCGCAGTCCCCGCCTCACTCCAGCTCGCGCACGTCCACCTCCTCGGCCCCCACCGCCTCTATGTACCGGAGCGCGAGCCGGCCGGCCTCCTCGAGGGACTCCGCCGCCACGACGACGTAGCCGGCGATCAGCTCCTTCGACTCGGCGAACGGTCCGTCCGTCGCCGTCACCTGCCCGTCGGAGTTCTTGTAGCGCCGGCCGCGCGCGCTGGGGCGCATCTCCTCCGCGGCGACGAACGCGCCGCTCTGCCGGGCCTCTTCGGCGATGCGCGCCAGCCCGGAGAGCTGCCCGGGAGGCGGCGCCTCTCCGGCCTCCGTCGCGGCCGTCGCCTTGCGCAGCAGCATGTAGCGGCGGGTGCGCAGGTCCGGCGGCCGCGGGACCATGCCGAGGTCCCACGGCTCCGTGACGGGCCGGACGTCGATCTCGGCGTCGCCGAGCGCCTTCGCCTGCCGCGAGGCCCACTCGACCGCCTCTTCCAGCGACGCCGCATTCAGGATCGTGAAGCCGGCGGGGAGCTCGTTCCCGCCGGCGAAGGGGCCCTTCTCCACGCGGCACGTTCCCGCCGAAGAGCGCAGGCGCGCCCCCTGGGAGCTGGCCCGGAGCCCCTCTGCCCCGAGCAGGACCTTCGCCTCCGAAAGCTCGCCGAGGAGCGCCCCCACGCGCGCGATCAGCTCCGGGCCCGGCGTCGCGCCCGCCTCCCAGTGCGCGTTCGTCCTGTGCATGATGATGAATCGCATCGTCGTCCTCCTGTGGCGCGGCGGGCGATCAGGCGGTCAGGAACTCCACGACCGCGGGTGCGAGGGCGCCGGGACTCACGTTGTGCGACTGGCCCGCGAGCGTGCGGTGCTCCGCGCCGGGGACGGCCGCCGCCACCGCGCGCGCCGCCCGCTGCAGCCGCGGGTCGGTCTTCGAGCCGCTCATCGCGAGAATCGGCACGCCGATCGAGGCGAAGCGCGTCCGCGGGACCCGGAACCCAGTCATGACGGCGGCGTCGTAGGGCAGCGTGTGGGCGACGGCCTGGAGCTTCCGCCACATCCACGGCATGAGGCGCATCAGGAGGACGACGAGAGCCGGCGCACCGACCATGTCCCTCATGAAGTACTTCAGCGCGCCGCCGCGGTCCCCCCGGGCGAGGATCTGCCGGAGGCGGGCCTCGTGGTCGACCCCCTCGGACCCGTTGGCCCCGCCCTCCTCGTAGACGTAGGGCGGCTCGTAGGCCACGACCTTCCCGGCCCCGATCCCGCTCGCGGCCGCCTCCAGCGCCAGGGCTCCGCCCGACGACAGCCCGAGGAGATTCGCCGACCCCCCCGCCTCCCGGACGAGCGCGGCGAGGTCTTCCACCTCGCGTTCGGGGGCGTACGGCGGCGTGTCGCCGCTCGCCCCGCGGCCGCGGCGGTCGTAGGCGTACACGGTGAAGCGCTTCGCCAGGAGCGGCACGAGCTTCGGCGCCGGTCCGAACGAGCGGCTGCAGAGCGCGCCGTCCACGAGGATGAGCGCGGGGCCGCTGCCGGAGCGCTCCCAGGCGATCGGGGTGCCGTCTTTCGATCGGACTTCGCTCATGACTTCCTCCGGGCGGCCGAACCGGCCGCGTCGTCGCGGACGAAGGGGAGGGACGCGCGGAGCCGCGGGTCGCGCAGGACGAGACCGCCCCAGGCGAACGCCGCGACGTAGACGGGAAAGAGCGTGTGGCTCAGGAGAGGGTGGCCCACGCGCACGTGCGTGGCCACGGCGCCGCCGAGGTAGCCCGTGAGGAGCACCGCGCCCAGCGCGGACGTGCGCGGGTAGACGTACAGCGCGACGCAGGTCAGGAGCGTCACCCCGAGGCCGAACACGGTGCCGGGAGGGTAGCCGAGGCTCACGCTGCCGTCGACGACGGGCTGCAGCTCGAGCAGCTTCCCGACGGCGTCGAGGAGGAGGAAGAGGGCCGCGAACGCACTGAGGAGCCGCCCGGCCCAGAGGGCCCGCCTCGAGCCGGTGCGACGGTCGGTTGCGGCTTCGGTGAAGGAGTGGTTCCGCGAGATCGTGTCCATGACTGCCTCCGTTCTGCGAGGCGGGTCGTCCGGGTCGGTTCGTCCGGCGTTCCCTGCCTCCTACGAACTCGACGAACGGCGGCGAGGGAACTCGACAAATTCGGCACGGAGGCCGTCGCAGGAGGCCAAGTGGTTCAGGTGTAGGGGCTTTCGGGGCGACGAGGGGGTTGCGGTGGCGATCTGCAGGGGAGGGAGGCGTGGCGCGGGGGTCCGGTTCGCGTCGCGGGCGGCCTGCCTATCATGTGCAGGCCGGCCCTCCTCGCCGACAGGCCCGATGCCCTCCGTCTTCACCCAGCGCCCGCGGAGCGAGTGGATCGCGCACAACGAGCTGGCGTTCGCCATCCGCGACGGCTTTCCCGTCAGCCCGGGGCACTCGCTCGTCGTTCCGTTCCGCGAGGTCGCGACGTGGTTCGAGGCGAGCGCCGAGGAGAGGGCCGCGATCTTCCTGCTCGTCGACGAGGTGAAAGCGCGCCTCGACGCAGAGCTCCATCCGGACGGCTACAACGTCGGCTTCAACGCGGGCGCGGCGGCGGGGCAGACCGTCCCGCATCTCCACGTCCACGTCATCCCGCGGTATCGGGGCGACGTCCCCGACCCGACCGGGGGAGTCCGCCACACCATCCCCGGCCGCGGAAACTACCTGGCCCCGAAGGCGAGGCCTCTCGCGACGGGCGGCAAGGCCGATCCGTTCCTCGCGCACGTCCGGCCTCTCTTCAAGGCGGCCGAGAGGGTCTCGATCGTCGCCGCTTTCGTCCAGGACAGCGGCCTCGACCTGATCCGGGAAGACCTCGCGGCGCTTCGGGAGCGGGGCGGTTCCGTCCGCCTCCTGACCGGCGACTACCTCGCGATCACGCAGACCATCGCGCTGGAGCGCCTCCTCGGGTGGGAGGCCGTCTGGTCCGTCCCCGTCGACGCCGACGCGCCGGGCCAGCCTCGCGCGGGGCGGCTCGAGACGCGGGTGGTCGAGACCGCGAAGCTCACGCCGCCCGGCACGGCCTTCCACCCGAAGAGCTGGATCTTCGAGGGGCGGTCCTCCTCCGTCGGCTTCGTCGGGAGCAGCAACCTCTCCCGGTCGGCCCTCGACGGCGGAATCGAGTGGAACCTCCGCCTCGATCGCGCCGCCGCGCCCGAGGCCTGGAATCGCCTCCTCGAAGGCTTCGAGGAGCTCTGGGGCATCGCCACGCCGCTCACGTCCGAGTGGCTGGCCGGCTACGAGGAACGCGCACGGGCCGCGCCCCAGGCGCTTCCGCTCGACGAGGAGACCGAGGAGCCGGAGGAGCCCGTCCCCGTTCCCCACGAGCTCCAGCAGAAGGCCCTGGCGGCGCTCCGCGAGTCCCGGGAGAGAGGCCGCGGCCGGGCGCTCGTCGTCCTCGCCACCGGCCTCGGGAAGACGTGGCTCGCGGCGTTCGACGCCGCCGAGGTCGCCACGGAGCAGGGCCGCTTCCCGCGCATCCTCTTCGTCGCCCACCGGGCCGAGATCCTCGAGCAGGCCGCCGCGACGTTCGGGCGGATGGCTCGCCACGTCGGCACCACGCCGCGAATCTCGTGGTTCGTCGGCAACGGTGGGGACCTCGAAGGCGACCTCGTCTTCGCCTCCGTGCAGAAGCTCTCGCGCCGCGAGAACCTCGCGAAGCTCGACGGGAACCGCTTCGACTACGTCGTCGTCGACGAGGTCCACCACGCCACGGCCAGCAGCTACCGCCGCGTTCTCGACCGCGTGCAGGCCACGTACGTCCTCGGCCTCACGGCAACGCCCGACCGCGCCGACTCCGCCGACGTCCGGGGCCTCTTCGACGACCACGTCGCGTTCGAGGCGGGCCTCGGCGTCGGCGTCGAGGCCGGCCTCCTCTGCCCTCTCCGGTACTGGGGCCTGAAGGACACGGTCGACTACGAGAACATTCCCTGGCGGAACTCGCGTTTCGACCTCGAGGCGCTCGCCGAGGCCTCCGCCACCGAAGCGCGAATGGCCCGGCTCTGGGAGGCCTGGCAGCAACACGCCGCGTCCCGTTCGCTGGTCTTCTGCTGCTCCGTGCGCCACGCGGCCTTCGTGCAGGCCTGGCTGACGGAGAAGAACGTCCGGTGCGCCGTCGTCACGGCCGAGACGCCGATGGAAGAGAGGCGGAGCGCGCTGGAGAGCCTGCGAGCAGGGGGCCTCGACGCCGTCTGCGCCGTCGACCTCTTCAACGAGGGGGTCGACCTCCCGGGTGTCGACCGCGTCGTCATGCTCCGGCCGACCGAGTCCCCCGTCCTCTTCCTCCAGCAGCTCGGCCGGGGCCTTCGGAAATCGGAGGGCAAGCCCCACCTCACGGTCGTCGACTTCGTCGGGAACCACCGCGTCTTCCTCGACCGGGTGCGGCTGCTCCTCTCGCTCGGTTCGAAGGCGGTCCCTCTTCGTGGCTTTCTCGCCGGAACGCAGAAGCCGAAGCTCCCGCCCGGTTGCTCGGTGGACATCGAGCTGGAAGCGGTCGATCTCCTCCGGAAGCTCCTGCCGAAGGGGGAGAGCGAGGTCCTCCGCGCCTACAGGGAGCTGCGGACGCTGCGGGGCTCCCGTCCCACCGCTGGGGAGATGTACCGGCTGGGCTACCTCCCGTCCCGACTCGGGGGCTGGTTCGCCTTCGTGAAGGGGGAGTCCGACCTGCAGACGGACGAGGCCGTCGCCTTCGACGCCGCGAAGGCGTGGTTCGAGGAGCTCGAGACGACGCCCATGTCGAAGAGCTTCAAGATGGTCGTCCTCGAGGCGCTCGTCGAGGCCGACGCGCTCTCCACCGGCCTGCCCCTCCCGGACCTGGCGAAGCGCTGCCACGCCCTCATCGCCCGTTCGCCCGAGCTTCTCGCCGACATCGAGGGAGTCGCGCGGTTCCCCGATCCGCACAACCCGGACGAGGCCGCCTGGCTCGGCTACTGGAGAGAGAACCCGATCCGCGCCTGGACGGAGGGCCCGCAGGGCCGCTGGTTCCGGGTCGAGAACGACAGGTTCCTTCCGCGGCTCCCGCTGGTCGAGGGCGCCGAGTCGGCCTTCGCCGCCATGACGCGGGAGCTCGTCGACTACCGTCTCGCCGGGTATCGGCAGAGGCACAGGGCCGCGGGCCCCTCCGGGTCCTTCACGTGCAAGGTGACCTGGAACCAGCGCGACCCGATCCTCAAGCTCCCGTCGAGGGTCGACCGCCCCGACCTCCCGACGGAAGAGACGGACGTGAGGTCGCCGGACGGAGCGATGTGGCGGTTCCGCTTCGCGAAGGAGTTCTGCAACGTCGCGCGGCCGGTGGGAACCGACCGGAACCGGCTCCCTGACCTCCTCCGCACGTGGTTCGGGCCGGCCGCGGGGAACCCCGGCACGAACTTCCACGTCGCCTTCCGCGCGACGCCCGACGGCCTCTGGGTCGAGCCGATCGACCAGGTCGTCCGGTTCCCGAGCCGTTCGCGGGTTCCCGCCTTCCCGTCCCTCCGGGCCGCGGCGGGCGCTGCCGCCGTCGAACCCTGGGACGAGGACGGTCATCCGAACCCCAACGTCTCCGAGTCCGAGGAGGTCCGGCTCCCTCTCGAGAGCGGAGACCGCGGCCTCTTCGCCGTCCGGGCCTCCGGCACGTCGATGGACGGCGGGAAGGCCCCGATCCGCGACGGCGACTGGGTCGTCCTCCGGTGGGCGCGCGGCGACGCCCTCAAGAACATCGACAAGAGAATCGCCCTCGTCGAGAACCGGGACGCGATCGGCGAGGCCGGCTACCAGCTCAAGCGTGTCGTGCGCGAGGACGGCCGCTGGCTCCTTCGCTCGGACAACCCCGACGTCCCGGACTTCGAGGCCTCGGAGGAGACGAAGCCGATCGCGGTGCTGCGACAGGTCGTCCGGCCCGAGGACCTCGCCCCGCCCGTCGGTTCGCTCTTCCAGGAGGATTCCCTGCCCTCGGCCTTCGGCCTCGACGAACCGCTGCGGGACGGCCACGTCGGCGGGCACCTGTTCTTCCTCGTGAAGGAGGCCGGGGCGTTCAAGGCGCCCGATAGGCTGGCCCGGCCAGCTCCCGGCAGGCCGGCCGAAACTGCCTTCGTCCTCACCCGCAGCGCGGACGCCGAAGCCTGGCGCTACTGCGGCGTCGCGCGCTGGCGCGCGGACGAGGAGTCCTGGGAGCTACCCGAGCTCGACTGGCCGACCTGGCACGCCCTCGGTTCCGGGAGGTCCGCCTCGCGCCGCCTCGAGGAGAAGTTCCGGATCGAAGCGGCCGCTCTCGTCGATCGCGTGATCTCCTCGGCGGCCCGGGCCGACGGCTGGATTCGCACGGAAGACCGCGCCGTGCGCGTGATCGGAAAGTCCTCCGAGGGCGGAGTCCGCGTCGACGGAGGCCCGGGCGGATTCGCCGAGCGGACGGTGTCGCTTCTCGACCTCGGGTGGGTGGCCGCGGCCGCGGACTACTCACGGCAACATCGTGTCCCGCTGGACGAGGCACTCGTGAACCGGCTTCGCTACCTCGACGGGACGCCGAAGGGCTCCACTCGCTGGATCGACACCGGGCACGCGCTCGCGTTGCATCGTGGGAGCGGCACGGAGTAGAGGCACCGCGAAGTCCGTTCGAGGGAAACGCTGCGGCCACACTGGCGAGAGGTACTCCACGTCGAGCCCGGGGCTCGAAAACCAAGCGGTCATCCCGAGTTCGGCAACGAGACGCTCGGGCGACTTCGGACGCAGCGTTCGCGTCGACGATAGTGAAGAGCATCCCATCGGGTGCGAGCTCGCCGGGTACCTTCCCAATCGCGAGCACCCTCGCCGAGGCTGCCGTGTCGCCGTGTCGCCGTGTCGCCGATGCCCCGTCCGGTCCCCGAGTCGGATTCACAGGTCCTATTCAATGCCCCTTCCACGGGGCGTCACCCCTCAGGACGTAGGGAGGACTCAGCCGATGACGGTCCGAGCTACTCGTGGAATGGACACACAGCTCGGACACACTCCTCACAGGCATCTAGACGACCGACGCACCGGTCCTGGCGCGCGATCCGGTTCGACCGCGAACAAAAGGAATAGACGGCCTGCTGGACGAGGCGCGGCGAGTGTGCAGGCAGGCCCGAAGCTAGGGCGCGCAGATCGATGGCAGCCGCTGCCCTTCGGAACCAGCCGACAGTTGCCTCGTAGCCCCGCGGGGCATTCTTGCCCAGGAGAGCGAGGAGGCCTCGCTCGACGTTCGTATCGACAACAACGAGATCGTTCCCGTCGACGGCTGGAAACCACGGTGTCAGGCCCGGCGCGAGCGCAGGAATGGACATCGCGCTCACGAACATCGTCGCGAGCTTCCGGCCGACACGCCAGATCGCCGAAAACCGCGCCACCAACAGATCTGCCCTCCGCTTCAGGTCCTCTTCCTCCCGACAGACCTCCAGCAGCTGACGACGGAATCCACCGTCTCGCCGAAACCTGAGCCACGCGGACGTCGGGAGCTTGCCCAGGTCGGCCATGCGGTTGAGTACGACCGCAGCGTCCTTGACGTGGCACACCTGCCGCGGTCGTTCGGCGCAGCTGACGACGCCCCCGTCCTTCCGTACTGAGCAGCTCGCCTCGAAGCGCTCGACGGAGTGGAGTGCGGGGCAATGGTTCGACCGGATCCTCCGGCCAATGGTCGTCGACGAGGCCAGGAGGGCCACGCTCGGGCGGTTCATTCCTTCCTGCTGCTTCATGATCACGATGTCCCGGCGGGCCTGGTACATCGCGAGCGTGAGGAACAGGCGAAAGAGCGTTCGCTCGTCGCCGGCCGCCAGAAGGTCGGGCCTCACCGCGAAATGGCCGATCCGGCGTGGGGCACAGTAGAAGGGCAAGACACCCGGCCCTTCAAAGCGCCCGTAGACGTCTCCGAAGTACCAGCTGACGATTCGATGGAGGTCGGCCTCGGCTCGGTTCGCGCGCCTTCGTCGAACGAGTCCTATTGAGGATCCCATCCCCCGCTCAGCGGGCATTCGTCGCTGGCCGCGACGTCGCGAGGACGACCAGCTCCCGGTCCACCCCTTCCCTCGCGTACGAGAGACGACCGGACGTGAAAGTGAGGTGGCCCGACGGGGAGAGCTCGAAGGGAAACAGCGCGGGAGACGTGGCTAGCTGCTCAACCGCCAGGGCCTCAGCCCCCAGGCCCCTCAGGAGTCCCTCGACCAGGAGCCTGGCCTCCGCGGCTCCGGCCGCGATCGGCGGCTTCCGTCGCTCGTAGACCCCGTGCCTCGCGCTGTCACGCAGCGCCCCCCAGCGCACGATGGACCGGACGACCCTCCGACAGGCCCGCACGGCAGTCGACCGCTCCCCCCACTTCTCGGCGATGCGGCGGGTGACCTGGTTCAGCGCGACTGTCTCCTGAAGGGCGAGCAGCCGCCCGACGGCGCTGACGACCTCGACGAAGAACGGGTAGGTCGCCATCGCCATCGTCCAGTGGACGACGAGCTGCTGGTCGCCGGAGAGCCGCGTCAGCGCCTGGAGGCAGTCGTCCCGGAGCGGCCCGATCTCGTCGGGCACGTCGCTCCAGACGTGAAGGAGGACGGTCGCGGTCTTTCCACGTCCGCTCCGCGGGGCGTCTCCAGCGACCTTTCCCTCGAGGAGCTTCCAGAGGAACTCCCGCACCTGAGCCGGCGACTGCCCCTCGGCCACGCGCGCGGCCGTCGCCTCGAGCCACGCAAGCTCGAGATCCCGGTCGAACCCGATCGCATCTCGCTTCATTCCGCGGCCTCGATCTGAACGAACGGCACGAGGACTTCCTCCAGGGAGGAACCTCCGTGGACGACGGCTCTGGCCCCCGGCGCCAGGAAGGCGCGCCCGACCGGGGCGAGGAGCGGGAGGCAGGTCGAGGGAAGCCCCCACGAGGGCCAGGCTTCGCCCTCAGGAATTTGCTGCTGCGCCTGTGCCCGAATCGTCTCGTCGGGAAGGAGCAACACCCGCTCTCCTCTCTCGTCGGCGACGACGCCGAGGTTCGGCTTGCCGAGACCTTCGGCCTCGACGTTCCCGTGATCCGACGTCAGGGCCACGCGATACCCGCGCTCGAGAAGGCCCGCGAGGAGAGACCGGAACGAGCCCGACGAAACCCAGTCCCGAAGCTGGGCCGCGACGCCGCGCGACCCGTTCACGCTCCCGTGCAACATCGCGTCGACGATCGACACGACGACGCCGAGCTTCCGGACTCCGGGCCGGCCGGCGGCGGCAAGGATCCGGTCGAAGAAGGCGCCGGCGGGTTCCTGCTGCTTCTGGAGCTGGAACTCGACCTCGGCCCGGGAAAGGCCCCGGTCTTCCCAGAACCGCCTCCAATGACTCTCGTCCTTCGCCGTCGTGCCGAGGCTCGTTGCGAAGAAGAGGGGTGAGTTTCCGAAGAAGATCGACTGGCGGGAGATCGAGGTCAGGGTCGGGATCCAGGCGAAGGTGCCCGCCTCGTCGACGCGAGTCGAGGCCGGGAGCTCCCGCAGGCACTCCCGGAGGACTGCCCACTGACCGAAGGAGAGGCCGTCGAGGACCAGGAGGGCCTGCCGCGCCCGCACGTCACCGGACTTCGCCGCCGCGTGCGCGAGCCAGTGGGGCGCGTGGTGAACCATCGTCGGCGCCGGCCAGAAGGGCAGATTCGCCAGGGACGAGTACCAGCGACGAAGCCAGGGCTGGAAAGACTCCTCGATCCGCTCACGGAGAGCCTCGACCCGAACCTTCGCCTCGGTCCCAGGCTGGAGCCGCCAGTGGATCTCGAGCGCCTCGGCCCAGAGTCGCGCGCAGGCCGACCACTCTCCCGGATCGGCCTCCGGCCCGGGAACCCCCTCCTCGAGCCTCGCCATCAGCCTGGCGAGCCGCGCGCCGAGGCCCGAGCTGGCGGTACCGGCGATGCCGGCCGCCATCCACGTCCCGGCGAAAGGCTCGGGCGCCACTCCGGAAACCGGCTCGAGGAGTCCTTCCACGAAGAGGTTGTCGATCCAGACCCGAACGTCGGAGTGCTCGAAGGGGAGCTCCATTGGGCCCGGAACCTCGGGCCAGTCGCCGCCGGCCAGCTCCGCCAGCTTCTCCCCGTCGGCCGACGCCTTCCGTTTCACGAATAGCTCCCAGCGTTCCCCGAAGAACCGGAAGAACCTGGCCCGATCGGGCACGATCGACTCGAGAGGCCAGGCGGCGAAGCGGCCGGTGGCCTGGAGTCTCTCCACGAGGCGCGTCACGAGCGGCTGCGGCAGGGGTTCGCCGTCGAAGTGGCGGCGCAGGAGCATCGCCAGGAGGGCCGCAGGGGTGCGCACCAGCTCCGGCACCAGCTCGAAGACGTGGCGAAGGACGAAGTCCTTCGTCGCGTTCTCGCCCAGCTCGTCCGGCTCCTGATCCCGCACGGCGCTCCAGAGGGTCTCGAAGGCGCTCCGGTCGAGCGCCTCGACAATCGCGGGAGCGAGCTCCGGGAAGAGCTCGGGAAGGCCGAAACGGAGCACGCGGCCGTGCCGCCGCGCGCGAGAGAGGAGGTCGAACGGGACGGCCGACTCGTCTCCCTCCCGGAGGCGGAGAACGACGACGAGCGGGGTCTCTTCGCCCTGATCCCAGCGCTCCCGGTACCTCGTCTCGTACGCGTACCGGAAGGCGATCGGGTCGTCGAACGGGATGACGTCAAACCCGCCCTCCCGGAGCCCCTCGAGGACCCCGGCTTCCGAGGTGAGGTCGTCGGGATCGTGCACGACCGTCACCTTGCTCGCCGCCGCGGCGGCCGGCGTGAAGTGCTTCAGGATGTAGTGGCGCCAACCCCTCCTGGGCGCTCCGTTCGGCGTCACGAGAGCTCTCCCTGCCGCGCGAGGCGGATGAAGATCACCGGCGTCAGCTCGGGCACGGGATGGGCCCGGGCCGCGAGCTCTTTCTCCCAGGCTCCCCGCTCGGCCACGAGTTTCTTCAGCCGGTGCTGGCGGACGTGCTGGAGCCCCACGCGCTCGATCATCGCCCGTCGCGCCTCGAAGGCCCGTTCCCCGTTCCTTCGCCGTCGCCGCGTCTCGTCTTCGTGTCGGGCGAGCAGCTCCCGGTACAGCCCTTCGGCCGCCGAGCGGGCCGCCTCGGTCGATCGCTCCTCCAAGGCCCTCGAGGCTTCTCCCCGGAGATACGCGGATCGAATCGTCGCCGTCTCCAGCTCCAGCGCCGCGAGGGCGTCCCATACGGCCCGGGCCGTCGGCTGCAGGACTCGCCCCTCGCCCGAGACGAAGACGGGGAGGTACCGGCTTCGGGACTCAGCGTCGCGGCCGAGGCTGACCTTCCAGAGCGACCAGGTTCCGGCGACCCTGTCCGAGAGCCCGGGAAGCTCGACGGCGGCGACCGGGTCCCCGGGAACCCGCCTCGGGATGCGCCGAAGGAGGTCGAGGAGGCCAGGCGCCTCGGAGTTTTCGCCTTCGTGCCCTGCAGCCCACGCCTTCGTCGCCCGTTCTGTCCAGAGGGGCACCGAGCTCTCGGCGATCTTCCGGGCGAGAGTCGGGTCGGGCCGCGGCGCCGTCGTCAGGAGCGCGGCCCCCCGCTGGGCCTCGCGGATCCTCAGCTCCATCTCCTCGACGGCCTTCTGCGCCTTCTCCGCCGCCGTCGCCGGGTCGCGCAGGGCCTCCACGTAGACCCGGTCGAAGTCCACCTCGGCCTCGCCCGTGTCGAGAACGTCGGAGAGCTTGTCCACGCCGAACTCCTCGAGGATGACCCGGAGCTTCTCCTCGAGGACCTCCCGCACCCGCTCCTCCACCGAGCCCTCGAGCGCGAGGTTCACGGCGCGGACGATCCGGCTCTGCCCGATACGGTCCACCCGGCCGATCCGCTGCTCCAGCTTCATCGGGTTCCACGGGATGTCGTAGTTCACGACGACGTGACAGAACTGGAAGTTGAGCCCCTCGCCGCCGGCATCGGTCGAGATGAGGATCCTCGCGGCTCCCCGGAACTCTGCCTCGGCGGCCCGGCGGTCCTCGGGCGCCATCGTGCCGTTCAGGAGGACGACCGGGTAGCCGTGCCCGGTGAGCAGCTCCGCGAGCATCTCCTGCGTCGGGACGAACTCCGTGAAGAGGAGGACCTTCAGCTCGGGGTCCTCCTCCTCCCGCTCCAGCCGGCGGAGCTCGGCGAGGAGCGCCTCGGCCTTCGCGTCGGGTCCGCGGGCCTCGCAGCGGCGCGCAGCTGAGAGGAGGAGCTCCACCTCCCGCCGCTCGTTCGCGAGCCCCTTCAGTCGCGCTTTCAGGGCGGTCTCGAGCTGTTCCTGGCCCGTCAGCTCCTCCCAGTCGTCGCCGATCTCCTCCGGGAAGAGCGACAGCTGCCCCTCCGGCAGCTCGAGGACGGCGAGCCGCCTCTCGAGCGAGGTCCGGATTGCCCGAAGGCTCGAGGTGACGAGCCTCTGCATCAGGACCATCAGGAACGCGAGAGCGTTCCGGTTCTGCCGGAGGGCCTGGTCGTAGCCCTGGCGGACGTACTCCGTCACCGCCTCGTAGAGCGCCGCCTCTTCGGCGTGCGCGTCCTCCCACCGGACGGGCAGGAGGCGCGTCTGCCGCGGGCGAAAGAGCGGCTTCCCTTCGGGGTCGATCGCGTTCCGCTTCTCCGTCCGGATTACGAACGGAGCGACGACCTCGCGGTTCACCGAGACGCCCGCCACGAACGCCTCCGGGTCGAGAAAGCCGAGCAGCCGGCGGAAGGCGTCGGTCTTCCCCTGGTGCGGCGTGGCGCTCAGGAGGAGGAGATACGGGGCGGCGAGCCCCAGCGCCTCGCCGAGGCGATAGCGGGAGACGTTCTCGCTGCTCCCTCCGAGGCGATGGGCCTCGTCGACGATGACGAGGTCCCAGCCCGCGGTGACGAGGTCCTCGTGCCGCTCGCGGTTCACCCGGGCGAGCTGCTCGCGACTCCAGCCGCGGCGACCGTCGAGCGGCTTGACCGAGTCGACGGAGCAGATCACCTGGTCGTGCAATCGCCAGAGGTTCTCCGCCGGGTCGAGCCCGAGGAGCGCCCGGGCGTCGGCGAAGGTCCCCGGCTCGATTGCCCGGAACTCCTCCGCGAAGCGGGTCTTCATCTCCTCCTGCCACTGGCCGACGAGACCCGCCGGTGCCACCACCAGGGTTCGCCTCACGAGTCCGCGGGCCTTCAGCTCGCGGAGGATGAGCCCCGCCTCGATCGTCTTTCCGAGCCCAACTTCGTCGGCGAGGAGGTACCGAACCCGCTCGCCTGAGAGCGCGCGCGACACCGCGTAGAGCTGATGGGGCAACGGCAGGACCGGCGCGGAGAAGGGGGCGACGAGCTCCTCTCGCCCGAGCGCGTCGGCCAGGCGGGCCGCCGCCGCCGAGAACGTCACGAAGTGCGGCGAGGAGCGGAACCCCGCAGGGGGTTCCCAGGCGAGCTCGCTCTCGGCAAGGCGAAGGGGCGCTCGTTCTTCGACGCTCCACGCCTCGTAGACCGTCTGACCCCAGAGTTCATGCCGTTCGACGAGCCGAACGGGCTCTCCCGTCGAGGCCCGGTACGCCCAACCGGGCGTCTTCGGGTCAGCCATGGCTCTCTGCCAGGCTCCCTCGGGTCGCTCTGACCCGGGCTACTCCCTCAGATACTCCCTCACTTACTCCCTCGTTTACTCCCCCACATACTCCCCCATTTACTCCTCCGGTTACTCCTCCAGTTACTCCCCCAGCCCGTTCCCGCCACAGAACGGTCGGGAACGGCCTCTCCATCGATCGTCCGGGGTCCTTCAGGGCTGTCTCCGGTCACTCCGACCGGTCAGCGTTCGCGAGGTCGGCGGAGGGAATACTCAACAGCAGCTCGGCGTCGTCGATGAGCTGGTAAGTAGGCTTCCGGCCGGCAAGAGCCTCGGTCTCGGCGAAGATGATCGGCACTCCGTCTCCCCTGCGCTCCATGAGGAATCCCCGACCTCCGAACTCTTCGGGGTTAGGGACGGGGCATCGCGCGAGAAGAGAGGTGATGAGCTCGTTTCGGGTCGACTGGCGGAGGGCCATGCTCTCGATGGAAAGCGTGTTCGGGAGTGGCCCCGGCGAGTAGATCTCGAGGCGGTCGTCGAACAGGAAAAGCCGAATCCGGGAACCATGAACCGAGTAGTCGCGGTGGGCGACGGCGTTCACGAGCGCCTCGAAGCACGCTCGTTCACTGAACTGGGGCGTTTCCTGGCGAGCCGGGCTCTTGCGGGCGGCGCGGGCCATGTTCCGCTGGATGAACCGAAGGGCCTCCCAGACCTGCTGGTCCAGGGGACCCGTGATCGTCGCCGCGTCGAGCTGGTAGTTCGAGTCCTGGCGCACGCCCCGGTATCGAACGGCTTCGATCGCGGCGGAACGGAGCCATCTCTCCGGAGTCGTCGAGCAGAGGAGTATCCCCGCGACGGACGCCCGATCAACTCCGGAGTCGTCGGCCACGACGAGTCGAAGCTTCTTCAGCGGCACGATCGGGTCGCCCCCCCCGGCCGGGACGAATCGCCGCCAGAACTCCTCGTTCAGGCTCTCGGGCCCAGTCTCCGGCACAGCCTGTTCGTCGAACCGGATCAGTCGCGCCTGGCTCCGCTGCTGGAGCAGTCGCGCGAGCTGCTCCGTTCGCATCACCCGCTTCGAGCTGCCCTGGCGACGCAGGTACCCGCCCGGGCTGCGATGCACGAAGAGGCTCTTCGGAACGTCGATCTTGACGACCACCCGGAGACTTCCAGAAAGGTCCGGCAGCTCCATGAGGACGATCCGAACGTCGAGGGGAGGGTCGATCAGGTCGTTGCAGACCTCCCGGACCCAGGTCTCGACGGCGGCCACGGCCTCCTGCGGAATGCCGACGATCTCTCGGGTTCGGTCGTCGACCCCGAGCACCATCACTCCGTCAGAGGTGTTTGCGAGCGCCGCGAGCTCATCCGCCAGGTCGTCTCTACTCGGGCCGGCGACCTTCTGGCCCCGGAGCAGGACGGCTTTCAGCTCCAGGAGTGAGTCCTCGCCGAGCCGAATCTTCGCCAGCAGCTCATGAACCGAATCAAGCACTGGGGCCCCCTCCCGAGATCCGTCGATAGCGGGCCTCGAACGCCTCGCGCCCCCCCTCCATCACCTCGCACACCTCATCGCGGACGTGCTGCTCCTGAAGCCCACCGGAAGCGGAAAGCTCCGTCCGACCGTTTCGGACGACGAAGGCGTGGACCAGCTCGGCATCCCCGTTCACGACGATGTTCGCGTTGTGGGTGACGACGAGCATCTGCCGGCGCTGCTTCGCTTCGCGAAGCTGGCGGACGATGAGGCCGTAGATGAGGTGATTGTCGAGGTCGTCTTCCGGTTGGTCGAGGACGAGCGGTTCGTCTCCGTGCGAGAGGATGAAGGCGAGGATCGCCGCCGTCTTCTGGCCTGGGGAGCCCTGGGCGATCGGGGTGAAGCGCCGGCCATCCCCCTCGGGGCTGTAGGAGACGCTCAGCGCATCCTCAGGGTAGAGCACGTCGACCCGGTCGAACACCTCGGGCTTGAGCTTCTGGACGAAACCGGCGAAGCGGGCGTCCCGGAGATCGGCGGAGGCCGCCTTCCCCCGTCCTATCGCGGAGAACCTCTCGCGGAAGGCCTGGAGCCGATCGAGGGGGAGGTCCGTGCTTTCTCCCAGTCCTTCAAACATCGTCCAGATCAGGCCGGCCTTCTCCTCCGACGAGTAGATGTCCTTTTCGAACGAGTTCGTCCCCAGGAGCGTTCTGAACTGCTCCTCGAAGCCGGTCCGATCGGCCATCGCGAGCACTTCGATCTTCACGTGGGGGTTCCCGGACAGAGTCTTGACGAGGAAGCCTCGGCGGTTCTCCGTGAGCTCTGTCCGCAGTTTCGCGAGCCGAGCCCGACTCTCGTCCGCTTGCCCCTCGAGGTTCCGCAGGTTCGAACGCTTGCTTTCGAGAGCGGCAAGCCTCTCTTCGGCAGCCTGCCGCGCCTGGACGACCCGCCCATACTCTGCTGGGTCCTCGATACCGGCCTTTCGCAGCTCCTCCACCAGCCTGCTGAAGTCCGCCTCCGCTTTCTGCGCGGCAAGCCCCCAGGCGGAGGCCGCCAGGTCCGACTCGAAGTCTCGGACAGTGACCTCAACGCCTTGGGCGAGCTCGCGGGCCAGCCCAGCAATCGTCGCCAGCGTCTCCACAGCCTTCCTTCCGCCGTCGAGGGCGGCGACATCCGCGGGATCGCTCTCGTCGAACAACGTTGTCGGCAGATCCGGCGGCGCCAGCTCCTCGGCCAGCGCCTTCAGCCGCGCGGCGGGTTCCGTGGCGCTCCGGACCCAGGCGTCAAGGGCCCGGCGTTGACGAGCCCGCCGTTGATAGGCCTGGAGGGTCTCCGCACGCCCCGACCGCTCGAAAGCCTGTTGTTTTCGGGTGAGATCGGCCAACTCGCCCCGGAGCTTTGGCTCCTCCGCTAGGCTGGTCTCGAGCTCCCGCGCCCGAGCTCTCAGGGCCAGGTAGCGGGCTTCTTCCTGAGTCCAGAGCTGATTCCACTGGACCCAGCCGACCTCGGCCGCCTCGTCCACCAGCTTCAAGAGGTGCTTTGGCTCCTGGGAAAGGCCGAAGGCCTGCTTCTGGCTGAAGATGCGAACCGGGAATCGGCTCGGGATCTCACCCTCGGAAGGGACCCATCCGGCGGGCGTCTCCTCTTCAATCGGCGAGACCGCGCCCGACCGGTTCCATTGAATGCGGAAGCGACCGCCGTCCTTCCGGTAGACGACCCGCACAAGGGTGTCTTCCGTGAGCAGGCCCTGCCCGTTTCTCGACTGGTAGACCTTCAGGAAGTCGACAAACTCCTCTCGGAGCTTCGCGTCCTTCAGCTCATCCTCCCGACGCAGCGCCACCCGAAGGAAGTTCAGGACGGAGGACTTCCCGGTGCCTCGCCCACCGATGATCGCGTTTAGCCAGGGGTTCAACGGAAGGACGAACGGTCGCCCTCGCCCGAGGTATCGGCCTTCCGAGACCTCGATCGACTCGATCACGCAGCTGGCATGACGGTTCGGATCACCCGTCGCGATCGCAGCCGGGATCACGGATGAGGGCCCGTCCGACAGGGCCAGGCGGATTCCCTCGGCGGTCGGCCGACTCAGCTTCAGCCAGGTTGACCTACGGCCAATCTGCGAGAGCTCGTGCGCATCCGAGAACGTCACCACCGGCAGGGCACGCGTTAGCACTCCCGACTCGCGACGCGCCGCCTGAAGTCGTAGTACGGCGGGATGGCCGAGGTCCTCGGCCTCGATTGCCGCAAGGCGCTGATCCTGGACCACGCGCCGTAGTTTCTCGCCGGTGAGTTCCTCGGCGAGCCCGCGGCGCTTCTCCACATGAGCCGCGATGCAGACCGCTCCGTCATCATGGGCGAGCGCCAGGACCTCCTCGAGGTCGTTTCTCGTCAGCGCCTTGGGCTCGCCGACAAGCTCGTGCGGAATGCCCGCAGCAGCCACGAAGTGCGCGACGCAGGACGGTTCGCGCTCCGCATCAAACAGAAACAAGACATGAACGCCCGGAGAGACCGAGAGCTCGACCCCGGGGATGACCGTCAGGCCGACACGCGCACCGGCCGCCACGAGCTCCGGCACCCACTGACCGTTGTCATGGTCCGTTACAGCGACGGCGTGAAGCCCGATGCCCCGCGCAGCCTGGATCCACTGATCGGCCGTCACGTTGGACGCGTTCTCGAAGTCGTACTTCGAGCCCGGGCTATGGACGTGGAAGTCGCACCGCCACCATCGTGAACCGGGCCAGTTCCAGTCGTTCGTCACGCCCTGATTCTCCCCTACGTCGCCTCGTCCCGGCTCATTCCTGGTCCGTCCGGGTCGAAGCCACGTCGTAGTAGACGAGCAGCTTGTCGTCTTCCTGGAGAACGGAGTCCGGGAGCTTCGCCGCAACGGCGAGAATCGTCGCGTAGTCCTTCTCTTGGAAAGCCGCCTTGAATCCGGCCCGGATCGCCTCGGTCCGGAAGCTCTTCAGCTTGCGCTCCTTCGACTCCCGGTAGCTTTCGAACTCCCGAAGGAGGGCCCGCTCGCGGACCTTCTCGAGGTCGGCCTCCTTCCCTGGATCGGGGACGTACCAGCGGTCGACGGCCTTGTCCTTCAGCTTCGGGTCGTTCTTGTCGAGGTTCCGGCACTCCCGGTGGTTCGAGCTGAGGTAGGAGTGGATCTGCGACGGGACCGGGCCCTTCCCGTCGTAGCAGAGGAAGTTCTGCGCGAGAATCTCCTTCAGCTCGACCGTCTTCTCGTGCCGGGCCCAGGCCTGGAGCTCTTTCGTGTAGAGCGGGTGAAGCTCCTGGTAGGTCCGCGGCGTCTCGCTCAGGATGTTCCGAAGCCAGGTGATCGCGGTGCCTTCATCGTTGACCGACAGCTCGATCTGCTTCAGCTTCTTCACCGCCGCCCGCTTTCGGTCGTACTCGACGACCTGCGTCGGCAGGAAGAACATGCCGTCGCGCTCGGGGAACCGGGACCGGAGACCGGCGAGGAACTCTGCCGTGCCGAGCGGGATGCTCAGCTCCCGCTGGACGTGGAACGCGACCATCCGGTCGTGGAGCATCTGGCCCGTTCGCTCGGCGAGAACCTCGCCCTGGTCCTTTGTCGTCACGAACACGGGGACGTTCGCGAGATGCTCGGCGATCAGGGACCAGACGGCGTCCTCGGAAGAGGCGCCAAGCGTGAACTTCTTGGACACGGCCTCCGTCGGCTTGTAGGCAGAAATGACGAGGTCCTGCTTGACCGCAGTGCTCGTCACCTGCCGGTAGGAACCCTGTTCCTTGTCGAGAGTGCGAACGTCGGCGACGACGAACCCGGCACGGCCGAGAGCTTCCTGGATCGCCCGCCAGACGGCGTTCGAGGAGTTGCTGAACACGACCGTCATCCAGCGACCGGGCTTCAAGACACGGAAATACTCCTCGAAGCAGCGGCGCATCAGGTCTTGATACTCGTGGAGGCCCTTGTTCTTAGGAGCATCGACGATGGCTTCCGGGCCTGAATTCGTAAGGACCCGGTGCCATGACTCGACGAGGAGGTTCAAGTCTGCGTAAGGAATGTTCTCGCCGAAGGGCGGATCCGTGAAGACGTAGTCGATCGATTCCTGCGGGAGGCTGAGGCGTTCGCAGGTCGACGTCTCAACGACCGCATGTTCGCGGCGCCCGGAGAACGCCGAGAACGCCTTCTTGGTTCTCGGGATCTTTCCCCCCAGCAGGTAGCCCGGCGAGACGTCGACGACCTGGGAACCAACGTAGTAGACACCGTTGAGGTACTGGTTGACTTGCGAGTAATGGGTCGGTGCATAGCGCGCGAGCACGGAGAGACCCCACACGGCCTGCTCCACGAAGAACTTGCTCCACCTCTCGGCAGAGCGGTCCGATCCACTCCTTGCCCTCTTCCAGAGCCCAGCGAGGGTCTGAGCCGGCCGTGCAAGGAACAAGTGGTGAATAGACTTGAACCCCTTCGGTCCGAGTCGGGTCCCGTGGTACATCTGCTCTAGGGGGATCAAGGTGGTCGGAACTTCGACCGGAAGCGGGAGGCTAGCGATTCTCTCCAGAATCGCGAGGTCGCCCTGATCGGGCTTCTTCTCGAACGTCTTCGTCCCGACGTCGTAGTTGATGATGACCGGGACGAACCTGATCCGCTTCCAGGGCAGTCGGGTAGCTGGATCGGGGACGGTCTCGAAGAGCTGCTCGAGCTTCCCCTTGTTGACCTTCGCCCCGCATCCGGGGCACGGGAACTCGTCCTTCACCCGCTTCGTCTTCTTGTCCAGCGCCTGCTCGACGAAGACGACCTCTCCACTGCATTCCGGACAGGAGAAGACCTCGCTCCAGACCGTGAAGTTGATCCGGCCCTTCTTTCCGTCCTTGTGGGTCGTCTCGTACATCCAGCCGAGCTCGGCCTCGACCTCGTCCAGGATGCGGCGGGCCTCGCGCTCGAAGGCCGCCACGTCGAAGGGGAGGTTGTAGCCGGCACTTATGAACGTCGCGGCCGGCCCGAGATCGTTCAGGATCGCGCGGCGGGCGCCCCACTCGGGCTTCGGCCGCCCCTCGGCCTTCCACTGCGTTTCCAGCGCCCGCCTATAGTCGGCGGGGGCGACGCCGCACCACTGGGCCGCGACGCCGGTCATGCCCGAGCCGCAGAAGCCGTCGAGAACGAGATCTCCAGGTTTCGTGTAGTGAAGGATCGACGGCACGATGGCGAGGTGCGGGACCTTCGTGTGGTAGCCGTGCGCCTTGTAGAGAGCATCGGTCTTTCCGACACTGACGTCGACCGCGAACGGCTCCCGGTGATACTTCTCCGCCGGGTCGTAGGGGCGGCCGTAGCAGCGAACGAAGTCCTCGAGGAACGGGTTCGGGCAGGCCGTGTAATAGGGCGGGTCGGACATCCGGAGGAGGTCCTCGTCCTCGCCGATCGGGAACCCCTCGATCTTCCGGAACTCCGGGTCCTTCAGCTTCTCGCGGAGCTTCGCCAGGAAGTGCTCGCGCCGCGCCTCGTCGCTCGGGAAGGTCTGGCCGAGGCACTCGACGGGCTTCGCTTCCAGGGCCTCCTGCTCTACGGACTTGTCGAACATCTCGTTCTGCCCGTCCGGCGGGAGGAAGAGGCGGCGGCCGGGAGACGGGTTGCGCTTCGAAGACTTCGCCACGTTCGACTCCTTCTCGCGCGCGCTACTCGAGGACGAGGCGGACCTTCGAGAGGTCCTTCCCGCGGCAGGCCTCTGCGAGGAGGTCCTCGAGACGTTCCTTCAGGTCGCCGATCGTGCTCGCGGCGCCCCCCTTGCCGAGGGCCGCGAAGAGGGCGTCCCGCTTCAGGGCCACCCGCTGAAGGCCGGAGAGGACCTCCTGAAGGGCCTTCACGAGGTGCTGGTCGACCGGATCGGGGAGGACCTTCGTCCGAAGGAAGGTCTGAAGCGCCTTCTTCCCCTTGAGGTCCGTCACCAGCTCGATATTCCCGGCGACGATCGGGTCGGAGAGGTTGTCGAGCAGGGTGATCGTCCAGTCGTGGGCGAGCTTGTCGAGCTTCTCGTCGAGCTCGGCGAGGACCCCGCCCGGTGCCGTCGAGACGGGCTCCTCGGCCGGCCGGAAGCCGCAGTGCGGACAGTGTGGGCTGGCGTCGAGCTCCGGCTGGGCAACCGAGAAGCAGGTCTTCAGGCCCAGAAGCCGGGTCTGGATCTCCTGGAGCTGATGGGCGGGGAGGATCTCGATGCTCGCGAGCTTCTGGAGCTGGGCGAGGCGCGGGTCCCTGAGGAGCGCGTCCTTCTTCTTGTCCGCCTCGGCCCCAAGGCGGGCCTGGCCGTGGAGCTTGAGGTAGGCCGCCTGGTAGTCGGCCTTCAGCTCCGCGAGGCGCACCTCCACGTCGCGCCGGAGGCTCGACTCGACCTTGCCCTGGGTGCTTCCGACCCGGCCCACGAGCTCGTCCTTGGCAGTGCGGACCGAGGCGACCCAGGGGTGCCCCGTGGGGAGGACCGCCTCGGCCGTCTGGAGGTAGGCCGTCAGCGGGTTCAGCTGCTGGCAGAGCGCCGCCAGGTTCGCGACGGATTCGACCGTGGCGAGGGCGGTCCGGCGACCCTGGATGGCCGAGACGTCGTGCGGGAAGTTCTTCAGCTTGCCGACGGTGTTGTAGGGCTGGAGCGATTCGAGGAAGGTCTTCAGGTCGCGGATCTGCGCGGCCCAGGCGGCCCGCTCCTTCTCGGGAACGACCGGCCGGCCCCAGAAGGCGAGCCCCGAGTCGAGGCTCTGGAGCGCCGCGACGGCCTGCTCGATCCTCTGGGCGGCGGCGACGTGGGCCTTCTGCACCCCGTCCTCGCGCGTCCCGGGGTTGACGATGAGGCCCCGCGGGAGCGTGAGAAGGTCGAAGAGCTCCTGCAGCGGCGCGAGCGGGAGGTCCTTCGGCCGCTCGAGGTACTTGAACTGGGCCAGCTCCTCGGCCGGGATCCGTAGCAGGGCGTCGAGCCCGCTCGCGTCGAGCTTCTTGCCGGGAAGGCTGATGACGACGTCGCCCGCATGGACGAGCGCCGCGAGGACGACCCCGAGAAGCTCGGGCTCGATCCGGAACGGGAACCAGAACTCGAGAGAGCCGTCCTCGCCGATCAGCTCGTTCCGATTGAGGACCTGGTTCTGCGCCTTCTGGGAGAGGACCTCGAGGACGCTCTTGCCGTAGCGGGAGTCCCGGGGTCGAAGGAGGTCGCCGTCGAGCAGCTCCAGCGCGTCGAGGACGGCCGTCCCCTGCTTCGTCTTCGCGCCTCCGCCGATCCACTTCAGGGCGTCGGAGGCGGCCTGGGCGCGGTTCGCGCGGGTGACGAGGACGGTGAAGGTCGGGTAGTCGGGGGCCCGGTCGGCGAAGTGCGGCCCGAGGAGGAGCGAGGCCGCGAGGTTCGCCGTGTCGCGGAAGGAGGAGCGGTCGACACCGGCCGGGGCCTTCCCGCGGACGACGTCGGCGAGGAGCTTCGTCCGGCCCTGGTGGGTGACCTCGAGCTGGGCGGCGGCGTTCGTTGCGAGCCAGGTCGTCAGCGCCTTCAGGTGCTCGACCGCCTTCTCCTCGTAGATCTTCCGGTTCGCGCCGGAGGCTGCGGCCGCCTGTTCGCGGGCTCCGGCGTAGAGCTTCAGCGGCGCCTCGAAGCCCTCCGGCCGGCTCTTCAGCCGGAAGATGACCTCGTCGGCCTTCTTCTCGTCCTTGAAGTAGACCGGGTCGTAGGGCTCGACGAAGTAGAGGTAGAAATCCCGCGGGGGCGTGGTGTTCGGGCGTTCGTTCGGCGCCCCGAAGAAGAGGTAGCCGCTGCGCCCCGCCCGCCGCTCGAGCCACTCCAGCTCGTGCTCCCAGATTCGGAAGCCCGTGCGATGCGTGACGTCGGAGCATTCGAGGACGCGGGAGAGGGCCTCGAAGTAGTAGTGGTCGAGCCGGTCGGGGGCGAGCCCCTCCGACTTCTTCTCGATGAGGGAGTCGAAGTCGACGTCCTTCTGGAGGTCGAGGTAGTACTGGCCGTTCTCCTTGTTGAAGCTGAGAAACTGGCCGCTGACCGTCTTGAGGATTTCCTTGAGGACGGCCTCGACGAAGGACCGAAGGAATTCGGCGTCCCACTCGGGTAGCGGCAGAAGAAGGAGACAGAGATCGTCCCGGAGCTCCTCGGCCGTGGCCCCGAGCTTCGTGTAGATGTCGCCCGTCGTCAGCCGGTGGACGGCGAGGGCCTGGACGATGCGGAGCGCGACGGACTTGTACTGCGGGCGCGTGAAGGACTGCTGGATGCGCCCCTCGAGGACGTCGGCCTTGTCGACGACCTTCCTGATGTCGTCCACTGCCCGGAACGAGGGGTTGTCCTTGAGCGTCTTCCAGTAGCTGTCGTAGGCCACGAGGCCGGGAGCGTCGGCCGGGACGGTCAGGTCGACGAGCTTCCGGATCTCGGCGCTGAGGGTCTTCAGGACCTCCCGCTTCTCGGCAAGGCGGACCCCCTCGAACGTCGAGAGGTAGGCGGGATGGACCGGGAAGAGCCGGACGAACTCGTCCATCCGCTCGTTCATCGAGCCATAGAGCGGGGCGAACTTCAGGAGGTGCTCGCGGATCCGCGCCTCCTGCTTCGCGTCCTTCTTCAGCAGCCGCTGCGAGACGACGAAGGCGACGTCCTCGCGGGCGATCCGGACCTGCTCGAAGCGGTCCTTGACGCGGCGAACGCTCTCCGCCGCGAAATGAAACACGGGACTGTCGAAGAGGCTCTCCTGGACGCCCCCGACGAACCGGAAGCGGGATCCGGAGCAGAAGTGGCCGACGGCCCGCAGGAAGTTCAGGTCCTGGATGAGCTCGAGCTCGTTCCTCGACCTGAGGTAGTCGAGCAGCTCGTCGAGGACGAAGAGCAGCCCCTGCTTCGGGTGCTTCGCGTGGAAGGCCGCCATCATCTCCACGAAGGTGTCGTTGACGTCCCGGACCGTCTTTTCGGGCGGGAAGCGGTAGTCGACGCCCAGCCCCTCGAGCTTCTGGTCGAGCGTGAGACAGAAGAAGTCGCGGAGCGACATTCGGGTATTGATCTCGGCCCGAACTACCTTGAACATCCCGGCGAGCGGCTTGGCGGCCTCGCCTACGGCCTCGTTCGTCAGGAGCTTTGCCGCCGAGGCGTCCTCTGCAACAGCCGAGACCACGGCCATCAGGTGAGACTTGCCCGTGCCGTAGTTCCCTACAACCAGGACGCCTTTGTTATCTCGAGGTTCGTCGAACCTCAGCTGCGGAAAGACGAGGTCTGTGAGCATCTCCGCCATCCGGTCGGAGATGACGAAGGTCCGGACGAGGTTCTTCGCCTCGTCGGCCTTGTCGGCCCGGCGGAGCTGGATGACGGATTCGATCGGCTCGAAGTGGATCAGCTCGGAATAGCGCATGGAACCTCGCGGGTCAGGGAGTCGGAGTTCCGGGGGGTGAGAACGCGACGATCACGGCCTCGGGTTCGGGATACCGGACGTGCTCCGGATGGCCCGGCTCGGCGTAGGAGAGCACGCCCTCGACGTACTTCCCGGGCCAGCTCGCGACGATCGTCCGGTTCCGGGAGAGGCCCTGGAGAAGACGAAGGACGTCCTGCTGGAGGGCCGGGTCGAAGAGGATCTCGAGGTTGTCGAGGAGGACCGGGTCGATGCCCGCCCCGTCGACGAGGGCCTCGAGAAGCGCCTGGGTCTGGAGCGCCCGCTGGCGCTTGCTGAGCGGGAGGAGGCGGGCGGCGAGGGCGGAGCCGAGGTTCAGGGGGTTCGCGACCGGGTCGGCGGCCGCTCTCAGCGCAGCAGTCTTCCCGGAGCCAGCGGGGCCGACGACGAGAACGAGGCGGAAGTACCGGCCCGTGGCCTCGGCAACCGTTCGCCGGATTCGGTCTGCGCCGTTGGTCTGCAACGTCTCCGCCCCCTCAGCACCCGATACCGGACGCACGCCTCAGCTTCGGCTAGCGCATGCCTAGCGGCACCGCTCGGTCGCGCGGGTTCTCCGGAGGGAGATTACCCGTTCTCCGGGCGCGCCTACGCATTAGCGGGCCCTCAACCGGTCAGCGGCGAGTCAGCGGTGGCGCCGGCAGGTCGACGTAGTCGTCCGTAGGCTCTACGAGGGGCTTCGAGCGGAGTTCGCGAACAAGGGCCTCCAGGGCGACGGAAGGGGCCAAGCCTTGCAGAATCGATGCGCCCCTGATCTCTAGCCCAATCGTCAGCGCCAGAATCGCCACTGCCTTTCTGCCCGTGACCCAGACCCCTCGCTGCCCGCCCCAGTAGTTTCCCGTACAACCGTCGATCCCACCATCGAGGAACCGGGCCTTCAGGTAGTAGGAATCGGCATTCGCCGGCGAACCTGAGCTGCGCGACCGATAGCGAATACCGAGCTCATCGCAGGCCGAAAGCACGAGTTCCACGTTCGGGGCATTTTCAGGGCAGGTCGTCACTCCGCTACCGACGATGCGCCACCGGTCCCTAGGCGCCCATCGCGGCTGATGGAAGACCTCGGAGAACGACTGTTTGACGGCAAGAGCGACTGGAGGGAATGCGATATCGGCTCCAAGCTTGCGACGCATAACGCCTCCTGAGGAGTTCCTTCACCCTGGCGCGACTGAGCAGGCCGAACAGTCGCTCCAGCCGCACACGCAGCTTTCAGGATACTCCCTGGACTCCCTCAAGTTCGGACTCGACCTGCCAGGAACACCCCGCCTTTGATCTGGCTCAACTGACCCGTCGGCCAGCGCGGTTCGAAGCCCGAACCAGCCCCCCGCGCTTCACTCCTCCCATGGCAGCCCGGCACGCCCAAAGTGCCCGTAGTTCGTCGTCGAGGCGTAGATCGGGCGGAGGAGATCCAGCTGCTTCGCGATGCCGGCGGGTGAGAAGTCCTGCTGCTCGACGAACCGCCGGGCCGCCTCCTCATCCCCCGTGCCGAACGTCTCGACCATCGTCGATACGGGCTCGGCGCGGCCGATGGCGTAGGAGACCTGGACCTCGGCCCGGCGGGCGAGGCCGGAGTCGACGATCTGACGGGCGATCCAGCGGCAGAAGTAGGCGCCGCTCCGGTCGACCTTCGACGGGTCCTTGCCGCTGAAAGCGCCGCCGCCGTGGCGGGCGAAGCCGCCGTAGGTGTCGACGATGATCTTTCGGCCGGTCACGCCCGCGTCGGCAGAGGGGCCGCCTTGATGGAACGAGCCAGAGGGGTTCACGAGGAGCTCGAGGTCCTGCCGGTGCCACTCCCCGAGCGCGCGGGGAAGGAGGTCGTCCCTCACCCAGGCCGCGATGTCGGGCTGGCCGATCTCCTTCGCGTGCTGCGTGCTGACGAGGACGGTCTCGACCCGGACGGGACGGCCCTGCCGGTAGCGGACGCTCACCTGCGTCTTCGCGTCGGGCCGGAGCCAGGCGACGCGCCCTTCATGCCGGTCTTTCGCGAGCTGCGCGGAGAGGCGGTGGGCGAGGAGGATCGGAAGAGGCATCCGCTCGGGGGTCTCGTCGGTGGCGTAGCCGAACATGAGGCCCTGGTCGCCGGCGCCCTGCTGCTTCCCTTCGGCAGACGCGCCGCCGACGGCGTCGCGGATCTCGGCGGCCTGCCGGGAGATCAGCTCGTGAACGAAGACGCCGTCGGCGTTGAAGGGCTCGGCGGGTTCGGTGTAGCCGATGCGCCGGATGACGTCGCGCACGAGGCGCGAGACGTCCACGGAGGTCCGGGAGGTGATCTCCCCGGCGAGGACGACGTTCCCGCCCTTGCAGAGGACCTCGCAGGCGACGCGGGCGTCCCGGTCGCCGGCGAGGTGGGCGTCGAGGATCGAGTCGGCGATGAGGTCGCAGACCTTGTCGGGATGCCCCTCCGATACGGACTCCGACGTGAAGACGAACTCGCGCGCTTCGTTGCTGTTCATCGTGCCTCCCCCACCGCTGGGGTCCGCCGGGCCTGACCTGCCTTTGCCGGGAAGCGGGCCGGTGACGGACCACCGCGCAAGTCGTCATCGTACCCCTCGCGACACGACGCCGAGCTCGACAGGCCGAGCCGGCCGGACACGTCAAGAACCGCCCGAGACCTCTCTCGAGGGGGAGGTGAAGCGGGGCCCCGCAGACCACGGGTCTATCCGAAGGCCGGACGAACGGCGCAGAGCTCGCCATGGGGAACGCTCCTCTCCTCCCTGGCAGGGGAGGTGTTTGTCTTGCACCGAGGAGCTTCCGCCCTTCTTCATCCTCGCGTTGATCCCATTTCCCACAAGATTACGGACGGAACCGGTCGGCGCTCGGGTGGGAGGAGAAGGCGCTCGCCCTTCTCCACGAGGAGCAGGACGTCTGCCTCGACTTCCTCGACCTGAACCCCCGGGCGCTCGTCCGCGGCGGGGCGAGTGTGGGCCGGCTCGTACCACGAGCTGGGGCTGGCGCTGTGCGCGCGGGCCGGGGTGGCGTGGAACGAGCCGCCCGACGACCTGAGCAGCGAGACGCGGGAGTTCTGGAACGAGACGTCGGGGCTCCTCCTCCTCGAGGCGGCGGCGAATCTCGGGGAGCGGTGGGACGCGCTCGTGGTGGACGAGGCGCAGGACTTCCCCACGCCCTGGTGGGGCGTCCTCGCGGAGCTGATGCGGGAGGGCGCGGCCGCGCCGGCGGCCCTCTTCGCCGACCCCGACCAGGACCTCTGGGAGCGCGGCTCGGCGTTCCCGCCGTCCCTCCCCGTCTTCCCGCTCCGGACGAACTGCCGGAGCACGACGGCGATCGCCGAGTTCCTCGGCACGCTGGCCGGGAAGCCCGACGGCGCGCGGCCGCGCGTGTCGCCGTGGGCGGTGCGGGGGGAGGAGCCGAAGGTGGTCCGCTGGAAGGACGCGGGGGAGGAGCGGGCGAAGGCGGGCGAACTGGTCGCACAGCTGCTCCTGAAGGAGAACGTGGGGCTCGAGCGGGTGGCGATCGTCGGGATGCGGAGGCTCGCGAAGTCGTGCCTGGCCGGCAAGCCCGAGCTGGCCGGATTCCCGGTGGAGGCGATCGGCGACGACGGGGCGGCGGCGAGCCCCGGCGCCCTTCGCTACGCGACGCCGCACCGGTTCAAGGGGCTCGAGGCCGACGTCGTGCTCCTCCTCGACGTGGACGGGAGCGAGTGGGCGATGAAGCCCCGCAACCTCTACGTCGCGGCCTCGCGCGCACGGCTGCGGCTGCACGTCTTCGCGAAGAACGGGGTGGAGCTGCCGGGGCGGGCCCACGCCACCCCGTAGATCGCCGACCGAAACAGGGGAGAGGGGCCGTCGTCCCCGCCCATCCGTGGGACGATTCCGGCATGAAGCGACGGCTCGGCTCCCTCGCGGTCTCCCTCATCGTCGTCGCGGCGGCCCTGGCGCCCGCCGGCTGCGCGACGCTCGACCAGCTGGCCTCGACGCTCGTGAACCTGAAGCGGCTGCAGTTCCGGATCGGCCAGGTCACGGGCTTCCGCCTCGCGGGGATCGACCTCGGGCGGACGTCGTCGCTGTCGCAGCTCACGGCGTACGACGCCCTGTCGCTCGCGGGGGCGTACGCGTCGCGGAGGCTGCCGGCCGAGCTCGTCGTCGAGGTGGAGGCCCTGAACCCGAACGACGGGACGGCGGGGGCTCCCCGGACGACGAGCACGCTCACGAGCCTGGAGTGCCGCCTCCTCGTCGACGGCCGGCCGACCGTGACGGGGAACATCGACCAACCCTTCGAGATCCCGGGAACGGGGCAGGCCGCGGTCGTTCCGATCCGTCTCTCGCTCGACCTGTACGAGTTCTTCGGCGAGAAGCGCTACGCGGACCTGGTCGACCTCGCGCTCGCGCTCGGCGGGGCGAGGCGGGACACGTCCCGCATCTCCCTCGACGCCCTGCCGACCGTGACGACGCCCCTCGGGAACATCACGTACCCGGGGCGCATCACGATCGTCGGCGGGCAGTTCCGCTGACGGCGCCGGGGCTCACCGGGTCGAGGGGCGGGCCTAAGCCACCTTGTAGATCGCCGGCCGGAACTGGGGAGGGGGAATCGGCTTCCCCTCGGCCCGCGCCGCCTCGAGCCAGAGGGCCTTGGCCCGCAGGACTTCGGCGAGGGCGGCCTCGGGGGTGTCGCCG
>JADHED010000792.1_pt1 | contig 32167 bp, 27 predicted proteins | sample 8952041 | NCBI WGS metagenome assembly JADHED01 (sample SAMN16124423, study PRJNA663239) | bioreactor sludge metagenome | isolation source: sludge (control) | place: India:Bengaluru | collected 2018-09-08
CCGACCCTGCGTAATCGAGGGGCACACCCCCCCCACCCCCCACCCACCCCGATTTCCACGAAGGGAACGCGTTGCTTTCTTACCTCCTGCGCCGTCTCGCACTCAGCGGGCTGCTCGTGCTGGGGTTGCTGTCGGGTGTCTTCCTGCTGGTCAGGGCGATGCCGGGCGACGCCGCTTCTCTGGTGATGGAGCAGGAACTCGACGCCCGGCAGCGAGAACTCGTGCGGGCGCGGCTGGGGCTCGACGAGCCGGTGGGACGACAGTACCTCGCGTGGGTGGGCGGGGCGCTGCGCGGCGACTTCGGGATCAGCCTGCGGCAGCAGCGGCCGGTGCGGGACATCGTGGGCGAGGCCGTGGGGCCGACGTTGCTGCTGACCGGCACCGCCTTCGCGCTCGAGCTCGTGGCGGGCGTCGCGGCGGGCGTGGCGATGGCGCGACACCGGGGCCGGCGGCGCGAGCGCATCCTCAACGCGACCGGCCTGACGCTCTACGCGCTGCCGTCGTTCTGGCTCGGGCTCATGGCGATCATGGTGTTCGCGCGCGGACTCGGCTGGTTCCCGGCCGGCGGCATGCACGCGCCGGACGCGGCGTTCCTGCCCGCGGGCCTGCGCGCCCTCGACCTGCTGTGGCACCTCGCGCTGCCGGCGGCCGTGCTCGGCCTCGGCAATGCCGCGGTGACCGCGCGCTTCGTGCGCGCGAGCCTGAGCGAGATCCTCGGCCAGGACTACATCCTCGCGGCGCGGGCGCGGGGCCTGCGGGAGCGGACCATCCTCTGGAGCCAGGCGCTGCGCGCCGCGCTCCTGCCGCTGATCACGCTCGTCGGGCTGCAGCTGCCCTACCTGCTCGGCGGGGCGGTGGTGGTGGAGGAGATCTTCGCGTGGCCCGGGATGGGCCGGGTGACCGTCGAGGCGCTGCAGGCCCGCGATCTGCCGGTGCTCATGGCGACGACGGCGCTCACCGCGGTGCTGGTGGTCCTCGGCAACCTGGCGGCGGATCTGCTCTACCGCGTCGCGGACCCGCGCGTGCGGTCGTTCGCGGGCAAGGAGGGCGCGTGACGACGCACGCGGCACTCCGGCCGTCCGCGACGCGAGGCTGGCGCGCGGCCTGGCGGCGCGATCCCGACCTGCGCCTGGGCGCGGTGGTGGTCGGCGCGTTGCTGCTGGTCGCGGCCCTCGCGGGCGTGCTCGCGCCTGGGGATCCCGCGGCGCTCGGGCCGGCGGGGGCGCGGCTGCAGGCGCCGTCGTCCGCGCATCTGCTGGGCACCGACGCGCTCGGCCGCGACGTGCTGGCGCGTCTGGTGCACGGCAGCCGCGTCTCGTTGGCCGTCGGCTGGCTGAGCGTCGCCGCGGCGGTGATCGTCGGCGCCCTGGTGGGGCTCGCCGCGGGCCTGGGCCCGCGCTGGCTCGACCGCGTCCTCATGGCCGTGACCGACGTGTTCCTGGCCTTTCCGCGGATCATGCTGGTGCTGCTGCTGGTGGGCGTGACCAGGCCCTCGCTGGCCCTGGTCATGCTGGTGCTCGGCCTCACCGGCTGGATGGACGTGGCGCGCCTGGTGCGGGCGGAGTCGCTCAGCCTGCGCGAGCGCGATTTCGTCGCCGCGGCGCGCGGCCTCGGGCTAGGCGACGCCGCGATCGCCTGGCGTCACGTGCTGCCCAACGTCCTGCCGACGGTGCTGGTCGCGGCGACCCTGCGCATCGGCGGCGCGATCCTCATCGAGTCGTTCCTGAGCTATCTCGGCCTTGGCGCCCAGGAGCCGACGGTGTCGTGGGGCGCGATGATCGCGCAGGGGCGCGCGTACCTGCTCGAGGCCTGGTGGCTCAGCGCGATGCCGGGCGTGGCGATCGCGCTCACGGTGCTCGGACACAACCTGCTCGGCGACGGCCTGCGCGCGCGGTGGGATCCGCGCGCGGCGGCAGGGGAGGCGCGCGATGTCCGCCCCTGACCTCCTCGTGGTCCGCGACCTGACCGTCACCTATCCCGGCGCGAGCGCGCCGGCCCTGGCCGGTTGCGACCTCACCCTGGCCGCGGGCGAGACCCTGGCGGTGGTGGGCGCGTCGGGCTGCGGCAAGACGACGCTGGCGCGCGCGCTCCTCGGCCTGTTGCCCGCGGGCGCGGCGCGGTCCGGGCGCGTGTGGGTCCAGGGCGCCGAGATGACGGGCGAGGCCGCGTGGCGCCTGGTGCGGGGCCGGCAGATCGGCCTGGTGCTGCAGGATCCCGAGACGGCGCTCCATCCGGTGCTGCGCATCGGCGACCAGGTGGCGGCGCCGTTACGGCACCACGCGGGGCTCGCGCGCGCGGAGGCCTGGGCGCGCGCCGTCGCCCTGCTCGCGGAGGTGGGCCTGCCCGACCCCGAGGCCCTAGCCCGCCGTCATCCGCACGAGCTGAGCGGCGGCATGCGCCAGCGCGTCGGTATCGCCGCGGCGCTCGCCGCCTCGCCGTCGTTGCTGGTGGCCGACGAGCCGACCTCGTCGCTCGACCTCACCTCGCAGCGCGAGATCCTGCTCCTGCTGCGGGACCTCCAGCGGTCGCGACAGCTCGCGCTGGTCTTCGTCACGCACGACCTCGACCTGGTGCCGGTGGTCGCCGCGAAGCTCATGGTCCTCGACGGCGGCCGCGTGGTGGAGGCGGGGCCGGCCGCGCAGGTGTTCGCGGCGCCGGCCCACGCGGCGACCCGCGCCTTGCTCGGCACCGCGCCGGTCGCGGCGCGGCTGCCGGGCGCGGTGCCCGGGTCCGCGAAACCCGTGCTTGCGGCGCGCGACCTCACGGTGCGGCGCACGGCCGGGGGCCGGACGCGCGACGTGGTCCGCGGCTTGGACCTGGAACTGGGCGCCGGCGAGATGGTCGGCCTGGCCGGCGAATCGGGTTGCGGCAAGTCGACGCTGGCCCGCGCCCTGGCCGGGCACCTGCCTTACACGGGCACGCTCGCGTCGCCGCCTCGCGGCCGCTGCCGCGCCGTGCAGCTGGTGTTCCAGGATCCGGCCGCCGCCCTCGACCCGCGGCAGACCATCCTCGCGGCCGTGACGCAGGCCGCGGCGGCCGCAGGCCAGGCCGGCGACGCGGCGCGACGGACCGCGCGCGCGCTGCTCGCCGAGGTCGGCCTCACCGACGCGGACGCCGACCGCCTGCCGCACGAGCTCTCGGGCGGCCAGCAACGACGCGTGGTGCTCGCGCGCGCGCTCGCGGCGGACCCGCGGGTGCTGATCGCTGACGAGCCCACGAGTTCGGTCGATCCGCCGACCCGCGCGCGCTTGTTGGCCCTGCTCGCCGAGCTGCAGGCCCGGCGCGGTCTGGCGATCCTGCTGATCTCCCACGACCTGCCGCTCCTGCGTCGCTCCTGTCAGCGCGTGGCCGTGATGACGGACGGCGTGATCGTCGAGATCTTCCCGACGACCGCGGGCGTCGAGCCCCGGCATCCTTTCGCGCGCGAACTCGCGGCGGCGGCGCCGTCGGCGCTGACCCCAGACGAGCGCCGGTCCGCGCCGGCGTCCGGTCGCGCGTCGGACGCCGGCGGCTGCCCCTGGCAACAGCGCTGCGAATGGCGGCAAACCGCCTGCCAGCACACCATTGCGCCCCTCGTCGAGGTGGCGCCGGGACACCTCCTGAGATGTCCGATCGTCGATTCGAACGGGCCGCGGTCACGAGATTGACAGGGTATAGGGCGAACCCTATATTCAAGCACCAGTTGCAGATTTGGACGCGATCCCGATCTCTCGCCGGGGTTTTTCGCGAGGATCGAAGGTCGCAGATCTCCCACAGAACGCTGGCTGAGTTCGGTGCGTGACATCGATCACATCCCTCGCGGGTCTGCCCGTAGCCGAGAGAAGGCCGGGAGAGGCCCCTCGGAAAGGAGCCAGAGCATGCTCCGGCGTTTCCGTGTCCTGAGCTCCATCGCCACGCTCGCTTTCGCCCTGCTGGCCGTCGTCGGGCTCGCCGCCGACGCCGCCGCACAGGTGCAGCCGGCTCGCATCCGGGGTGTCGTCATCGATAGCGAGACAGGTGACCGTCTCGACTACGCGAACGTGGTCATCAAGGGGAGCTCGCGCGGCACGATGTCGCTGGGCGGCGGGTCGTTCGTGTTCAACGGCCTCGCGCCGGGGAGCTACACGATCCAGGTGCTCTACCTCGGTTACGAGCCGGCGGAGCAGACGGTGACCGTCGCCGGCGGCGACTCGAAGGACATCGAGTTCCGGCTGAAGGTGACCATCGTCGAGCAGCTGCCCGACTTCGCGGTCGAGGGCGCCTCCTACATGGTCGAGACCACGGCCACGCAAACCGAGTCCCAGATCGGCTCCGAGAAGTTCGAGCAGTACGCCATCGACTCGGTCGACCAGGCCCTCGCGCGGCAGGCGGGCATCGTCATGCGCGCGGGCCAGCTGTACGTGCGCGGCGGCCGCTCGGGCGAGATCCAGAACCAGATCGACGGCGTGTCGGTGGACAACCCGATCGGCGGCGGCTCCCTCGAGGTCTCGACCCTCGCCGTGGAGAATGTCCAGGCGGTGACCGGCGGTCTCGACGCCGAGTACGGCAACGCGCTCTCGGGCGTCGTCAACATCACCACCAAGACGGGCAGCCGCGAGAAGTTCGAGGGCGGCCTGCGCTTCCTCACCGACGACTTCGGCCGCCAGGACCGCACCTTCACCAACCTCGACCGCTTCGAGTACGGCTTCGGCGGTCCGACCCCGGTGAAGGGCCTGACCTACTACATCTCCGGCAACCTGGTCTTCTCCGACGGCGAGAACTACTCGATCGCCGACCGTCCGGAGTTCAAGCTGAACGTCGGCGACGTCACCCTCGCGAAGTTCCGCAAGCGCCAGAACAACAGCGCGCTCGGATCCGCCAAGCTGGCCTACTACTTCGACGACGAGAGCCGCAAGGTGCTGACCGGCGAGTACACCTACGCCGCGTCGTCGAACCAGTTCTACTCGCCGAACTGGAGCGTCAGCGGCTACGTCCGCAAGATGGTCTACATGCCGCAGCTGGCGCGCCTGAACAGCTCCGGCGACAACGGCGACGCCTACTTCTACACCGGACGCCAGGTGCCGGTGTACTACGGCCCCTGGTTCGAGACCATGATGCAGCGGGCCCGGCCGGCGATCGTGCTCGACCCGCGCAACTCCAGCAGCATCCGCCAGGTGGTGCCCATCATCGAGGTGCGCAGCGCCGCCGACAACGCCCTGTACCTGGTGGCCGCGCAGCCCACCTTCGAGGGCTACACCTATCCGTACTCGACGTTCTCTACCGTGGCGGAGGATTCGTCGTACATCGGCTTCAACTCGGCGAACAACGACCGCGAGGCCACGAGCCTCAGCCAGAGCTTCAAGCTGGTCTGGCGCCACAGCGTCAGCGACGAGACGTTCTACGAGGCCAAGGTGGCGCTGGTGGCCTTCGACTCGCATTCGGAGGTGCAGGGCAAGGACCCGTTCGAGTACAACCACGGCGGTATCGGCTCGCCCGACCTCTTCTCCGGCCAGTACGACCTCTACACCCAGGCCGGCGACTACTACACCGACCAGCTGAACCCGCTCTACATCACCACCAGCGATTTCCCGCAGTGGCACGAGCAATACAGCCGCACCTACTCGGCGCGCTTCGACCTCACGAGCAAGCGCTGGGAGGGGCACATGATCAAGACGGGCGTGCTGCTGGTCTACAACGACCTCGAGCAGTTGACGCTCGCCAATCCCGCGATCGAGAGCATCAACCGCTACACCGGCGAGTACAGCCTCGGCAGCAACCGGAACGAGTTCCACACCTACAACCCGGAGGCCTCCTGGTTCATCCAGGACCGCTGGGAGTACGAGGGCCTGGTGATGAACTACGGCTTCCGCTGGGACATGTTCTCGCCCGGCTCGGCGGCCGTCATCGACCTGCGCAACGACGACGTCGACCGCAACGTGCTCAAGTACAAGACCGCGTTCTCGCCGCGCCTCGGCTTCGCCTTCCCGATCACCGACCGCGACGGCTTCAGCTTCTTCTACGGGCGCTTCATCCAGTTCCCGAGCCGCGAGTACCTCTTCGCGAGCCAGGAAGTGGTCGGCAACCTGGGCACCCTGGGCAACCCGAACCTGGACGCCGAGACCACCATCAGCTACCAGGCGGCCATCCAGCACCAGTTCAACGACTACCTGGCGGGCACCTTCGCGATCTACTCCAAGGACATCTATGACCTGATCTCCGCGACCCAGGTCACGGACGAGTCCACCGGCAACACGCTGGCGCGGTACATCAACAAGGCCTACGCGTCGGCGCGCGGCATCGAGCTCACGCTGAACAAGCGCTTCAACGACAAGTACAGCTTCGACGTCGCCTACACCTTCGCCTACGCGGACGGCGTGGCATCGGACTCGGAGTTCGGCGGCAATCCCGAAGGCCTGCAGTTCCTGCCCAGCCAGGAGCTGCCGCTGGACTGGGACATCCGCCACGCGGTGAACGTCGGTCTCTTCCTGGCGGAAGCCAGCGCCTGGGACGGCTCGGTCAACGTGTCCTACGGCAGCGGCTACCCCTGGACGCCGACCGACCGCTTCGCGCGCCGCCAGGACCCGCTGCTCGAGAACAGCGAGCGCCTGCCGTCGACCTTCGACGTCACCCTGCAGTTCCGGCGGTACATCAACTTCTACGGCCAGCGGCTGACCCTCGAGCTGCAGGGCTGGAACCTGCTCAACCAGGACGATCCCCAGGGCGCTGGCGGCGGCGTCTTCCCCGGCATGAACAACGCCGCCGCGGCCTACGGGTCTTACCTGACCGAGACCGGCAAGTTCGGCGGGGCGTTCCTGCAGGACCAGAACGGCGATACGTTCAACGAGTTCATTCCGATCTACGACCCGCGCGTGTTCGCGCAGCACCGCACGTTCCGTATCGGCCTGGGGTGGCGATTCTAGGCGCGCGACCGCGTGACCGGTGTCCGCGCGGCGGGCACGAAAGGGGCGAGATGATCTTGACCGGCAACAAGCACCTGGCGCACCAAGCGCGCCGTGCGGCGACCCTGGCCGCGGTTGCGATCTGTTGCGCCGCGTCCTCGGCGTGGGCGTGGCAGGATCTCGGGCTGGAAGCCAACGGCCCCTACGATCCCCACGGTGCCTACGTGATCGACGGCAGCTACGTGATGAACGTGGGCGAGCTCCAGATGAACATCACCAACTGGGGCCTCATCGGGTCGCACTACTCCAACGCGACGCGGTACTCGGACGCGCCGTCGGCCCAGTGGCCCGCGGGCACCGGCGACGAGTACCTGTGGTGCGCGGGTCTGTGGGTCGGCGGCGTGCTCCTGGGCGAGCGACTGGTCTCGACCGGCCAGTACGCCACGGAGATCCGCGCCCGCGGCGAGGTGCCCGAGGACACCATCTACGAGGCCATCGGCAGCGCCCTCGTGCGTCCCGCCGGCAACGACAACGCCTCCGGACGGCGTTACCCGGAACCGGAACCGAACGACGACGACGACGTGGACGATCAGGGCCGGCCCCGCGTCGACGAGGAGACCCTCAACGGCTACGACGACGACGGCGACGGCCTGGTCGACGAGGACTTCGGCCAGGTCGGCAACCAGATGATGGTCACCACGCTGTACGACAACACGCGCCTCGCGCAGGAGTCGTTCCCCGACCACACGCCGTTGAACGTCCAGATCCTCCAGGAGGCGTTCGCCTGGGAGAACGACCAGACCGACGACTTCGTCGCCTTCCAGTTCACCATCAAGAACGTCGGCGTCTCCAACATCAGCAACGTGTACATGGGCTTCTTCGCGGACTCCGACATCGGCCCGCGCGGCGGCACCAACACCGCCAGCGACGACATGGCCGGTTCCTTCTCCGGCGCCGTCCGCGCCTCCGACGGCAGCTGGGTGCCGGTCGAGGTCGGATACATGTACGACGCCGCCGAGACCAACCCCTTGAACGGCTACTTCGGCATCGCCTTCCTCGCGCACGACACCGATCCCTCGGGCGAGAGCGCGCCGACCGCCGTGAAGCTGCGGTCCTACCAGAGCTTCTCCGGCCAGTCGTCCTTCGACAACGGCGGCGACCCCACGAACGACGCCGAGCGCTACGAGCTGCTGAGCCGGCCCGAGCGCGACCCCAACACCCAGCAGGGCAAGCAGGACGACTTCCGCTTCCTCGTCTCGGCGGGCCCGTTCGCCTCCCTCGCTCCCGACGCGACCCTGCAATTCCAGGCTGCGCTGGCCGTCGGCCCCGGCCTGCAGGGCCTGCTCGAGGTCTGCGCCGAGGCGGCGTTGACCTGGTACGGCAACTTCTTCAACCTGCTGCCCAACCAGGTCTCCCAGACGGGAACCTCGATCGTCACGGGCGAACTCGGCCGTGAGTCGATCGTCTGCCGCGAGGATTTCGCGGATCCGGCGTTCTTCGAGCAGATCCGGCCCGACTACGGCGATCCGACCTGCGTCTCGGGCGGCTTCCTGCTCGAGCAGCCGCAGCTGACGGACGAGGAGATCTTCGACTACATCGACCCGGTCACCGCCCAGCGCAAGACCTGCGCGATGGTGAACCTGGACAACTGCTTCGAGTGCTTCCGACAGAAGCCCCACCGCGTTGGAGAAACTGCGGAGGAAGCCCTCTGCGACGAGGACGACGTGCTCGCCTACTGGCGTTGCAACGTCGTGAGCGACGACAACGCGGGCTGCACCGGCGTGGACGGGAACGAGACGCAGGTCCACTGGCTGGTCGGCATGGCGCCGCCGCCGCCCGGGCTGCGCGTCTGGCCGACGGCCGGCCGGGTCCACGTCTACTGGGACAACCTGAGCGAGATCACGCCGGATGTGCGCGTCAACGAGATCGACTTCGAGGCCTACCGCGTGTGGCGCGCCGACAACTGGTCGCGGCCCTACGGCTCCTCGATCGAGAACGGCCCCGAATCGACGCTGTGGCAGCTCATCGCCGAGTACGACGTCGTCGACTCCATGGTCGTCGAGTACGAGATCAGCCCCGAGGTGACCGTGCTCGACACGCTGCCCCTCGGCCGCAACACCGGCCTCGAGGAGATCCGTTACGTGCCCGTGTCCCTCGCCGATCCGCGCTTCGCCGGACTGGACGAGGCCATGCAGGACGTCGTGGACGCGCTGCCCTTCGAGGTGGCCCGCGAGCGTCCGCCCATGTACGACCGCAACGGCGACATCATCGAGGTGATGATGCCCCTGGCGCCGTGGCAGGCCTACCCCGCCGTGCTCGACACCTTCTGGGCGGTCACGCCACGTGCATTCCAGGAAGTGCCGAACGACGAGGGCGGCACGGACGTGGTGGCCCTCGCCAAGGATGCGGTCACCTACTACGAGTACGTCGACCCCAACGTGCACAACGGGTTCCTCTACTTCTACTCGGTGACGGCCGCGGATCACGATCTCAACATCGAGGGCGATGCGCCCGTGATCTCGGGCGCGGGGCAGTCGGGCGACCCGTCGTCGTCCTTCACCAACGCTTCGCCGGCGAAGCGCGCGCAGACGGCGGAGGAGCGCGCGGCACTCGGCGCCAACATCTTCGCCTACCCGAATCCGGCGACGCGGGACGCGCTGGCGACGTTCCAGCCGCTGTTCCCCAACGCGGACGACCCGACCGGCGTCCGGGTGAACTTCGCCAACCTGCCGCAAGCGCAGAACACCATCGAGATCTACACCCTCAGCGGCGACCTGGTGGAGACCATCGTCCACGACGGCACGACGGGTTACGGCGAGGCGAGCTGGAACCTGATCAGCCGCAACGGGCAGGAAATCGTCAGCGGTATCTACCTGTTCGTGGTCCATTCGGATGACGACCGGTTCGAGGATTTCATCGGCAAGTTCGTGGTGGTGCGGTGACGGCCGTCGGCCGGCGCCACGCCACCCGCAGTGGGACGGACCTGGAGGAGAACATGAAGCGCATTGCCCTACTGATCGCCATCCTGCTCGGGCTTCCCGCCGCGGCGTTCGGCGAGCAGTTCGCCAAGGTGGGTACCTTTGGCGCGCAGTTCCTCAAGATCGGCGTGAGCGCGCGGGCCACGGGCATGGGTTCCGCGTTCACCGGCGTCGCCGACGACGCCAACTCGGTCTTCTGGAACCCGGGCGGTCTCGTGAACGTGGTCACCAGCGAGGTGTCGCTCAACCACGTCGAGTGGCCGGCGGACATCAACCTCACGAGCGCCGTCATCGCGTTCAACCCGCGGTCGATCCCGGGGACGCTGGCGATCTCCGCGCGCTCGCTGTGGCTCGATCCGATGCTGGTGCGCACCAGCTACGAGCCGGACGGCAACGGCCAGGACTTCGACGCGGGCAGCACCGCGTTCGGGTTCAGCTATGCCCGGTTCTTCACGGACAAGTTCTCCTCGGGATTCACCGTGAACTACGTCCATGAAGGCCTGGCGGAGTCCAGCGTGAACACCATGGCCCTCGACTTCGGCGTCATGTACCGCATCGGCGCCAAGGACCTCAAGCTGGGCATGGTGATCCAGAATCTGGGCGGCAAGATGACCTTCGACGAGATCGAGTCGAAGATGCCGACCAACTTCAAGGTCGGCGCCAGCTTCGTGCCGGTCCGTTCCGATCGCCACCGTCTCCTCGCGTCGGCCGAGTTCCAGCATCCCTCCGACAACAAGGAGCGCACGAACTTCGGCGTCGAGTACGCCTTGAACGACATGTTCTTCGCCCGTGGCGGCTATCAGGCCGGCTACGACACCGACGGCGTGTCCTTCGGCTTCGGCGCGGCCCTGAAGACCAGCGAAGAGGGCCGCCTGCAGCTCGACTACAGCGCCGTGGACATGGGGCCGCTCCAGTACGTCCATCGCCTGTCGCTGCGCGTGATCTACTAGCCGCCCGTGCGGCGTCGTCCGTCCCCGTGGCCCCGCCGGTTCGCCGGCGGGGCTTTCTCGTGGCCGCCCCAGGCGACGCTGGCTCCCGCTCCGCAAATTCCGTAAGATGACGGCGTCCCCGCCGACCCCACACGGGAGGTTTCCATGCGACGTTTCTCCTGCCGTATCGCGGTCGTCGTGGCCGTGTGCTTCGTCGTCGGCCTGGCCACGAACCCCGCCGGCGCCGCCTGGTTGCGGCCGCTGGAGAGCGGCGGCAACTTCGTGGCGACGGTCGACCTCGCGAATCTCTACGGGCCCGACGGACGCCTCGATGTCGTCGTGATGGTCGCCATCGAGAACCGGGAGCTGGCCCTGGAACTGCAGGGCGGCCGCTACCGCGGCGAGCTGGACGCCGTGGCCGCCCTGGTCTCGCCCGATGGCGAGAAGGTCACCGCCGAGCACAAGGTGCGGCTCCTGGCGGAGACCGAGGCGGATGCGCAGTCGGCGGTCCTGTCGCAGATCTTCACGCTGGTCCTGCCGGATGTCCGCTTCACCAGCGGCACCTTCAGCCTCGAGCTGCGCGACCAGAATCGCCGGCGGCCGGTCCTGTTCAGCATCTTCTCGAAGGAGAAGGCGCGCAGCGAGCTGGCCGCGGACTGGTCCGCGCCCGACGCGGCGGCGGACGCGCACGGCCTCACGGTCGGCGACGTCGTCTACCTCGCGCAGGCGCCGGTGAAGGACTGGATCGCGCGCGGCGGGCGGCCCGACCCCGTGGGTGAGGGGGGCCCCTGGGACTACCTCCACCCGGTGCGGCGTTATGGCCTGGAGCAGACCCGGGTGCAGATCTACTTCAACGTCCTGCCGCCTTCGGATCCTGCGTCGCGCCAGACGGCGGCCGGCGACCACCTGCTCGTCGAGGTGCTGAGCAAGGATCTCGACTTCGCGCTGCGCGACACGCTGGCGCTCACGGACAGCGTGCGCCGGGCGCTGGCCGCCGGTCATCCCGCGGCGGTGTACTACGAGCTGGACGGCTCCCTGCTGCCGCCGGGATCCTTTCGCCTCGGCGTGGCCCCGCTGGCCGGCGCCGGCCGCGGCGTCCTCGGCGAATTCGACGTGACCTGGCGGCTCGACCAGCTCGCGCGCGGGCGCGAGATGCTGGCCGGCGAGGGCCGCATCGTGTTCAGCGGCGAGCAACTCGAGAAATACCTCGCCGCGTCGCGGGCGGACCAGGAGGTCATGCTGGAGGAGTTCTGGCGCGACCTGGACCCCGATCCCGCCGACCCCTACAACGAGGTCTACACCGAGTTCCGCCGCCGCGTCGCCTACGCCAAGGTGAACCTGGGCGGGTTCAACAGTTCCGGTCCCGCCGACGACCGCGGCCTCATCTACGTCCTGCTCGGGCCGCCCGACCGGGTCTCCCGGGAAGCCATGCCCCTCAACGAGAACGACCTCGAGGACGCCCGGATCAAGGTCTACAAGCCGGAGGCCCCCGACCGGGACGGCTCCTGGGCCAAGGGCGCCGACCCGTCCGGCACCCAGAGCGTGTCGCCCTACTTCGATCGCGGCGGCATCACCATGCCCTACTCCAGCTCGGCCGACCTGGAGATCCGCGAGAGTCGCGCCAGCGCGTTGCGGGACCACGGGTTCGAACTGTGGTCCTACACGCGGGGCGGGGCGCCGCTGTTCCCGAATCAGTACACCGCGGCGGTGCCGCTCAACGGTTTGCAGTTGCTTTTCATCGACACCGACGGGACCGGACGGCACCGTCTGGAGTCGACCAACGTGACCCGCAGCGCCGACTGAAAGCGGCGCCGCGCCGCCCGAGAATACATTTGACTAAGGTCGGGCGTAGGCGCTAATTAACATGCCAACGAGACACCGTTGAAGGCGGTGTTTCGGGCACCGGAGGTCGTGCGAAAAGACCCTCGACGGACCTCGTCGAGGCCGGGCCGGCGGTAACGCCTACCCCGCCGGTCGCACGCCGCACGCTGAATAGCACGTTCCGGGCCCCCATCCGGAAAGGGAGACTACCGCAATGGCTCGTCACGGTTCGTCGAAGAAGGCCTGGTCTGGGAAAAACAAGGCCATGGTCGGGCTCATCGGTCTCGGGCTTCTGATCTTGACCCTGGCCGTCCCTGCCTTCGCGCAGGACACGCCTGCCGCGGAGACCCCGCAGGGCCCGCCGAAGGCGGAGATCCCCACCAGCACGCGCATCGAGAAGGTCATGGCGCCGACGGACTCCCTGGCCTTCGGCAAGACGCCCGCCGACTCTGCGAACCTGGTGCCGGTCTACATCGAGCCGCTCACCGGCCTGATGGGTGCGCTCGAGCGCAGCCCGCTCGGCAAGACGGGTCTCGGCGAGACGTTCATCAAGGGCGGCAGCTTCATGTGGTGGCTGCTGGCCATCGCCATTTACGGCATGGTCTTCACCATCGAGCGCTTCTGGACGCTGCACCGCGCCAAGATCAATACCCGGCGCCTCATCGGCACCGTGGTGACCACGCTCAAGACCGAGGGCGTGCAGGCGGCGGCCGAGGAGTGCCAGAAGTGGCGCGGCCCGATCGCGGCGATCCTGTACTCCGGCCTGCAGAAGGCGGACAAGGGCGACGAGGCCATCGAGAAGGCCATCAGCACTGCCGGCGTCATCGAGATGAGCTTCCTCGAGCGCGGCCTGGTGTGGGTCTCTTCCGTGACCACCATGGGTCCCCTCGTCGGCTTCCTCGGCACGGTGTCGGGCATGATCCACGCCTTCGAGGCGATCGCGGCGAGCGAGCAGGTGAGCGCCAAGCTGGTGGCGTCCGGTATCTCCGAGGCCTTGATCACCACCGCCGCCGGTCTGATCCTCGCCATCCCGGCGTCCATGGCCTACAACTTCTTCGTCGCCACCATCGACCGCTTCACCATCGAGATGGAAGAGGCGGCCATGGAACTGATGGAGACGCTGCACACGCTGCGGTAGGCGGGCGGGCGCGAGCCCGTTCGTGAGGTAAAGGGGCAACCATGCCGGTGCTGAAGGGCAAGCGGAAGCAGCCGCTGGGGGAGTTGAATCTCGCCTCCACGGCGGACATCTCCTTCCTGCTGCTGATCTTCTTCATCGTGACGACGATCTTCGCCGAGGAGCAGGGTCTGATCATGATCCTGCCCGGCAAGCAGAAGAGCCAGGCGGACGTGGTGCACGTCGCCGAGCGCAATATTGCCACCTTGAGAATCCTGGCCAACAATTCCATCACCCTCGACCGCAAGCCGATCGAATTGCGCGGAGTCAAGAACGCGATCGAGGCGCGGATCGCCGCCAACGAAAAGACGGTGGTCGTACTCGAGACCCATCCGGCCGCGCACTACGGGTTGATGGTCTCGGTCCTGGACGAGCTGAAGCTGGCCAACGCGCGCAAGCTGACGCTCAAGACGGCGAAGAAGTAGGAGGCTCCCGGCTGTGGATTTCAATCGGTCCAAGAAGGGCGAGCCGTTCATCCCGACCGCGTCGATGGGTGACATCGTCTTCCTGCTCCTGATCTTCTTCATGGTGACCACGATCTTCCGCAAGGAATCGGGTCTGCCGGTCGAGTTGCCCCGCGCCGAGGCCGGCGAAGAGGTCAACCGGGAGATGGTCTCGAACATCTACATCGACCGCCTGGGCCGCATCTCCATCGACGACCGTCTGGTGCAGATCAAGCACATCGCGGACCTCATCGGCATGAAGATCCAGGGCAATCCGAACCTGATCGTCGCCTTCAAGACGGATCAGGTCACGCCGTACGGCGTCGTCAGCGACGTCATGGAAGAGCTCAAGGAAGTCAACGCGGTGAAGGTCTTCTTCCACAACGATGTGGAAGTCAATCCGCCGGCGAAGTACTAGGAGCGACATGAGCCTCGAGAGTACTAGCCCCGTCGTCTACAAGATCTCGGCCAACACCGCGTTCAAGGCCGAGTACAACAAGACGATTCGCCGGGCACTGATCGCGGCCATCGTGATCACGTTCATCGCCTTCCTGGTCTGGCCGGAGATCCGCTTCACGCCCTACAAGCTCCGCCAGGAGGAGCTGCAGGTCATGAACATGGAAGACCAGACCGAGGAAGTGAATCTGCCGCCGCCGCCGACCGAGGCGCCGCCGCCGCCGAAGGTGATCGAGGCCGCGGCCGACGACGAGGTCGCCGAGGACGTCGAGATCGCCGACACCTTCCTCGACCTCGATCAGGCGCTCAGCCAGGGCATGCAGACCTTCTCCATGGGCGACGACGGCGGCGGGTTCGTCGTCTCGCAGGAGAAGCCGAAGATCGTGCAGTGGATCAAGCCCGAGTACCCGGAGATGGCCCGCCTGTCGCAGCTGCAGGGCACGGTCATCGTCAAGGTCCTGGTGGGGCCGGACGGCAACGTCATGGACGCCCAGGTGGTCAAGAGCGTGAACTCGGCGCTCGATCGCGCCGCCATCGAGGCGGCCCGGCGTACCAAGTGGGTGCCCGGCAAGCAGCGCAACATCCCGGTGAAGGCCTGGATGGCGCTGCCCTACAACTTCACGCTCCATTGAGTCCGGACGGTCCGCCGCGGGCCGACAGGGAACTTTCCGCACGCGGGCCGCGTCCAGGGGATGGCGGCCCGCGTCGCGTTGGGCGCCTCGGGCCGGGCGTCCCGGCCGGCAACCCGCTGGGTTTTGCAACCCTGCGCGTTCCGGCGCGTAGAGCAGCGGGCGCTGCCGACACTAATCCTGGCCAGGACCTCGACGCGCCAGTAGAATGCCCGGGGAGTCGCGGCCACTACCCTCGTTCGAAGGAGTGCGGTTCATGTTCGCTCGGATTCCGCATCACATGACGCGCGTTCTCGCCGCGGCGGCGGCCATCAGGCTCCTGTCGCTGGCCGGTCCCGCCGGCGCCCAGCCGGCTCCGGTTGCGGCCCCCGCCGACACCGTGGCGGCCGCGGCGGAGGCCCTGCCCGTCTATACCTTGCGCGACTGCGCGCGGATCGCCATCGAGAGTAGCCTGCAGGTCCTCATCGCCGGCGAGCAGATCGAGATCGCCGCGCAGGACGTGAAGGCCGCCAAGGGCGCCTTCCTGCCCGACGTCTCGGCGAGCGCCTCGTACACCAAGAGCGACCGCACCGACTACGACGTCACCGACGTCGTCTACGGGGACTCGACGTTCACCGTCGTGGACTCAGGCGGCGACATCGTGGCTCTGCCGACGCAGGTACCGGTCGGCGAGGTCACCGAGGACATCAACATCCGCGCCACCTCGAAGGCGGTGCGGGCGAACGCCTCGCTGACGCTCTTCGACGGCCTCGCCAACGTGAACAACCTCAAGGCCGCCAAAGCGAGCCGCGAGGCGGCGCTGGCCAACGAGGAGTACTACCGGGCGCTCATCCTGCAGAACGTCGGCGTCGCCTACTACAACCTCCTGCGCGCCCTGGCCCTGCGGGACGTGAAGGTGGACGACCGTGACCGCGCGGCCATGGAGCTGGAGCGCACCGAGACCTACTTCCGCCTCGGCAGCGCGGCGCGGGCCGACGTGCTGCAGCAGAAGGTGCGGCTGGAGAACACCCGCCTGGCCCTGGTGGTCGCGGACAACGCCATCGAGCAGGCCTTCGCGGACCTGGCGTACGCCATGAACCGCCCGCTGGCGAAGCGCTTCGACATCGATCGGTCGCATCTCGACACGGACATGACCATCGAGGACATCGACGCGCTCTACGAGGAAGCCATCGCCAACCGCGCCGACCTGCGCGCGAGCGAGCACACCGCGGTCGCCCGCGAGAAGTCTGCCGCCGCCGCGACCGGGCCGCTGCTGCCCCAGGTGGACATCTTCGGCAGCTTCAACCGATCCAACGACGAGTCGCCCTACCGCTTCGGCTCGCAGACCTCCCAGTCCTTCGCCTGGGGCGGCCAGATCAGCCTGGCGGTCTTCGACCGCTACCAGAGCTGGGCGCGCCGCGCGCAGGCCAAGGCCCAGGCCCGCATCGCCGACTACGACCTGCAACAGGCGCAGCGCGACGCGCAGCTCGAGGTTCGGCGCTACCACATCTCCATGGGCGAGGCGAAGGAACGACTCGCGGTGACCCGCGAGACGGTGGTGGCGGCGGAGGAGGACCTGCGCCTGGCGCAGGAACGGTTCCGCGTCGGCGCCGGCACGCAGCTCGACCGGATCGCCGCCGAGGTCGCCCTCGCGCAGGCGCACGCGGACGAGGTGCAGGCCATCTGCGACTTCCTCATCGCCCGCCTGCAGCTGTATCGCGCCGTCGGCCGCCTCGACGGAACCAGGATGCTGCAGCCATGAGCGACGCTAGCCTCATCGCCCTGCGCGGGCTGGTCAAGACCTACGTCGTCGGCACCCAGGAGGTGCAGGCGGTGCGGGGCATCGACCTCGACATCCGCCCCGGCGAGTACGTGGCGATCATGGGCAGCAGCGGCTCGGGCAAGTCGACGCTGATGAACCTGATCGGTTGCCTCGACACGCCGACCTCCGGCTCCTACACGCTGAACGGGCGCGACGTGAGCCACCTGGACGACGACGAGCTGGCCCGCATCCGCAACGAGGAGATCGGCTTCGTCTTCCAGACCTTCAACCTGCTGCCGCGCAGCACGGCGGCGCAGAACGTGGAGCTGCCGCTCATCTACGCCGGCGTGCCGGCGTCGACGCGCCGCGAGCGCGTGGCGCGGGCCATCGCCGCGGTGGGGCTCGTCGACCGCGCGCACCACCGGCCGAACGAGCTGAGCGGCGGCCAGCGGCAACGCGTGGCCATCGCCCGCGCGCTGGTCAACGAGCCGTCTCTGATCCTGGCCGACGAACCCACCGGCAACCTCGATTCGCGCACCAGCGAGGAGATCATGGAACTCTTCGCGGAACTGGATCGGGGCGGCCAGACCATCCTCGTCGTCACCCACGAGCCGGACATCGCGGCGAAGGCGCGGCGGGTGATACGGCTCCACGATGGGACCGTCGCCAGTGACGAAACCCACGTCCGCAGCTGAACGACACCGCGGGCGCAGCCGCCGGCCGGCGGCCGCCGCCGCCGCGGTGCTGGTCCTCCTGCTGGCCGTCGCCGGGTGCGCCGGCGGCGGTCCGGGTTACGTGCCCAACGAGACCGCCCACCTGCCGATCGATGCCTACGTGACCACCCGCGTCGATTCCACCGGGGCCACCGTGCCCGTGGTCCGCGTCGAGGCGCCCTACCGCTCCCTGGTGTTCCAGAGGGACGGCGACGGCTTCGTCGCCAGCCTGCGCGTGCAGGTCACGGCCTGGCGGGATGGCCAGCAGGAGGGTGGCGGCGTCGCGACGGCGACGGCGCAGGCTGCCACCTTCGCCGCGACGCGCACGCCGCAGTGCCTGTACGTCGAGGTGCCCCTCGTGGTGCGCGGGACGCAGGGGGTGCAGCTCGAGGTCGACTCGCTGGTGCCGGGCACCTCGCGCGTCTGGCGGCAGCGGCTCGAACTCTCCCCGCGGGCCGTCGCCATGATGCCGGTCGCCGTCCTCGCGGTGGACGTGCAGCCGCCGGCGGGCGCGGACGGCGCCCACGTGGTGACCGCTCATGACGACACGGTGACCGTCGCCGTGCGCCTGCGCGCCACCGGGGCCGCGGCCTGGCCCGCCGGCGGCGTGCACCTGACCACCATCCTCGGCGGCGGCGGCCGCGAGCAGCCCGCCCGCTCCTCGCTGCCGCTGGACCCGGCCTGCGCGGAGGCGGACACCACCGTCCGGCTGCGCTGGCCGGCCGCCGGCCTGCCCTTCGGCCGCACCGACCTGGACGTGGTTCTCGAGGCGCGCGAGGGCGACCAGCTGGAGCGACTGCCGTTCGGCCCGCGCCGCGCGTTGCTGGTGCTGCGCGTCGACCTGGCCGACGACCACGCCTGGCGGCAGCACGTCGGCTGGCTGGACGGGCTGGTGCCGGCCGCCGCGATCGATTCCCTGCGGCTGCTGCCCGCCGACGAGCGGCAGGCCGCCTGGGCTGCGACCTGGGACCAGATCGCCGGGGCGACAGCCGAGGAACCGGCGCTCGCCGAGACCGCGCACCTGCGCCGGGTCGTCGAGGCCGACGAGCGGTTCGGGCAATTCGGCCGCGGCGCGCTCAGCGACCGTGGCCGCGCCTACGTCCGCTACGGGGAACCGGACCGCATCGAGCAGAACCTCGACGACCTCTCGCGGACCGGGGTCTGGGAAGTCTGGCACTACCCAGCCCGCAACCTGCGCCTGGTCTTCTACGACGCCAACGCCATCAACGACTTCCGCCTCGTCGAGGTCCGCCAGGACTGACCGCCCGCTCAAGGCGCCGCCGCTTCCGGCCGATGATTCCCAGACGCGATCCCCTGGCCGGCCACCCCGAGGTCGAGATGTACTTCTACGCGTTCTACCCGATCGGGTTGGACCTGAACCTGCGGTGTCGTCCCTGGTTGTCATGGACCATCATCGCGTCGATGCTGGTCACCTTCCTGTGGCAGCAGTACGCGCCCTACGGCGGTCCCGTGTCCCCGGACGACCTCATCTTCTGGCCCGGCAACGGCGCGCCGCTGACCGTCCTCACGGCCATCTTCCTGCACGGCGGCTGGTTGCACCTCGCCGGCAACCTCCTCTACCTGGGAGTGTTCGCCCCCGCGCTCGAGGACCGCCTCGGACGGGTCAGGTTCTTGCTGCTGTTCCTCATGCTGGGCGCGGCCGGCAACCTCGCGCACGGCTACGTCGCGGTGGTGAACCTGTTCGGACAGGGCGGCCTCGGCGTGATGGGGGCCTCGGGCGCGATCTCCGGCCTGATGGGCGTCGCGCTGGTGCGGCTGTCCTACGCGCGGGTGGCGGTGGCGTACTGGGTCTTCGCGCCGCTCGCGGGCCAGAACCGCGCGGGTCGTCAGCGGCTGCCGCTGCCGGCGGCGGTGCTGTCGTGGCTGCTCCTGCAGCTGGTGCACACCGCGGTGGCGCGCGAGAGCGGGGCGACGGTTTCCTACGGGGCCCACCTGGGCGGCTTCGCGCTGGGGCTGCTGCTGGGCCTGGCGCTCGGCTACTCGCCGCTGGCGCGCGCGGAGGGGGCGTTGCAGCGGGCGCGGGACCAGTTCACCCTCGGCCACGCGCTCGCGGCGACGGGCGCCTACGAGGAGTACCTGCAGGTCTATCCGGACGACCGCGACGTGCGGCGGGAGATGGCGCGCGCCGAGGTGCTGGCCGGACAGCGTGGCGCCGCCCTCGCGCGGTACCGCGAACTCTACCGCACCTACCTGCGGGAGGGACGGGTGCCGCAGGCGCTCGACGTCTACCGCGAGGCGCGGCACGTGCAGCGCGGGGTGGGGCTGTCGCCGACCGAACTGGCGGAACTCGCGAACTGGTTCGAGCGCAGCCTCGCGTACCTGGACGCGGTCGGCGTGTATCAGGATCTCGTCGACCTGCATCCGGACGCGCTGGAATGCGGGCGGGCATGGGTGCGGATCGTGACCTTGCTGCACGGCGCGCTCGATCGCTGCGAGGAAGCCCAGACGTGGCTGGAGTTCGCGCGCGACCGCCAGCCGCCGGGGGCATGGCGGGACTATCTCTTCGCGGAGTTCAAGCTGGCAGAAGCCAGGCGTGCAGGTCTCGCGCCAGGCCGGGCAGCGTGGCGGCGGGTGCCAGCAGTCTGACCGTCGCGCCGTCGTTGCGCACCGCGCAGTGGTCCAGGTCGCGCGCCGCGAGCCAGGTCCGCAGGGACGCGAGCACGGCCGGCCACGACCGCGGCCGGGCGCCGGCAAGCGACACGCAGGCGAAGCCGTCCGCCCGCTCGACGAGGGCGTCGTCGTGCCCGTCCGGGGCCTGGAGCGCGGCCTGCACCCGGTCGAGCGCGTCCGTTTGGCCCCAGCCCTCCCAGAACCCGCGGGGACCCGCGTCGAGCCATTGCGCGACCAGGGTCTGCGTCTCTGCCCGCGCTAGCCGCGCGAGGGCCGTCTGCGCCGCCGGCGCCGTGGACCACGCCGCCCGCAGGCGGCCGCAGTTCTCGTCGACCTGCAGCACCAGCGGGCGTAGCTCCTCCGTGGGGTGCTCCGTCGATCGGGATGGCGACGACGCCACGACGGTGCCTGGCCCGGCGTGGAAACTCGAGCCGACCACGATGCGGACCCCGTGCTCGCGCGCGTAGGCCACCGCGTGCGGATGTACCACGCCGCAGCCTGCATCGGCGACGGCCTGCATCTCGTCGTACGAGAGGTGCTCGTGGCGGCGCGCCTCGGGCACCAGGTAGGGGTCGGCGGTCATCACGCCGTCGACGTCCTTGAGGATCTCGCAGCGCTCCGCGCCGAGCGCCGCGGCGAGCGCGACGGCGGTGGCGTCGCTGCCGCCGCGGCCGAGGGTGGTGATCTCCTTCGTGCGGCTGACGCCCTGGAAGCCGGCGACCACCACGACGTTGCCGGCGTCGAGAGCCTCGCGCACGCGGTCGGCGCGGACCTCGAGGATGCGCGCGTCGGTGTGGCTGCTGTCGGTGATGATGCCGCACTGGCTGCCCGTGAAGGACACCGCGGGACAGTCCTCGGCCGCGAGGGCCATGCAGAGCAGCGACATCGCGATGCGCTCGCCGACGGACAGCAGCATGTCGAGTTCGCGGCGGGGCGGGTCGGGGTTGGCGCCGCGGGCGAGGGCCAGGAGGTCGTCGGTGGTGCGCCCCATGGCGCTGACCACCACCACCAGACGCGTGCCGCGCGCGCGGCAATCGCGCAGATCGCGGGCGACCTCGCGCAATCGCGGCAGGTCGGCCAGGCTCGAGCCGCCGTACTTTCGAACCAGGATGGGTGCCGACACGGATCCGTCCTTTCCCGTCGAGGTCGCGGCCAGGATAGGCGATGACCGGGCCGCAGACAAGCCCGCGCCGCGCCCGGAGGCGCGGAAGTCCTCCCCGGAAAAAGAGTTGCCCGTCCGCGTCCCGTTTGCTACTTTCGACACGCCTCCCCCTGGACGGCTAGTATTTTGAAAACACGCGACTTACGCGATCCGGGGGAGGGGGGCGGCCCGGCCGTCGGCGTGCGTCCGACGTCTCTCGCCTCGCGCGAGGAACACCGACTGTCGCGCCATGGCGTCCGGGACCTCGCCGTGGGAGAGTTGTTGACCCTGGTTCTCGGCCCCGGCGGACCGACGCCGGCGGCGGTCCTGGCGCAACTGCTCCTGCATCGCTTCGAGGATCTACGCGGCATCGCGCGCGGCGGCGCGGAGGAACTCGGCGTCGTCCCCGGCCTCGGCAGGGTGCGGGCCGTGCGCCTGCTCGCGGCCCTGGAACTGGGGCGCCGGATGAGCGAGGAATCCCGGCGGACGCGGCCCCTGGTGCGCGGTCCGGCGGACGTGGCGGAAGTGCTAGCCGCCGAGTTGCGAGGGCGCGACCGGGAGCACTTCCTGGGCCTGTATCTGGACGCGCGGCATCGCCTCGCGGCGGTGCGCACGGTCTCGGTCGGCACGCTGGACGCGTCGCTGGTGCATCCGCGCGAGGTCTATCTGCCGGCGGTCGGCATGCAGGCGGCGGCGGTCATCGTCGCCCACAATCACCCCTCGGGCTGCGCCCGCCCGAGTGGGGACGACCTTGAACTCACGCGGCGGCTGGCGCGCTGCGGCGCACTGCTGGGGATCGAGTTGCTGGACCACCTGGTGGTCGGTGACGCCGAGATCGTCAGCATCCGCGAGTACGGCTGGCCCGGGGCGGATTGAGACGGCAGCGGCCAAGAGGGCGGAACCCCAAAGGGCGGGACCCCAAAGGGCGGGACCCAAGAGGACGGAACCCATGCTGACGAAACTGCAGAGCATGTTCACGAACGACATCGCGATCGATCTCGGCACGGCCAACACGCTGGTCTACATCAAGGGCAAGGGCATCGTCCTGAATCAGCCGTCGGTGGTGGCGATCAACAAGACCACCGACAAGGTCTACGCGGTCGGCACGGCGGCCAAGGCCATGATCGGCAAAACCCCCGACAACATCGCCGCGATCCGGCCGCTGAAGGACGGCGTCATCGCCGACTTCGAGGTCTGCGAGTACATGCTGCGCGAGTTCATCAAGATCGCGCAGAAGAAGCGTCACTTCATCGCCCCGCGCATCATCGTCTGCGTCCCTTCGGGCATCACCGAGGTCGAGAAGCGCGCCGTGCGCGACAGCGCGAAGCACGCGGGCGCGCGCGACGTCTTCCTGGTGGCCGAGCCGGTGGCCGCGGCGATCGGCGTCGGCCTGCCGGTGGACCAGCCGAGCGGCAACATGATCATCGACATCGGCGGCGGCACCACCGAGATCGCGGTCATCGCGCTCAACGGCATCGTCTGCGACACCAGCATCCGCGTCGGCGGCGACGAACTCGACGAGGCCATCGTCAGCTACGTGAAGAAGACGCACAACCTGCTGATCGGCGACCAGACCGCCGAGATGATCAAGAAGACCATCGGCTCCGCGCACAAGTCGGTCGACGAACTGGAGATGGAGGTCAAGGGCCTCTACCAGGTGACCGGCGTGCCGAAGACCATCAAGGTGACGTCGTCCGAGATCCGTGAGGCGTTGCAGGAGTCGGTGCAGCAGATCATCGACGCCCTCAAGCAGTCCCTCGAGCAGACACCGCCGGAGCTGGCCGCCGACATCAAGGACCGCGGAATCGTGCTCACCGGCGGTGGCGCTCTCCTGAAGGGCCTGCCGGAGCTGATGCGCGAGGCGACGGACCTGCCGATCAACCTCATGGACGATCCGCTGTTCTGCGTGGTGCTGGGCACGGGCAAGATCCTCGACGACTTCGAGAAGTACCGGCCCGTCATCATGCGGTGACCGCGCGCCACGGAGGGATTCGGTCAGATCATGGTGCGTTCGCGGCAACCGACGATGAGAGCGGACGGGATCGCCTTCGGGTCCTGCCTGCTCGCGTCCCTGCTCATGCTGGCCCTCCCTGACGGCGCCCAGCTCCAGCTCACCCACGTCATGTCCATGGTCCTGGTGGTCCCGTACCAGAAGGTGCGCAACTTCGGCGAGGACGTGGCCAGGGTCAGAGGCGAGAACGCGCGCCTGGCCGGGCGCGTCGAGGTGCTGGAGGCGGAGCTCGCCGCGGCGGACCGCGCGGCCCGGGACGGCGCCCGCGGCGGCGGCCTGCCCGTGCTCGCGCCCGGTTTCACCGGACCGCTGGCGCCCTGCGAGGTGATCGGCCGCACGCGGGCGCGGTACGCGAGCATGCTGCAGATCACGTCCAGCGAACGACTGCCCTGGCGGCCCGGGCTCGCGGTGGTCGATGGCGGCGGCTACCTGGGGCGTCTGCACACCATCACCGACGCGCACACGGCGTGGGTCGAGTTGCTGATCTCGCCGGACATGGCCCTCGGCGTGGAACTAGAGCGGTCCGGATTGCTCGGCGTGCTGCGGCCGCGCGCCGGCAGCTTCGTGCTGGAGATGGTCGGCCGCGACGAGGATGTCCAGCCGGGCGACCGGGTGATCACCTCCGGGATCGCCGAGGTGCGGGACTTCGCGGCGGGCGCCGCGCGGGATCCGGTGCCGCGCGGCCTGCCCGTGGGCGAGGTGGACGAGGTCAGCGTGCCGAGCGACGAGATCTTCAAGCGCATCGAGGTGCGTCCGCTCGCCGACTTCCGGCGCAACTCCGTCGTCTTCGTGGTCGGCGTGGGCAACATCCGCATCGAGCCGCGCCCCGTCCTGCCGGACACGACCCTGGAAGCGCGGCCGGCGGCGGCCGCGGACTCGACGCTGGGAGCCATGTGAGGGTCTTCATCCGCACGACGCTGGCCTGGATGATGGTGGCCTTCCTCGGCGAGACCATCATCGCGCCGGCCATCGACATCCTGGGCATCGCGCCGGACTTCGCGGTGATCGCGGTGGTCATCCTGGCGCTGGCCGAGGGCCCGACCGCCGGCGTGCTCGGCGGGTTCTTCGTCGGGCTCATCCAGGACCTCGCGGTGCCGAACCTCCTGGGGCTGCACGCGCTGTGCAAGACCCTGCTCGGCAGCGGCGTCGGCCGGTTGCATGGGCGCCTCGTCTACGGCATGCCGGTGGTCGAGGGCGCCCTGGTGCTGCTCGCCTCGCTGGCGCACGACACCCTGTTCCTGCTGGTGCAGAGCCGGATGGAGAGCGACGCCTTCCTGCTGCCGCTGGTCACCCAGGCCCTGCCGACCGCCGTCTACACCGCCCTGGCCGGCGTGCCGCTCATCCGCCTCGCGGACCTCCTGGGTATCCTGCGGCGGGAGGACTGAGCCATGGCCTTCGACTCCGCCCTCGCCTGGCGCGGCCGCGTCCTGCGCGGGGTGATCATCCTGGTGTTCGCCATCATCGTCCTCAATCTCGGCGTGCTGATGATCGTGCGGCACGACCAGTACAAGGCGCAGGCTCTGGACAACCGCCAGGTCAGCTTCCGCATGCGCGCGCCGCGCGGCCGCATCCTCGACCGCCTCGGCGCGACCATCGCCGACAATCGGTTCTACGCCGACATCACCATCTCGCCGGGCAGTCTCAAGGAGGGCCGGCCGGACAGCACGCTCGACCGCCTCCTGACCTGGTTCTCGCTGCCGCGCGCCGAGACCCTGGCCGACCTGACGAAGCAGAAGGAGCGCGGTCGCGGCCGGCTGGTCCTGGTGCCCGACGCGAGCATGGCGCGCATCGCCGCCGTCGAGGAACGCCGCGCCGACCTGCCCGGCGTGCAGGTCGAGTCGCGCCTGGTCCGCCGCTATCTCTTCGGCCAGCTCTTCGCGCACCTCGTGGGGTACGTGGGCGAGGTCGACCAGGACGAGATCGACAAGGCGCCGCCGGAAATGGACTACAAGCAGCGCGACTTCATCGGCAAGCAGGGCGTCGAGGCGGCGTTCGAGAAGACGCTGCGCGGCAAGCCCGGATTGAAGCTGGAGGAGGTCAACGCTTCCGGGCGCATCGTCGGTCGCGAATCGGTCTGGCTGCAGCCGGTGGTCGCCGGCGAGGACCTGCGCCTCTCCGTCTCCGTGCCGCTGCAGATGGAGATGAGCCGGCTGCTCGCGGGACGACCGGGGTGCGGCATCGCCATCGCGATCCCCTCGGGCGAGGTCCTGGCAGCCGCGAGCTCGCCGACGTTCGATCCGAACATCATGCTCGCCTCCCTCTCCGAGAAGGACTGGCGCGCCCTGGCCGACGACCCGGCCAAGCCGTTCTTCAACCGGATCCTGCAGGCGACCTACCCGCCCGGATCGCTCTACAAGGCCATCACCTCGCTCGCGGCGCTGCGCGCGGGCGTGATCGACACCAGTTCGGTGCTCGCGCCCTGCTCGGGCGGGTATCGCTTCGGCAGCCGTGTCTTCCGCTGCTGGAATCACGGCGGTCACGGCAGCCTCAACCTCACGGGCGCGCTGGCCCACTCCTGCGACGTCTACTACTACCAGGTGGGTCTGAAGCTCGACATCGACACGCTGCACGATGCCGCGGTGGCCTTCGGCCTCGGCGACGACTGCACCGGCGTGTTTCGCGAGGAGTCGGGCGGGAACGTCCCCACCTCGGCGTGGTACAACGAGAGACTGGGCAAGGGCGGCTGGAACCGTTCCGTGCTGCTCAACAATGCCATCGGTCAGGGGGAACTCCTGGTGACGCCGTTGCAGATGGCGCTGCTCGCGGCGCGCATCGCGTCGGACGGGCGGGTGACCGGCCCGGTGTTCGTGCACGGGGGCGCGCCGCCGAAGGAACTGCCGCCGTTGCCGTTCTCGCGGCAGGATCTGGCCTGGTGCCGCCATGCCCTGCGCCGCGTGGTCGACGCGGGCACCGGCGGCGCCGCGCGCGCCGCCGGCGTGCCGGTGGCCGGCAAGACGGGCACCGCGCAGAACCCGCACGGCGACGACCACGCCTGGTTCATGTGCTTCGCGCCGGCCCACAATCCCGAGGTCGCGGTCGCGGTCATCCTGGAGAACGCCGGCCACGGCGGCTCGCAGGCCGCACCGGTCGCCGGCGAGTGGTTGAAGTTCTACTTCGAGCACGGGCCGGACGGCCAGGTTCTCCCGGACACCACGGCGGCGCCGGACACCACCGGGGGCGTGTCGTGACCCGCCTGGCGGCGCTCCTGCCGCGCGGCGACCGCCGCGTCCTGGTGGTCTACGCCCTGCTCCTCCTGACGAGCCTGGCGATTCTCTGGTCCGTGACCGAGCCGCTGCGAGGGCCGTACAACCTGACCGAGGCCGACGTTCACAAGGGCGTCTTCTGGCGGCAGGTCCTCTGGGTCGCGATCGGCTGGTGCGCGATGGCGGGCACCGCCCGCCTGCCACTGCGGCACCTCGCGAACCTGGCCTGGCCGGGGTACGCCGTCACGGTCCTGCTGTTGCTGGTGGTCCTGGTCGCCGCCCCCGAGGTGGCCGGAGCCCGGCGATGGATACCGATCGGGCCGTTCCGCCTGCAGCCGTCCGAGTTCGGCAAGCTGGCGTGCATCGTCCTGCTGGCGAGCTTCCTGAGCAGCCGCGCGAATCCCCGCTCGCCGGCCCGCACCGCCGGCACCGCGCTGGTCCTCATCCTGGTGCCGATGATGCTCGTGATGCGCGAGCCGGACCTCGGCACCAGCCTCTGCTACCTGGCGATCTGGCTCGGCATGGTGTTCTGGTACGGGATCTCCGGCCTGTTCCTGCTGACGGCCGGCAGCCTGGTCGCGAGCGCCGTCATCATGTTCTACTCGGAATCGGTGGCCGCCATCGCCTGGCCGTGGGGGATCTATCTGCTGCTGCTGATGGGCGTGCTCTACCTATCGCGCCTGTCCATGCTCACCAGCGTCCTGGTGCTGGTGCTGAACCTGGTCAGCGGTCTGGGCATCCCGCTGATCTGGGACCATTTCGAGTCCTACCAGCAGTCGCGCATCCTGACCTTTTTCGACCCGAGCCGCGATGCGACCGGCACCGGCTACCAGGCCATCCAGTCGCGCGTGGCGATCGGCTCGGGCGGCCTGTTCGGGACCCACTACCTGCAGGGCACCCAGAAGGGCCTCGCGTTCCTGCCCGAGCGGCACACCGACTTCATCTTCTCGGTGGTGGGCGAGGAACTCGGGCTGGTCGGCGCCCTCCTGTTGCTGGCCATGTTCCTCGTGCTCATCCTGCAAGCCGTCGAGATCGCGCTCACCGTGCGGCGGCCCTTCACGAGTCTCATGGCGGTGGGCATCGCCTCCTACTTCGCTTTCCACATCGTGGTGAACGTCTCGATCACCACGGGGCTGATGCCCGTGACCGGTCTGCCGCTGCCCCTGGTCAGCTACGGGGGGTCGAACATCCTCGTGTCGTCCCTCATGGTGGGCCTGCTGCTCAACATCAGCGGTCGTCAGTACGACGCCTGAAAGGAACCGCCCATGCATCCGGTCCTCTTCGGCCCGGTCAAGAGCTACGGCCTCCTGCTCGCCGTGAGCTTCCTGCTCGGCATGGCCCTGAGCCTGCGGCGGGGCCGGCGCCAGGGCGTCGATCCGGCCGTGATCTACGACCTCGTCTTCCTGGTCCTGGTCACCAGTCTCGTCGGCGTGCGCCTCGCTTTCGTGCTGACCCACCTCGACGACTTCCACAGCCTGCCGCAGGTCTTCGCGATCTGGGACGGCGGACTGACGCTGTACGGCGGCATCCTGCTCGCGACCATCGCGGTCTGGTGGTTCTGCCGCCGGCGGCGCCTGACGTTTCTGAAGATCGCCGACATCCTGGCCCCCGGGGTCATCCTCGGCATCGGGATCACGCGCCTGGGCTGCTTCCTGGCCGGATGTTGCTACGGCAAGCCCTGCGATCTGCCCTGGGCCGTCCATTTCCCGCCGGGCTCCGATCCGGTCCGGGCCCTCGGCCCGCACGGTCTCCATCCCTCGCAGCTGTACGGCTCGGCCGCGGGCTTCCTGATCTTCGCGATCCTGCTGCTCTGGGAGCGGCGACCCGCGCCCATGGGCGCGACCTTCGCCCGCTTCGTCGCGCTGTACGGCCTCGCGCGCTTTCTCGAGGACTTCACGCGCCACTACGAGGCGGACCAGCGCCTGCTCCTCGGCTGGACGAACAACCAGTGGCTGAGCCTCGCCCTCGTCGTCGGCGGCCTTGCGCTCCTGCTCTGGAGACGGCGCGCCGGGACGACGCGGACGTGATCGCCGCTCTCCTCGATCTCCTCTACGGCGAGCGCTGCGCCCATTGCGCCGAGCCTCGCGGCCGCCGGCCGTGGGCGGCGGCCGGCCCGCGCGTGCGTGGCTTGCGAGCGTGGGATGCGCCGCATCTGTGCGCCGACTGCGCCGCCGGGATGGCCGGGGCGCCCGTCACGGCGCGGTTGCCTTTGCAGCCGCCGGGGACGCCGCCGATCTTCGCCGCGCGGCGGGAGGATGCCGCCCTCGTGAAACTCGTCGGCGAGTTGAAGTACCGTGGCCTGCGCGGACTCGCCTGGCCGCTGGGCCGCCTGCTGGTCCCGGTCGCGACGGCTGCGGCGGCGACGGCCGGGCCGGTGGACGCGCTGGTGGCGCTGCCGCTGCACCCGCGGCGGCGACGAGCGCGCGGCTTCAACCAGGCCGAGGTGCTGGCGCAGATCGTCGGGCGGGAACTCGGCCTGCCGGTTGCCGCGGATTGCCTGCGCCGGTGTCGCGCGACGCCGCAGCAGGCTGCCCTCGCCGCGGACGACGCCGACCGCCGCCGCGGCAACGTGGCCCGCGCCTTCGCGGCGAGCCCGCCGCCGTCGTCTCGTTCGCCGCGCGTCGCCCTGGTCGACGACCTGGTCACCACCGGCGCGACGTGGGCGGAGGGCGCGCGCGCGTTGACCCTCGCCGGCTGGGACGTCCGCTGGGGGCTCGCCCTCGGCGTGGCCGCGCGTCTCGCCGATCCCGCTGCGCTTGACATGGTTGGTGCAGGTCTCTAATATGCGGCCGTATTTCATTACGAAGTAGTTGGTTACGGACATCGGCGCCGCGGCTCGGCGCCGGGCGGAAGGACGGGCGGACCATGAAGAAGCTGAGCCTCGACCAGCTGGATCCCCGCGGACGCAAGGTCCTGATGCGCGTCGATTTCAACGTGCCGTTCGACAAGGCCGGACAGATCACGGACGACACGCGGATCCTCGCCGCGCTCCCCTCGGTGCGCCGGATCCTCGACGGCGGCGGTTCCGTCGTGCTGATGAGCCACCTCGGTCGTCCCAAGGGCGAGTTCAAGGCGGAGTACTCGCTGCGTCCGGTCGCCGACCGCCTGGCCCAGCTCATCGACGTGCCCGTGAAGTTCGCCGCCGACACCGTCGGCGCCGACGCGACCGCGCGCGCCCGCGAGCTGAAGCCCGGCGAACTGCTGCTGCTGGAGAACCTGCGCTTCAATCCGGGGGAGACCAAGAACGACCCGGACTTCGCCAAGTCCCTCGCCAAGCTCGGCGACGCCTACGTGAACGACGCGTTCGGCTCGGCCCACCGTGCCCACGCGTCGACGGAAGGCATCGCCCGTTGCTTCGACCGCGCCTACGCCGGACTGCTCATGCAGGCCGAGGTCGAGCACCTGGGCGGCCTGCTCGACGACCCGCAGCGCCCGTTCGTCGCCGTGCTCGGCGGCGCCAAGGTGGACAGCAAGGTCGACGTCATCCGCAACCTGCTGCAGAAGGTCGACACCCTGCTGCTCGGCGGCGGCATGATCTTCACGTTCTTCAAGAGCATGGGCTACGCGATCGGCTCCAGCCTGCTCGACGAGCCCAGCCTGCCGGCGGCCGCCGAGATCCTCAAGGCCGCGAAGTCGAGCCGCGCGAAGCTGGTGCTACCCCTGGACGTGGTGGTCTCCACCGACTTCAGCGACGCCGGCGAGCGCCGCACGGTCCTGGTGACCGACATCCCGGACGGCTGGCAGGGCCTGGACATCGGCCCGGCGACCATCGCCCGCTTCACCCAGGAGATCGCCGGCGCGCGGTCCCTCTTCTGGAACGGCCCCATGGGGGTCTTCGAGATCCCGGTCTTCGCCACCGGCACCCGCGCCGTGGGCGAGGCGATGGCGGCGGCGACGGACGCGGGCGCCCGGAGCGTGGTGGGCGGCGGCGACAGCGTGGCGGCGCTCAACCAGCTGGGCCTGGCCGACCGGATCACCCACGTCTCGACCGGGGGTGGCGCGTCCCTGGAATTCATGGCGGGATTGCAATTGCCCGGTGTCTCGGCGCTTTCCGACGCTGGGCGCGGTTGACAACCCTGCCGCAACGGTATTAACTTCTCTACCCCGCGGCCGCCCGCCGGCTGTCCGCGGGGTTCGTCATGTCAGGACCGGGAGAAGCGGAATGTACTCGTTACTCGTCATCATCCATGTGCTGGTCAGCCTGGTGCTGTGCATCGTGGTCCTGCTGCAGTCGAGCAAGGGCGGCGGTCTCGCCGGCGCTTTCGGCGGCGGTGGCGGCGCGCCGCAGCAGATCCTCGGCTCACGCGGCATGACGACCCTGTTGCACAAGGTCACCATCTACGCCGGCATCGGCTTCATGATCACGTCGCTGTCGTTGTTCGTGTTCTCCGGGTCGCGCTCGAGCGCGAGCGCCGGCGGCACGATCAACGAGCGCGTGCGCCGCGGCGAGATGACCAGCGACGTCACGGAACCGCCCGCCGAGACGGTGCCGGCGCCGACGCCCGCGCCGGGTGGCGGCCAGTAGAGATCATGCCCGGGTGGTGAAATTGGTAGACACGCTATCTTGAGGGGGTAGTGGCCACAAACCGTGCGGGTTCGAATCCCGCCCCGGGCACCAACACTCCGCGAGCCTCCGGTCCCGACGACCGGAGGCTCGCGGCTTTTTCTGCCTGCGCGAAGCGACGACGCGCGACGCGTGGGTCGTGCCTCGCGCGACGACACGCGGGCCCGCGACGAGTCGTCCACGTCGCGCGACTCTCATGCCGGTCGGTGCCACTCGAAAAAAAAATTGGTGGGCAGAATGGAAAATCATGTTGACAGGTTTAGCCCGTGATCGAAATAATGCAGTTGGTTTCAGGTCGATGATCACCTGAAACCGAACGTGATGACGGCGCGGACTCCAAAGGTGCGGAGTCGCCGACGATCACGAGGAGACTCAAAAAAGCGAGGTCCAAGGATGGAGGAGAGGACGATGCAGTGCGCGGCCGCGACGAAGAAGGCGGCGAAGAAGACGACCAAGAAGGCCACCAAGAAGGCCGCGAAGAAGAAGGTCGTCAAGAAGGTCGCCAAGAAGGCCACCAAGAAGGCCGCCAAGAAGGTTGCCAAGAAGAAGGTCGCGAAGAAGGTCGTCAAGAAGGCCGCCAAGAAGGTCGCGAAGAAGAAGGTCGCCAAGAAGGTCGCCAAGAAGGCCACCAAGAAGGCTACCAAGAAGGCTGCCAAGAAGAAGGTCGCCAAGAAGGTCGTCAAGAAGGCCGTGCCTGCGCCCATGGCGTAGGGATGGGGAGTGCCAGATTCGGATGGGATCTGGTCTAGCGAAAGCCGCCCGTGCTTCAGCCGGGCGGCTTCCCTTTTGGTTGTGCCACGGAGATTGTCTCTGGCCCCGCAGTTGCCTGCTGCGAGGTCATGTCGCATCTCGAATCCCACCAGCCAGGCTGGACGC
>JADHED010000793.1_pt1 | contig 32152 bp, 24 predicted proteins | sample 8952041 | NCBI WGS metagenome assembly JADHED01 (sample SAMN16124423, study PRJNA663239) | bioreactor sludge metagenome | isolation source: sludge (control) | place: India:Bengaluru | collected 2018-09-08
AAGGTGACCGACCTGATCGACACCCTCCGGCGCCGCGTCTCCGCCGGCTAGGCGAGGGACGCGCGCCGGGCTCGGGGGCTTCCGGGGGGCCGCGTAGAGCGCCCCCCGGAAGCCGCCTCTCCCGCCGCACGACTTCCGGGAAAGCGGACCCGCGGGCGTCAGCGACCCGTGGTGAGCTCCAGGAACTCCACCGCGGCGGCGAGCTCGCGCGTGTCGCCGTTGCCCGGGATGACGTCGCTCGGTCTGCTCGCGCGACCGAACAGCAGGTAGAGGTCGTTGCCGCCACGCTGGAAGAGCGCGGCCGGGAAAGCCCACTCGTACTCGACCGGCTCGCTCGTCATGACTCGCGTGCCGACGTACATCGAGTTCACCCACAGCTGGACGGTCTGCTCCGGGAGACCCGGAAACGCGAAGGGCCAGGCCCGGATCCGAAGGCGCGCCGTCCCCGCGCGGGCGGGTCGCCCGACCTCGACCTTCGACGACGTCCCTTCGACCCAGCAGAAGCGCAGCGACGTCGGGCCGTCCGCGCCCTCGAAGCCCGACCAGCCCCGGACCAGGTGCGCGCGGTCCGCCTCGGAGCGCATCTCGATGCGCAACGCGCGCGTCGGCGGCGCGCAAGCGCCTGCCAGCAGGACCAGCACCGCGGCGGCGGCGCGCGCCGTCACGGGGGCACGACCTTTCCGTCTCGGAAGCGATAGACGCGCGCGTCCTCCGCCTCGGGGCTACGCGCCCAGCGGCGCGTCTCCCCGACGAGGCGGTCCGGGTCGGCCGCGCCTCGATAGTGGGGCGTTCGCACGAGCCATCCTTCGCCCCGAAGGGCCTCGGAGGCGTTCGCTTCCGTGACGGAGCCCTTCACTCGCGCCGCGACGAGAGGCTGGGCCCGCAGGCAGAGGTACGACCAGTCGTCCAGTCCGTAGATGTCGCCTCGCACGCCGACCTCTTCCTGGAAGGAGAGGTAGGTCGCGACCTGGCGCCAGTTCGGCCGGGCGCTTCGGAGGTTCTCGAGATACGCAGGCGTGTGGAGCGCGAGGAAGAGGCCGAGGAGCGCGGCGCGCGTTCGCGGGCGGTCGGGCAGGACGAAGTCTACCCCCTCGCCGAACAGGACGCCGCACGGGACGAGCGCGAGCGCGAGGTACCGGACGTCGATCCAGTGCTGCGCGAGCGCGAGCAGGACGACCACGCCCAGCGTCGTCGCGAGCAGCAGGGCGGGCTGGCGCCAGGAGCGGCGGCGCGACGTCGCGAAGAGGCCGAGGCCGATGAGCACCGCGGGGAGGACGGCACCGGCCAGGAGACGCGGGCACTCCTCTCGCCAGGCGAGGAGGCCGTTCGCGAGTGAACCGAGGCCCGACAGGGAGAGATCGACCGGGAAACGCTCTTCGTGGCGCGCGATCGAGGCCCGGACGAGCCAGAGCCAGCCGCCCAGCGTCGCCGCCGGGAGCCCGGAGGCGAGGAGCGTCTCGAGGAAGAGGGCGCGACGACTCCTCGCGTGCCAAAGCACGCTCCCCCAGAGGACCGCGAGCGGCACGGCGGTCAGGTAGAGGGTCAGTACGGCGAGCGTGCTCGCGACGCTCGCCCACGCGAGCCGGCGGCGCGTGAGGGTCGCCACAGGCTCGAGGAGGGTGGCGACGAGGGTGACGAGCAGGATGGCGAGCGCGTAGGGCCGGATCTCCTGTCCGAGGTAGATGCCGAGCGGAGTCCCGAGGAGGAACAGCCCGGCGGCCAGGGAGCGGGCCGGCCGTTCCACGCCGCCCGACAACAGGAACGCGAGCACCGCCGCCAGGGTCATCCAAAGGGACGGCATCAGGCGCAGGACCGGCTCGCGACCGTCCCCGAGGTGGTACGCCACCCAGGTCACGAGGTAGTCGAGCGGCGGGTGGACGCCGTCGAAGCGGACCGCGACCCAGAGATCTCGGAGCGACCCGCGGACGTACGAGACCTGCATGGCCTCGTCGAGCCAGTAGCTCCAGTTCCGCTGCCCCGCCTGGCGGAGCAGGATGGCCGCCGTCGCGAGAATGCCGAGCGCCGCCCAAAGGCGCTTTGAGGAGGCGCTCTGCCGCACGAACGGCGAATGCTACTGGAGGCACCGGGTCGGGTCCACGAGAACGCCGACGGAGACGTGCGCCCCCCTGAATCGGTCCAGGGCCGGCTGGGTCCTTTGGCCCGCGCTACAGCGGCAGGCCGAGCGAGAAGAAGAACGTGTTCCGCCCCTCCTCCGCGACGCCCCACCCCAGGTAGACCGGCCCGAGGATCGTGTCGGCCGCGCCGTAGAGGCTCCCCGCCCAGATCAGGCTCGAGAGCCCGATGGCCCGCGTCCGGTCCCAGACGTTCCCCGCCTCCACGGTGGCCCCGACGAAGATGCCGCTCCCCACGAGGCTCGGGAGCTTCGAGACTCGGAACCGGGTGCCGACGCGCGCCAGGCCAGCGTACTGCCCGGAGACCTGCCCGGTCCGGAGGCCCGAGAGCCTCCCGAACCCGCCCAGCCGGTTCAGGTCGAAGAACGGGAGCGTCGTCCCGCCGAAAGGTCCGGAGCCCTCGATGCCGCCGTGGACCGTCCACTCGCCGAACGAGCGGGCGCCCGTCACCGCCATCGAGGCCTCGTCGTAGCGGACGTCGCCGCCGAGGACCTTCCCGTAGACGCCGGCCCCGACTTCCGCGGCCCACCCCGAGCGGGGGAGCCTCGCGTTGTCGAGCTGATCGAACCGGGCGAGGAGGACCGCGCCGGCCCGGTCGACCTTCGCGTCTTCGATGGCCGGGTCGCCGACCTCGACCGAGAACCGGGACTGGTCCCGGAGGACGCCGACGCGGAGCTCGCCGAGCGGGCCCAGGGCCACTCCCGCGTCGAGGCGCGCCTGGAGGCGGGTGTCAAAGTAGCGCGCCGTGACGACGTCGTCCAGGAAGACGTCCCGCAGCGAACGGTCCCAGCCGAGGCTCGGCGAGACGAAGAACCGCTGCCTCGAATCGAGGGGCTGGTAGAGCTCCGTCGAGAAGAGGGTCCGGCGTCCGATCTCCAGGTGGGTCTTGAGGTCGCCCCGAAGCCGGTTGAGGTGCGTACGGGACCACCCCACGCGGAGGCCGAAAGAGCTCTCGCCCGCGAACTCGGTACCGAAGTCGAGGCCGGCCCGGACCCGGCCCGGCGCGGGAACCGCCGGACGCGGGGTGATCGTGAGGACCCGGCGCTCCCTCCCCTCGACGAGGAAGTCGACCGTCTCGTAGCCGCCGAGCCCCTGGACCTCCTGGAGACTTCCATAAAGCGCATCCCAGTCGAGGAGCCCGGCGCGGAGATCGACCGAATGCGCCAGGATACCGGCCTCGGAGGGGTCGGCGGTCTCGACTCGGACCTCCGCGATGTCGGGGGGCTCGTCGGTGTAGAGGGGTGGGTGCGCCGCCTTCCAGGCCGCGTACGCCTCCGGCGAGACGGAGAGCCCGGCGAGTCGCCCGGCGGCGGCGCGCGCCGCCGTCTCGCCCCGCCCGATCGCCTCCCCGAACCGGGGGAAATCGAACGTGTCCATCTCGTCGAGGTCGGGCGTGATGAGGACGTCCTGCCCGCGAAGCGTCTCGATCTGCCTCTCGACGTTCTGCCGGGTGAGGAAACCGCTGGTCTGCACCAGGACCTTCAGGAATCCGTCGAGCGCGTCCCGCTTGGCGAGCGGCATCGAGATGTCGACGGCGACGACGACCTCCGCCCCCATCTTCCGCACGACATCGATCGGCAGGTTGCGCGCGACCCCGCCGTCGACGAGGAGCCGGCCGTCCAGCTCCACCGCCGAAAGGAAGCCGGGCATCGACATGCTCGCGCGGACCGCTCGCGCCAGGTCGCCCGTGCCGAGGACGACGGCCTCACCCGTCTCGACGTCCGTGGCGACGGCGCGGAAGGGGATCGGAAGCCGGTCGAAGTCCCGGACCGCCGAGGCGGGCCACGTCCATCTCCGGAGGTGGTAGCCGAGCCGCTGGCCGGCGACCAGGCCGGAAGGAACGACGAGCTTGCCGCGCGAGAAGCCGAGCTCGACGTTGATCAGGTAGCGGGAGTCGTCCTCCTTGCGCCGGAACGCGCGGTCCTTCCTCGACGAGACGTCGGAGAACGCGCCTTCCCAGTCGATCGTCCGGAGCTCTTCGGCCATCCTCTCCGTCGGCATCCCGATCGCGTAGAGCGCGCCGGCGAGCGACCCGCTGCTCGTCCCGGCCACGAAGTCGACCGGGATGCGGAGCTCTTCCAGCACCTTCAGGACGCCGACGAGCGCTCCCCCGCGGGCTCCGCCTCCGGAGAGCGCGAGACCGACGCGCGGGCGTGCCGCCGCGGCCGCCGCCGGCTCTTGCGCGGCGAGGGGCCTCACCCCGGCAGCCAGCAGGATGAGAGCCGCCAGGGCCGGCCGAGGTGCGATCACGAGCGCCTCCAGTACGGACAGAGTACTCGAGGACTTTGATACCGGCCTCGGGTACAGCTGGACCTGTCTCCCAGCGGCGTGCCCTGGATCGGCTGAAGTCCGTCCCGCCGATGGAGCACGGCATCGCCCTGGCATCCCTCCTCGACCTTGCCGCGATGAGGCTCGGAGCCCTCTCTCGTCGCGGACTCCGGCAAGACTTCTGGGACCTCGCGGAGATCCTCCGCCGAGGCGGCGTGACGCTCGAAGAGGCGTGCCGGGCCAACTGCGAGCGTTACGGTGTCGCCGAGGCCGACCTTCATCACGTCCTCCGCGCTCTGACCTGGTTCGAGGACGCCGAGCGGGACCCGGTGTACCCGGCGGGGCTCACGGAGGCGGCGTGGCACGACATACAGGCGTCCTTCCTTCGGGAGGCTCCGCCGCTCCTCGCGATGGGCTTCGGTTAGTCCGTCCGATCCAGCCCCAGCTCCCTCCGGATGAGGCCGAGGTCCATCGGCGAGGGGTTGTCGGGCTGCCGCGCCTGGTGGTCCGCGAACTCCGCGAGGAGCGCCTCGACCTTCCGCCGCCCGCTCTCCGTCTTCACGAGCGTCCGCGGCCGGCGGTTCCCGAGGGCCGGGATGACCATGTCGCACCAGGCGAGGGAGTGGTCGCGCCCCATCTTCGCGAGCGCCTCGCGGACCTCGGGGAGCGCCATCAGCTTCGCCTGATCGGCGTCCCGCCGCGCCGCGACGACCGGGTCGACCGGTTTCCCGAGGGCATCCTCGACGGGCTCGCTCGTGATGCTCCGGAACGTCGCGGTCTTTCCGAGCGCCTTGTCGAGCTTCTTCCGGAGCCGCTCCGCGCGCTCGGCCGAGCTCGTCTCCACGACGAGCATCCCGTCCTCGAGCTTCAGCGCGCCCACGGTGATCGTCTCTCCGGGCATCTTCCGGGCCTTCGGCGGCTGCTTCTTCAGGAACGTGCCTGCGAGACCGGTGGCCGTCTCTTCGAGCTCGAGCCCTTCCACCGTCGCGAGCGAAGCGCGCGCGCCGGGCTCCCAGGCGATGTCCCAGCGGAGCGTCGTGAAGACCAGACGGTGCCCCTCGGCGTTCCGGACGTCGGGAACGCGCCTCTCCGTGTCCGGTCTCTGTCCGAACGCGAGCTTCACGAGCTCTCCCCCGATTCCACCGCCCTTCATGCGGCTCCGGAGCCTCAGGCCGAACCGCGTCAGGAGGTCCTCGGCGTGGTCGAAGCGGTCCCCCAGATCGTCCGCGTACCAGGGGTCGTCCGGCTCGTCGACGAGCTCGGGATCGAGAGGGACATGTCGCCCCCTGTAGCGGACGAGGCGGGCCGTCAACCCCGGCGCTCCCTGTCGGAATGCCTCCGCCGCCGGGAGCCTCGTCCCGGTCCCGAGGTCCTCGATGAAGACCCGGCCACCGGCCTTCTCGACGCGGCAGAGGGCGTCTTCGGCCTCGACGAGGGCTCGCACGGCCTCGCGGGCCGGCTCCGGGAGCGTGGCGCCATGCCGCTCGAGGAGCAGGTCGCCGGCGGTTCGCCCCTCGTCGTCGAGGACGACGTCGAACGGGAGACGCGGGAGGAAGGCCGAGACGAGCTCCTCCTCGCCGCCCCCGTTTTTCCGAATCAGCTCCGACATCATGGCGAAAGCGAGGTGGCAGGGACGGAGCGCCTCGTCGTCGGCTGCGGCGTCCTCGAGGCAGAGCTCGCCCGCGAGGGCGACGGCCGCCCGGACCTCCGCCGTGGCGATGTCCGCTCCCGCGCTCAGGATCGACGCCACGCTCTCGCGGAATCGGGCCGGGAGGTCGGCCGTGGAGAAGGCCTCGTTCTCGGTCGGGGCCTTCCGGCCGAGGCGAAGACAGCAGACCTTGAACTTCTTCCCGCTTCCGCAGGGGCAGGGGTCATTCCGTCCGACGCTCACACCGCGAAGTATGCAGCGGCGTCCTCTACCCCGCGGAGCTCGGTACGCACCGGGCCGCGCGCTCGGTCGAACGTTGACACGGCGGCCGTGCCGGCCCATATTCCCGCCCGACGGATGCCTAGGGGTGGCCGGGAGACCGGCCTGAGAGCAAACCCTCGAACCTGATCCGGGTCATACCGGCGAAGGGAACGGCAAACGGAAGCGGGAGCTTCCGCAAACCTCGAGAGACCCCGACGGATCCGCTTCGATCGCCCGCGCCTCAGGCGCGGGAGAGGAGGCGCTTCCATGACCCGAGCCCGGAAGAAGAAGATCCGAACCCTCGCGGGCGCGCTCGCGCTCGCGCCGTTCCTCGCGCTCGTCGGACTCGCGCCGGCGGCCGATTCCGCCGAGCCGCCGCGGGCGGCCCCGGCGGATTCGATCGCGCACGGAGCGTCTGCCGAGCCCCCGGCCGCGACGCCCGGGGCCGTCGCGAGCGCCGAGCCCGCGGGCGAGCCGGCGGCCGAGAAGGTCCCGCCGATGCCGCGCCGCGTCGAGGAGGTCGTCGTGCAGGCGGTCCGCGCCGACGCCGACACGCCGGTCACGAAGACCGACGTCCCGCGCGCGGAGATCGAGAGGAAGAACCTCGGACAGGACGTCCCGGCGCTCCTCGCCGACCTCCCGGCGATGACCTACTACTCCGACACGGGACTCGGGAACGGCTACTCCTACGTCTCGATGCGCGGCGTCGGCCCGACCCGGATCAACTTCACGCTCGACGGCGTCCCGCTGAACGAGCCGGAGGACGGGACGCTCTACTTCGTCGACTTCGGCGACCTCGGGAGCTCCGTCGAGAGCCTCCAGGTGCAGCGCGGCGTCGGGACGTCCGCCGCGGGCGTCGCCAGCTTCGTCGGCTCGGTCAACTTCGCGAGCCTCGACCTCGCCGAGGAGACCGGGACGACGGCCCGCTTCGCGCTCGGCTCCTTTGGGACGGAGCGGGCGACGGTGGGCGTCCAGACGGGGCGCCTCGGCTCGTCGGGCTTCAAGGCCTACGTCCGCGGCTCGTACCAGGCGACGGACGGCTTCCGGGACAACTCCGAGATCCGCCAGCGGAGCCTCTTCGCGGGCCTCTCGCACGAGAGCGAGAAGGGCTATTTCAAGCTCTTCGGCTTCCTCGGGCGCGAGCGATCCCAGTCGGCCTACTACGCCGTCGAGCCGGAGGTCCTCGAGGAGGACCCCCGCTTCAACCCGCTCACCCCGGACGACAAGGACCGCTTCGGCCAGCAGTTCGTCCAGGCCCAGTACACGCGCTTCCTCTCCGAGACGACGAGCCTCGCCGGGCAGCTCTACGTGAACGACGCCGGAGGGTGGTACCGCCTCTGGAACTCGTCCCGGACGGCGCTCCGCGAGTACGGCCTCGACTGGACGAACCTCGGGGCGGCCGTGACGCTGAAGACGACGCTCGGGCCGCTCGACGTGACGTGGGGCGTCCACGGGAGCGACTTCGGGAGCCGACGGACGCGCGACGTCGTCGGCGGCGCGCGGTCGTACGAGAACCGCGGTTTCAAGGACGAGGCCTCGACGTTCGTGAAGCTCTCGCGCGACGCCGGCGACTGGCACCTCTACGCCGACGCGCAGCTCCGCTGGGCCCGCTTCCGCTACGACGGCACCGTCGCCGTCGACCCGGTCTCCTGGGCGTTCCTCAACCCGAAGCTCGGCGTCCGCCGCGACCTCGGCAAGGACCTCTCCCTCTACGCTTCCGTCGGGATGACGAGCCGCGAGCCGGGCCGCGGCGACCTCCTCCTCGGCGAGGAGAACATCTCCGTCACGCACGACCTCGACGAGGTGAAGCCGGAGAAGGTCGTGGCCCTCGAGCTCGGCGCCGCGTGGAAGCGCGGCCCGTTCGCTGCCCAGGTGAACCTCTACGACATGGAGTTTCGCGACGAGATCGCGCTCACCGGCGAGCAGTCGGAGGTGGGCCTCTCGATCCGGCGGAACGCCGAGCGGAGCTTCCGGCGCGGCCTCGAGTGGGACCTCGCCTTCCGCCCCCGCGAGGAGCTCGCGTTCCGCTTCACGGGCAACTGGAGCTGGAACCGGATCCGCTCCTGGACGCAGTTCTACGAGGTCTACGACGGTGCGGGCGAGTGGGCCGGGACGACGAGCCGGACGTTCGCGGACGTCGAGCCGGTTCTCTCGCCGCCGTTCGTCGGGAACCTGATCGTGGAGGGCTCGCCCCTTCCCGGCCTGACGCTCGGCGCGACGGCGCGCTACGTTGCGAAGGCCTGGCTCGACAACACGAACGCCCCGGGGATCGCGACGCCGTCGTGGTGGAAGGTCGACGTCTCGGCTTCCTTCGATCTCTCCCGCTACGTGAAGACCGGAAGCCCGCGGCTGAAGCTCGTCGTCGAGAACCTCGTCGACGAGGAGAGGATCTGGGCAAACGGCTACAGCTGGCTCTACGCGACGCGCGACGGGGCCGGGCGGGAGTCGCTCGGGGCGATCCCGTACTATTTCCCCATGGCGACGCGCAGCGTGACGGCCGTCCTGGACCTGGGGTTCTGACCTGAACCCGCTCGAGGTCGCCGGCTTCCTCACGGGGATCCTCGCCGTCTGGCTGACGGCGAAGGAGAGCCCGTGGTGCTGGCCCACGGGCATCGTCAACGTCTCGCTCTACGCGGTCGTCTTCTGGCAGGCGAAGCTCTACGCCGACATGGGGCTCCAGGGCGTCTTCTTCGCCGTCTGCCTCTACGGCTGGTGGGAGTGGCTCCACGGCGGAGAGGGTGGCGGAGCGCTCGCCGTGTCGCGCGCCTCTCGCCGCCTCCTCGCCGGCCTCGTCCTCGCCGGCGCCGTCTTCTCGGCGGCGCTCGGCTTCGGCCTCCACCGCGGCACCGACGCTTCGTTCCCATGGATCGACTCCACGCTCGCCTCCTTCAGCCTCGTCGCCCAGTACCTCCAGTCGGTGAAGAAGATCGAGACGTGGTGGTTCTGGATCGCCGTCGACGTGGGCTACGTCGGGATGTACCTGGCGAAGGGGCTCTGGCTGACAGCGCTCCTCTACGCGATCTTCCTCGCGCTCTGCGTCGTCGGCCTCCGCGACTGGAAGCGTTCGCTCGAGACGCCGCCGGCCGCGGGCGCCGCCGCGGCGCCGGAGCCGGCGTGAGGCCGCTCCGCGTCGTCGTCACCGGGTCGGAGTGCACCGGCAAGACGACGCTCGCGCGCGCTCTCGCGAAACGCTTCGACGCTCCGTGGGTCCCCGAGTTCTGCCGCGGCTGGCAGGATGCGAAGGGCTCGCCGCTCGAGGCCGGGGACGTCGAGCCGATCGCGCGGGGGCAGGTCGCGGAGGCCGAGGCCGCGGAAGCGGCCGCGCGGGACCTCGTCGTCCTCGACACCGACCTCCTCTCCACGGTCGTCTACGCCCGGCACTATTACGGCTCCTGCCCGGCCTGGATCGAGAGGGCCGCCCGAGCGCGTCTCGCCGACCTCTACCTCCTCTGCGCGCCCGACCTGCCGTGGGCCGCCGACGGCATCCGCGACCGCGGCGAGGCCCGCGAGGAGATGCACCGCCTCTTCGCCAGTGCGCTCGCCGGCGCCGAGGCCGTCGTGCACCTCGTCTCGGGGACGGGGCCGGACCGGACCGAGGCGGCCGCCGCCGCAGTGGCCGCGGCGCTCGCGCGCCGTTCCTCCGGAGCCGGCTCCGCCGGATAGACTCGCCCGAGCACACGCAGGCCCGGGAACGAGACCGATCGAGCAGATCGGGAGAAGGAGACCGAGATGGGCAAGGACGCGAAGCTCTCCCGCCCCTACCGCGTCGAGAGCGGGAAGAAGTTCCGCCTGAAGGACTTCGACCCGGGAGAGACCGGGGGCCTGAAGCTCGAGAAGGACCACGCGGCCGAGAAGCTCCAGAAGGGGGTCGAGCTCCTCGCGTCGCTCCAGGACAAGCTCTACGCCCAGGACAAGCGGGCCCTCCTCCTGATCTTCCAGGCGATGGACGCGGCCGGGAAGGACGGCACGATCAAGCACGTCCTCTCGGGCGTGAATCCCCAGGGGTGCCAGGTCTACTCGTTCAAGGCGCCCTCCTCCGAGGAGCTCGACCACGACTTCCTCTGGAGGACGACGAAGTGCCTCCCGGAGCGGGGCCGGATCGGCATCTTCAACCGCTCGTACTACGAGGAGGTCCTCGTCGTGCGGGTCCACCCGCCGATCCTCGCGGGCCAGAAGCTCCCCCCCGAGCTCGTGACGAAGAGGATCTGGGACGAGCGCCTCGAGGACATCGCCGCGCTGGAGCGCTACCTCACTCGGAACGGGGTCGCGATCGTCAAGTTCTTCCTCCACGTCTCGAAGAAGGAGCAGAAGAAGCGCTTCCTCGACCGGCTCGAGGAGCCGGACAAGAACTGGAAGTTCGCGCTCGGCGACGTCGAGGAACGGAAGCACTGGGACGCCTACCAGGAGGCCTACGAGGAGGCGATCCGCGCGACGGCGACCCCGTGGGCGCCGTGGTACGTCGTGCCGGCCGACGCGAAGTGGTACACCCGCCTCGTCGTCGCCTCGGCGGTGATCGACGCGCTCGAGAAGATGGACCTCGCCTACCCGCAGGTCGACGAGGCGAAGAAGGCCGAGCTCGCGAAGGCGCGGGAGGCGCTCGAGGCCGCGAAGGGCTGAACCCCGCGCCTCAGGCGTGCAGCTCGACGACGTCGCGGTCCGCGAGGACGTGGGCGCGGTCGACCTGCTGCCCGTCGAACTTCGCGTGTCCCCAGATCCGGGCGAACTTCAGCGCCGCCGCGACGTCCTTGTGGACCCGCTCCGCCAGGTCGTGGACCGTCGCCCCCGCGGGGAGGACGAAGGGGGCCGCGAGGTCGGGCTTCTTGCCCGGCTCCTTCGCGTAGACGCGCACCCTCCGGAGCTCGCGCCAGAGGAGGAGCCGCAGGTCGTCGAGCCCCTCGCCCGACAGAGTCGAGACCGAATGGAACGGCAGGTCGCTCCCGATCGCCTCGCGGGCCATCTGGGCGAACGTCCCGTCGTCGAGGTCCGCCTTGTTCCCGAGGGCGATCACGGGGCGCGCCGCGAGGAACGGGGGCGCGTCGGCGGGCAGCGGCCGGACGCGCGGCCAGACCCGCGCGTGCCCGAGGAGCTCGAGCAGGAGCCGGGCCGACTCCTCCCCGTCGTCCGCCGTCACGTCGAGGACGAGGAGGACGCCGTCGGCGTTGTGAACGAGGTTCGCGAGGTAGGGCTCGGTGTGGCCGACGGCCACGGCCGGCGTGTCGACGAGCTGCACCTTCACGTCCTCGAACGGCATCATCCCGGGATGGGGGACGCGGGTCGTGAACGGGTACTCCCCGATCTCCGGGTGCGCGTTCGTGAGCGCCGCGAGGAGCGACGACTTCCCCGCGTTCGGCTCGCCGAGGAGGACCCATTGTCCGGCCCCCTCGCGTTTCACGTGCCCCGGGTCGGGCCGGCGACCGCCGTGCGCGGCGTGCTCGACCTCGGTCTCGAGCTTCGCGAGCCGCTTCTTCAGGTCGGCGTAGAGCTTCTCGGTCCCCTTGTGCTTCGGGAGGAGCGCGATCATCTCGCGCATCGCCTCGAGCCGCTCCTCGTGCGTCGTCGCGGCCTTGAAGCGCTCCTCGGCGTCGTGGTAAGGCGGCGTCAGGTTCGCGGGCACGCCGAAATTATGCTTCGGGACGGAGCACTCGGGAGACGCTATCCTTCCGCTCGTCGTGAGCGCGCTGGTCGAGACGTTCCTCTCCGCAGGCTCGCCCGAGGAGCGCGCCGACGCGTTCGTCCGGCTGCTGCGGGAGTCGCCGCCTCCGCCGCCCGGCGCGACCGGCCCGAGGTCCCGGCTCGGCGTGCTCCTCGACGCCCTCGAGGCCTCCCCGGAGACCCGCGACGGCTTCCTCTCGGCGCTCTCCACTCTTCTCGCCGATGGGGACGGCACCGCGCTCTTCGGCGACGTCGGCATCCCGAGCGACAAGGGGTTCTTCGCCGAGCTCGGGAGCCGCGTCTCCGCCCGGCTGATCCCGTCCCCCCGCGACGCCCACGACTTCGTCGAGATCGTCTCCCGGCTCTTCCGCTCCGAGGCCGACGTCGACGCGTTCCGGGAGCTCCCTCTCTCCGAGCTCCACCGTTTCGTCCGCCTCCTCGAGACGGGGCTCACCCAGGAGGCGTCCGACTCCCTCTCGCGAGCCTTCGCCGACGGCTTCCGCCTCCTCCTCTCGCGGATCCACGCGCAGGGCCTCTCTCGCGAGCTTCGCTCCCGCGCGAGCCCGGGCCCGGTCTCCGCATCCCCGTTCCATCGTCTCCTCCGCTCCGGGGACGCGCTCCTCGACGCCTGGCTCCGCGGCTGGGAGGTCGGCCCGGCCCTGCAGGCCTTCAACCGGGATTCGGGGGACTGCCGAAAGGAAGTCCGGGCCATTCAGAAGCGCCTCGAGGAGTCCGGAGTCAGCGTCGACGTCGTCTTCGGCCTCGAGGTGATCGACCGCTGCCTGACCCGGACGGCGCTGATGGCCGACGTCATGACGCTCGTGCGCAGCCCGGAGCGTTCGCGCGCGATTCACAGGCTCCTCTCGCGCCTCGTGAGGAACGCCCAGGAGGACCGGAGCGTCCTCCACCTCGTGAGGTGGAACCTCCACCTCCTCGACCGGAAGATCGTCGACCGGTCCGGGAAGACGGGAGAGCACTACGTCGCCGCGTCGCGTCCGGAGTACCGCCACATCTGGCTCGCGGCCGCCGGCGGCGGGATCGTCACCGTCTTCACGGCGGCGTTCAAGATGCTCGTCCACGAGTGGCACCTCGCGGCGTTCCCGGAGGGCTTCCTCTACGGCCTCAACTACGCGATCAGCTTCCTGATCATGCAGGCGTTCGGCCTCGTCCTCGCGACGAAGCAGCCCGCGATGACCGCCGCCGCGCTCGCCCAGATCATGCGCGAGGCGGCCGGCGACGACCGGGAGGAGCGGATCGCCGGCTTCTTCGCCCGGCTGACGAGCTCCCAGCTCGCCGCGGCGCTCTCGAACGTCCTCGTCGTCAGCGCAGGCGCGGCTGCGTTCGTGGCCGCCTGGACCGCCCTCGCCGGAGGTCCCTGGGTCGACGAGAAGACGGCCCGCGACACGTTCCTCGTCCTCAGCCCGTTCGACAGCGGCACGATCTTCTTCGCGGCGCTCACGGGGGTCCTCCTCTGGCTCGGAAGCGTCGCGGGCGGATGGTTCGAGAACTGGTCAACCTACCACCGCCTCCCCGAGGGAATCGCCCGCCATCCGATCGGCCGCTTCGTCGGGGCCGACCGGATGCGCCGCGCCGCCGACGCCCTCTCGCGGAACGCCTCGGGCTGGGCGACGAACGTCGCGCTCGGCTTCCTGCTCGGCTTCGCTCCCGCGATCGGGCGGTTCTTCGGGATCCCGTTCGACGTGCGGCACGTCACGCTCTCGACGGGCCAGCTCGGCCTCGCGGCTTCCAGCCTCGGCCAGGGCTGGTTCGCGGAGGGGGCGTTCCTGCGCGGCCTCGCCGGGATCGGCGTGATGTTCGTCCTGAACCTCTCCGTGGCGTTCTCGCTGTCGCTCTTCAACGCGGCGCGCGCTTACGAGATGCCGCCCGGAGAGCTGGCCGGGGTCCTGAAGCACGTCCTCGGAAGGGCGCTCCGGCGACCGCTGGACTTCGTCCGCCCACCGCGACCGGTGGATCGGGAGAAGGCCGTGGATTCGGCTGCGACGTCTCTGGAGTAGGTCAACTCCTTTCTCTTCAACGAGATAAAAATTGATGACAGTGCAATGCAGAATATATAATGTAGAGAACATCATGCAGGCACGATCGGGACCCGAGCGACACCGGCAGCTTCGCCAGTGGGTCGCCGACAGGCTTCGGGCCGAGATCCTCGAGGGGCGCCGCAGGCCGGGGGACTGGCTCCGACAGGAGAGCGTCGCCCGAGAGGAGGGCGTCAGCCAGACCCCCGTCCGCGAGGCGCTGAAGCAGCTCGTCGCCGAAGGGCTGCTCGAGCACGTCCCCTACCGCGGCATCCGCGTCGTCACGCTTTCTCTCGAGGACGCCGAAGACCTCTACGCGAGCCGCGCCGTCCTCGAGCCGATGGCGGCCCGGCACGCGGCCCGGGCGATCACGACGGAGGAGGTCCGGGAGCTCTCGTCGCTCCACGAGCGGATGGTCGCCTGCGAGATCCCCGCGCGCCTCCGCGAGTACCGCGACCTCAACCGCCGCTTCCACGAGGCGATCATCGCGGCCTCGCGCCGGCCGTTCCTCACGCGCACGCTCGGACACCTCTGGTCGGCGTTCCCGACGATGCTCTGGAGCAACGTCCCCGGCATCGCGACGACCTCCTCGCCCGAACGCGAGGACCCCGACACCGCCGAGCACGCCGAGATCGTCGCGGCCCTCGCCGCGCACGACCCCGAACGCGCCGCCGCCGCCGTGAAGCGGCACGTCGAGGAGGCGGGACGGACGCTCGTCGCCGCCATGAGGGCTCAGCCGTGAAGCGCCCGACGCAAACCTGCAACCGCGCCCCGCGTCGGGGCTCGAACGATCGTTTCCACGAACACGTCCCGCGGGACTCGAGTCAGGCCCGAGGCCGAACAAGAGGAGGAGTCATGTCACGTCCGCTCTCCGTCGTCACAGGAGCCGCCCTGATCCTGCTGCTGGGCCTCTCGGGAGTCGCGAGCGCCCAGGGCACCGTTACCGGCAACGTCCAGGGAATCGTCAGGGATTCCGAAGGCGGCGTCCTGCCCGGCGTCATGGTCACCGCCGTCTCGAACGCGCTCGTCAAGGGGCGCATGTCGACGACGTCCGACGCCCGGGGAAGCTGGCGCTTCCCCGCCCTTCCGCCCGGGGCCTACTCGTTCGAGGCCGAGCTTCAGGGCTTCAAGAAGGTCCGCCGCGACGGGCTCCGAGTGAGTCTGGGGCAGGCGATGGCCGTCGACCTCGTCCTCCCGCTCGCCTCCGTGGCCGCAGAGGCCGTCGTGACGGCCGAAGCGCCCGTCGTGAGCGTCGTCGAGAACAGGGTCTCCACGAGCTTCGGCGGCGACTTCATCAACAAGCAGGCCGTCCCGCGCAACTACTACCAGGTGCTCGGTTCGGCCCCGGGCGTCAACATCGATTCGTCGGCCTCGCAGAGCAGCAGCAGCATGCTCGCCTACGGCGGCACGACCTCGAACCAGAACGCATTCATGATGGACGGCGTCAACGTCGGTGACGCCGCGAGCGGCAACTACTGGCTCCTTCCGAGCATCCAGTGGATGGAGGAGATCCAGGTGGCCGGACTCGGAGCGAGCGCCGAGTACGGCGCCTACACCGGCGCCGTCGTCAACGGCGTCACGAAGTCGGGCGGAAACGACTTCAAGGGGACGCTCGAGGCCTACTACCAGCCCGACTCGTTCACCTCGGACAACTCTCCCGACACGGAGGACGAGACCTTCAGGTTCGAGGACTACGCCGTCAGCCTCGGGGGCCCGATCGTCAAGGACAAGCTCTGGTTCTTCGGAAGCGTCGAATACTGGCGCCAGGAGACCACCCCCGTCGGCGCGCCGGCGACGTCCGACCGGAAGATTCCGCGCTTCCTCGGGAAGCTGACCTATCAGCTGAACGAGAAGAACCGGATCTTCGCCATGGGCGAGTACGACAAGGTCACCAACGAGCGGCGGGGAATCGATCGGTACACGTTCCCCGAGGCCGCGTCGAAGCAGGACGGCCCGAACGCCACGTTCGCCGTGAACTGGGAGTCGATCTTCAGCTCGTCGAGCTTCCTCAACGTGAAGGTGACGGGCTACGACGGCAACGACGACTTCCTCCCCTACAACGGGCACGACATCGCCGGCCACGAGGACTACTACGGCGCCACGGGGCTCTCCCTCGTCAACCAGAAGATCCAGGAGCTGAACCACCGGCACAAGGTGACCGGCGACGTGAACTGGAGCCTCTTCAAGGACGGCCTCTTCGGGAAGAGCGATTCCCATTCCTTCAAGCTCGGGGTCCTATACGAGAAGGCCTCCACGACCGACAACTGGCGCCGGAACGGCGGCTTCACCTACTACGACGACTCATCGCTCTGCCCGGGCACCGGCAGTTCCCAGGAGGAGATCGCAGCATCTCGCAAGGCCAACTACATCAACGACCCGACCTGCGGCTGGTACGAGCGTTCGAGCGGCTACGGCGAGTACGACGTCAACGCGGAGAACGAGGGGTTCACGGCGTACGCGCAGGACTCCATGCGGATCGACCGCCTCACGGTCAACTACGGACTCCGTTACACGAGCTACAAGGGCGGCTGGCGCGAGGGCTTCGGTGACCCCGACGTCTACGAGGCCGACTTCGTCGACCCGCGCATCGGCTTCGCGTGGGACGTCCTCGGCAACGCCAAGCTCGCCCTCAAGGCCCACTGGGGCCGTTACCACTCCTCGATGTACACCTACCTCTACGACCGCGAGGCGTCGGGCGAAGCGACCCTCCCCGACACCGACTGCAGCTGGGATGGCAGCGACTGGGTCGACTGCACCTCGTCCGTGCCCGACTTCGCGACGATGGGAAGCATCGACCACCCCTACGTCGACGAGACGCTCTTCACGATCGAGCACCAGCTCGGCCGCGACATGGCCCTCGGCGTCGACTACATCAACCGGCGCTTCCGCAGCCTCATGGGGATGGTCAACACGAACGACGACTACGAGCGCGTCACCGGCATCCCGAACCCGATCGCCGGCGGGGAGCTCGAGGTCTGGTCTCTGAACGGCGACCCGGTCTGGTCCCTCACGACCGACAACCCGGGCAAGCGCGACTACGACTCCGTCGTCCTCCGCTTCGACAAGCGATACAGCCACGGCTGGCAGCTCCGCTCCTCGCTCGTCTGGACCGACCTCAAGGGGAACGTCCTCAAGAACAACGGCTACGCCCCCGAGCTCGAGGACCGTAACGGCCTCGTCAATGCCTACGGGAGCATGGACTCCTCGTTCAACGAGTGGGAGTTCAAGGTCTCCGGCTCCGTCGACCTTCCTCTCGGCTTCGCCGCGAGCGGCCAGTACACGTACCTCTCCGGAACGTACTGGACGCCTCAGGGCAACGTCCGCCGCTACCTCGACGGCAACTCCGCCTCGGGCCGATACATCTTCCTGACGGAGCGCGGCTCCCAGCAGCTCGACGCGCGCAACATCCTCGACCTGCGCCTCGCGTGGGGAACGAAGGTCGCCGGCGAGGCCCGGCTCGACCTCTCCCTCGAGTGCTTCAACGTCCTGAACAACGGTGAGACGCTCACCATCGACGACTACTACGGCGAGTACCGCAGCGGCACGTGGCTCACGAACTCGACCTACGGCGCCGCCCTCAGCATCGAGACCCCGCGCCAGCTTCGTCTCGGCGCCCGCCTCAGCTTCTAGACCGTCCCTCCTCCTCAGACGTTCGGGGGGCGGCCGCGGGCCGCCCCCCCCTTTTCCCCGCCGCGGCCCGCCGCCCCGCGCGGGGGGCGCTCCCCGGGCGGCCCAGGAGCCCCGATGCGCCGCGCCTCCGCCCGCCTCCTCGCCTCCGCCGGACTCGTCGCCGTTCTCGCCTCCGCAGCCGTCGAGGCGCGGTCGCCCGGGACGCCCGCCGCGCCCCCGGCCCCGAGGGGCCACCTCGTCCTGATCGGCGGCGGCGACAAGCCGGCGGACGCGATGCGGAAGTTCGTCGAGCTGGCCGGAGGAAAGGACGCGCCGATCGTCGTGGTCCCGACGGCGTCCTCGGAAGCCGACGCCCCCGACTACTACGAGAAGCTCTTCCGCGAGGAGCTCGGCTGCACCGACGCCGTGTCGCTCCGGATCCGGAGCCGGGCCGACGCCTCGCGTCCCGACTTCGTCGCCCTCGCCCGGAAGGCCCGCGGGGTCTTCTTCGGCGGCGGCGACCAGATCCGGATCACGAACGCGCTCCTCGGCACGCCTGTCGGCGACGCGATCGCCGCCGCCTTCTCCTCCGGCGCCGTCGTCGGCGGGACCTCCGCCGGCACGGCCTGCCAGAGCGAGAAGATGATCACCGGCGAGGGGGACTTCACCCAGGTGCGGACGCGCAGCGTCGAGCTCTGGCAGGGCCTCGGCTTCCTCCCGCCCGACGTCGTCGTCGACCAGCACTTCCTCCGCCGCCAGCGGCAGAATCGCCTCCTCTCCGTCGTCCTCGAAAACCCCGACCATCTCGGCGTCGGCGTCGACGAAGGGACGGCGATCTGGGTCCGACCCGACGGCACTCTCCAGGTCCTCGGCGAGAGCGGCGTCCTGGTCTTCGACGCGAAGGGGGCGACCGTCGCGCGCCAGCCGAAGGCCACCGGCCAGGATCTCCTCGGCGTCCGCGGCCTGACGCTCCACCTCCTCCTCCCCGGCGACACCTATGACCTCCGCGCCCGCCGTCCCCTCTAGCCCGGGCACCGGGACCACCGAGGCCGGTGCCAGGCGTGAATTCGTGCACTATTCGCGAGAAGGACGTCAATACATGATTTCACGCCTGACCCCGAGCCTGGTCCTCGCGGCGTTCGTCCTTGCTCCCGGCGTCGCTTCGGCGGAGCCGCAGGGGTGGGACCAGGGGCGGTCGGTCTACGAGCGGCGGGTGCAGGCGGCGGAAGCGCCCGAGAAGGTCGACTGGGAGGCCCGGGTGACGGCGCTCCTGCGCGAGGAGCCGGGCGACCTCGTCGTGACGGCCGTCGGCGACCTGATCTTCAACGAGCGGATCACCCACCTGTCGGCTCCCGAGCGGAAGAACCTCCTCCGGATCCTCCAGGAGGCGGACGTGGCGATCGGGAATCTCGAGTTCTCGATCAACGACCGGCCCGAGCTGCAGAAGGTCTTCTACAACTTCCGCGCGCCGCGCGAGTTCGCGTGGGAGCTCGCCGCCACAGGGATCAGCCTCGTGAGCCTGGCGAACAACCACGCCCTCGACTTCGGTCGCGAGGGGCTCCTCGAGTGCCTCCGCGCGCTCGACCTCTCCGGGATCGCCCACGCCGGCGCCGGGCGGACGCTCGCCGAGGCGCGCGAGCCCGGCACGAAGCGGCCACCGGGGCAGAAGGGGCGCGTCGCGCTCCTCTCCTACATGCGCTACTGGACCGACCGGGACCGCTGCGTCGACCCGTCGGGGCCCTGCCTCGCGACGATCGACCCGGCGACGGTCCTCGTCGCCCGATCCGACAGGTCGGTCGAGGCGGTCGAGGGGCCCCAGGAGCGCGACGTGAAGGCGATGGAGGAGGACGTCCTCCTCGCGAAGCGCCGGCACGGCCCCGTCTTCGTCGCCTACCACGTCCACGACGTGAGCCACGCGCGGGCGCACGGCATCCAGGACACCACGCCGCCGAACGAGGAGGTCCCGTTCCGCCGGGCGATCGACGCCGGCGCCGACGCCGTCCTCGGAAGCGGCCCGCACGTCCTGCGCGGGATCGAGCTGCGAAACGGAAGACCGATCTTCTACAGCCTGAGCAACTTCGTCTACCAGTACCGGACGCCGAAGGCGATCCCGACGGACCTCCCCCATCAGAGAGATTCCGAGATGCCGCGCCCCGCGAACGTCTCCGTCTGGGACCGGCGCGACTCGCGCGAGGTGATGGAGAGCGTCGTCGCCCGGATGACGTACCGCGACGGCGCGCTCCGCAGGCTCGAGCTGATCCCGGTGACGATCGACGACGAAGGTCCTCTCTTCGGCGTCCCGCGCCTGGCGTCGACGAGGCGGGCCCGCGAGATCGTGGCCCTCCTGCAGCGGCTTTCGGCCCCTTACGGGACGAAGATCGCCTGGCGCGACTGGTACGGCGAGGTCGAGCTGGCTTCCGCAGCGCCCGCCGCGTCAACGACCTCCGAGTAGACCCCGGATCGCGAGTTCCGCCGCCCGCGCGGATCAGACGTAGCCGGTGCCGCGGCGTTCGGGGCGGCGCTACTGCTTCACGAGCTCGACGCGGCGGTTCTTCGCGCGGCCGGTCTCCGAGTCGTTCGAGGCGACGGGGGCGAGCGGGCCGACGCCGTAGCCCTTGAGGCGCGCCGCGGCGACGCCGTGGGCGGACGTGAGAGCCGCGACGACGGCCTCGGCGCGGGCCCGGGAGAGGCTCATGTTCGCGTCGACGGAGCCGACGGAGTCGGTGTGGCCGACGACCCAGAGCTTCAGCGACGGATCGGCGACGAGGAGCTTCGCAACCTCCTTCAACGCAGGAGTCGACTCGGGCTTCACGACGGACTTCGCCGTGTCGAAGAAGATCCCCTCGACGGCCACGTGCCCGGTCGCCTTCAGCGCGTCCCGGAACGAGGCGGCGTCGGCGACGACGTGCTGCGTCATCTCCTGCTTCTCGACGATCCGGAGCCAGATCCTGCCGTTGCCCCGCTCGGCCTCGGCCCAGACCTCCTTGCCGTCGACGACGACGGAGCCGTTCACCCACCAGTTCGGAACCGAGTCGGCGACGGTCCCGCCGATCTTCTTCAGGGCATTCTCGTAGTTCCTCACGACGGCGACGCCCGCCTGGTCGTCCTTGCGGTCGTCGACGGCGTACGTGATGAAGGTGTACTTCCCCTCCACGACGCGCGTCTTTCCCTTCTGGAGCTTGAAGGGCCAGGCTGTGAACTCCTTCGACTCGCAGGCCGCGATGTAGTAGTTCGGCATCCGGGTCGGGAAGAGCGGGTGGTCCGTGCAGCCCGCCTTGTCGGGCCGGACGGCGAGGGCGTTGCCGGAGGCGAGGAGGAGCGCCAGGGCGGCGAGGCGGACTCTCATTCGTGCATCCCTTTCGGCCGTGCTCGGCGGACGTCTCGTGGAGAAGGCCAACGGGAATTCTAGGACCGGACGGCGGCGGCGACAGCGCGGGAGGAGACCGGCTTGCCTTCCGAGATGTACTCGTATATCCTCATATAGTTATGTGTCATCCCGTCCGCTGCCCCCGCTGCGGCCGCCCCACCTGGGCCGGCTGCGGCCGCCACGTCGAAGAGGCCCTCGCGAACGTCCCGAAGGAGCAGCGCTGCAGCTGCCCGCCGCAGCCGTCCCTCCTGCAGAAGCTCTTCGGCTCGAAGGAACGGTGAGCGCGGCGGACCGCGAGGAGGGAGCCTCCTTCAGCGGTCCGCGGCGAGCCAGGCGGTCGCGAGCCCGAGGCGGGTGACGCGGCGAACCTGATCGGGGTCGATCGAAGCGGGCGTGTCGCCCGGGCGGTGGTAGTCCGGGTGGAAGTTCCCGAAGAACCGGACGAAGGGAACCCGAGCGCGAGCGAAATCCCGGTAGTCGCTGCCGCCGGTCACGCCCTCGGTCCAGTCGAGGTGGAGGGCCAGATCGGCCGCGCTCCCGGCCCGCGCGAGCAGCGGCCCGAGATCCGGCGCGAAGCTCGCCACGCCGGGCTCGATGAAGGTCTCCGGGCGCGCGGCGGCGAGGAACGTCTCCGCGTCGGGGAGCTTCGCCGCGGCGACGAGGTCGCGGATCTCCTCCGCCTTCCACGGGTGGGCGACCATGTCGAAGTTGAGGTAGACGGCCGTCTTCGACAGAGGCCAGAGCGGGTTCCTCACCCAGTGGCCCGAGCCGATCTTGTCCTCCTCCTCGCCGGTCCAGAGGACGAAGACGAGCGTCCGCTTCGGGCGGACGGGAGACGAGGCGAAGGCCCGCGCGATCTCGAGGAGCGCCGCGACGCCGGAGGCGTTGTCGTCGGCCCCCGGGTGGATCACCCCGTCGACCCGCCCGAGGTGGTCGGCGTGCGCGCCGAGGACGACCGCCTCCTCCGCGAGAACGGGATCGCTCCCCGGGAGAAGCCCGACGACGTTCCGAGACAGCCCCGTCCGCTCGAGAGCCGTCGCGCGGAGCGTCGCGGAAGCGGGGAGGGCGCGCGACGGCTCCTCCTCCTTCGCCGGCGCGCCGAGGATCGCCTCGAGGACGACGGGACTGCAGCGAGCGACGAGCGGCTCGAGCGAGGAGGCCTCCGTCATCGACCGGAACGCGAACGTCGCGGGCTTCTCGTCCCCGAGGAGGCGCGCCGCCCACTCGCCCCGTTCGACGAGGAGGACGGCTGCCGCGCCGAGCTCCGTCGCCCTCTCCAGCTTCGCGGCCCAGCGCTCTTCGGCGTCGCCCGCGGCGTACTTCTCCACGAGCTCCTTCGTCCTCCACGCCTCACCCGGCGGGAGTCCCTCCCGGAGGACGACCACCTTTCCCTTCACGTCGAGGCCCCGGTAGTCGTCGCGCGCGGGCGCTCTCTCCCGGATGCCGTACCCTGCGAAGACGAGCGGCCCCGTCACGGAGCGGGCCGGCTGCGGCGCCACGACGACGTCGACGCCGTGGACGAACGCCCGGCGCGCCGCGGACTCCCCCGCCCGGCGCTCGACCTCGAGGGAGCCCCCCGGCTCGCGGATTTCGCGCATCGGCACCGGTTGGAAGAAGGTACGCGCCCCCTTCGCCCCGGCGGCGCCGAACGGCGCCACGCCGGCGAGAGCGAGCTGCGCCGCCCCGTACTCGAGCGCCGCCTCGAGGCCGTCGCTCCCGAGGCCGCGCCCGGCGAGGGGCGGCGAGGCCAGGAACGCGACGTGCGCGCGGAGCGACTCGGAGCGGACGCCGTCGAGCGCCGCGCGGAGCGGGGCGGGAACCGCCCCACCCGCGTTCGGGAGGACGAACCGGGGCCGCGCCGTCTCCGCGGCCGCCGGCGCCGGCTGCGCGGAGGCCGTCGGCGCAGGGAGCGTCGCGTGGAACGCCGGCGCCAGGACGAGGGCGAAGGCGATCGTCGTCTTCCTCACGTCAGCCTCTCCGTCCGGAGCGTGTACTTCTCGAGGCGCTCCGGAACCACCTCGACGCCGATCCCGGCGCCGGCCGGCACCTCGACGAACCCGTCCGCGTCGAGGACGACGGACGGCGCGACGAGGTCCTCGTGGAAGTAGCGGCTCGTCTCCGACGTGTCGCCCGGGAGCGTGAACCCCTCGACCGTCTGGAGGTGGATGTTCACGGCGCGGCCGATCCCCGTCTCGTCCATCCCGCCCGACCAGACCGGGACTCCGCGCTCCCTGGCGAAAGAGAGGAGCCGGAGCGACTCCAGGAGCCCGCCGACGCGACCCTCCTTCAGGTTGAGGACCCGGCAGCCGCCGAGCTCGACGGCGGCGCGGAAGTCGGCGAGGTCGTGGATCGACTCGTCGAGGCAGAGCGGCGTCGCGAGCTCCCGCTGGAGGAGAGAGTGCTCGAAGATGTCGGCGTACGAGAGCGGCTGCTCGATCATCGTGAGGCCATAGGCGTCGAGCCGCGCGAGGTGGACGGCGTCCCCGAGGCGGTAGTCGCCGTTCGCGTCGGCCATGAGCGGCAGGTCGGGGAAACGTTCGCGGACGGCCGCGACGTAGTCGACGTCCTTCCCCTTCTTCACCTTGACCTTCACCCGGTGGTAGCCGCGCGCGACCGCCTCCTCCACCTCGCGGACGAGCGCCGCGGGCGACTCCTGCAGGCCGATGCTGATTCCCGAGGGGACCCTCCTCCGCGCCCCTCCGAGGAGCTCGTGGAGCGGGACCCCTTTCGTCTTCGCCGCGAGGTCGACGAGGGCGTTCTCGAGCGCCGCCTTCGCCATCCGGTTCCCGCGGACGCGCCCGAAGCGGGAGTCGAGTTCGAGGAACGTGAGCCCCGGCTCGACAAGCGGGAGGAGGAACTCCGCCACGACGTGCCGCGCGGAGGTCGTCGTCTCCGGCGCGTAGAACGGGTCGGGGTCGGCGACGCACTCGCCCCAGCCGACTTTCCCCGCGCCCTCGACGCGGACGAGGAACGTCTCCTTCCCGGTCCAGGTCGCCGAGGAGATCGAGAAGGGCTTCACGAACGGGAGGCTCACGTGGACGAGGTCGACCCGTCCGAACTCGGGGACGGTCTCGGCCTCGAGCGGCAGGGCGGCTCCCGGGCCGCTCACTTCGTGTCCTTCACGACCCGCCGCACGGGGATCGTCCCGTCCCACGCGACGAGAGCCCGGAGGCGCGGGTACTGCCAGAGGCCGTACATCGCCGTCGGCTCGAGGAGGATCGCGGCGCGGAGCGCGTCCGGCCCCTCGAGAGGGATCCAGAGGCTCCCGGCCGGCAGCTCGATCGGTTTCGCCGCGCCGCGCGCCACGATCGTCCGGCCGCCGTAGCGGCCGTAGATGCTGTCGAACTCCTCCTCGACGCGGAGGAGCGCGCCGCTCTCGGCCGTCACCGCCCGCGGCGCCGCGATCGTCTCGAACGCGAGGCCGTGACGCCCGAGCAACGCCCCGATCTCCGCGGCCGCCGCCGGCTCGACCGCGTAGCCGAGAGGCGTCGGGACGCTCCGCTTCACCGCGACGTCGGTCATCACGTTCGCCGTCGGCACCCGGATCGCCTTCCCCGTCGCGAGCTCCACCGCCGGGAACTCCGTCACAGTCCCTCCGGGGTTCACCCAGAGCGCGTCCGACGGAAGGAACGCCGGGAGCGGGCGCCTCCACGCCTCCTCGACGACGGCGCGGTCCTCGTCCCTCCGGCCGCCCCCCTCGAGGAACCGACGGAAGAGGACGAGGTAGGCGTCGACCCGCCTGCCGAGGTCGGCCTGCGGGTTCGGCGACCTGTGGCGGACGGCCGCCTCGATGATGAACGACAGGCCGCCGTAGGCGCCGATTCCGTTCAGGCCGCCGTCGGTGTCGGGCGCCGAGTGGCGCTGCTCGTCGTCGGGGGGCGCGCCGCCGACCCAGTAGCGGAGGAAGCGGTGCCCCGCCTTCTCGAGGGGAGCGGCCGACGCGTCGACCCAGCGCTTCGCTGCCGCGACGCGCTCGCGGTCGAAGTGGGGGTTGTTCAGCCCGTCCATCGTGATGTCGGGCCACTTCTCCCACCCCTTCCTCGTCCACTCCTCCTGGTCGCGCCCGAACTCGTGCGCGTCGACGGCGAGGTGCGGCCGTACCCGCCGCGCCACGCGGTGGAGCGCCTCCGTCTCCGGCTGGAAGAGCGTGACGTGGTCGCGGTTCAGGTCGGCGCCGGCCGAGTTCTTTCGCGTGTCGGCCTCGGCGCCGTCGGGGTTCACCATCGGCATCACCCAGAGGTCGACCTCGGGCGGGAGGAGCCTCGGGTCGCGCGCGAGGTCGCGCAGGAGGTAGAGGAGGGCGTCCTTCCCCGACACCTCGTCGCCGTGCTGCTGGGCGTAGAAGAGGATCCGGAACGTCGGAGCGGCGCTGCCCCGCGCGCGCACGAGGAAAAGGCTCCTCCCCTGCGCGGTCCTCCCCTCGACGGAAACGGCGATCGGCCCCTTCCCGTCGATCGTCTTCAGGAACGCCTCCATCTCCTCGTACGAGGTCGACCTCGTCAGCGCCCGGTGGTCCTCCGGCAGGGCGGCGTCCACGGGGCCGGGGACGGCCGGGTTCCGGCCCGCTCCCGAAAGCGGTCCGGACGCCAGGGCGAGGGCGGCGAGGAGCGCCAGCCGCTTCGACATCGCGGACCTCCTAGAACGGACCCCAGTGCGTCAGGACGGGCGGAACGAGGAGGAGGAACGCGAGCGCCATGAGCGTCAGCATGAGCGGCAGGAACCAGCGCGCCCACTTCTCCCACGGGATCTTCGCCATACCGAGGACGCCCATCGTCACGGCCGACGTCGGAAGGATCGGGTTGATCAGCTCGCAGAGCTGGTAGGCGAAGACCATCGTCTGGCGCGTGAGGCCGACGAGGTCGGCGAGCGGCGCCATGATCGGCATCGTGAGCGCGGCCTGCGCCGTCCCCGAGTGGATGAAGAAGTTGATGACGCACTGGACGACGAACATCACCTGCGCGGCGACGACGCCGGGCAGGTGCGAGATCAGGCCCGCGCCGTGGAAGAGGATCGTGTCGAGGACCTTCGCCTCGCGGGCGATGATCAGGAGCGCCCGGCCGCACGCGATGATGAGGGCGACGTTGACCATGTCCTTCGCGCCCGCGACGAACGCCGTCGCGATCCGCGTCCCGCCGAGGCCCGCGACGACGCCGAGGACGAGCCCCATCGCGAGGAACAGCGCGCCGATCTCCTCGATGAACCACTGCTTCTTCAGGATTCCCCAGACGAGGACGCCCATCGTCGTCACGAAGAGCGCGAGGACGAGCGCGTGCCGGACGGTCCACGGCTCCGCCTCGCCGCTCGCCGGGGCGCTCCTCTCGCGGGCGAGGTCGAGATCGCGGACGGGGCTCGCCTCCGGGCGTTTCTTCACGCGCGCCGCGTAGACCATGACCCACGCGATCATCACGCCCGTCGTCACGAACCAGGTCGCGACGCGGTAGCCGAGGCCCGAGTAGAGCGGGAGGCCGACGAGCCCCTGCGCGATGCCGACGGTGAACGGGTTGAAGAAGGCCGCGCCGAACCCCGCCGCCGCCCCGAGGAACGGGATCGCGACGCCGACGATCGAGTCGTAGCCGAGCGAGATCGCGAGCGGGATGCAGATGACGACGAACGGGATGACCTCCTCGGACATCCCGAAGACCGAGCCCGCGAGGGAGAAGACCGCCATCAGGACCGGGATGACGAGCTTCTCGAGAAACGGCCGCGCGGCGAGGGCCGTCGTCAGCTTCCGGATCGCGAACTCGATCGTCCCCCCCGCCTGGACGATTCCGAAGGCGCCGCCGATGGCGAAGAGGAACGCGATGATGAGCGCGCCGTCGAGAAAGCCGCGGATCGGAGCGACGACGACCCATTGCGGGCCGAGCCAGATCTTCTCGACCTGCTGGTAGGTCCCCGGCACCGTGACCGTCCTCCCCGCCTTCTCTACGGTCTGGTACGTCCCCGACGGGACGAGCCACGCCAGGATCAGCACGAAGACGACGAGGCTCCCGACGATCACCAGGGTATGAGGCATTCGGAACGTACGTCCGCTGTTGCTCGCGGCCTCGGCCATCGCTCCCTCTCCCTTCCCGATTCCGTTCCTTCGAGGACGACGCCCCGGGCGGCTCCCGGCTTCTCGAGCGCTCCGCGGGCTCCCCGGCATCATAGAGAAAGGGCTCCCGTCCGGGGGCCTCGGCCGGTCCATTTCGTGCACATTTCCGGCGCCCCGGGGCCTCCCGGGCTCCCTGCGACGACGTCGCCGGAAATTCGCCGTTCCGCCCCCTCCATCGCTGGACCGGAGGGGGTCCGGGGGGCGATGATGGCCGATGGCCGAGACCCCGGATCCGGGGTCCGCCAGGGAGTACCCATGACGAATTCCGCCCTCTCGCCCGAGCCCGTCGTCCGGATCGACGACGACGGCATCCGGGGCGATCTCGAGTCCGCCACCCGGCCCGACGCCGGCGAGGTCCGCGCCCTCCTCGCGAAGTCGCGGGAGCTGAAGGGGCTCCGCGGCCGCGACCTCGCCGTCCTCGCGAACGTCACCGACCCCGCCCTGCTCGACGAGCTCTTCCACACCGCCCGCGAGGTCAAGGAGGCGATCTACGGCCGGCGCATCGTCCTCTTCGCGCCGCTCTACATCTCGAACCTCTGCGCGAACGAGTGCACCTACTGCGCCTTCCGCGCCCGCAACACGGCGCTCGTCCGCCGGGCGCTCACGCAGGAGGAGATCGCCCGCGAGGTGAAGTGGCTGGAGGAGCAGGGCCACAAGCGGATCCTCCTCGTCGCGGGCGAGTCGTACCCCCGGGAGGGGTTCGACTACGTCCTCCGCTCGATCGAGACGGTCTACGCGACCTCGAGCGGTCCGGGCGAGATCCGCCGCGTGAACGTGAACGTCGCGCCGCTCACCGACGACGAGTTCCGCCGCCTGAAGGACGCGAAGATCGGCACCTACCAGCTCTTCCAGGAGACGTACCACCGCGAGACCTACGCCCAGGTGCACGTCGCCGGGAAGAAGCGGGACTACGACTGGCGCGTCACGGCGATGGACCGGGCCATGAGGGCCGGGATCGACGACGTCGGCATCGGCATCCTCTTCGGCCTCTACGACTGGCGCTACGAGGTCCTCGCGCTCATGCAGCACGTGGAGCACCTCGAGCGGACGTTCGGCGTCGGGCCGCACACGATCTCCGTCCCGCGGATCGAGCCGGCCACCGGCTCGTCCCTCGCCGACCACCCGCCGCACGCCGTCTCCGAGGTCGACTTCCGGAAGGTCATCGCGATCCTCCGCCTCGCCGTCCCGTACACCGGCCTCATCCTCTCGACGCGCGAGTCGGCCGAGACGCGCCGCGAGGTCCTCGGCCTCGGCATCTCCCAGATCTCGGCCGGCAGCCGGACGAACCCCGGCGGCTACGAGGCCGACCCGGGCGACGCGTGCGCCGAGCAGTTCTCGCTGGGCGACCACCGCTCGCTCGACGAGGTGATCCGCGACGTCGCGTCCCTCGGCTTCGTCCCCTCGTTCTGCACGGCCTGCTACCGGCTCGGCCGGACGGGAGCCGACTTCATGGACGTGGCGAAGCCGGGCGAGATCAAGGAGCACTGCAACCCGAACGCCCTCGCGACGTTCCAGGAATACCTCCTCGACTATGGCTCGGAGGAGACGCGGCGCGCCGGCGAGTCGCGCATCGCCGCGACGCTCGAGGAGATGGAGCCCGCCCTCCGCGAGAAGTCCCGGACGATGGTCGACCAGGTGAAGAGTGGCCGCCGGGACGTCTTCTGCTGAGGATGCGCCGCGCGTGAGCTCCGCCCCCCGCGGCCTCCGAACCCACATCGGCCTGTTCGGCCGGCGGAACGTCGGCAAGTCGAGCGTCCTGAACGCCCTCACGCGGCAGGAGGTGGCCATCGTGTCGGCCACCCCCGGAACCACGACGGACCCCGTCGAGAAGCCGATGGAGCTCCTGCCGCTCGGGCCCGTCGTCTTCATCGACACCGCGGGCATCGACGACGAGGGAGTCCTCGGCGAGCAGCGGGTCGCGAAGACGAGGAAGGCCCTCGAGCGGACCGACCTCGCGCTCCTCGTGGCCGAGGCGGCGGCGTGGGGACCGTTCGAGGAGGAGCTCCTCGCGGAGATCCGCGCCCGCTCGATCCCGGTCGTCGTCGTCCTCAACAAAGTCGACTCGGGGCCGGCGCCGGCCGGACTCGCGGGGCGCCTCGCGGCGGCCGGAGTCCCGGCCGTGGAGACCTCGATCCCCTCCGGGCACGGCGTCGCCGAGCTCCGGCAGGCGCTCCTCGCGGCCGCCCCCGCCGACGCCGTCGAAGGGCGCCGGATCGTCGGGGACCTCGTCTCCCCGGGCGACGTCGTCGTCCTCGTCACGCCGATCGACGCGGAGGCGCCGAAGGGGCGCCTCATCCTGCCGCAGGTCCAGACGCTCCGCGACCTCCTCGACGCGGGCGCGATCTCCGTGGTCGTCCGCGAGCACGAGCTCGCCGCGGCTCTCGCGCGGCTCGGCGCGGCGCCGCGCCTCGTCGTCACCGACTCGCAGGCCTTCCGGCAGGTCGCGTCCGTCGTCCCGCCGGACGTGCCGCTGACCTCGTTCTCCATCCTCTTCGCCCGGTTCCAGGGCGACCTCGCCGAGATGGCCCGCGGCGTCCGCGGCGTCGACCGGCTGAAGGCGGGCGAGAGGGTCCTCGTCGCGGAGGCGTGCACGCACCACCCGGTCGGCGAGGACATCGGCCGCGTGAAGATCCCCGCCTGGCTCCGCGCGTACACGGGCGTCCCGCTCGAGTTCGAGACGGTCCAGGGGCGGGACTTCCCCGACGACCTCTCCCGCTACGCGCTCGTCGTCCACTGCGGGAGCTGCATGGGGAACCGCCGCGAGATGCTCTCGCGCCTCCTGCGCGGTCGCCGGGCGGGGGTTCCCGTCACGAACTACGGGCTGACGATCGCCTACTCGCTCGGCATTCTCGAGCGAGCGCTCGAGCCCTTCCCCGCCGCCCTCGAGGCGTTCCGGGAGCCCCGCGGGACGGTCGCGTCCCGCCCGGAGGTGACGACGTGATCGAACGCGCCGAGATCCTGGCGTGGCTCCACGAGACCGACCCGAGCCGCCTCTCGCGGCTCTACCGGAGGGCCGACGCGGTCCGCCGGGAGCACGTCGGCGACGGGGTCCACCTCCGCGGCCTCGTGGAGCTCTCGAACCACTGCGTGCGGCGCTGCGCGTACTGCGGGATCTCCGCCGGGAACGCGTCGATCGCGCGGTACCGGATGACGGCCGACGAGGCGCTCGACTGCGCGCGGATGGCCGAGAGCCTCGGCTACGGCACGCTCGTCCTGCAGGCGGGCGAGGACTACGGGCTGACGCGCGGGTGGGTCGCGGACCTCGTCCGGCGCGTCAAGGCGTCGACGCCGCTCGCCGTGACGCTCAGCCTCGGAGAGCGCCCCGACGAGGACCTCGCCGCGTGGCGGGAGGCGGGCGCGGACCGCTACCTCCTCCGCTTCGAGACGTCGGACGCCCGCCTCTACGACGCGATCCACCCCTCGCCGCCCGGCCGCCGCTCGGACCGTTTCGCGATCCTCCGCCGGCTGCGCGAGCTCGGCTACGAGGTCGGGAGCGGCGTCCTCGTCGGGATCCCGGGGCAGGCGTGGGAGAGCCTCGCCGACGACCTCCTCCGCTTCCGCGAGCTGGACCTCGACATGATCGGCGTCGGCCCGTTCATCCCGCACCCTGCGACGCCGCTCGGGCAGGGCCTCTTCCCGCTCGCCCCCGAAGGCGAGCAGGTCCCGGCGGACGAGGAGACGACGACGAAGGTCGTCGCGCTCACGCGGCTCGTCCGGCCCGACGCGAACATCCCGTCGACGACCGCGCTCGCCACGATCGGCCCGACGTTCGGCCGCGAGCGGGGCCTCCTGCGCGGCGCGAACGTCGTCATGCCGAACCTGACGCCCCCGGCCTACCGCGCGCTCTACGAGATCTACCCGGGGAAGGCGTGCGTCTCCGAGACGGCCGAGGAGTGCGGGAGCTGCCTGCCGAACCGGATCCGGATGATCGGGCGGACGCCCGCGACCGGCGCGGGGTCCCGGCGCAGGACCGCCGCGTTCCCGGTGCCGCAGATGGTCCTGGCCTGACCAGGATCGTCGCCCGGCGGTCCACGGTAGCCCTTCGCGCCGTTGCTACCATTCCGCTCCCGAGAGGAGAGACGAGATGAAGAGAACGGCGGGAGGACCGTGGAGGTGCGTCGCGCTGGCCAGTGTCCTGGCCGTGGCGACTCCGGCGAACGCGGACTTCGAGGACGACGTGGAGCGGGCCTGGGTGGGAGCCTGGGTCGTGGCGCGGGTGGAGACGTCTTCCGACTGCCTCGGCGCCTACAACAACAACGAGGTCCGCGGCCGGCTCGCCTCGAGCAAGGGGAGCCGGCGGTTCGCGGAGGGCGAGCTCTCACGCGTGGACAAGGTCAACGTGAAGTCCGACCGCGTCGACCTCTACCTCTCCGTCGCCGAGCCGGTGCTCGTCCCCCGCACGGACGGCCCGTTCACCCTCTACGACGAGCGCTCCTGCCGCGTCCAGCTCATGGTCGACGTGCCCCGCGAGGCGATCAAGGGCCGCCAGATGGACGACGTCGACGCGCAGCTGCTCGAGGTCGTGGAGCGCCACGAGAGCGAGGCAGCCGCACGCCGGTCCCGGGCCTGGAACGGGCGCGAGCGCGACCCGTATCCGCGCGACTACGAGGAGACCCTGGCGCGGCACGCGGCGTGGAAGGCCGAGGAGGTGAACCGGGCCCTCGCGGCGACGAGACGGACCGCCCTCGACGCGGCGAACCAGGCGCTCGAGCGCGTGACGGAAGACCCGGACTACCTGGCCGGCTTCTCCGCCGGCGTGGACGCCCAGCGCGACCGCTCGACCCCTTCCTGCCCGGACCTCGCCGGCGCGCGCTTCGAGAGCGGCGAGCAGCGCCCGCCGAGCGACCGGAGGGGCGGTTCCCCCGCCGAGCGCGCCTACCAGCGAGGCTTCCGCGACGGCCAGCTCCTCGCGTGGGGCACGCGCGTCGCGCGCGCCGTGGAGGGGTGCTTCGTCGTCTTGCCCGGACGGTAGAGCGGACGGTCCTTCACGCACGAAGGCCCCCGGTCGCCCGGGGGCCTTCGTACGTTTCCGGGGTCCGGCGCGACCGCGCTACGCGATCGTGACGTCCTTGCAGAGGTAGACGTCCTGGA
>JADHED010000790.1_pt1 | contig 32104 bp, 28 predicted proteins | sample 8952041 | NCBI WGS metagenome assembly JADHED01 (sample SAMN16124423, study PRJNA663239) | bioreactor sludge metagenome | isolation source: sludge (control) | place: India:Bengaluru | collected 2018-09-08
GGCACGCCCTCGGCCTTCTTCTCGCGGCGCGTCGAGACCTCGACGACCCCCTTCGCGAGCGCCTTGCCGCCGACCACGACGCGGACGGGGAAGCCGATCAGGTCGGCGTCCTTGAACTTCACGCCGGGGCGCTCGTCGCGGTCGTCCCAGAAGACCTCGACGCCCGCCTCGGTCAGCTCCGCGTAGATCTTCTCGGCGGCCTCCAGGACCTCCGCGTCGCGCTGGAGCGAGAGGAGGGCGACCTGGAACGGCGCGAGCGGGACGGGCCAGATGATCCCGTCGTCGTCGTGGTTCTGCTCGACGGCGGCCGCGACCGTCCGGCCGACGCCGAGGCCGTAGCAGCCCATCTGGAGCGGGACCATCTTCTGCTGCGGGTCGGCGACCTCGCACTTCATCGCCTCGGAGTACTTCGTCCCGAGCTTGAAGATGTGGCCCACCTCGATGCCACGCTTGATCCGAAGGACCCCCGTCCCGGTCGGCGACGGGTCGCCGTCGCGCGCCGTGGCCACCTCGATCACCCCGGCCACCTTCAGGTCGCGCGCGACGGAGAGGTTGGAGTGGTGGGTGCCGTCGACGTTCGCGCCGCAGAAGACGTTGCGGGCGTTCTCCATGGAGCGGTCGACGTAGACCGGGACCTCCGCCTGCCCCGCCCGGGGCTTCAAGCCGATCGGGCCGATGAAGCCCGGCTTGCAGCCGGCGATCTCGGGGAGCCACTCCTCGGGGACGAGCCGCACGTGCGCGACGCCGAGCGCCTTCGGGAGCTTCACCTCGTTGATCGTCAGGTCTCCGCGGATGACGATCGCGCAGACGAACGCGCTGTCGTCGGCGCGGATCGCCTCGTAGAGCATCGTGTTCGTGATCCGGTCCTCGGTCGTCCCGAGGTGCTTCGCCTGCCCCTCGGTCGAGACGATCCCCGGCGTCGGCGAGTCGGCCCGGCCGAACGGCTTCTCCTCCTCGCCCGCCCAGGGCTCGGGGAGCGGCGCCGTCACCGCCTTCTCGACGTTCGCGCCGTACTTGCCGTCTTCCGAGAAGACGAGCGCGTCCTCGCCGGTGTCGGCGACGACCATGAACTCCTCGGACGCGGAGCCGCCGATGGCGCCCGAGTCGGCCTGGACGAGCGCGTACTCGAGGCCGCAGCGCTCGAAGATCGCGCGGTAGGCGGCGTCCATCTTCCGGTAGTGGGCGTCGAGCCCCTTCGGGTCGACGTCGAAGGAGTAGGCGTCCTTCATCAGGAACTCGCGACCGCGCATCAGCCCGAAACGCGGGCGGATCTCGTCGCGGAACTTCGTCCTTATCTGGTAGAGGTTGAACGGCAGCTGGCGCCACGACGTGACCGAGCGGCGGACCATGTCGGTCACCGCCTCCTCGGCCGTCGGCGCGAGCGCGAACTCGGTGGCCTTGCGGTCCTCGAGGTGGAAGAGGATGCCGTCGTTCAGGTAGCGGTCCCACCGCCCCGACTCCACCCAGAGCTCCTTCGGCTGCGCGATCGGCAGCTCGACCTCGAGCGCGCCGGTCCGGTTCATCTCCTCCCGGACGATCTCGGTCATCTTCTTGAGCGACCGGAAGCCGAGCGGCGTGAAGGAGTAGATGCCGGCGGCGGCCTTCAGGAGCATCCCCGCGCGGGCGAGGAGCTTGTGGGAGACGACCTCGGCATCGCCGGGGGCTTCGCGGAGGGTGGAGAGGAAGTAGTTGGACCAGCGCATCGGGGGCGGAGAATAGCGCAGCGGAGCGGGTTCCGTTCCCGGTACGATCGCCCTCCGGCCCGGGCGGACGCCCCGAGGCCGCGGGAGGCCCCTCGGATGGATGCCCGGCCGTTCGACTTCGTTCCCGTCGCCTCGCCGCTGCACGACGCGGCGGCCCTCCGGCGTTCGCTCGAGCCGTACCTCGGCGCCCTCGTCGCACGACGCGGCGGCCCTCCGGCGTTCGCTCGAGCCGTACCTCGGCGCCCTCGTCGCCCTGGGAGGCCGCGAGGCCGGTCCGGAGGCCGCCTCCGGCCCCGGCCCGCTCGCCGTCGTCGTCGGCACCGGCGGCACCGAGGCCTCGGTGCTCCGGCTGCGTGCCGACCGCGAAGCCGCGGCACCGGGCGAGCCGCTCCTCCTCGTCGCCCTCCCGGCCCACAACTCCCTCCCGGCCGCGCTGGAAGCCCTCGCGCGCGTCCGGCAGGACGGCGGTCGCGGCCGGATCGTTCCCCTGCGCGGACCGGACGACGGGCCCGGCCTCGCGCGCCTCGCCGCCGCCCTCGACGACCTCCGCGTGAGGGAAAGGCTCCACCGGGCCCGGATCGGCCTCGTCGGGACGCCGTCGGACTGGCTCGTCGCGAGCGTCCCGGCCGCGTCCGCCGTCCGGGAGACGTGGGGCCCCGAGGTCGTCCCGGCCGACCTCGGCCCCCTCCTCGAGGCCCCGCTCCGCCCGGCCAGCGAGGCGGCCGCCGGCCTCGCCGCATCCTTCACCTCCGGCGCGGCCACCGTCCGCGAGACCGACGCGGCGGGCGTGACGTCGGCCGCGAACGTTCTCCCGGCGCTCGGGGCCCTCGCCGCGCGCGAGCGGCTCGACGCCGTCGCCGTCCGCTGCTTCGACCTCGTCACCGAGCGCGGCACGTCCGGCTGCCTCGCCCTCTCCGCGCTCAACGACGCCGGCACCGTCGCCGCCTGCGAGGGGGACCTCGCGAGCGCCGTCGCGATGCTCTGGGTGAAGGAGCTCCTCGGCACCGCCTCCTGGATGGCGAACCCCTCCGACGCCGACGCCCTGACGGGCCAGCTCCGCCTCGCGCACTGCACCGTCCCCCGCTCCCTCCTTTCCGGATGGGAGCTCCGCTCGCACTTCGAGTCGGGCCTCGGCGTGGCGCTCGCCGGGGAGATACCCCCCGGTCCGGTGACGCTCCTGCGCCTCGGCGGCCGCCGCCTCGATTCGGTCTTCCTCGCCGAGGGCGAGGCGCTCCCGACGCCACGCCGCGAGGACCTCTGCCGCACCCAGCTCGACGTCCGCCTCGAGCCCGGCGCCGTCGCCGAGCTCCTCGAGCGCCCGCTCGGCAACCACCTCGTCCTCGTGCCGGGACACGTCGCCGCGCGACTGCGGGCATACCGCGAGTGGGCGGTCGGAGGAGAGGCGGGCCCGCGAGCCCTCGGCCTGAACCGCTGATAGGCTTTCCGGATGGCCGTTCGTTTCGTCTCCGAGGAGCCACATCGCGTCGCTCCGGAGCACGTCGGCGCCGAGCTCGCGTCGCCCGTTCGGCAGAGCTCCCTCGTCGTCCCGAACCTCGACACCTTCGCGGAGGAGCACGGGCGTGCCGTGAAGGGAGACCGCCCGTGACGGCCTCCCGTTTCCGCCTCGCGGCTCTCCTCGCGTTCGGATGCGCTCTCGCCACGGCGCCTTCGCCCGCGGCGGACTTCTGCCCGGCCTTCCCTCCGGCCACGGGCGACGTCGTCGTCGTGAGCACGGTCGCGCAGCTGCGGACCGCCGTCGACGCGGCGGTACCGGGGAGGACGATCCTCGTGGCCGACGGGACCTACGCGCTCGACGGCGAGTACCTCCGGCTCGACGTCCCGAACGTGACGCTCCGCGGGCAGAGCGGGCAACGGGACGCCGTCGTCCTCGACGGGAACTACCTGACGACCGAGATCGTCCAGGTGGCCGCCTCCGACGTGACGGTCGCGGACCTCACGCTCCGCGAGGCGTACGACCACCCGATCCACGTGATGCCGGCGGGAACGTCGGCGACGAACCGGACGCTCGTCTACAACGTCCGCATCGTCGACCCGGGCCAGCAGGCGATCAAGATCAACCCGGAGAGCGACACCGGACCGTACGTCGACGAGGGAACGATCGCCTGCTCGCGCCTCGAGCTGACCGACGCCGGCCGGCCGCACGTGAGGGACAGCTGCTACACGGGCGGAGTGGATGCCCACGCGGCGCTCGGCTGGACGGTGCGCGACAACGTCATCGAGGGCTTCTGGTGCGAAGCGGGCCTCTCCGAGCACGCGATCCACTTCTGGCGCAATGCGCGCGACACGCGTGTCGAGCGGAACGTCCTCCGCAACAACGCGCGCGGGATCGGCTTCGGCCTCGCCGAGACCGGCACCCCGCGCCGGACGTACGCCGACGCTCCCTGCCCCGCCGCGGGGGGCGCCTACGTCGACCACTACGGCGGGACCGCGGTGAACAACTTCGTCTCCGCCGACGACCCGGAGCTCTTCGCGTCGGAGTACGGCTTCGACTGCGGCATCTGCCTCTGGCAGGCGTGCGGCGCCTCCGCGCTCCACAACACCGTCCACACGGCCGACGTCGCCTCGTCCTTCTCCGCGATCGAGTGGCGCTTCTCGCGCACCGCCGCGACGATCGCGAACAACCTCGCGAACTTCTCGCTGCGCGCGCGCGACGGCGCCTCGGCGACGCAAGCGACGAACGTGACGACCGCGACGGCCGCGTTCTACGTCTCGCCGGCCACCGGCGACCTCCACCTCCAGCCGACGGCCGCCGGGGCGATCGACCAGGGGAGCGCGTCGTCCGTCTCCACCGACGTCGACGGCGACTCCCGCCCGCGCGGCGCCGCGCCCGACGTCGGCGCCGACGAGACCGGTGCGCCGCGGGCGCTGCGGTTCCACCCGCTCGTGCCCTGCCGCGTCGTCGACACCCGCTCGGCCTCTCTCGGCGGACCGGCACCGCTCGCGGCCGGCGTCTCCCGCCCCTTCCAGGTCTCCGGAGCCTGCGGCGTGCCGGCCGGCGTGACCGTCGTCTCGGCGAACGTCACGGTGACCCAGGCGACCGCGGCGGGAAGCGTCGTCGTCTACGCCAACGGGACGCCGGTCCCGATCACGCCTCAGATCCCCTTCGCCGTCGGGCGGACCCGCGCCAACAACGCGATCCTGGGCCTCGACGGAGCCGGCCTCCTCGCGGCCCGGGCCGAAATGCCCTCCGGCTCCGTCCATCTCATCGTCGACGTGAGCGGCACCTTCGACTGAGGACGCTCGGCCCGCCCACAGTGCGATCGCGCCGTTGCCTCGCGCGGCTCGCGGTCATAGACTCGAGAAGCTCCCGTGCGATTCCTCTCCCTCGCGCTCCTCGCCGCCCTTTCGCTCGCCCGGCCCGCCGACGCCGGCTTGCTCGACGTCGCGACCGGGGCGGTCGCCCCCGGCGAGGCGATCGCCGTCGCGTGGACGCTCCCGCCCGGATTCGAGGAGAGCGAGCTCCTCATCCAGGTGGACGGGGGTCCCCGCATCCGCCTCACGCCGGAGTGCCACGACGAGAATCCCCGCTTCGTCGTTCAGGTGCCGGCGCTCACCGGCCGGGCCCGGTTCGTCCTCCGCGCCGGCCGGGTCGAAGAGGACGGAATCCACAGGGAGCGGACGATCGACGCGACGGAGTGGTTCCCGATCGCGCCGTCGTACGCCGCGGGCCCCCTCCCCATCCGCGTTCCGCACACCCATCCGAGCGAGGGCGAGGAGATGGAGTGGTGGTCGGAACCGGTCGGACGGGTCCCGGAAGGTCCGACACCGGGCCTTCATCGCCCCTTTTCCTCCGAGTTCTCTGCCGCCACACCGTCGTCGCCCGCGCTCTCGGAGAGCCGCTCCGAAGACATTCCGTCTTCGGAGTCCTCGGTGCGCCGCGACGTCGACGCCCGGGCACGGACCCGGACCGGGCACGAACGGGGGTATCGAGAGCGCGCCTTCCCCGGGGCGCCGGTCCCGCTTCGGAATTGAGTCCGGGAAGAGCCTGCGCAATCGGAGCGTTCCGTCCCGTCCGTCGCTCGTCGCGTCGGTGACGGGACACCGTCCCGGCCTGCGGCTGCCCTCCCCTCCCGCGCTCGATTCGAAGGAAAGGATCGTCGAATGCCCTGCCGTTGCCCCCGTGAGACCGGCTCGTCCCGGTCTGCCCGTGCGTTGCTTCTCACCGCGCTCCCGCTCCTCACGCTCCTTCTCTCTCCCGTCCTCGAGGCGGCGCGCTATCGCGTCGTCGACGAGAAGGGCCGCGCCGTCCCGGGCGCTCGCGTCTCGATCCTCGGCCGCGCCGGCTCCGTCGCCGCCGGTCCGCAGGGCGAGCTGACGCTCGAGGCCGAGCCCGCCCTGCCGTTCGAGGTCGGCGTCTTCTCGCCGACCGGCGCCTGGCTCGGGATCGTTCGCGTCGTGACGCGGAGCGGCGCGGACGAGGTCCGCGACCTCGTCCTCCCCGCGGCCCGCAGCACCGAGATTCTCGTCTCCGCGGGCGCCACCGCCTCGCTCCTCGCCCCTCCCGCGAACCCGGTCTCGCTCGTCTCGAAGCGGGAGCTCGCGGAACGCCAGCCGAACCGCCTCGTGGAAGCCATCGAGGCGCTCCCCGGCATCTCGAAGAGCGACGAATCGACGAGCGCCGTGCCGGTCATCCGGGGCCTCGCCCGCGGTCGGACGCTCGTGATGGTCGACGACGGGCGCGTCTCCGCCGAGAGGCGCGCCGGCGCCTCGGCTTCGTTCCTCAACCCGTTCGCGCTCGAATCCGTCGAGGTCGTCCGCGGCCCCGGCTCCGTCGCCTACGGCTCCGATGCCCTCGGCGGGATCGTCCACGCCCGGACGCCGCTCCCCGAGCCGGGCGCCTTCGGCGTCCGCTATCAGGTCAGCGGCGGCGTCGGCGGGAGCCCCGAGGCGGCCGCCGGCGTCGGCCTGAACGTCCCCGTCGGCCCGGCGGCCTTCCTCGTCAACCTCTACCAGCGGAGCGTGGGCGACTACGAGTCGCCCGTCGGAGAGCAGGACAACTCCGCCGTGAGGGACCGCGGCTTCCTCGTCCGCGGCGCCCTCCCCCTCGGCAGGCTGCGCCTCTTCGCCGGTTTCCAGCTGGACGAGGTCCGCGACATGGGCAAGCCGCAGGCCGACCTCCCGACGACGCGGACGTTCTACCCGTGGGAGGATTCGCGCCGCTTCTCGCTCGGCCTCGACGCTCCCGACGTCGCCGGCTTCTCCTCGCTCGAGCTCCGCGCGTTCTACGGCTCCTACGGGATCTCGACGAACCGCCAGCGTCGGCCGAACGAGACGACGACGCTTCGCGACTCCCTCTCCGAGGTCGACGCCGACGACTTCTCCGTGCGCCTCCTCGGCCGACGCTCGCTCGGGCCCGTGGGGCTCCGGGTCGGCGTCGACGTGAACGGCCGGACGGGCCTCGAGGCCCGGAACGTGACGAACAACTACGACGTCGGCGGGAATCCGACGAGCTCGACGTTCGAGATCGCCGTCGACGACGCCTCCCGCACCGACTACGGCGCCTTCGTGGAAGGGGACCTCCCGCTGGCGGGGGACCGCCTGATGCTGACGGCCGGCCTCCGCGGCGACCACGTGAAGTCGGAGAACACCGGCGGGTACTTCGGCGACCGCTCGACCTCCGACGAGGCGCTCTCCGGATTCGCGGCGCTCACGTTCACTCTCGCCCCCGAATGGAAGCTCTCCGCGCAGTACGCCCGCGGCTTCCGCGACCCGACGCTCTCCGACCGCTACTTCCGCGGCGTCTCCGGACGCGGTTTCGTCGTCGGCAACCCCGACCTCTCCGCCGAGACCTCGAACCAGCTCGACCTGTCGCTTCGGGGACGCAAGGGCATCTTCGGCTTCGGCGTCTCCGGCTACGTCTACCGGATCGCCGACCTCGTGGAGCGCTATCGTGCCGGCTCCGACTACAACTTCCGGAACCGCGGCGAGACCGAGATCGCGGGAGCGGAGCTCGAGGCCGACGTGAGGATCACGCCCCGCCTCGTCGTCCGGCTCCTCGGCTCGCTCTCCCAGGGACGCATCCTCGACGACGACACCTGGGCCGCCGACGTCCTCCCGCCGACGGCGCAGCTGATCGTCGACCACGAGCCGTTCGGCGGCTTCTTCTGGCGCGCGCGGCTCATCGCGATGGCGCGCGACGAGCGGCCCGGCGCGAGCGAGGTCGTCGTGGCCGGCCACGCCCGGCTCGACCTCGCCGCCGGCTATCGCCTCTCCGACCTCCTGGCGATCACCGTCTCGGGCCGGAACGTCCTCGACGCGCGCTACGCCGACTCGGCCGACGAGAACAACGTCCTCGCGCCGGGGCGCGGCGCGATCCTCTCTCTCTCGGGCTCGTTCTAGCCCGCCCGCCCCCCCGGACAGGGCCCCTCGCCCCCGCGCGAGAGACCCTGTCCGGGAGCGGGAGCGCCACGCCGGGCGTCGACTTCTTGCGCGAAGGCCTCGAGGGTCCCTATTCTCCGCACCACATTCCGATGAAGCTCCTTCGAGGCCCGCGCGCTCTCTACGCGGCGTTCGACCGCTTTCCGACGCGGAAGGGGGCATCGACGCACATCGCCCGCTTCGCCCCCGCGCTCTTCGCGGAGCACGGCGGCGGCCTCCTCTACGTCCTCGGCGACGAACGCCTGCCCGCGCACCAGCTCGAGGGCGACGTCGAGATCGTCCGCTTCTCCGCCCCGGTGGAGAACTTCCTCGAACGGGCCGTCGCGTTCGGCGCACACCTCTCGCGCCTCCTCGACGAGTCGGGCGGCGCTCTCGAGGTCTGCCACTTCCGGGACCCGTGGGCCGGCGTCCCGATCCTCGAGCGGGAGCGACGGTACGCGACCGTCTTCGAGGTGAACGCGCTCCCCTCCGTCGAGCTGCCGTACGCCTACCCTTCGATCGCGCCTCGGACGCTCGAGAAGCTCCGCGCCGCCGAGCGCTTCTGCCTCGACGCCGCCGACCGCGTCGTCACGCCGTCGAGGACGACGCGCGACTTCCTCGTGGCGCAGGGGGTCCCGGCGGCGAAGGTCGCCGTCGTGCCGAACGGGGCCGACCCGATCCCGCCCCGGCCGCGGCCGTTCGAGGCGCCCGACGAGTACCTGATCTACTTCGGCGCGCTCCAGCCGTGGCAGGGTGTCGACACGCTCCTCCGCGCCTTCGCGCGGCTCGCCGACCTCTCCGCGCTTCGCCTCGTCGTCTGCGGCTCGGCGCGGTCGCGGCCGGCCCGCGCCGCCGAGAAGCTCGCGGAGAAGGTCGGCCTCGGAGCGCGGGTCCTCTGGCGCTGGGAGCTCCCCACGGCCGAGCTCGAGCCGTGGCTCGCGAACGCCGTCCTCTCCGTCGCGCCGCTCCGGGCCACGGAGCGGAACGTCGTCCAGGGGTGCGCGCCGCTGAAGGTCCTCGAATCGCTCGCGGCCGGCGTCCCCGTCGTCGCGTCGGACCTCCCGCCGGTCCGCGAGATCGTGACGGACGGCGTCGAGGGGCGGCTCGTCCCTCCCGACCGGCCCGCCGACCTCGCGCGGGCGATCCGCCTCCTCCTCCACCTCCCCGAAGAGAGGGAGCGAATGGCGGAGGCGGCCCGCGCCCGCGCGGCGCGGGACTTCGGGTGGGACCGCTCCGTCGCGCTCCTGAAGGACGTCTACCGCTCGCTGCGCCCCCCCGCGGCGGCCTCTTCCGCCCGCCGCACGACCGAGGAGGAACCGGATGTTCGAAGCGCTGAAGGCACGAAGGTCGCTGTCGCCTGAGCAGAACGCGCTGCTCGAGACGAAGCAGCTCGCCGGCGAGTACGAGCCCGGCGCGCTCGTCGCGCTCCTGGCGCCGATCGCCGTGTACGACCGGCTGAGCGACAAGGCGCGGACGCCGATGGGCTGCACGACGGGGGCCCTCTTCGTCCTCGCGTTCGTCCTCCTGATCGTCTCCGCGAACGTCTCCGTCTACCTCCTGCCGCTCCCGCTCGCGGCGCTCGGCGGGGGGATCGCGCTCCTCGTCACCGTGCTGAAGATGAAGAAGCTCGACCTCTCGAACAACTTCCGGCAGGTCGCCATGCCGCTCTTCGCCGTCCTCCGCGAGGACATGGAGCCGGGCGCCACGATGAACGTGCGGCTCGACCTCTCGCTCCCGACGGCGAAGGGGAAGAAGGTCGGCACCGGGAAGCCGTACGACGTCCCCGGCTACCGGAAGGTCGTCGACACGACGTACGTCGACCCGTGGTTCGGCGGCGGGGCGCGCCTCGCCGACGGGAGCCTCCTCCAGTGGACGATCACCGACGACGTCGTCGCGAGCGAGAGGACGAAGCGGACGGCGCGCGGGAAGATCAAGACGAAGACGAAGCACCGGAAGGTGACGACGATCGCCGTCGACGTGGCGCTGCCGAAGAAGGAGTACGCGGTGGCGGCGATGCCGGCCGCCGAGGGGGAGAAGGTGAAGGTGAAGGACGGCGAGAAGCGGACCTCGCTCCACGTCGAGAAGAGGGTGAAGACGAAGTCGCTCGACCCGATCGACCCTCGGGCGGTCTTCGACGCGATCGCCGAAGCCTACAGGCGCGTCCGCCCCGCGGACGCGGCGGGGAGCGCGTCGTGAGCGGCTGCGAGTGCAAGGGCGGGTTCTTCACGCTCCGGGACTGCGACGGAGCGCCCGCGGGCGCCTGCTCGGAGTGCGGCCGGACGGCCTGCACGCGGCACCTCTCCCCGGCGAGCGGCTTCACGCAGTGCCTCGACTGCCACGCCCGCGCGGAGCAGCAGCCGCGGGAGGGGCAGGCGGCGACCGGGGAGGAGGCGCTCGACGACGAGTGGACCTACGGCGCGCGCCACCGCTTCTGGTCCTCGGGCTACGGCCCCGTCTACACCGGCTCCCACCACAGCCGCTACTACGACAGCTACGACGCCCGCTCGTTCGACGACGACGGCGGGGGCGAGGCCGAGGTCGACGACGGCGGCGCCGGGTTCGGGGACAGCTGAGCGTGCGGCCGCTCGTCGTCGCGGAGAACTACCCTCCCGACCGCGGCGGGATGGCGCAGTCGTGCGACCGGATCGTCCGGTCGCTCCGGGCCTCGGGCCTCGACGTCGACGTCGCGCACCTCGGGCGGCGCGACCACCGGCCCCGCGTGGAGCGGCAGGAGCGGGGCCTCCTCCTCTCCGCCCCCGCCGACGAGGACCCGGCCCACGCGATCCAGCTCCTCTGGAACGAGGTCGCGCGCCTCCCCGCGCGGCCGAGCCACGTCGTCGCGTTCGGCGGGGCGGCGCCCGTCCTCGCGGCGCCCGCCTTCGCGGCCTGGCTCGGCGTCCCGCTCGTCACGCTCCTCCGCGGGAACGACTTCGACACCGGCCTCTTCTCGCTCCGGCGGGGCTGGGCGCTCCGCGACGCGCTCGGGCGCTCGGCGGCCGTCGCCACCGTCTCTCGCGACCACCAGCGGAAGGTCTCCGCGCTCTTCCCCGCTGCGGACGTCCGGTACGTTCCGAACGGCATCGACCCCGCGGAGTGGGCGCTCGCGCCGCACGACCTCGAGCGCGCCGCGCGATGGAAGGCCGAGCACGTCGGCGAGGGCCGGCGCGTCCTCGGGATGTTCGGGCACCTGAAGCGAAAGAAGGGGGGCGCCTTCCTCCTCGACGCGCTCCGGCGCGCGGGCGTGGAGGGGCGGCTCCACCTCCTCGTCGTCGGCGAGGCCGAGCCGGAGATGCTCGCGCACCTCTCCTCGATCGAGTCGTCGGTCCCGTTCACGCACGTCCCGTTCGTCGACCGGTTCGAGCTCCTCCCGTTCTACGCCGCGTGCGACGCCGTCGTCGTGCCGTCGCTCTACGACGGCCTCCCGAACGTCCTCCTCGAAGCCGGGGCGCTCGGACTCCCCGCCGTCGCCTCCACGGCGGGCGGGATGGCCGACCTCCTCGCGGACGCCGGGAGCGGGCTCAACTTCCCGCCCGGCGACCACCACGAGTGCCGCCGCGCCCTCGCGGAGTTCGCGACGCTCCCGCCGGAGACGCTCCGGAGCTGGGGCGAGCGCCTCCGCGCCACGATCCTCCGCGACTTCCGCCACGACCAGGAGGCGGCGCGCTACCGCGCGCTCCTCGCCGACGCCGCCGCGCGCGTCCCGCGCCCGGCCCCCACCCACGTCCTCACGGAGAGCTGAGCCATGAAGAGTCCTCTCGCCCGCCTCCTCCCCCTCGCCCTCCTCGCCGCCTCCTTCCCGGCCGGGGCCGTGACGCCGGCGACCGACGCCGTGAGCACCGTCGTCGTCCGATCGGCCGGAGGCTCGAAGAGCTTCACCGTCGTCGAGAAGGGGAACGCGATCGAGATCGTCCTCCCCGGCGGCGTCCGGCTGATCGGGGAGCCGGCCGGAGAGAAGCGGAAGTACCGGCGCGGCGCCGGCGGGCCGGCGATCTGCGAGGTGAAGCCGGGAGACGCCGGCTTCAAGCTCCGGACGACCGACGGGAAGCTCCTCTGGAAGGTGAAGCTCGCCGAGGACAAGATCAAGGTGAGCGACAACGAGGAGAACGCGAACCCGTACTCGATCAAGACGAAGTACCCCGACAAGGCGAAGGTCGTCGACGCCTCCGAGAAGGAGCTCGCCGAGGTCCGCTTCGGCCCCGACAAGACGAAGGTGAAGGGGGCCGACGGCGCCGAGCTGTGGGTCACGGAATCCCCGCGGCGACGCTCCGCCTCCTTCGGCGTCCTCGTCCTCGAGAAGATTCCCGAGGAGCACCGGGCGATCCTGATGGCGGAGATCCTCGCGCGCCGCCGCTGAGGCGCGCGTGCTCCTCTACTACGCGCTGGGGGGCGGGCTCGGGCACCTCGTGAGGGCTCGAGCCATCCTCCACACGCTCGGCCTCGAGGCGGAGGCGACGCTCTTCACCTCCTCGCGCTTCGCCGAGGACCGTCGCGTGACGGGCGGGCTCCCCGTCGTGCGCGTCCCTGCTTCGCTCGACGGCGACCGAGCCGGCCTGCGGGGGCTCCTCGAGGAGACGCTCGCGGAGACGCGCGCGACGCGCCTCGTCGTCGACGCCTTCCCCGCCGGTCTCCTCGGAGAGCTCGCGGGCTGGGCTCCGCCGGCCGGCCTCGTCCTCTGGCACGTCGCGCGCCTCCTCCGCTGGAACCGCTACACGGCCGCCGCCTCGCTCCGACTCCCGCGCACCGACCTCACGTTCGTCGTCGAGGAGCTCCACGCCGAGCACCGCCGGGCGCTCGAAGCGGCCTCCCGCGAGCTCCGCCCGCTCGACCTCGTCGACCCGCCGGCTCCCCCGCCCGAGCCGATCGAGGGCCGGCACGTCCTCGTCGTCCACTCGGGCCCCGACGAGGAGACGCTCGACCTCGTCGCCTGCGCCCGCGAGCTCGCCGCCGCAGGCGGGAGAGGCGCGCGCGTCGTCCTCGCCTCCCCCGCCCGGCCCGAGGCGCTCCCCGAGGACGTCGAGTGGCGCGACGCCTTCCCCGCGACGGGCCTCTTCCCCGCCGCAGACCGGATCGTCGCCGCCGCCGGCTTCAACGCCGTGAGGCAGACGGAAGCCTGGCGCGAGAAGCGCTTCCTCGTCCCCTACCCCCGCCTCTTCGACGACCCGTTCACGAGGGCGGCGAGGAGGAGGGCCGCGTGACGGCGCGCCGCGGCGCCGAGCCCGCGTCGTCGAGGAGAAGCACGTCTCCGGGAGCGCGAAGAGCTTCGCCGGGAAGGAAGAGACGGTGCTCGAGACGTCCCGGCTCTCCTACGAGGTCCCGTTCGACGTGACGGGCGGCCGGCAGCTCGCGACCCGCCGTTGAGCGAGGCGTCCGGACGACCCGGCAGCCGCTGGTCCCCGCCGGGAGGAGAGAGGCCGGTCCGCCCGGCGGCCGCCCGGCCGGTCCCGGGGCGGGGGGCCGGGGCACGCCGGTGCCGCTGTAACTTTCCGGAGCCCCGCGTGTCCCTGGAGATGTAGATGCACGGACTCGAATCGCCCAGCAGCGACCCGTCGGAGTGGAAGGCGGCCTTCTCCCTCCATTCCGGGCCGGTCCTCGGGTTCCTGAGGCGGCGGCTCCCGCCCCAGGAGGCGGAGGACCTCCTCCAGGAGACCTTCCTGCGGGTCATGCGGAGCGGCCCGGCCTCCCGCATCGAGAACCTCCGCTCCTACCTCCTCGCGACCGCGAAGCACCTCGCGCTGAACAGCCTGCGCCGTCCGCGCCTCGTCGAGTCGACGCCGGGAGACCCTTCCGAGGCGCTCGGCGACGTCCCCGCGGTCCGCCCCGGACCCCACGAGGAGACGTCCTTCCGCCTCCTCTCCGACGCCCTCGCCCGCGCCCTGAGGGAGCTCCCCGGGAGCCAGCGGCGGGCCTTCGAGCTCGCCGTCCTCGAGGGGCACTCCTACGAGGAGGTCGCGCGCGCGACCGGCACGACGCTCGCCCAGGTCAAGGTCCACGTCTACCGCGCCCGGCGCCGCCTCGTCGACGCCCTCGGTCCCTACCGCGGAGGAAGCCCGACATGATCCCGACGCCTCCGTCCGACCGCTGCGAGGAGCACGCCCTCGCGATCTCCGCCTTCCTCGACGGCGAGCTCCCGTTCCCCGACTGCCTCCCCGCCGTCGACCACCTCGCCTCCTGCGAGGCCTGCCGCCGCTTCTACGCCGGCGCCCGCCGGCTCGCGGAGCGTCTCGTCGAGGCCCCGGCCGCGCCCGCCCCCGAGTCGGCCTGGGAGAGGATCGCCGGGGCCGGGGCCTCCCCCCGCGCGGGGCGCCCGCGCGGCTTCTTCGCCCGGCGGAACGTCCGCGCGCTCGGCCTCGCCGCCGCCGCCGTCCTCGCCGTGGCCGTCGGCGTCTCCCGCTTCCGGACGCCCTCCCCGGCCGGCGCGTCGCCGGACGGGTCGCCGGCGCCCCTCCGCGAGATCGTCGTCGAGGGGGCGCGCGGGAGGATGACCGACGAGCGCTTCCTCTCCCTCCTCTCCGAGCTCCTCTCGGCCGACAGCCGCTACCACCGGGAGACCGAGCGGGTCCTCCGCTTCGTCCTCCGCCGCGAGGACCGGACCGACGCCGGGGAGACCGCCGTCGCCCCGAACGAAGAGACAGAAGCCGCCGAGGGGGAAGAGGGCGAAGCCCCGCGCCCCGTCCGGACTCCCGTCCCTCTCGCTTCCTGAACCCGGAGGATCGTCATGAAGAGCGCACGAAGCCTCGCCGTCGTCCCCCTCGCCGTCCTCACCCTCGCCGCCGCGCCGGAGCTCCTCGGGTCCGACGCGAAGGGCTTCCTCTACGGCACCGTCCTGACGAAGAGCGGGACGACGTACGAGGGACGCCTCCGATGGGGGAACGAGGAGGCGTTCTGGACCGACCACTTCAACGCCACGAAGGACGAACGCCCCCTCGTCCGCGACATCCCGCGCGAGCACCGGGACTCCAGCGAGCAGCTGAAGGTCTTCGGCGTCCCGATCGGCCTCCGCTGGTCGGACGTCGACCGCCAGCTCGTCGTCCGCTTCGGGGACCTGAGGTCGATCCGCGCCGAGGGCTCCGACAGGGGAACGCTCGTGACGAAGGACGGCGAGGAGGTCCCGTTCCGCGACGGGTCGAACGACGTCGGGGCGCGGATCACCGTCTGGGACGCCGCCCTCGGAGAGATCCGGGTCCCGTGGGAGAAGGTCCGCCGGATCGACTTCAAGCCGACCCCCGCCAACCTCCCCGGCGTGCCGGCGCGGCTCCGGGGGACCGTGAAGACCGAGGCGGGGACCTTCCGCGGGACCCTCCAGTGGGACAAGGAGGAGTGCCTTTCGACCGACGTCCTCGACGGGGAGTCCGAGGACGGGAAGCTGAAGGTCGAGATGGGGAAGGTCCGCTCGATCGAGCGCGACGGGCGCCGGGCGTCGCGGGTAATCCTGAAGGACGGGCGCGACGTCCTCCTCCGGGGCACGAACGACGTGAACGACGACAACCGGGGCCTCTTCGTCGACGACCCGCGGTACGGCCGCGTCCTCGTCCCCTGGTCCGCCTTCCTGAGGGTCGACTTCGAGGACGGAGACTCCGGGCCCGGCTACGACGAGTTCCCGCCGCTCGGGCCGCTCGACGGGGCGGTGAAGACGCGCGACGGGAAGGTCCTCCGGGGACGCGTCGTCTACGACGTCGACGAGAGCCGCGGGTGGGAGACGCTCGACGGCGACCAGGACGGGGTGAGCTACAGCATTCCCTTCGCGCAGGTCGCCTCCGTCGTCCCGTCCGGCAGCCGCCGCACGCGCGTCACGCTCCGTGGCGCGAAGGAGGAGCTCGTCCTCGAGGAGTCGGGCGACGTGACCGAGCGGAACGCCGGCGTCTTCGTCCTCTCGGGCAGGCAGAAGACCTACGTCCCGTGGGACGAGGTCTCCCGGATCGACTTCGGGAAGTGAACCGGCGGGCCGGAGGCCTCTCCCTCCGGCCCTGCCCGCCGTCCGCGTCGGACGCCCCGGCGACGGAACCCGTGGATTCCGGTCTCCCGCCCGTGGCAGCATTCCGCGACGTGTCCCTCCGCCTGCGCCCGTTCCTCCCGCCCGCCGCGGCCGGCCTCGCCGCGGCTCTCGCCTTCGCCGCCTCCGCCGCGACGCCGTCCGTCGTCGTCGAGGTCTTCCACAGGGAGGACGTCGCCGGGCGAGTCACGCTCGAGGTCCCGGGCGCGCCCCCGTGCGTCGTCGACCTCCGCGGCGACGGGACGGGGAGCGTCGCCTGCACCGTCCCCCTCCCCGAGGCCGTGAAGGCGATCCGCCTCTCGGGAGAGGTGCGCTGGAAACACTGGAAGACGGGGAAGCGCGTCTCGAAGGGGACCCAGTCGTGGAAGGTCCTCGACGTCTCGCCGATGGCGGCCCCGCTCCGCGACGCCTCCCGGCCGTTTGCCGAGAGGATGAAAGCCCTCCTCGCGGCGCGCCCGGCGTTCGAGAGGGCGAGCGGCGGCCTGATCGAGGAGTCGGAGTCCCGGATCGGGGCGGGCGAGAAGAGCCCGCCGGCCGCCGTCGCGGCCGCCGAGAAGCGGCTCGGCTACGCCCTCCCCGCCGGCTACGCGAGCCTCGTGACCGGGCTCGGCGCGGCGACGATCGGCGACTCGTACTTCGAGCGCCCCGAGGGCCTCGCCGACGCCTTCGAGCAGATGGTGACCGGCTGGGGGACGCCGAGGGCCGTGCTCGAGAAGGAGCTCTCGCCGGCGGCGAAGGCGCTCTACCGCTCCGGCACGCTCCTCTTCACGGAGGTCGGCGACGGCTACGGCGGGCTCCTCTACCGGCCCGCTTCCGCCGGGGAGTGCTCCGGGAAGGCGGAGCTCTCCTGGTTCCACCAGGACGACCTCCACCGCGCGGCGGTCCTCCGCCGGTCCGACGGCTCCTGCATGGACTTCCCCGCCGCCGTCCTCCGCGTCCTCGCCGGGCAGCTCTTCAGCCAGTACGACGACACCGGCGACGAGGGCATCGTGATCGACCGGAGCTCGCCCGCTCCGTTCCGGCTGAAGCTCGTCCACGACGGCGGCCGGCCGGGGCCGGGCTTCTCCCTCCTCCCCGACTGGTCGAGGTACGAGTAGGCTCGGCCGGCCACACCGAGAGGAAGGACCCGATGGCCATCGACTCCTACCGCTTCCTCGACTTCGCCTCGCGCCGGATCATGAAGGCCTGGGCCGCGCGCGAGACGGCGGGCGAGGTCCCGTTCACCCCGCTCCGGAAACCGCTCCGCGAGTGCACCGTGGCCCTCGTCTCGACCGCCGGCGTCGCGCGCCGGGACGACCGCCCCTTCGACCAGGAGGGCGAGCGGCGCAACCCCTGGTGGGGCGACCCGAGCTTCCGGGAGATCCCCCTCGGGACGACGGAGAAGGACGTCGCCGTCCACCACATGCACGTCGACCCGCGTTTCGCCGAGGCCGACCTCGACGTCGTCCTCCCGATGCGGCGGCTCGCCGAGCTCGCGGAGGCGGGCGTCGTCGGGCGCCCCGCGCCGACCCATTACTCGATCATGGGCTACATCCTCGACGCGACGGAGCTCGTCGGGACGACGGCGCCCGCCCTCGCGGCGCGGATGCGCGCCGAGGGGGTCGACGCGGCGGCGCTCGTCCCCGCCTGACCGTTCTGCTGCCGGTCCGTCGGACTGGTCGCCCGCGTCCTCGAGTCGTCCGGCATCCCGACCGTCGCGCTCTCGATGATCCCCGACCTGACGCGCGCCGTCGGCACGCCGCGGCTCGCCGGCCTCGCCTACCCGATGAGCCGCCCGCTCGGCCGGCCCGGCGACGCGGACGGCCAGCGCGCCGTCCTCCGCGCGACGATCGCGCTCCTCGAGGAGGCGACCGGCCCGGGCGCGTACGGCCAGCTCCCCTTCGAGTGGCCCGAGTCGCCGGCCGCGGCCCGCAACGCCTCGAAGGGCGTCCCCCCGCCCCCGATCGTCGAGCTCCTCGCCCGCAGGCCCTGGCTCCTCGCCGACCTCTACTCCGGGCGCATCCCGCGCGACGCCCGTTGACCCGGGACCTCGAGGGACTTTGGCGCCACGTCTCTCGTGCCGCTCTGGTGCCGCCGCTCTGGTGCCCGCTCTGGTGCCAGGCGTGAAATCGTGTATTGTTGTCAACAATACACGATTTCACGCCTGGCACCGCACGAGGGGCGCCGTACGAGGTGGCATCGGACGACGACGAGACGTCGGGGAGGACGGACGCGGTCCGGGTGACGGGCCGGGAGGCGGGGTGCCGATCCCGACGCGGGCCCCGGCAGATCGGTCGCGAGGAGGGTCCGTCGGCCGGCGCGCTCGAACGGATTCCCGAACGAGCGCCCGGCGGACCGGCGCCGCAGAGCCGCCCGCTACGGCGACTTCGCCGGATCGAGGAGGTCGCTCCGCCGGGCCGGCGTCCCGGCGGCGAGACCGTCGAGCAGCGCGTCGACCGTCGAGACGCCCCGGGCGGCGAGAGCCCGGGGGAGGCGATCGCCCTCCACGAGACGGATGCGGCGTTCCAGCTCCGGCCGGAACTCGGGCGTGACGTAGAAGCCGGTCGTCCCCGAGAGGCGCAGCCCGTCGATCGGTCCGAGGAAGATCAGGGCGTCGTAGGCGTCGGCCATCGTCGAGCCGGGGGCCGCGTCGAGCATCGTGTTCCCGACGAAGCGCGCCGCGCCGAACGGCGTGCCCGCGAGCTCGAGGCCGACGGGGACGTTGCCGTTGGCGGCGAAGGCCCGGTCCCACGTCCCATCCTCCATCCTCACCCAGCGATACGACTTCGACTCCAGCCCCTGCGTCGAGCGCGGGCCGGCGGTCCGCACGGTCCCCTCCACGGCCAGCGTCGCGTTGTGAAGACGCACCGACCAGGCGCGCCCCGGGTCGTAGCGCGCGAAGAACCCGGCCGCGTTGAGCTGCGGATGCCCGCGGGCGTCTCGCAGACGCATGTACGCGTGGCGCGTGTTCGTGAGGAAGAACGCCTTCTCGCCCCCGCGGAAGCCGTCGAGGCGGCTCCGAATCGTCGCGTAGAGGAAGAAGTCGCGACCGGCGAGAGAGTCCTGGAAGAGCTCGTAGTCGGCCCGCGTCCGGATGGCATCCCACCAGATCGGCTGGTCGACGCCGAAGACACGGACGCGCTCGGACGGCGGGAGCGACTGGTTCAGCTCCCGCACGGTCGCCAACAGCTCGAGGTAGGTGGAGTACCGCCATCCATAGCCCGAGAAGTCGTCGCGGAAGGCCGGGGCGAGGAGGCTCCGGTCGTCCTTCGGGCTCGCGAGGTAGGCGTCGAGGTGCGGCTGTGCCGCGATCGAGAAGACCTCGAGGAAGACCGTCCGCACGCGGGCGCGCACCCGGCGGTCGCGCAGCAGCGTGCCGTAGAGCTCGAACGGCTCGACGGCGTTGTGAAGGGCGTCGTCGAAGATGAGCAGGTCGTGTTTCTCGAGGGCGCCGAGGACGAGGTCGACCGGCGTCCGCCCGCGCTCCTCGAGCGCCCGCACGTAGGGGTCGGGCGCGCTCCGCGCCGGCGTTCCCGCGGCCACGAGCGTCGAGGCCGCGAGGACCGACGCGACGGCGGCGCGAACGACGGGGAGGGACGGGCCACGGCCCCCCGATCTCGCGCGCCTCGGAAAGGCCCCCGGAGACCTCGGCTGAGTCGACGCCATCACTCCTCCTCCTTCCCCGTCTCTGGCGGGAAAGCACGCCGCTCCTTCGCGTCGAGGAGGCCCCGCCCCCGCGGATCGTGGCTCCCGCCGCCCCGGCGTCGGGTGGGATACGGCCGGGCCCGCGCGGCGGTTACGCCGCGCGGGGTCGCGTCCGCCCGAGACACAGAGCTCGGGCGGGCGGCGCCCGGCGCCCGGTCAGTGGCAGTGCGTCGTCGAGGCGCCGCCGTGGACGGTGGTGCCGTCCGCAAGCGCGCAGTCCAGCTCGAGGGAGAGGCGGCAGTCGCGGACCTCGTTGATCGTCAGTCCCGTCTGCTCGAGCGAGAAGTGAAAGACCGCGCAGTCGGAACGCCGCAGGACGACGCTCTTCCGGAACGGGTCGGCGGCGTCGAAGACGCGCGCGGCGGGCCCCTCCAGGGGATCGACGACGAGCCGGACGATGAGCCCCGAGGCCGGGTCGGAGAAGTCCCCTCCGAGGAACTGGTGGAGGTCCCCGCCGCTGCACGCCGTCGGAGCGACCGTGACGTTCCCGAGGAGAGGCGACGTCACGGTGAAGGACCCGAGGACGCCCGGGGGGGCCGACTCCGTCGCGGCGATGCCGGGGAGCGGCGTCGCGGGGAACGTGAAGCAGCCTGCCGACGGGACGGCCGCCGCGCCGAGGAGGAAGGCGAGACCGTTCGCTCGGGCGCGCCGCATCTTCATCGCGGAGAAGTCTTTCACGGGCGCCGTTGGCCGTTCCGTGACGCTCCTCGCGATCTCGTCGTTCCCCCCTCCCCTGTCCCCGGTGCGCCTGGCGCCGCTCCGCCGCCGGGGCGAACGTCTCCTCGACCGTCCTCGGGCGGATCCGCCGGAGGAGCCGGGCGTCCACGTGGCGCCCGGCCGGACCTTCGAGCGCTCGCGCCCGAGCCTCGCGGGCTCACCTCTTCTTCGGGAGGATTTCCTCGAGCTTCTTCGTGAGCTCTCCCGACATGGGGTCGACCCTCGAGCCGAACCGCGCGACGACCCTCCCGTCGGGATCGACGAGGAACTTGTTGAAGTTCCAGGTCACGTCTCCCGAGAAGCCGGGGAGCGTCGTGAGATACCTGTAGAGCGGGTGGATTCGGGCCCCCTTGACGGAGATCTTCTCGAAGAGCGGGAAGGTCGTCTCGTAGTTCGCCGTGCAGAACGCCCGAATCTCCTCGTTCGTCCCCGGCTCCTGCCCCAGGAAGTCGTTCGCGGGGAACGCGAGGACCTCGAATCCGCGGTCCTTGTACTTCCGGTAGAGCTGCTCCATCGGAGCGTACTGCTTCGTGAACCCGCACTTGCTGGCCGTATTCACGAGGAGGAGCGCCTTCCCGCGGTAGTCGGCGAGCTTCTTCGGGGTCCCCTCGTTCAGGTTGAGGGTGAAGGCGTGGACGCCGTCGCCCCCGGCCGAAGCCGTCGTCGCGACCCCGAGAAACGCAGCGGCGACCAGGCTCCTCCAGAATGCCGTCATCAGGATCCTCCTCGGTACGCTTACGCCAGGCGGACGGAGAGGGATTCGGCCCCTCGGGTCGTTCGCGGAGGAGGCCCGTCCGCTCCGCGGGCGCGGGGGCGGCGAAGGGACCCCTGGTGCGGGCCCGGATCCCCATGTGGCAGAGACACGGGCACCATGAACCAGCCGAATCCCCGGGGTTTCCTGATCCTGCACCGCGCGATTCGAGATCCGGTGCCCAGATCCGGTGCCACCACAGATCCGGTGCCAGGCGTGAAATCGTGTATTGTGTAAAACAATACACGATTTCACGCCTGGCACCAAGGACGGGCACCAAGGACGCGGCACGGATGACACGTAGTGGCGATAGCACGTTCTCTTCGAGCTCACGGCCGGGCGCTACCATGCGGACGTGTCGTCCATCGTTCTGCCGCCGCCGCCTGCGTGGAGCCCCGGCTCTCCCCCTCCGACGGTGCCGGGAGGGACGGTCTCGGTACGTCCCCTGCCGGAGGGCGAAGAGATCGTCCTTCGGGCGACGGGCTGGGTCCGCTTCGTTCCGGCCGCGTTCCTTCTCTTCTGGCTCTGCGGTTGGGCCGTCGGAGAGCTCCTCGTCCTTCTCATCCTCCTCGGCCCTCTCGCCGACCCGCTCGTCTCCGCGCTTCGTGAGGTGCTCCCGGGCTCGTGGCCCCGCCTGCCCCGCGTCGCGGGCTCGACGCCGTGGCCGGTCCTGACCTTCCTTGCGGTCTGGTTCGCCTTCTGGACGTGGGGCGGGCTGACGGCGATCTGGCAGCTCCTCCGGCTCCTCGCGGGGAGCGACCGGTTCATCACCCGCCCGGGCGGATTCTCCCTGCGGCCGAGCGCGGGACCCTTCGGCCGAACGAGGGACTTCTCCGCCTCGGAGGTCTCGTCCGTCTACGTCGACGTCCGCCGCTCGCGCCTCGTCGCCGTCGTTCGCGGCTCGGAGCAGGTCCTCTGCTCCGGAACTCCGCCGGCCGTCGCGGCGTGGCTCGCCGCCCGGCTCCGATCCGCCCTCGGCCTCCCCGCGCCGAGGTCCGCGGAAACGGGAGGACGGGACGCCGGATTCTCCGGCGAGCCCCCGGTCCCTGCGGACTGGACGGCGCGGCCGCTTCCCGAGGGGGGCGTCCTCCTCTCGGCGGCCCCGGCGAGGTCGCGGAGGACCGCGGGCTGCGCGCTCACGGTCGCCGTCGTCCTGACGACGGTCTTCGTCGCCGCGCTCTTCGCCACCGGCGTTCGCCGTGAGGCTCCCGGGACCGCCCTCCTTCTCGGGCTCACGACGGTCGCCGTCGATCTCCTCTGCGGCTGGGCCGCCTTCGCGCGCGACTCCTGGCTCCTCGGTCCCGGCCTCGTCGCGCGAATCCGGAGTCTCGGCCCCTGGGAGCGCCGGCGCGAGGTGCGGCGCGGCACGCTCGCGATGACCGTGTCGACGGATTCGGACGACGACGACTGGTTCCGCCTCGAGGCACGCGGCGAGGGAAAGCCGCTGAAGATGGCGAACCGGCTGAACGCCGGGCCGGAGGTCCTCGCCTTCGCGCGCTACGCCGCCCGGCACTCCGGATTCCCCCTGGACGTGCCGCGCCACGTGCGGCTCGCGGCCGGTGAGCTGCGGAACGAAAGCTCAGAAGACTCTGAGAAGACCCGGGGCCTGGCGTGACAGATCCGGAAGATCCGGTGCCAGGCGTGAAATCGTGTATTGCCTTAAACAATACACGATTTCACGCCTGGCACCGATTTCTTCTGACCCCGGTTTCTTCTCCAGTTACGGGTAGCGCCACTCCGTCGCCGGGACGAAGGCCTCCTTGATCGTCCCCGGGCTGATCCAGCGGAGGAGGTTCAGGCTCGAGCCGGCCTTGTCGTTCGTGCCGCTCATGCGGGCTCCGCCGAACGGCTGCTGACCGACGACCGCGCCGGTCGGCGTTCGCCTGGCACGAAGAGCTTGGATCTCTCGCTGGCACGCGCCTCGCTTGGCGGTCGCAGGCGTAGCCTATTCGGTACGCGGGGGCCTGATGATCGCATTCGCGTCTCTGTGGGTCGGGTTCGTTATCGGAGTCGTCAACGTGCAGCTGATCGCCTCCGAAGGTGTGAGCCGGGTCGAGCTCATCCTCGACGGCCGACCTGTCGCCGAGCTCCGTGCCCCCTTCGCGGCGCCGCTCGACCTGGGGTGCGAACCCTCTCCGCACGAGCTCGTGGCGGTCGCCTACGACGCGGAGGGGAAGGAGCTCGGCAGGGCGCGGCAGTGGGTCAATCGCCCGCGTCCGACGGCCGAGGCGAGCCTCGTCCTCGAAGGGGGACACGGGGGAAGCGGCCGGGTCGCGCAGCTCACGTGGCGCGCTCTCGCGCGGGAGGCGCCGGCCTCGGTAACGGCGACGTTCGATGGGACGCCGATCCCGGTGAGCGACCCTGCTCGCATCGAGCTGCCGCCCCACGAGCCAGCCCGGATCCACTTCCTGAAGACGGTCCTGGAGTTCGGGGAGGGCGTCTCCGCGACCGCGGAGCTGATCTTCGGCGGCTCGAAGACGGTCGAGGCGCACTCGGAGCTGACGGCGACGGCGGTCGAGCTGGAGCGGAAGGCGTCGCTCCCTCCCGTCGAAACGATGGCCGGATGGTTCGAGGTGGACGGGATTCCGCTCGAGGTCGCGGCCGTGGACGCCGGGGGGATCGACATCGTCTTCGTAGCGGAGGGGAGCGCCCGGGCGGGGCTCAGGCAGGCGTTCCGGCGGGAGTCGCTGAACGATGCGGAGACCGCCGCAAACCTCCGGAACGGCGCGCGGTTCAACCGAGAGGACCTTCGTTTCCGATTCCTCTGGCCCGTCGGGCGGCTGACCGCGCAGACCGAGATGGTCGCGAACGTCTACCCGTCGACGCCGTGGCTCTCTCGGAAGAGAAGCAGCATCGGCCGCGCGGCAGGCTGGCTCCTCGACTGGCCCGGCTGGAGCCGGGACGGGCAACGGCTCGCGGACGCCGTCGCCGTGGCGGGCCTCACGGCCGCCGAGGCGAACCGGAAGCGGGCGGTCGTCCTCCTCCTCGGTCCCACGGCGAAGGACGGAAGCCTGCTGACACCCGACGAGGCCATGAGCTTCCTCCGGCGTCTGGGCGTTCGGCTCGAGGTCTGGTCGATCGGAAAGCGCTCGCCGGAGACGCTGCGGTGGAACGCCCGGACTCTGATCTCCGCCTACGAGCACCGGGAGTTCGACGACGCCGTGCGCGACCTCCTGGAAGAGGTCGACCGGCAGAGGATCGTCTGGCTCGAAGGCGCCCTCTTGCCTCACGAGGTCGAGACCTCGCGATTCGCGCGCGGGATTCGGCGGGTGCAATGAGCGCGGCTCGGGACGTAGGTCGAGGCTCCCGGCGCCGACGTCTCGTGCGCTGCATCGAGTCGGAGGCGGGCACGTGATCTCGTTCGCCACTCTCTGCTTCGGTCTCGTCTACGGCGTCCTCAACGTCGAGATCCGAGCGTCGGGCGACGTCGATCGAGTCGACCTCGTGCTCGACGGCAGGCAGGTCGCCGAGCTGAAGGCTCCGTTCGCCGCACCCGTCGATCTCGGATGGCAACCCGCGCCTCACGAGCTCGTCGCCATTGGATACGACGAGAAGGGCAGGGAGCTGGGCCGTGCGAAGCAGTGGATCAACAGGCCACGGGGGAACGCGGAGATCTTCCTGGTCGTGGAGCCCGGGGGCACGGAGCGAAGTCGTCTCGCCCGCCTGACGTGGAGCTGCCCGACGTCGGGCACGGCCGGGCCCGTCGAGGTGACCCTCGACGGCCGAAAGCTCCCGGTTTCGGACCCCTCCCGAATCGAGATTCCCGTCAGGGACGTGAGCCGGGCGCAGATTCTCCGCGCCCGCGTGGAGTGTGGCGGGAACGTCACCGCCATGACCGAGACCGTCATCGGCGGGGATCGCCCGTCGACCGGATCGCCACAGCTGACGGCCGTTCCCGTCCACCTCGAGAAGGGGACGAAGCTCCCGTCGCCGGAGGGGCTCACGGGCTGGCTCGAGAGGGAGGGAGTCGGCCTCCGGGTCGCCGCCGTCGAGGAGGGAGGGTTCGACGTCGTCTTCGTCTGCGAGGGGGGGGCATTCGAGGAGCTGACGCGACTCTTCGAGAGGCGTGGCGCCCCGGTTCGCGACTCCTCCGACGACGACCTCCGGTTTCGATTCCTCGTACCCGTCGGCCGGACGGTCGACGATCCGACGATCGATTCGAGCTCCTTTGCGGCGACAGCCTGGTTCCAGCGAAGGTGGGACGCCATTGGCCCGACTCTCACGCATGGTCTCCGGCTCAAACCCTGGCCCCGAACGGAGCAGCGAATCGCGGACGCGGTCGCCGCGGCCGGGCTCGCGGCCGCCGGATGGGAGCGCCGGAGGGCCGTCGTCCTGCTTCTCGGGCCGGGCGCCCGGAACGGAGGCGACCTGACCTCCGACGAGGCAGTGCGATTCCTCGTGGCCCTGCGCGTTCCCCTCTTCGTCTGGTCGATCGGCAAGTCACCGTCGCCGGAGACGTGGGATGCAGCAACGGCGATCCGAACCGCGGCCGACTTCGACGTGGCCGTCGCCCGCCTTCGCGCGGATCTCCGACGGCAACGGATCCTCTGGGTCGAGGGAGCTCACCTGCCGCAGGCCGTCGCGCTGACGCCTCTCGCGAAGGGCGTTCGTCTCGCGCGCTGAGCGCCCTCGCCGGGCACATCCCGAGGATGGCGATCGAGACGGTGATCGTCTCGGAATCCGCCCGGATCTCGCGCGAGAAGACGAAGCTTCAGGAGCCGGCCAAGAGGAGGGGTCAGGCGTGAAATCGTGTATTTTCCGAGACAATACACGATTTCACGCCTGACCCCGGTTTCTATTCTGCTGTTCCCGGGCACTGGCGTGAGGTCGCCCGGGATCGTCCGGAAACGACGGACCCGGCTCGACCCCTGTCGAAACGCGGACTGCAACTTCCGGCGCGGGTCCTCGTATTCCCGGCAACGGGGGAGGCCAATGCCGGCATCGAGAGCGGTCCCATCGGTCGTAGGCGTCGCAGCGCTCCTGCTGATCACGTCCTCGGCGCCGGCGTCGAGCGCCGATCCCGAGCCGCCGCCCGGCTCCCGCGCCACCGCGGCCACCACGCCTGCCCCTCCCCTCCAGGCGTCCGACCTCGCCGGCACCTGGTCCGGCGTGGCGTCGCACGCCGGCGAGACGAGCCCGTTCGCGTTGCGGCTGGACCCGCGGGGCGACGGCAAGGTCGACGTCCACGTCAGCATCCCGGCGATCCACCTCGACGACCAGCCGCTCGGCGCGCGCCCGCTCGCAATCGAAGGGGACGTCGTGCGCCTCGGCTCGTGGGAGCTGCGCCTCGACCGCGGGACGGGGACGCTGACCGGGGTCGTTCCCGAAGGCCTCGCGCCCCTGTACGCCCTGCCCCTCCGCCTCCGGCGGGGAGAACGTCTCGCCTCGCCGCCGCGCCCTGGCCCGGGCGGAACGGAGGTCGCCCCGCTGTGGGCCACGGACGTGAAATCCCCGGTCTGGGCAGGGGTGACCTTCGCCGACGGTCTCGTCTACGCGGGCACGGACGGCGGCGTCCTCCACGCCCTCGAGGCGAGCACGGGCAGGACGCTCTGGACGTTCGCGGCGGGAGGCGCCTTGCGCTCACCCGCGACGGTGGCCGGCGACACGGTCTACGTGCCCGCCGACGACGGCGTCCTCTACGCCCTCGGCGCCCGCAGTGGAAAGGAGCGATGGCGCCAGCGCGTCAATTCCTCCCCCGTCGTCCGCCTTCCGTTCGACGACCCGAAATCGCGGTACGACAGGGCCGGATCGGGTGTCGTGGTGGCCGGGGAAATCCTCTACCTCGGCACCCACGACGGCCACGTCCTCGCCCTGGATCGATCCACCGGCCGGAAGCGCTGGAGCTTCGCCGCCGACGACAGCGTCCTGGCCGCCCCTTCGCTCGACGCGGGGCGCCTCTATTTCGGCAGCTACGGGGGCCACGTCTACGCGCTCGACGCCGGCGCCGGGACGCTGCTCTGGAAGCACGACACCCGCCGGCCCGTGGTCTCGACTCCCGCCGTGGCGAGGGGGAAGGTCCTCGTGGGCAGCCGCAGCTACGATTTCCTCGCGCTCGACGCGAAGACCGGCGTTCCGGCCTGGACCCGCTACCTCTGGTTCTCCTGGGTGGAGTCTTCCCCCACCGTTCACGGCGCGGTCGCGTACGTCGGCTCGTCGGACGCCGCCCGGGTCTACGCCTTCGACGTCGACTCCGGAAGGACCGTCTGGGAGACCGACGTGCACGGCTGGGCCTGGGGCCGGCCAACCGCCACCGCTGACCGCGTGTTCGTGGGAACGTCGTCCAGTCCGGGATACCTCGTGGGCCACCAGGCGGCGGCCCTCGCCCTCGAGAGGGCCACGGGCCGGGTCGTCTGGCGCGAGGTCGTGTCGCCCGCCGGGACCGGTACCTACGGCTTCACCGGGCAGCCCGCGGTCGGAGCAGGGCTGGTCTTCTTCGGCGGGCTGGACGGAAAGGTCCGCGCCTACAACGGGTCGCGGGCGGACGTCAGCCCTGGTACGGGTACCGCCACTGGGTCGCCGGGACGAACGTCTCCTTGATCGTCCTCGGGCTGATCCAGCGGAGGAGGTTCAGGCTCGAGCCGGCCTTGTCGTTCGTGCCGCTCATGCGGGCTCCGCCGAACGGCTGCTGGCCGACGACCGCGCCGGTCGGCTTGTCGTTGATGTAGAAGTTGCCGGCCGCGTGCCGCAGGTGGTGGACCATGACGTGGAGGGCGTAGCGGTCCTGGCTGAAGACGGCGCCGGTGAGCGCGTAGGGGCTCGTCTCGTCGACGACGTCGAGCATCTCCTCCCACTTCGCCTCGTCGTAGACGTGGATCGTGAGGATCGGCCCGAAGAGCTCGTGGCTCATCGTGTGGTACGAGGGGTCGAGCGCCTGGATGATCGTCGGCCGCACGAACCAGCCCCTAGAGGAGTCGTACGTGCCGCCCGCGACGATCTTCGCGTCGCTCGACGCCTTCGCCGCGTCGATCGCCTCCGAGTGGTCCTTGAACGCCCCCTCGTCGATGACCGCGCCCATGAAGTTGGTGAAGTCGCGCGGGTCGCCCACCTTCAGCCCCTCGACCTCGGAGACGAGCTCGTCCTTGATCTTCGCCCAGAGGTTCGAGGGGACGTAGGCGCGCGAGGCCGCGCTGCACTTCTGCCCCTGGTACTCGAAGGCGCCGCGGAGGATGGCCGTCGTGAGCGCCTTCGGGTCGGCGCTCGGGTGGGCGAAGATGAAGTCCTTGCCGCCCGTTTCGCCGACGAGGCGCGGGTAGGAGCGGTACTTCTCGAGGTTCTGCCCCACCGTCCTCCACATCCCGTTGAAGACCGCCGTCGAGCCGGTGAAGTGGATGCCCGCGAGGTCGGGGTGGTTCAGGACGACGTCGCCGATCGCGCGGCCGCTGCCCGGAATCATGTTGATGACGCCGTCCGGCATGCCGGCGTCGCGGTAGAGGCGCATCAGGTGGTGCGCGCTGAAGAGCGCGGTCGAGGCGGGCTTCCAGAGGACCGTGTTCCCGCAGAGGGCGGGAGCCGCCGCGAGGTTGCTCGCGATGGCCGTGAAGTTGAACGGCGAGACCGCGAAGACGAACCCCTCGAGCGGCCGGTGCTCCATCCGGTTCCACATGCCGGGGCCGCTCTCGGGCTGCTCGGTCAGGATCTCGGCGTAGTAGTGGGCGTTGAAGCGGAAGAAGTCGATCGTCTCGGCGGCGCTGTCGATCTCGGCCTGGTGGCAGGTCTTGCTCTGGCCGAGCATCGTCGCGGCGTTCAGGACGTCGCGGTAGGGCCCCGCGAGGAGCTCGGCCGCCTTCAGGAAGATCGCGACCCGCTCCTCCCACGGCATTCGCGACCAGAAGTCCTTCGCGCGGTCCGCGGCCTTCACGGCGAGCGCGACCTCCTCGGGGCCGGCGAGGTGGACGTCGGCGAGGACGTGCCCGTGGTCGTGCGGCATCACCGCCTGCGCGATCTTCCCCGTCCGGATCTCCTTCCCGCCGATGACGAGGGGGACCTCGATCCGCTCCGAGGCCATCTCGGCGAGCTTCTTCTGGAGGCTCGCGCGCTCGGGGCTCCCGGGCGCGTAGTCCTTCACCGTCTCGTTCTTCGGGACCGGGACCTTGTAGATGCCGAGCGACATGGGGGCCTCCTTGCCGGCTTCGCCGACGCGGGTCGGGGTCAGATCTCGAGCGTGATCCCCTGGGCGAGCTCGAGGCGGCCGGAGAAGTTCAGGGCGTTCGTCTGCCGGCGCATGTAGGCCTTCCAGGCGTCGGAGCCGCTCTCGCGCCCGCCGCCCGTCTCCTTCTCGCCGCCGAACGCGCCGCCGATCTCGGCGCCGCTCGTCCCGGTGTTCACGTTCGCGATGCCGCAGTCGCTCCCTTCGACCGAGAGGAAGAGCTCGGTCTCGCGGAAGTCGTTCGTGATGATCGCGCTCGAGAGCCCCTGCGGGACCGAGTTCTGCATCGCGATCGCCTCCTCGATCGTCCGGTACTTCATCAGGTAGACGATCGGCGCGAACGTCTCTTCCTTCACGATGGGGAGCTCGCTCGACGCCTCGACGAGGCACGGCGTGACGTAGCAGCCGCCGGGGAGGTCGAGCGGCTCGCCCCCCGCGAGGACCTTCGCCCCCTGCCCCTTCGCGACCTCGATCGCCCTCCGCATCGTCGCGACCGCCTCGCGGTCGACGAGCGGACCCATCAGGTTCGCGCCGTCGAGCGGGTCGCCGATCGTCGTCTTCGCGTAGAGCCCCTTCATCCGTTCCACGAAGCGGTCGTAGACCGACTCGTGGAGGATGACGCGGCGGGTGGAGGTGCAGCGCTGCCCGGCCGTCCCGATCGCCCCGAAGTAGACCGAACCGAGAGCGACGTCGAGGTCCCCCTTCTCGCTCACGATGACGGCGTTGTTCCCGCCGAGCTCGAGGATGAGGCGGCCGAAGCGCTCCTGGACGAGCTTGCCGACGTGCCGGCCGCCGGGGACGGAGCCGGTGTAGGAGACGAGGGCGACGCGCGGGTCGGTGTTGATCAGGTCGCCGATGTCGCTCCCGCGGCCTATGGTGAGCGAGCAGATGGCGGGGTCGTACCCGAAGCGCTCGAGAGCGCGCCGGGCGATCTTCGTGACGGCGATCGCCGTGAGGGGCGTCTTGCTCGAGGGCTTCCAGAGGACGGTGTCGCCGGCGACGAGGGCGAGCGCGGCGTTCCAGCTCCAGACGGCGACCGGGAAGTTGAAGGCCGTGATGACGCCGACGACGCCGAGCGGGTGCCACTGCTCCTGGAGCCGGTGCTGCCGCCGCTCGCTCGGCATCGTGAGGCCGTAGAGCTGGCGGGAGAGGCCGACCGCGAAATCGCAGATGTCGATCATCTCCTGCACCTCGCCGAGCCCCTCGCGGAGGGTCTTGCCCATCTCGAGGGAGACGAGGCGGGCGAGGGGCTCCTTCTGAGCCCGCAGCTCCTCGCCGATCGCCTTGACGACCTCGCCCCGCTTCGGCGCGGGGACGGCGCGCCACGTCGCGAAGGCGGCGTGCGCCTTCGCGAGGACCGCGTCGAACTCCTCCTTCGTCACGTTGACGACCGAGGCGAGGGACGAGCCGTCCACGGGGGAGACGACGTGCTGGATCTTCCCGCTCCCGACCCACTCACCGGCGAAACCGCCGGGGTTCTTCTCCTCGATCCCGAGCGCGTGAAGCGTCTCTTTCGCCGTCTTGACCCGCATGTGCATGACCAGTCCCTCCGAGGACAGGTTATGCGACAGAATCTCCTATTTACCAAGCTCATTGTTTTCATGGACTGAATCGATATCCTTCATGCATGACCGCCCCCGCGCCCGCCCTCGACCTCGCCCACCTCCGCGCCTTCCACGCCGTCGTGAAGGCCGGCGGCTTCTCGGCCGCCGCCGAGCGCCTCCACCGGACGCAGAGCGCCGTGAGCCACGCGGTGAGCCGGCTCGAGCGCTCGGCGAAGGTCCGCCTCCTCGACCGACGCGGGCGAAAGGTCGTCCCGACGCCCGAGGGGGAGATCCTCCGCGAGGCGTGCGAGCGGGTCTTCGCGACGCTCGAGGAGGCCGAGGAGGCGCTCCAGCGCGAGCGGAAGCGGGCCGAAGGGCGGCTCCGCCTCGGCGCGACGGTGGAGTTCGGGACGAGCGTCCTGATGCGGCACATCCGCCCGTTCCTCGACGCGAACCCCGGCCTCGAGGTCGACTTTCACCTCTCGCACGACCTCCTGACGCCGCTCCTGCGCGACGACGTCGACCTCGCGATCGACTGCGTCTCCCACCCGAACCCCGAGCTCGAGCGGACGCCCCTCTTCCGCGAGTCGTACATGGTGGCCTGCGCCCCCGACTACCTGGCCGCCCACCGGATCGCCGAGCCGGCCGACCTCGCCCGTTGCGCCGTGCTCTCGATCGACAAGGAGTGCGCCTGGTGGGAGCGCTTCCTCGGCGCCTTCCCGAAGAGCCGGCGCCCCGCCTTCGGCCGCGTCGTCGCCATCAACCACATCCGCGGCCTCATCACCGCCGCCGCGAGCGGCCTCGGTGTCCTCCTCGCCCCGAGCTACAGCCTGAAGGGCGAGCTCGACCGCGGCGCCCTCGTCCCGCTCTTCCCCACGATCCGCCCGCTCGAGGACCGCTTCGCCCTCTACCAGAAGGCCGGCAAGGCCCGCCTCGCGAGGCACCGCCTCCTGACGGAGTACCTCCAGGAGATGGCGCCGGCGGAGTTCGGGGCGTGACGCACGCGACGGGGCGCCGGGCCGTCACCGCGTCATCGGCAGGTAGCTCCCGTCCGAGGTGGCCGCGTCGTTCAGGATTCCGTAGGCGAGGAATCGCGATCTCCCCCGGATCCTCTCGATCCTCGCGGATCCCGCGGCGGCGCCCCGCGTGGCGAGGGGCTGGCCCAGCTGCAGCCACTCACCGGCGTTGAGC
>JADHED010000798.1_pt1 | contig 32053 bp, 29 predicted proteins | sample 8952041 | NCBI WGS metagenome assembly JADHED01 (sample SAMN16124423, study PRJNA663239) | bioreactor sludge metagenome | isolation source: sludge (control) | place: India:Bengaluru | collected 2018-09-08
ACCATAGCATCGCCCGTTGGTGGTGGCGGCGGAAAGTAGTACGGGTTTGTCGGGTCTTTAGACGGGTCGTAGGGTTCGGGCTTTGGTGTTTGCTCTTCCTGATTGTTACCTGTGTTTTCATGTTGGTTTTCAGGTTGTTGAGGGTCTTTGGGCTGTTCGTTGCCCTGCGTGTTTTCTAGTGACATTCTCTTGTCGGTTTTAAAAATAATAATCAATAAAGTTTACGGTGTTCCTGCAGGAAACTTGTACAAATGTACAAACAGAAAATATACAAGTGTTGTAAAATTGATTTTTTATTTTTCGTGAAAATTATGTATAGTTGGTGTCGTCCTATTCAGGCTTTAGTGCTATTCTCATCTCTTCCTTTCTTTTGCTTGTCCAAAAGAAAGGAAACAAAGAAAAGGACCCCCTAAAACAAATGCTCCGAATGTTTTAGGGTTAGCTCTACGCTGTTGTTGTGGGGAATACGCATTAAGCGTGGTCAGTGCTATCGCACATGACGGTGCTATTGAACGGTGGTAGATGCATCGGCATTCTGTTTAATACTATTAAGTAACACAATGCAATAGATATTCTTTGCTTGGCAGTACATCGAGGTGAAGTATCATCAAGGTAACAACCGACTTAAAGGCAGTTTTTTAAGTCGGCGGCTTTTCTTTGTTTCTTTCTTTTGCCGCCAAAAGAAAGAAAGGAAGCGCAGGCATGAGCGTAGGAAAGGATGAGCTGATAGTAGTGCAAAAGCTTGAAGAGAAAGGAAAGTCTCACACAGCGCAAATACGCATATCGTGGGGAAGTTTTATTACTAACAATTACACACTTGAATATATTAATGCTGCGGTTGCAGTTCAAGCTGTGTTACAATATGCTTTACAATATTCATTTCCTGTGTACGATAGTAAAGATGTATCAACAGGTGGCAAGCTATCCAGCATAGAGCTACCTTCCAACCCATACCTTCAAAATCCCGTTCATCCCGATTTATAAGCAATAGTGTTGTAAAGATGAAAATAGTAACAAAGTGTTCTGTTCTGAAGCCTGTTTCGAGGGTTATGTATTGAATATTATTGTCGTTCTGCTGTATTGTTGCATCAATATATATACGGCGCCAGTTGGATGTAAAGAACGATGCTGATGCAAAAAACCTGTATTGTCCATCTTTAAGGCGTTCTGTGTTAATATCATTTTGTTGCTCTATGTGTTTAACCAATGCAACATAGCTACCATTATAGATATACCGATTTTTTAATGTCAATGTATTGTAGCTCATAAGGTAATTTACAAAAAGCTATGTTGTTATTTGAGCATACCTTGTACAAAAACAGCACTTCATTTCTTTATGGACAAGCAAAAAGAAAGGAAGAGATGAGTGTAGTGCTATGATTGAAGAGAATTGCACTCATATCTCGAGGTTGCTTCGTCGTACCTCCTCGCAATGACGTCAATGTTTTTTAAATATCGCATTGTAAGCCGGTCAACCACTCAACAAATCCCCCAACTTTTATATCTTTCAGGTCTATGAGTCAATCTGTTTTCAGACGCAAGACGCTACACCAGATAGAAAAAGAAGCTGCCAGTGGTATGACGGATGCACACACATCTGGCCTGCACAAGGTATTGGGTGTACGAGACCTGACGCTGATGGGTATTGCCGCCGTAGTAGGTGCGGGTATCTTCAGCACCATCGGCAAGGCAAGCTATGACGGTGGCCCGGGTATTGTATTCCTCTTCCTGTTTGTATCTGTAGCCTGTGGTTTTGCTGCGGTGTGCTATGCCGAGTTTGCAAGTATGGTACCTGTATCGGGCAGTGCATACACGTATAGTTATGTGGCTTTTGGCGAAATCATTGCATGGATAATAGGTTGGGATTTGCTGATGGAATATGCCATTGGCAATATAGCCGTTGCCATATCTTGGAGCGACTACTTTACTACCCTGCTGGATGGCATGGGCATACACCTGCCCGCATGGATAACCATGGACTACTGGACAGCCAAAGACGGACTGACAGATGCTGCCAAACAAGCATGGGCCAATGCACCATCAATAGGCAATTTTAAGCTTATTTGTGATATTCCTGCTTTTGTGGTTACAGGTATTATAACGGCTATTATATATGTGGGCATCAAAGAAAGCAAGCGTACTACCAATGCCATGGTGATACTGAAACTGGCGGTGATACTGCTGGTAATAGTAGGTGGTGCCTTCTTCATCAAGCCCGAAAACTGGCATCCGTTTATGCCCAATGGTATTGGCGGTGTGCTGAGTGGTACGGCGGCTGTGTTCTTTGCCTATATAGGTTTTGATGCCATCAGTACTACGGCCGAGGAGTGTAAGAATCCGCAGAGAGATCTACCACGTGGTATGTTCTACTCGCTTATTATCTGTACAGTTATATATGTACTCATCGCACTGGTACTTACAGGTATGGTCAGTTACAAAGACCTGAATGTAGGCGATCCGTTGGCTTATGTATTTGATGCAAACGGTATGGGTTGGCTGGCAGGTGTGATAGCTGTGAGTGCAGTGATAGCTACGGCAAGTGTATTACTTGTATTCCAACTGGGGCAGCCACGTATATGGATGAGCATGAGCCGTGACGGCTTGCTGCCGCCTGTATTCAGCAAGATACACCCTAAGTATAAAACACCTTCTTTCAGTACCATACTCACGGGTTTTGTAGTGGGTATCCCTGCACTGTTCCTCAACCTGAATGTAGTGGTAGAACTGACAAGTGTGGGTACGCTCTTTGCATTTGTACTGGTATGTGGTGGCATCATCCGCCTGCAGCAGCAACGCAAAAAAGCCAAACACCTGAAGGGCGAAGACGTTATAACCGAAGATGACCACAGCCATCAGCATGTACCTGTCAGCAGGTTTCAGACGCCATATATAAATGCCAAATGGATAGTACCTGCGTTGCTCATCATTACCGTAGTGCTGATAGGTCAATACTACCCCGGTGGTTTGGCAGGACTGTTCGATACCGGTGGCGATCATAGTTGGGAAGCCGTTAGGCTGAAAGTACCTTACATATTGTTTGGCGCAGTATTCCTGACGATGGCTATACTATCGTTCATCAATAGCTATAGCCTGATACCTGTACTGGGTTTTCTGTGTTGCAGTTATCTGCTCTGCGAAAGCGGTGTCAGCAATTGGGAGCGATTCCTGGCATGGCTGGCAATAGGCTTGGTTATCTACTACGCTTACGGACGTAAAAGGAGCAAACTGGCACAGCAGGGGCAATAAGCATTATGCATATACGTTATAGGTAAAAACCTGTATATATGGGCAAAGCATATAAAATACTATTGGTAATAGCTGTACTGCTTACAGCCTATCTGTGCTACATGGAGTATATGTATTGGGATAATGATGGCACAATGCCATCTGCATCTACCATTGTATTTGAATGTACAATTATGGGCACTTTCTATGCTATGCTCATATGGGGTATATTATCGGGTTTATATTTTCTATTCAATAAAGCCTTGCAAGTAGTAAGGAAGTAGCAAAACTGCGTATCTTGATGCGCAATCATCTACCCCCATAGCATTGAAGCAAAAACTGAAGCGTACCTACAGGGTTACCAAATACGTTGTCTACAGGCAAACACTGATAGAACCCGAAGACCATATATGGACATTCATCGGTGCATTTATAGCCATTGCCCTGATAGGCGCTATACAAACCGCAGGGCTTAGTTATATGGATAATGTATTCCTGATAGGTTCTTTCGGAGCATCAGCAGTACTTATATTCGGTGCTACCAACAGCCCTCTTGCACAGCCTCGCAACCTGATAGGCGGTCATCTCATATCTGCTATTATAGGTGTCACGGTACACAAGCTACTCCCCGACCAGCTATGGCTTGCCAGCGGACTGGCAGTTGCTACGAGTATAGTAGCCATGCAAATGACCAAAACCCTGCATCCCCCCGGTGGTGCAACAGCGCTGATAGCCAATATAGGCAGCGAAAAGATAAAAGCACTTGGCTGGATGTATATAGCAAGCCCTGTAATGAGTGGTGTGCTGATAATGTTTGTAATAGCTATGATAGTGAACAACATACCCAGAAACAGGCACTATCCCTACAAAAGAAAGCTTTAGGCAGGCGGGTATATTGGTTTTTAAAACATTTTACTATCTTACAATGGCAAATTACGAATTGAATATGTACCGTATTGTATTATTAGCACTGACTGTGACGCTGTTTTCTTGTGTAAATAAGGGCAACTATACCTGTACCTGCAGCCAAAACAACACTTTGGTGAAGTCGTTTACCTACAACGATATCAATAAAAAGAACGCGCAGGACAATTGTAATACAGAGATGGACAACTATCGCAATGTAGATAGTGCAAAACAGAATATCCCGGTTACCTGCACACTCAACTAATCCAGGTCTTTATTATAAAGTGTGAAGATGATGTAATCTAATACATCATCTTCATGCAAAATACACTACCGCCGGACTTCATAAATTCTCCGGTTTCTATTTCCACTACATTATAGCCTTCTTGTTTTAGTACATCTACCGTGATGGCACTACCCTTTTGTAGTATTGCCGTCTTGGTACCATGTGCATCAAACGCATGTGCATTCAGCGAGAAGTATTTTTCTGCTTCGTACTCAGGTATATAATACACTTTGGTAAACAACTGTCGTATCATCGCCAGTCCTTCTTCTGTAAATGCTTCTTTGCACAGCATCACACTATCCTTGCTCAGTGGCACAAAGCAGGTATCCAGATGGTAAAACTTAGGATTAATCAGTTCAAGCGCTACTACAGGTGTTTGCAGCATAGTAGCCAGCTCGTCATAAGCCTCGGCAGTAGTACGGTGTCCGTAGCCGCCATATAGCAGGCGTTTACCGGGGTGTGGTATCACATCGCCCATACCTTCAAACATCTTCACATTGTTGAAGTGCAGTGGCTTAAACCCCTTATTCTTAAAGAATTCCTCAAAGTATGGCACCTCACGTTGGCGGCTCTCGTGCCTCATACGGCTCATCACCACTACTTCGCTGCCGTCTTCCATCTTCCACGGCAGTGTCTGGTTGGCACAGAACACCATATCCTCGCATCCGGGTGCACCGGGTATTACACTCACCTCGTCCAGTACTTTATTGGTCAGCAATGCATCGTAGGCATCTTTCAGGCTTTGCCATTGTGCATTTACCTGTGCCTTGTCTGTGTTACCTATATGCCCTTGCATGTGTACGTTCTTCACGTCTACTATATCAAAATAGTCGGGGCTGCACATCAGTACCCTTGTTGGGTCTGTACGGTCATTTATGTCGTTTATGCTGAATGAAATATTGTTTTTAAATACGCTTGGTTGCATTGGTTATTCTATAGTTGTTGTTAATGTATCTGATGTATATGTTTTACTGCCAATTTTTACGGTTGCCCACCACTTGATGCTTTCTACACGTTCACCCGGTAATGCAACAATGGGCGATGCAGGTGCTTTTGCCCTACCCCTCCACGACCAGGTATATGGAGAACTGCCCTTCTCTTGGTACAACACTTCATTTACCCCTACCCTGAAGGCAAGATGGTATGGAGAATTTCGTGCCAAAGCTAACATTCTTACGGGTAATTCCGTTTTATTACGCAGCAGCTTCATAGGCATACCACGCTGATTGTTTTGTGCAAATAGCTGAATCACAGGTCTACGCTTACCTAAGGCAGGCTTAAGCAGGTAGCAACGTATGTCCTCTATGGTGTTTGCATTGTATACAGATGGTACTTCTATCTTAATGGGTTTATTTGCATTTTGGGCAAATGCCAAAACTGTAGACTGAACCAATAATATACCTGTACATAATACCTTACAAAGCTTTATCATGAATATTAATTTACACTTATAAACGTATCAAACATACTGACAGTAAGTGTAAAAGATATGTAAAAGTTATTTAAAGATTTTTTTACCTATAGTTTAATTACGTTAAATTACAGAATACATACAATTCATTTATGCGAAGACAGCTATTAATAACGTGTGCAGCTATAGCAGCTACATTCAGCAGCAATGCACAAAAACTAAACATAAAACCCACACAACAAGAGTTGGAACTGAGGGCAAAACATCCAAGACCTGCTCCTACTTTTGCAAACAAAACAACAGCATCATATATCATGCCCGCAGGTGCACGTATGCCGGGAGAGTTTGAAGAATCGCAGGCAGTAGCTATCGCATGGCCTTATGACTGGGATGGTACCAACATGATATTGGACGTTAGCTCTGAATATGCAGACGTATGGGCACAAATGGCAAATGGCATACAACAGGAATGCCCTGTATGGATACGTGTAGAAAAAGATGCTGATACTACACCCATCAAAACATATATGTCTGGCAAAGGCTTTACACTTACTAATTACAAATTCCATATAACTGCAGGCGATGCATTCTGGATGAGAGATTACGGTCCGTTAGGCTTCTACTACGGTGCCAACGACGACCTTGGCTTTTTGGACATCAGCTACTACCCGGGCAGAGATTTAGATGATTTATATCCCGAATTTCTGGCTAACGAGAAGGGATATATGCACGTAAAAACAAACCTGTATGCAGAGGGTGGAAACTTTCTGACAGATGGTTTTGGCAATACTTTTCATAGTGATGTTATTGAAGCTGCCAATATGGTTAATACACCTAAACATAGTGCATGGACACTTCAGCAAGTACGCGATAGCATCAGCCACTTCTATGCATCTCCTAATGTTACATCTAACAAATCGCTGCAATGCGATGGTGGCACAGGCCATAATGATATGTATATGAAGCTGCTGGATGAAAACAGCTTTGCCATTATGGAATATCCAACTACTGTTACTGCTGTTGATAGAACAATCATAGACAGTGCCATCAGCAAAGTATCTAGGATGAAAAATGTATATGGTAAACCATACAGAATATTTAAAGTACCAATGCCTACAAGAGATAATGGTAGTACACCAATCTCATGCGGACAAATCAATCAGGATGCGCGTACGTATGTTAATGGTACTTGGGTAAATAAGACATACCTGATGCCGATATACTCAAACAGCACAGATGGCAATCAGGCAGGAGACCAGGCAGCTATCAACCTGTTGAAACAGATAGCGCCGGGCTATAAAATTGTACCATTGGATGCTCGTGGATTGACAATAGGTGGTGGTGCCATACACTGTGTTACCATGCAGATACCTGCTGAAAACCCTATACACTTCTGGCATCCGCCTGTTATAGATTGGCAAGTAAAACGTAGTTCTTACCATCTGATATCCAAAATTGAAAACAAAAGCGGTATAGCTTCTGCTACGTGCAAATGGCGTATGAAAGGTACAACTACATGGAATAGTGTAAACATGACCGATAGCAGCGGGCATCACATTGCCGACATCGCAGGTACATTCAACCATGGGGATGCTATAGAATATTATATTACAGCAACTACCAACAATGGTAAAACAGCGGTAAAACCTATTACTGCACCTGACGGATTCTATACCTTTATGATAGACTGGCCAACCAGTGCAACTACTTTAAACCCTGACAGGAACTTCCTGCTCAATCCGTTGCCAAATCCTAACAGTGGCAGCTTCACCATACCTGCATCTTTCGATAAAGAAATGCAAGTGACTGCTGTTATTACTGATGTAATGGGCAAGAAAATTGCTGAAAGGAATTTTGGTAAAATGGAATCCGGTATACATAAGCTCGATTTCAATCTTGGTGATGCAGCAAACGGGCTGTACTATATTCAGGTATTTGCAGATGGCTTACCTGTTGGTACCAAACGCGTATCTAAGCAATAATCAGACATTGCATATAACAATAAGGGTTCCTGTAATGGAACCCTTATGTTTTTTACACGGTATTGTAAATGTTATTCTTTAATCAGTTTTTGTTCATAAAACACTTCATGATTCGCGTCTTCCAGATGAATCATATAAACTCCTTCGTGCAAATCTTTTACGTATAATTCATTGGCACCTGGGTGCAATTCGCAGGTGATGACATTATTGCCTGTATAATTGTCTGTAATCGTTGCCTGCATAGGTTGGTTGGTACGATTGGTAATGTATAGTTTGTCAGTCATCGGGGGTGTATTTTATTGGGGTGTTATTCAATAATGCTAATATAGTAGAACAGATATTAAATCGCAATGCCATTTTTACGGTATATGCAACTACGTACCAACACTAAATGTCTGTACTAACACATGAATTTGATTATTAACTGATTATTAAATATATTACATAAAACAATTTATCTGGTGATGAATAAATTCTACGCTTTTTTCATTTTATGTATGTGTACTATCGCCGCCAATGCCCAGACACCTCTCGACCATACATTACAACTGACTGCTACTACACAAGTGTCTCCTGCACAAATAAAAATCAGTTGGAAAAAACTAAGTTCAGCAACAGGCTATCAAGTCTACAGAAAAACAAAATCTGCTTCAGGTTTTGGTACTTTACTCACCACTATTAATGCAACTGATAGTATTTATACAGACAATAATGTAACGGCAGACAGCACTTACGAATATCAAGTAATAAAAACAGGTGGCAGTAATGCTGCAACAGGTTATATATACGCTGCAGTAAAGGCGTTGCCAATACACAATAGGGGTACAATGCTGTTGTTGGTAGATAGCACATTCTCAGACTCATGCAACATAGAAATTACTACACTTATGAATGATCTGAGTGGTGACGGGTGGAAAATAGTGCGTAAAGATTTTGCAAGAAGTACAGGTGTTAGCACTATTAAAACTTTCATAGTAAACACTTACAATGCAGATAACACAGTAAGCGCAGTATATATACTAGGGCATCTTGCGGTACCATACAGCGGAGACTTAAATCCTGATGCGCACCCCGACCATAAAGGTGCATGGCCTGCAGATGTATATTATGCAGATATAGATGGAATATGGACGGACAATAGCGTAAATAATACAGTTGCAACAGGTACACGCAACGATAATACTCCCGGCGATGGTAAGTTTGATCAAAGTACACTACCAAGTAGAGCCGATCTGCAATTGGGAAGAATAGACTTTAATAATATGCCTGCATTCTCTAAAACAGAGATACAGATGATGCGCACATACCTGAATAAAGCCCATAGTTATAAAATGGACTCATTAACGATGATACGTCAGGCATTGATTGATGATAACTTTGGAGTAAGTACCGGAGAGCCTTTTGCAGCAAATGGTTGGAGAAACTTTGCACCACTGCTTGGTACAGGTGGAACTCAATCTGCAGACTATATTTCTACATTGAACACAACTACTTACCAGTGGTCTTTCGGTTGTGGAGGTGGTTCTTATACCAGTGCAAGTGGTGTTGGCACTACTGCAAACATAGCTGCTAATAATATGAATGGTATATTCAGTATGCTATTCGGTAGTTATTTTGGCGATTGGGATAATCAGAACAATTTTTTGAGAGCACCACTTTGTGCAAATACACCCATGCTTACTAACTGCTGGGCAGGCAGGCCACATTGGTTTTTCCACCACATGGCACTTGGCGAAACTATTGGCTACAGTACTTTATTATCGCAAAATAATGATGGTACTTATCTTACTACAAACAACTACATGACAAAAGGTGTACACATTGCATTAATGGGAGACCCAAGTTTGAGACAAGATTATTTAAAACCGGTTAAGAATGTAAATGTAACAGCTGTAGCAGGAGGTGGAGCAAATATTGCATGGACAGCATCACCAGATCCTGCAGTTATAGGATATTATATATACAGCGCAGATGATAGATATGGTGCATATAAAAGGCGTACATCGCTGGTTAATGTAACTACATACAACGACTCTTTTGGTACAGATGGAACCAAATACTACATGGTTCGCGCTGTTAAGGTGCAGAATTCACCATCAGGCAGTTACAACAATCTAAGTATTGGTGCTGTATCATCACCTGTTATTATCGATTATCCTTATTCAGAGGGGCAATCAATTAATGCAATCAATAATGTAGTTTCGACAAATGTTTATCCTAACCCGGTCTCAAATCTTTTGAACATATCACTTAAAGTACAAAAGCCGGCTAACGCTACTCTCTTTATAAATAACATTAATGGTCAGGTGTTATACACTAAAGAAGCTAGGCTTAACACAGGCACTAACGATATTCAAATGGCGGTAGATGGCTTGATGACAGGTATTTATTACTTGAATGTTGTTTGTGATGGTGCAATAACCAGTCGTGTATGGATTAAAAACTAATTTGACAGCGTTTTTTGGCTCAATACTTTGATATAAGAGCAGAATTATATAAACTTGTAGAAAGAAGCAGAATAAAGATGAAAGCAAAATTGATGGTTATCATAGCAATGGCAGCAGGCTCTATGCTATTTACATCTTGCACCAAATATTATAACTGTAAATGTGTAGACTATAAAGGAACAACTACATATTTCACTGTTAAGGCACAGACTTTGCAACAGGCTAATAAAAACTGTGACGAAAAAGGTAATCTTGGAAATTGTGAACTGAACTAACAGTTTACTTTATAAATATCAAGCCCGTAAACAACTGTGTTTACGGGCTTAGTATTTTAATCTATTCTGCGAATGCTGTTATTGTCCAGCCAATTGGCAAATTCTCTTACATCATTTGTCTTATGAGTAATGATTTTGCCTATTTTCAAAAGAATAACAAACATATCTACATGGTACTTGTATGCAGATAGCTCTTCAGCAGTATAATCAAAACCCGGAAATGTATTTTGCCCCATAAATCTGTATCCTCGTACATATGCCAGTACACAAAAAACGCAACACAATTCTGATTGGCAGTAATGCTATTTGATTAGCTTATAAATAGTTCCTCTCTCATAAGAAATTGATTGTCATGGCGCCACAAAAACACTCTCTGCAAATCCCTTATACTGCGCAAAGGTCAAAATATAAGGTGTACAATCCATTGATTTGAATCAATAAATAGTACATATAATACCTATGAAATATTGTGGTTACTTAGATAAAGAATCTGCTAGTAGTTCTCCATTTCTCTTACTAATACGAGAACGAATACGGCTGAGTGCTTCAGGTGTAATACCTAAATAAGATGCTACCATATATTGCGGTACACGTCTTATCAGATCCGGTTTTTCTTGTAACACTTTTATATACCGCTGTTCAGGCGTCTCCATTAACAAAGATGCATTTCTGGCGGATAACAGTATATACAATTGCTCAGCTACCAATCTGCCTACACGTTCGCTATCGGGTATATTTTCGTATGCGTATTGCAAGCTATCGTAGTCTACGTCAACAACTTCGGCAGGTTCTAAAACATCAGTATACATCAATGAGGGTGTGCGAGACAAAAAGCTCTGATAATTAGAGAACATGGAATCTTCTACAAAAAAATTAGTTGTTATCTCTTTACCATCTACAAGGTAATAGCTACGTACCAGCCCGTAATTAATGAATGAGATGCAATTACATACTTCTCCCGGTCTTAGTATATACTCACCCTTTTCATATTGTTTTACTATCAGGCGCTTTTCAAATTCCGCCCAGTTATCTTCATCCAGGCTGGGCCATAAAGAGAAATAGAAGGTTTTTACTCTCTCAAATTTATCTCCCATATCGGTGTCTGTTTGTAAAAGGCAATTATTGGTTGAGGCTCAATATATTATCAAGCAAAGCAATTTACGAAAAAACGTTGTCAAAAAATTACCCCAATCATTCCATGTGAATTAATACTACAAAAACACTACAATATCTGTGTTTATACCGGGTATATATTACTATTGTACTTACAATAATTGTTTGTTTACTGGATACATCCCCCCAAAAAGGGTAATGTAATACTTTATCATACATACAATTATATCTTTGCATAATGCGATATGTATATACTTTAATACTTAGTTTGCTATCATGTACAGTATTTGCCAAGCAAGATACTATCAGGGTGTACTACCCTATCAATGTCTCTGATCTTACCAATCAATCTGTAAAAACTATAGATTCTCTTATATACCTCGATATACTGCGTAGTGGCAAAAAAGTAGGTATACTTGGCTATGCAGATTATCTGGGTAGTGAGGAAACCAACAATGCACTGTCTGAAGCCAGAGCAAATAAAATGAGAGACTATCTGCTGCATATGGGGTTGAAAGAAGATGATATTCAAATTGTTATTGGTAAAGGAGAAATAGTGCGAGATGGTATGACAGCCTTATCGGGCTTTCCAACAGACAGGCGTGTAGATATTATTCCCGGCGGCTTTAAAGTGCCTCCTGTTGTAAAGAAACCAGAACCGATTGTAAAAAAGGATACTATTAAAAAACAAATTATCAATCTGGCAAAAGTAAAAGCTAATCAAACTATTAATCTGAACAAGATATTCTTTTACCCCGGTAGCCATAAAATACGTGAGGAGAGCCTCCCTTACGTAGATTCTTTGTACATGCTGATGCGCGACTATCCCACGCTAAGAATAAGAATAGAAGGCCATATATGCTGTGTAGTGGCAAAGAATGCTGATGGTTACGACTATGATTCTCAAGACTTCTACCTGTCTGTAAATAGAGCTAAAGAGATATACGATATACTTGAGGGAAAAGGCATAGATGATGACCGTATGGAATATAAAGGTTTTGGTAAAACACGCCCATTGGCATGGCCTGAACAAACCGAAGAAGATGAGAATAAGAACAGACGTGTAGAAATAAGGATACTACAGAAATAAAGAAAGGGTTGTGTTTTACAACCCTTTCTTTTTCCACCTGATGGCGTAACTGATATAGAAGTTAAAATCAAAAATACTGTTCTTATCGCCCCTACCATAGCCAGCTACGTATGGTGGTGGCAGGTCTTTAAATTGCTTACCGTTCAATAGAAACTTGCCACGTATAGTCCAACCGGTAAACAGACCGTTAAACAATTCTACCTTCATGCCACCTGTCAGTTCAAACCAATGCGCAGTAAGGCTTTTACCGGGCACATAGCCTGTTGTATTGCCCCAAAAGCTATCAAAAATAGTGTATGTAGCAGGTGAACGATCTATTAAAGCAATAGCATAGCGCAACCCTACATATGCCTGATCCCAGTCTTGCGGAAAAAGACGCGGGAATAAACCTTTGTTTATACCAAGTTTGAAGAATGTATTCTTACTGCTGTAGTTCAGGTATGCAGAATCTTGATATCCTCTACCCCATCCACCTTCTGCAACATAGTACATGTCTTTCTTTTTGAAGAAATCCAGTTCAAACTCATAGGCTTGCCTTTCAGGAACAAAGTTTGTAATAACAGGCTTGCTCACATCAAAGCCAAGACGTAGCTGATATAACGAATCTGTAACAGGTGGTTTTTCAGACTCATCTTCATCATCCTGTGCATACAGGCTGAAGCTTAATAATAGAAATAATATACTAGTAAAATACTTTGACATTTTGTACATCCGATTTGCCGTCAATATTTCCATTATTAATAATAACAGAATCTATACGGTTGGTCGTATATTTTACATTGTTAATTATATAGTTATGTGCGTATCCGCAAGACTTTGAAAGAAAAACCTGACTGCGTTGATAAAACATAGTAATAGTATCAAGAGCAGCTTGGGTAGAATCCGGGGTAATAAACCATTTCATACTATCCTTCATTGGTGACAATTGCATGTAAAAATCCTTTACATTTTTTGTGCCTATATATATCACCTGATTTGTTTCTGCATAACCTACTATAGGGTTAGGCAACGAGCTATCTACACCCAATCTGCCGGTATCTGCAGGTTTTAACGTACTGATGCGTACATAAACATTTTTAGACAACAGACAGGGATCGGCTACACGTTGGCATGCAGACTGCACCATTGCAGTTATTGAAAGCAATATTATGATGTAATATAAACGCCTTTTAATCATTGAGTGTAGCCAACAATTTATCTATTTCGCCCAATACCGTATCTAGTTGCTTCTTGAATACTTCTTTGTCATTGCTTTCCAATACAGAAGTAGACATCTGTGCAGCCATCAGGTTTTGCTCCGCCAATGTCAGCTTGCCCGAAAGGGTTTCTATTTGTTGTTTCTGCTCAACAATAGTACCGTGCAGCCTGTTGTTTTCAGCCTGTAGTTGTGTATACTTTTTCAGCAACACATCTAGTTTTTCGTTCAGAAGCGATAATGATTGCATTACTCGCGAATTTGTGCTTGTAGCTTGGTTTTATATGCGTGCATTAATTGCTGCATTACAGCCTCAATTTCAGCATCTGTTAAGGTACGATCCTGTAACTGAAATGTATAGCTTAGTGCATAAGATTTTTTACCTGCTCCCAGCTTTTCACTTTCAAACACATCAAACAAGCCAAAGCCTTTCAGCGAATCTATCTTTTGTTGTTCAGTTACTTGCTGCACATCATGATACGTTACAGCCTTATCCAGTACAATTGCAAGGTCGCGCTCAACAGCAGGGTGTTTAGTCACTTCACTATACTTTATTTTACCAGCGGCTACTGCTTTCATCCACAGTGCCCAGTTTATACAACCATAGTAAACATCCTGTTTTATATCGAATGCATTCAGCGTTTTAGCATCTACAGATGTTATAGTACAAATCACTTCATTCTTCCATTTCCATGATGTACCATTTTCATCGTACACCAGAGACGTTTTGTTGATACCGCTTTGCAACATAAGATTCTGAATAATGCCTTTCATGTAGTACAGATTACCTGCAACAGGTTTAGCATTCCAGTTTTGTCCTGTCATATTACCTGTCATGTATAAAGCCAGTTGTTCTGTCTCTACATACTTATCACCTATCTGATGGTAAACCTTACCGAATTCATACATGGCCAGGTTGCTGTTCTTACGGTTTATGTTGTATTGCAATACCTCCAATCCACTTTCAAGCATTGATGGACGCAACACATCCAGTTCACTGGTAAGACTGTTTAGCATCTTGACCATGTCTGTACGCTCAGGATAATACTTGCTGTTGACAATTGAGTTCGTAACAATCTCGCTGAAGCCCATGCTTGTCAGCATGTTTGCAATCTTATCGCGCTGTTTACGATCGTTCTCCTTTGGTCTTGTCAGTGATATATTCAGCTTCGCAGGTATCTCAATATTATCAAGACCGTCAATACGTAGTATTTCTTCAACAATATCTGCAGGTTGAGAAACGTCTGTTTTATTACTTGGCACTCTCAGTATCAATCCATCTGCGTCTTCTCTATCTATAACAAAATCAAGTGCGGTAAGTATGTTCTTGATGTTTTCCTTGCCATAGTCTTTACCACTCAGTTTAGTAATGTAATCATATGTCACATGTACTTCTGCAGGTATCAATTCTTTTGCATAAACATCTACTATATCCGACGCTATTTCTCCACCTGCTATATCTACTATCAATGCTGCAGAACGTTGCAGTGCAGGCAATACATTGTTCATATCCACCCCTTTTTCAAAATGTGTAGCAGCATCTGTGCGCAAGCCATGATGCATAGATGTGCGGCGTACATACATTGGGTGGAAATATGCACTCTCCAGGAAGATGTTTGTAGTACTGTCACTAACACCACTTTGTGAACCACCGAAAACACCTGCAATACACATACCATCTACGCTATCACAAATCATCAGGTCATTATCAGTCAGTTTGCGTTCTTTATCATCAAGTGTTGTGAATTTGCTGTCGTTTGGCAGAAACTGTACGTTTACTTCACTACCTTTTATTTTATCAGCATCAAATGCATGTAACGGTTGCCCGAATTCGTGTAACACATAGTTGGTAATATCTACCACATTGTTGATGCTTCTAGAACCTATGGCCTTCAGGCGTTGTTGCAACCAATCGGGGCTAGGTCCTACTTTCACTCCTTTTATAGCGACACCGGTATATCGCAAACATGCTTCAGGTGCCTTAATATTTACTTTAATGTTGATGACATCTTTACCTTTAACAGGCATCAATGTTGGTGGCATCAATACTTTGTGAGAACCACCTTTGTGATGTGTCAGATAAGCACATACATCTCTTGCTACACCAATATGGCTCATAGCATCGCTGCGATTAGGTGTCAGGCCTATGTGTATCACTTCATCAGCATCGGGTATATTGAAATACTTCTTGGCAGCCATACCTATAGGAGCATGTGCAGGTAGAACCATGATGCCTGCATGGCTGCTACCAAGACCAATTTCATCCTCTGCACATATCATCCCCTCACTCTCTTCACCACGTATTTTAGCTCTTTTTATCAGGAAAGGCTCGCCTGCAGAAGGGTGTACGGTAGTGCCAACAGGAGCTACCACTACCCTTTGTCCTGCAGCAACATTTGGTGCACCACACACTATATTTAGCTCAGAATCAGCGCCTATAGTCACTTTCGTTACACTCAGTTTATCGGCGTTAGGGTGTTTATGACAAGACACTACTTCGCCAATCACAAGCCCCTCAAGGCTTCCCGCCACAAACTCTGCTTTTTCTACTGCTTCTACTTCTAATCCTATGGATGTCAATATTTTACTCAATTCAGCCACCGGCATGGGTTCCGGCAGGTATTGCAATAGCCATTGGTACGATATGGTCATCTGTTTTGTATAAAATTTGTTGTAAAGATAGCCCATAGCGGGCATGTTTTAAGTAATTCGCATCATTAATAAAATATCTCTAAAAAAAACATTTATTCACATTTATTTGTGGGTAATCTGTGGATTGATGTGAAAGCTGATGTAACTTTGTTAGTAACATACTGATAAAATGTTCCACGAGTGGATAAACTGTTGGGTTCGGGTTAATTAAGGGCTGAAAATTATTTATTTATACAGCTATTGACGAGTCATTTTTCAAGTTTACATTAGTCCTCCGCCTCAAGAAAAACGCTTATTTACGTTGGATGACAAATGATGAAATTGTTAATGAATGATTACCTGAAGGTTAAAACAGTGTAAACAAATACAGGCGCGGATTTAAGATAACAGAATTACAATAAGACTAAAAAGACTAACCCAGAGATGGCAGTAAACATTAAAAAAGACTTTGGAAGTACCAGGAATCGTAAACCGGACATTACGAATCTTGTATACGGAAAAGTGCCTCCGCAAGCTCCCGAACTGGAGGAAGCAGTACTTGGAGCCATAATGCTTGAGAAAGACAAGCTGGCCGAGGTACTGGAAATTATACAAAGCGAAGACTGCTTTTATGTAGACGCGCACCAAAAGATATATGCAGGCATTCGCCGCTTGTTCGATAAGGGTATGCCTGTCGATTTGCTGACAGTAACAGAAGAACTACGAAAAAGCAACGAACTGGAGATAATAGGTGGTGCGTACTACCTTACACGCCTTACAATGAGTGTTGTGTCATCTGCACACGTAGAGGCACACGCCCGTATAGTAATGGAGAAATTCATCCAAAGGGAGCTGATTCGAATATCGGGTCTTGTGATAAGTGATGCATATGAAGACAGTGCTGACGTTTTCGACCTGCTTGACAAGGCTGAAAGCAACCTGTATGAAATTACAGATAAACACCTTCGCAAGAACTTTACCAGCCTGAAAGACGTTTTGGTACGTACTGTTCACGAAATTGAAGAGGCTAAAAATAAGAAAGACGACCTGACAGGCGTTCCGTCGGGCTATGTACCGTTGGATAAACTGACGAGTGGCTGGCAAAAAACAGACCTAATTATTCTAGCTGCTCGTCCTGCTGTGGGTAAAACAGCCTTCACGCTGAATCTGGCGTTGAATGCTGCTATGAACTCATCTAAACCATTCCCTGTAGCCTTTTTCTCGCTGGAGATGGGTGCGGGACAGCTAGTAAAAAGGCTCTTGGCTGCTGTTACAGAGGTTAGGATGGATGCCATTACCAAAGGCCGCATGCAGGAACATGAGTTTGTGCAAATGACCCAACGCATGAACAAGCTTGCACAAGCTCCGATTTTCTTGGATGATCAAGCAGCATTGAACATCTTTGAACTAAGGGCAAAAGCACGCAGGCTGAAGCAAAAACATGATATACAGCTAATTATCATCGACTATCTGCAGCTGATGCAAGGTAGCGTGAACAATGGCGGTAACCGTGAGCAAGAGATTTCTAAAATCAGCCGTGACCTGAAGCAGTTGGCAAAAGAGCTTGAAATTCCAATCATAGCCCTGTCTCAGCTGAACCGTTCTGTAGAAAGCCGTAAAGAAAGTAAAGTACCACAGTTGAGTGACCTTAGGGAATCAGGAGCCATCGAGCAAGATGCCGATATGGTTATGTTCCTGTATCGCCCTGAATACTATGGTATCAATAACGATGAAATGGGCCAGCCGATAGAAGGCGAAACTCACATACATATAGCCAAGCACCGTAACGGTAGTACTGATACTGTAAAAGTGCGTTTCCTCAAAGAATTCCAGAAGTTTGTAGACCTGCCGGATGATGATTTTGGAGGTGGTGGCTTCAATGGCAACTTCGGCGGAGGTAATTTTGGTGGCGGAGGTGGATTTACACCAGGACCTCCTTCTCCTGGAGATAACCCAAGTGCGGGTATACGCAGAGATAGAAACGACACAAGTGATTTTGGTGGTAGTAAGATGTTTATACCAGGTGGTTTCCAAACAATGCCATCAAAAGCAAATGACTTCAATTTTGACGATGATTTACCACCATCCTCACCTTTTATTAAACGTCCTAATCCGGGACCTGATGAAGATGCACCGTTTTAAATTATATAAAAGCCATTCGAAAGAGTGGCTTTTTCTTTTTATTGATTTGCAGTTAAGAAAATTGTTTGTATTATTATACCACTAAATCCGAGAATAGATGAAACGTATTATTGCCGCATTTCTTTTATTGACTATAGTTGCAGTAACATTGAGTAGTTGCTATGGTACAAGGCATAAAACAAAATTGAACCATAATCGCAGCGTTAACAGCAGGCACCTGCGTTGGGGATAAACGGTAAATATATACTTAACATAATTAAGGCAAGATGATATCATCTTGCCTTTTCTTATTTATAGTCTTGATTAGCCCATTTTATTGCAGGTTGCATCCACTCGTCTAAAGGCTTAAACAAAAAGCCATGCTTCAACCCTGTATGTAGTTCTATTTCTTTATAGTGTACTACTTTGTCTCCTGCTTGTTTCCTTTGTGCATCGCAACTGCGTCCAATAATATCACTCTCTTCAAATATAGATAGCACATTGCCATAAAAAGCAAGACGTTCATTCACCAACAATTCTTCACTGCAACAGGCTATGAATACAAAATTCAAATCCTTATTCTTTTGTAATCCAGACACACACATAGCTATATAAGAACCCTTGGATGTTCCTACTACCGTTATATCTTTTGCCTTAACACCTTTTTTCAACAGACTGTCTATCTGACTGCTCACTTTTTCAGCGTACTCAAGAGCATCTGTATTACGCTTGCGCAGTTCACTTATAACTACAAATCCGGCCTTGCTGAATTTATCTTTAATAGAAGTATACTCAGCTTTACCATATTCCGGATGCACCCCACTCTCGCCTTGCAACTCCAAAAAAGCATTGTGCAAAAAGAACAGGTATCGCTGTGCATTTGCCTGTAACGATAAGAACATGATAACTAACAGCAATAGTTTTCTCATAGTACAAATTTACATAGATGCTAACTTACAAACTGTATTCCAGTTGCGGGTTGTGGCATATATTTTCAGTTTCTTTTCAAGCAGCATATTGGTGTACAGGCTCTTGCCTTTCGTTTCGTCTATTGTTATGTAAATTTCATTGCCTGTCGAATAATATTCATCGACATCATTTGTCAATGAATGCAAATACTTTATCTCATCCTTTGTTAATTGTCTTTCTAAAAAAGCTATATACTTTTTAGCGGTGGGTACAGACTTCAAAATATTAGTAAAAACATCTGCTGCCTGTATCTCCTGCATTGTTTCAGTAGTTATGGCGACTACAGGTACGTGATACCCTAATGCTTCTTCCAGCCCTTTTGTAATCTTCTTAGTTATAGTAGCTAAAGTTTGCTTATTGGCTTCGAATACTACATTGCCACTTTGTATATATGTTTTTACATTCCTGAAACCCATATCTAAGAAATAACCTCTCAGGTCTTCCATCTTAATGATTTTCACCCCGCTTACATTAACCCCTCTGAGTAGTGCTATATATTTTGGCATTCGTCTTCACATCTTACTGCAAGATATGAAATGCAGTTTGTAGAACTTATATCAGTATTTTTTGTGAATAACAGTCTGTAATATGTACATATCACAAATATGCACTAACTTCGTTCGCTATATTTAACCGCATATCTGTGGGCCACAAGAATCTTAACAAAGCCAGCTTTGCCGGGCTTATAATAGCACTCGGCATTATTTATGGCGATATCGGAACCTCTCCGCTCTACGTTTTTAATGCAATATGTAATGGCAAAGAAATAAGTGAATTACTTATTATCGGTGGCTTGTCCTGTATTATATGGACACTTACATTGCAAACCACAATTAAATATGTACTGCTAACACTAAAGGCAGACAACAAAGGTGAAGGTGGTATATTCTCCTTATTTGCATTAGTACGAAGGCATGGGAAATGGACAGTATTCCCGGCAATGGTAGGTGGAGCTGCACTACTTGCAGATGGTATGATAACACCTCCTATCTCGGTAGCATCTGCTGTAGAGGGGTTAAGAAATATACCTGTACTGCATGATATTACAGACTGGACAATTGTAAACATCATCCTTGCCATCATCACAGCATTATTCTTTTTCCAGCAATTTGGTACAGGTGCAATAGGTAAGGCTTTTGGTCCGATAATGACTATATGGTTTCTGATGCTGGCAATACTAGGCGTGTACCACATAAATGACGATTGGAGTATCATAAAAGCGTTCAATCCGCTTTATGCTATCAAATTATTGACCATTTACCCTAAAGGTTTCTGGATATTAGGAGCTGTATTTCTGTGTACTACAGGTGCTGAAGCACTATACTCTGACCTCGGACACTGCGGTCGGGGCAATATTCGTGTCTCTTGGATATTTGTAAAATCTGCTTTGATACTCAACTACCTGGGGCAGGGTGCCTGGCTGCTTACACAAAAAGGTAAGTTATGGGATAGTTCTGCATTAAATCCGTTCTACGAATTAATGCCACAATGGTTTATGTTACCCGGTATTATTATTGCTACTATGGCTGCTATTATTGCCAGTCAGGCATTGATATCTGGCTCATTCACCCTGATAAGTGAGGCTATTAAACTGAACTTGTGGCCAAAGATGAAAATCAACTACCCTACTGTAGAACGTGGACAATTATTTATACCTGGTATCAACTTCCTGTTGTTTGCTGGTTGTACAGCTGTAGTGCTGATATTCCAGAAATCATCAAACATGGAAGCTGCCTATGGATTGGCTATTACCCTTTGCATGATAATGACATCAAGCCTTTTTGCTTATTACATGTTCATCAAAAGGGTGCCTATGATATGGATTGCAGCATACCTGCTTATATTCCTGAGTATTGAATTTTCATTCCTTGTAGCCAACCTCGAAAAATTCCCCCATGGTGGTTATGTAGCATTGATAGTGGGTGGCGGGTTATTTCTCGTAATGCTGGTATGGTTTAAAGCACGCAAGATTAAAAACCGCTATGTTGAGTTTGTGCGTCTTGAAGACTATGTACCTATACTACAGGAGCTGAGTAATGATAAAACCATTCCAAAATACTCCACACATCTGGTGTACCTGACAAGTGCTAATAACCCTAAAGAGATAGAGCATAAAATAATATTCTCAATATTGTACCGTAAGCCTAAGCGTGCGGATATATATTGGTTTGTACACGTAGATGTATTGGACGACCCGTATACAATGGAGTATGCAGTACAGACAATTGTACCAAACGAAATTATTCGCGTTGAGTTCCGTTTAGGTTTCCGTGTAGAGCATAAAATACAACTTATGTTCCGTAAAGTGGTGGAAGAAATGGTGCAGAACAAAGAAGTAAACGTAGTGAGCCGTTACGAGTCGTTGAGCAAAAACAATGTTAAAGGAGATTTCCGTTTCATTGTAATGGAAAAATTCCTTTCTCATGATAACGATTTGCCACTATGGGAACGCCTGGTAATGCGTGGATACTTTTTACTGAAGAAGGTAAGCCTTTCTGAAGAGCGTGGATTTGGTCTTGACTCTTCAGATGTTACTGTTGAAAAATATCCGATTATTGTATCGAATGTCAGTGACTTTAATCTTAAGCGTATTGACGAAGATTAGCACCTTTTAAATGCTAACGTATTTCTTCATAGATAATCTCGTTATTATCTGATATCTCTTTCTCTACATAGCCTGTAATAAGGCTATCAAATAGTTCATTGCCATTAAATAGGAATGTAACCTGTATTGGCATTACAAGAATATCTACTCCCCAATCCTGTAGCTTATCTGCATGCAGATGCAGGCGTGTTGCATCCTTTTCTGTAGTAACAATTACTTTGTTTTTTACATCCCAGTTTGCAAAAGTTTCTTTCATTTCCTCAACATCTCTGTTAAGGAAATAATGATGGTCGGCGTAAGACAAAGTATGCATGTCTGTTGCAAGGCTTGCTATATGGTTTACAAACGGTTCGGGTTTTGCAATACAGCAAACAATCAACGCGTTCTTACCTTTTATACTAAGCTCCTCGCCCGAAAACAGATTATAAGCCTGACCGTATTGTATGGTTGTAAAAAATACCTGTTGGTTAGGTAATGGTTTTATCTCTTTTATTATTTCATCAGCCTGCTGGCGCGTCAGGTCTTTTGGGCATTTAGATACAATAATAATGTCGGCACGTTTGTATTCCTCCCTGCTTTCACGCAGTGTACCCATTGGCAGTATGAAATCTTTATAAAAAGGCTTTGAATAATCTGTAATCAGAATATTTCTACCTGCCTTAACACTACGATGCTGGTAAGCATCATCCAGCAGTACGACTTCTATATCAGGTCTGCGTTGTATCAGTGTGGGTATGCCTGTAATACGTTCTTCGGCAACACTTACTACAAGTTCAGGAAACTTCATATGATACTGCATAGGCTCATCGCCAATACGTAGTGCATTTGTTTCTGAATTTGCCAGTAAAAAGCCTTGCGTACGACGCTTGTAGCCACGACTCATAGTGGCAACACGATACCTATATTGTAACAACCTTATTAGATATTCAACATGTGGTGTTTTGCCTGTGCCACCTACAGATAAGTTACCGACAGTAATAACAGGTACACTAAATTGTACAGAAGAAAAAAAGCCTGTCTCGTACAACTTATTCCTAAGCCATACAACTGCCCCATAAATTAGTGCTATAGGATATAGAAAAACTTTTACAAAAGAGAAAAATGGTTTCATTGGGGTAAAAGTACCAAAACAATGACACTTGCCGAAAGTACATCAACTATATATGTATTATCAAAAACTTTACAGAGATTTATAAAATATGAATTGGATTAATCACCCTGTGATACTGGAAGGCAAGATGGTAAAATTAGTGCCACTTGAAAATGCTCATTTTAATGAGTTGATTGCCATCAGCAGGAATAAAAAGATATGGGAATTCCTTACTGTTGACGGCTCTGACGAAAACACAATTACTACAGAACTGAAAAGTGCATTGCTGAAGCGTATGGACGGAACAGAATATCCATTCACCATCATAGACAAAGAAAGTGGTAAAATAATAGGCAGTACCAGATATATAGACCTTCATCCACAATACAGAAAACTGGAAATTGGTTGGACATGGAATGATCCAAATTATTGGGGTAAAGGGCATAACATTGAATGTAAACTCCTGCTCCTCACCTATGCATTTGAAACCTTAGAGTGTATACGTGTACAACTAAAGACTTCTGACAAAAATATTCGAAGTCAAACGGCGATTAAGAAAATTGGCGGAAAGCTAGAAGGCACTCTTCGCAATGAAAGGATACTGTACAATGGTACTAAACGCAACTCTGTAATGTTTAGCATAATAGATGAAGAATGGCTTGAAGTGAAAAGCAGATTGATATCATTAACTAATAGTTAGAATAAAAAATCGATTAAATTATCACCTAAACCCTTTGAAAACACTATAACATAAGTAAAAGTGTTTATATTGTATTTCATTAATACAGTTTTAAATGAAACATACCTTTAGCCTGATACTTTTTCTCTTAAATACCCTCATTGCAATTGGTCAGTCCCCATGCGAACCAAACATAGATTTTGAATTCGGCAACTTCACTAATTGGTATTTATTCACAGGTTCTTGCTGCCCGGTTAACATTACACCGTCAACAGCTATAGCTGGCAGACATAGCATAACGTCAGGAACAGCAGTTGATTTATATGGTGGATTCCCCACTGTTGACCCGGCTAATGGTGTATATTCATTAAAATTAGGTAATGCAATAAATGGTGCCGAAGCTGAAGGGGCCAGATATTATATACATGTTCCAACAGGTAGCAACAATTATTCCTTGATTTTCAGATATGCCGTAGTTTTTGAAGACCCGTCGCACCCGGCTGCACAGCAACCTAGGTTTGAAGTCAGCGCTTTTGATTCTTCATCAGGGCTTCCTATAGGTTGTGCTCAATATACTTATGTATCATCTTCAACGTTACCTGGCTTTAAGATATCATCCATATCCCCTGCTCCTATATACAAAGAATGGACTTCAGCAAGTGTAGATTTAAGTTCAATGAATGGCAAAACAGTTGCAATTCAATTCAACACAGGAGACTGCTCTCCGGGCGGGCACTTTGGTTATGCGTATATTGATATTAATTGCGGCTTATTTGAAACATATGGGGTAGATTGTCTGGATGGCAATTTAACATCGTTAAGTGGTCCACCAGGGTATCAATATTATCAATGGTGGAACAGTAATTTCACTCAATTTTATGGCAATGGTCAAAACATTCAAATAGCAACGCCTTCTACTACTACCACTTTTGCAGTCGTAGTTACTCCATATCCGGGATTTGGCTGTAGTGATACTCTTTACACTACCAGAAGAGGAACAGACCTAACAGTAAATGCAGGGAGGGATACTGCTATATGCCTGATAACCGGAACTAAGAATGTACAAATAAATGCAAAAGCAAGTAGTACTATCAGCAATATAGGGTACTCATGGTCTCCTACTACCGGCCTTAGTTGTACTAATTGTTCTAACCCTATTGCTACAATTGGTAGTACCAGTACATATGTCGTTACGGTAACAGATAGTAGCAAATGTGTAATGCGAGATACTGTTCAGATTATTGCGGCACAGACAGTGTTTGCAGATATTAAGGCAGATGTAGATACTGTTTGTCAAAACGAAGAAGTATGGATTAAAAACTTAGTTTCCAATCCTATAGGAACTAAGTTTTATTGGAAAACAGACACAGCAACAGTCATATTACTAGATACAATAGTTGGTAGTTCTAAACTAAGATGGTCATCTAGTGGTTTGAAAAAAATCGTTTTGACATCTGCAAATACAGAATGTAGTATATCAGATTCAGTTCTTGTATACGTAAAAGAGCGACCTATTGCATCCTATTCTTTGCCAATGCATGGCTGTGTAAATAAACCAGTAGATTTATTGCCAATAAAAGATAGTGGTAAGTATGCCTGGACCTTTACAGAGCAAAACATCAATGATACAGTATTCAAAAACAAGTACTTACTATCTTGGAATACTCCAGGCTACAAAACAATATCATTGGTAATTACAAATAAAAATGGATGCGTATCTAATCGATATGAATCCGGCATACTAATACATGATTTGCCAAAGGCATCTATAATATATGACTCAAATGAGAAAATTTGCATAGGCGATAAAATCACTCTGAGAACTGAAAATAAAGGCAGTAATTATAATTATGACTGGCAGCCTGCAATATATTTTGAAAACAACAGCTTTCATGAAGTTCTGTACCAAATGGAACGACCTGAAACTATAAGACTTAATATTATCGATTTATATGGTTGTAAGGGCTCAGATTCGGTAAGAATAAGTGCTGATTTATGCTGCAAAGTAATATTACCTGACGCGTTTACCCCTAATGGTGATGGTAGAAATGATTTGTATAAATGTATTAATCTGCAAAATCACAAAATCCATACATTTATTATTAAAAACCGTTGGGGGCAAACGGTATTTGAGACAACAAATGGTCAAGAACCTTGGGATGGAACATTTAATGGCAAACCTCAGGAACCCGGCACATATATCTATTACATTAAGTATATCTGTCAGGATAAAGAAATAATTGAGAAAAAAGGAACTTTCCACCTAATGAGATAAAACAAAAGCCGGCAATATGCCGGCTTTTTCATTTACACACAAAACTGTTATTCCGCTTTGTTATCTTCTTTTTTGATGCGTTTGTCTGCATCCATCATTTCCATCAGCTTCAGTCCAAGTAAGCCACTCATAGAACCTTCTGTGCCGTTACCACCTCCATTAATGATGATGTCAGGTATTACTTTGATACTGTTTTTACCTATCTCTTCAGTAATCTTGTATCTGGTAAAGTTATCGCCACCCATAGCACGTACTTGCAGTTCATATGCTTCGGCAGTAGATTTGCCAATAGCAAGAATTTTCTCAGCCTCAGCACTACCTGTTTTGGCAATCCTTTCAGCCTCTGCCACCGCATTCAGTTTGGTAGATTCTGCCTGTGCAGCTGCGCGAAGTTTTGTTGCTTCACTCTCAGCGTTTGCACGCATTTTTGTAGCCTCAGCTTCTGCATTCACTTGTAGTTTCAGACTTGCAGAATCACCCTCAGCTTTCTTTACTGTAGCATCAGCCGTGCGTTGTGCTATCTCTACACTCTGCTGTGCTTTTACTATGTCTTTCTGCATATCTGCAATGGCGGTTTCCTTTTCCACACCCTGGCGTTTTTCCTGCGCCATACGTTGTGTTTCGTAGGTCTTTTCTTCCTCTTGTGCAATCTTACGGTCTGTAAGTGTTTTCATCAGTGCTTCAGGTGGTACTATGTCACCTATCAGCGTATCTACTGCATTTACGTTATATTCTTCCAGTACTTTCTGAATATGCTCTTTAGCTGCATCTTGTCTTTCTTTACGTGTAGACAGGAATGATATTACATCGCTATCCTGTGCCGAGTTACGGAAATAGTTACCGATTGTAGGCTCCAGCACCTGCGACACAAGGTTATTCATACTACCGAAACGTGCTATCACTTTAGGCGCTTCGTTTGCAGGTATGTGTATAATCTGTGCTACGTCCAGATTGAATGGGAAGCCATCTTTTGAACGTACTGTTATTGTGCTCAGGTTTTTATCCAATGCATGAGCTTCACTACGAGCATTAGCCCAGTTCAGTACCAGGTTGGTAGTTGGTACAACTTCAACTTTCATAGTGTAGATATTCACCGGATACTTACCGGGGCCCATTGGTTCCATCCATACACCACGCTGTCCTTTTGCCACAATATTACCATGCTTAAAAGTGTCACCGGTAAGGTCTTTACCGTCTTCACCAATATAACTGATTACAACACCTACGTGACCAATCGGCACTTCTGTCATTACGCGTTCCTCTATCTGCACAGCCCATGGGTTCATATAGTATGAACCTGCAAGTATTACCTGTGGCTGTAAACCACGATTACCACCTGCATTCAGGAAACTATCAATATCCTGAAAGTTATTATGACCTGCAATATCAACACCCGCAATTTGACCATGAGGTATCGGCTCACCATCCAAAGTAGTTACAATTCCTACCCTATTTTCGTGAATAGTCAACTGGTCTGTAATTGCTACGTCAAAGAGAAACTTATTGATACGATACGAACCTGCAGTAATAAAGGCTGTTTGTCTACCACGTTGCCCACCATTCATCAGGAATTTTTCTGCATCCTGATAATTATCGCATTCTACCTTTCGGGCTAGGATACGGCCTGTTGGTATCTCAGCACCGTCTTTTGAAAGTACAAGCCCCAACTTACCTTCAGGTATTACAGTAAACGGTACCATATCAACACTATACTGCCATGGCCACATAAACCAGAACAAACCCGGTGCTAATGTTCTTGCCTGAAAACCAGCCTCGCCATTGGTTGCAATGATACGTCCGTCCGGCAATTCCCTGTTCGAGCCAAAGAGGACGAACTTCTTTGTAACAAGCCCTATTCTGTCTTCCGGTACTATTACCATACCAAATATTACGCGCAGTATTACTTTATAAAATACCAACGCCAAAACTAATACTACTGCCCACCAGTAGTTGGTGAGTACATCTGTGAAACTCATAATTGTTTATGGTTGATTGGTTAAAAAATGACAATAATTGATACCATGACACAAGTGTGCCAATAACGATTTAGAGTCGTATATGCAAAAACTTGCTATTTACGCAGCTATACAAGGCGGGTGTACCATTTTCTTGTGGTTCACCATTGTTTCTTTAAGGAAGAAAACAAACTTGCTGATACGGCTACCTGTAGCCATTGGTAAGAAATAAGTGAGGGTTTTACTTGTCGGTTGTGTATAAATACACATGTTATATGATTCGTTGTTTACAGGGAATTATATTGCAAAAAGCATACCACATTTTAAATACTTTAACAGATTTTATTACCTGTAATTGCTCCAAGGTTTTTAAGCTCGGGCTTTACAGTTATCTTTGCACATTGTTTCCTACACATGTCAGATAATAACAGATATAACTTGCGTGGTGTTTCTGCGCAGAAAGAAGATGTACACAAAGCCATTGCCAAGCTGGACAAAGGCTTGTATCCTAACGCATTTTGCAAAATATACCCCGATTACTGGGGTGGTGATGATGCTTATTGTAACCTGATGCACGCAGACGGCGCTGGTACCAAATCATCGCTGGCATATTTGTATTGGAAAGAAACAGGCGACCTGAGCGTGTGGAAAGGCATAGCTATTGATAGTATAGTGATGAACATCGACGACCTGCTATGCGTTGGTGCTACGGGTCCGTTTACTTATTCATCTACAATAGGCCGTAATAAGAACCTGATACCAGGTGAGGTTATATCTGAAATCATTAATGGCACACAGTCTTACTTCGATACACTTGCTGATTATGGCATTGATGTAAAACTGATGGGTGGCGAAACTGCAGATGTTGGCGACCTGGTTCGTACTGTAATAGTTGACGGTACTATGAGTTGTCGTATGCGCAGAGACAAACTAGTAACCACAGAAAAAATGGTTCCGGGAGATGTTATTGTATCACTTGCCAGCTATGGACAGGCTACTTACGAAACTGAATATAACAGTGGTATGGGTAGCAACGGACTTACCAGTGCCCGCCATGAAATGCTGAAGAAGGAATATGCCACCAAATATCCGGAAAGCGTAGATCCAAATCTGCCATCAGAAGTGGTATATAATGGTAAGTATGGTCTTACAGATGCTACAGAAACACCACTGAATGTTGGTAAAATGATACTCTCTCCTACCCGTACCTATGCACCGGTAGTTTTGAAAGTATTAGAGCAGTATTTTGATAAGATACATGGCATCATACATTGTAGTGGCGGAGGACAAAGCAAGGTATCTCACTACCTTCCATCAGCATTAAGGGTTGTTAAGAACAATTTATTGCCCGTTCCTCCGTTATTTACCATGATTCAGCAATCTGCAGGTACAGACTGGAAGGAAATGTATCAGGTTTTTAATATGGGTCAAAGATTGGAAATATATACAGATAAAGAAACTGCCACAGCTATCGTTGAAATATCTAAATCTTTCAACATAGATGCGCAGATTTCAGGATATGTGCAGGCTGCTGATAAAAAAGAAGTAGTAATTGAAAGCCCTTATGGAACTTTCTCTTATTAATAATTAATAGTTAATAATTTAATATTTGGCACAATCTGTGCTATCAAATATCAGACAACCAAAAACATATATGAAAATTAAATCACTCCTGTTAGGCTCTGCTGCACTGTTATCATTTGCAGCTAGCGCACAAGATAGAATTCACTTGCGCAATGGTGATGTTATAGATGGTAAAGTATCAGAAGTAGGCACAAGGGATATTTCTTACAAGAAAGCAGATAATCCTGATGGTCCGAGCTATCGTCTTGGAAAAGGCGAAATAAGTCGTATCGAATACGAAAACGGTTCTGAAGATGTATTTGGTATGCACGGTCGTGTGCGCGAAGGCAAACCTGATGCTCCTAAAGTAAAGTATGGTAAAAACATATTAGCTATTGCGCCACTGCAAATAAGCGATGGCATAGGTGTAGGCTTTAGTTATGAAAGAGTGCTTGACAAAAAAGGCATTGTTAGTTTTTATATGCCGCTGATGGTAGGTTTTAATAACAACAGTGATGTAATGCCTTTTTCCAGCAGTTATTATAACTATAACGAATACACATCTTACACCGGCATGGTGGGTATTAAAATATACCCTACAGGTAGTAAAGGGAAAGTGAAATATGCTGTTGGACCTGCTATTGCTGCAAGGTATGCCCAAACAGATGCATACAATGTATTCATGGGTTACGATGTATATGGCTACCCTATTTACACAACAGGCAAGCAAGATAATTTTGCACTGGGAGTAGTTATCAACAACTCACTAAATATTCAGCCAACTGCTCATCTTTATCTGGGGCTTGAAATAGGTTTGGGCATGAGCTATATAAACCAAACAAACGGACGTAATAATGGTAATGAAGATTTTCTTGGTCAGTTTGCATTCAAGCTTGGTTACAGATTTTAAATCATATCATTTCAACATTTAAGAAGCCTTTCCATATGGAAAGGCTTCTTTCATTAACCAACAAACCAACTATACAATTATTTATCTCCAGCGTCTGCCATGCCAAACCCTTGCATGATGACGGGGGCGACAATTATTTCTGTTATCATAATAATGCCTTCTTACAATAGGCGCAGGAGCTACTACTACTCTCGGAACTATAACGGGAGGGACTAATACTACCCTTGCCGGCCTGCAGTATCCTCTGCGTCTGCCCCAATGTGCATTTGCATCATTAGAAAAAGAAAGGATAGCAAATACAGTTAACAAACCGGTGATTATCATTTTTGTTTTCATAACACCTCATTTATTAGTAAGACAATAAAAAGATCATTTAGTTTAACAGTAGTATTACAACTATCGGGCAGTTTTCTGTTAAAAAAATGCGAAAGGATAATGTCGCAACTCACAAAATGATATCCCCTGTTTTTAGGCTATATTTGTAGACTGCAATACACTTACAATGAATCGTAGTTTAGCATATGTAATTATTGGTCTTATATTCATAACTGCTTGTAAAACAAAGCAAAATGACAATAAAAAGACCGAAGATGATGGTAGGTATTTTTCTATAGCAGACTATGCAATAGACCAGGTAGATGTGTATTATGGTCAACCATATGGCATTGAAAAAATAACCTATCAGGGCGGCAAAACAGATACACTGCATACCAATATTGAGAAAGTAGATTGGCCTGCTGTTTTGCGCATATTCTTTGCTACAGACATCAGCGATAAGAAATACCTGGACAAGTACAATTTTTCAGAATTTGCAGATACGCTTAGTAACACAAACAACTATTATTACGAGGCAAAAGAAAAAGACTTGTTCACACAAAAACTGCACATCACAACCAATCCTCGCAATAACAGAATCACATCTGTGTACATCGAAACATTCAGCAACAAGTCTATGAACAAGCGTACACAAAGATTGTATTATATACCTGGCACAAGTATTACCATACAAGAGTTTGAAGCAGGTAAAACAGGAGATGAAAAAGAAGTAAGAGTAGAATACAAGTTTATGTAGCTGTAATGACAAGAGAGGAATTTTCAAATATTGCGTCATCTATACCGCACCAACCAGGGTGTTATAAATACTTTGATGAGGATAATAATCTGCTCTATGTAGGCAAGGCAAAAGACCTTCGCAAACGTGTAAGCTCATATTTCAATAAGACGGTAGATAATTATAAGACTCGCAAGCTAGTATCATTGATAAACAGCATAGACTATACTGTTACCAATACAGAGCATGATGCCTTCTTGTTAGAGAATACACT
>JADHED010000799.1_pt1 | contig 32047 bp, 14 predicted proteins | sample 8952041 | NCBI WGS metagenome assembly JADHED01 (sample SAMN16124423, study PRJNA663239) | bioreactor sludge metagenome | isolation source: sludge (control) | place: India:Bengaluru | collected 2018-09-08
GGCTGTAGAGATCGGCCCAGGCGTAGAGCATGCGCGCCGGCAGGTCGGCGTGGACGAGGATCTGGATCTCGACCTGGTATAGCCGCCCCAACGCAACGCATCGCGGGCCTTGACGTCGACGATGCTGAGCTTGTCGTCGAGGAACTCGCGCTCGTTGTAGGGGTTGAGGATCTCCACCGCGCTGACCTGCGCGGGCAGTTCGGCGCCGAGCAGGGCGTTGAGAAAATGGATCAGGAGGGCGCGGTTGTCCTCCGCCCCGAGCCGGGCCTTGAAGACACAGTCGATCTTGGGGTCGATGGGGTGGCGCATGAAAAAAGTCTAGCACAGGCGGATGGGCCGCCGGGATGGCCGGCCAACGGCGATACCCTTGCCACTTTCCGGGACCGCTTCGCTCCACGGAATTCGCGGCGACCTTTGTGCAGGTGCCACAGGCCGGCCAATACCTGGCCTTCATCATCCCGACACCCGATTCACGGACACCCGATTACGACCGGTCTGTTTGGTGGCATAGAGCGCCTGGTCGGCGCGCTCGAACAGTTCCTGGCTGATCTGGAAACCGGACGGGTTGCGGGCTACTGGCTGACCAACATCGACCGTTTCTCTCGATTTGCCCAACTGACCCGCCCCGCCCGCCCCCCGGCCCTGCCCCACGCGGCGGACGCTGCCCCGGTGCGCCGCTCACACCAGGACCCGGCAGGGAAGTTTCTCCGTCAGAGCTATGGACCCAAGTCGCAAGGCTGGCTGACCCTGGGCAACGACCTGGACCCGGACCCCCCCGCTACGTCGTGGGGGGCTGGGCGACCGGGGCCAAGATGCTGGAACACCTGGGCGGGCACTGCGCCGTCTACGTCGCCTTCGGGGCGGCGCGACTGCGGGCGGTGGCCGAGGCGATCGAGGGCCGTTCCCCCGGGCGGGCGGTCATCATCTGCCAGGAGGCGCCCCATGCCTAAAGTGGTGACACTGCCGCATGGCGAGTGGGGCAAGGATGCCGCCGATTGGCCCGGCACCTCCGAGCAGTGGCGCGAGCGCCTGCGGCAGGCCGAGCGGGAGGCCGAGACCCAGACCGCCGGACGGTTTCACCTCCTCACCCCGGAGGAGATGGCCGCCCTGCCCCTGGCCGAATATCGCATTAAGCAGGTGCTGCCCGCGACCGGCGTGGCGGTTATCTACGGCGCCCCCAAGAGCGGCAAGACCTTTTTGGTCATGGATGCCGCCGCCGCCATCGTGGAGGGGCGCGACTGGTTCGGCTACCGGACCCGCGTCGCCCCGGTGGTCTACGTCGGCTTGGAAGGCCAGGCCGGACTGGCGCAACGCTGGCAAGCCTATACCCGGATCAAGGGTCAGGCCCGCCAGGCGGATCTGCGCTTCGTGACCGCACCCTGGTCCATCCTCGCCGCCGGCGACCTGGGCGCGTTGGCCGAAGCCGTACGGGCGGCCAAGTGCGCAGGCGGGGTGGTCATCGTAGACACCCTGAATGCTGCCTCCCCCGGGGCCGATGAAAACTCCAGCGTGGACATGGGGCGGATCATCGACGGGGCGAAACAACTTCAGCGCGAGGTGGGCGGTCTGATCTGGCTGGTCCATCACGCCGGCAAGGATAGCGGCCGGGGTCTGCGGGGCCATTCGTCCCTGACCGGCGCCGTGGACGCCATCATCGAAGTCTCCCGCGATGAAACGGGTGACCGGCGCGAGTGGCGCGTGGAGCGGGCGAAGGATGGACCCGAGTCGGACCCCTGGCCCTTCACCTTGCCCGTGGTGGAACTGGGCGCGGACGGGGACGGGGATCTCATCACCTCGTGCGTGGTGGAGCCGAAAGAGCGCGCCGAGGAGCCGCTCAAGCGCCGCAAACCGCCCAGCGGGAACAACATGCGGGTGGCCCTGGACGCCCTGGGCGTGGCCCTGAAAGCCTCCACCGACTACGGCATGGGCGGCGCTCCCGGTTTCCGGCCCTGCGTCTCCTGGGACAAGGCGGTGGAGGTGGTGACGCCGCGCATGGCGACCGACGCCAAGCATCGCAAGCAACGCGCCCAGGAGGCCATCAGTAGCCTGCTCAGCAAGGGCCATATCGGCTTCCATGATGGCTGGGTATGGCTGCCATGAACAGACCCTCCTATCCCCTTCCCGGTCTTCCCGGTGCTCCCGGCCCCTATAAAGGGGGACCGGGAAAACCGGGAACAGTTAAGACGTCCCGCATGTGCTCAAAAACGGGAAAACCGGGAACGTGCGCCCCGACAACACCGCTCCTGCGTGGCGGTAATCAATCCCACCCCGCCACCCCATTTTCCCGCTTCAGGGATGGGAGCCAGACCGGGAGGAACCCAGCATGACCATCCAGCTCTACGCCCCGCAGGACCAATTCGTCATAGACCTCCGTCAGGCCATGCTCCAGACCGACTCAGTCCTCGGTCAGGCCGCCACCGGCTTTGGCAAGACCGTCGTCGGCGCCTACATCGCGGAACGTGCCGCGAGCAAGGGCCGGCGGGTGGTGTTCACGGTGCATCGCCATCACCTGCTGGACCAGACCGCGGCGACCTTCCGGGAGTTTGGCATCCCCCACGCGCTGATCGTCGCCGGGAGTCCCTATGCCGACGCGCAGCGGGTGGCCGTGGCCAGTATCGCCACCCTGGTGCGGCGCCTGGAGCGGCTGCCGGTCCCGGACCTCCTGGTGATCGACGAGGCGCATCTGGCCATGGCCGCCACCTGGTCGCGGGTGGTGAACTACTACCGGGCACGGGGCACGCGCATCCTCGGGCTGTCGGCCACCCCGACCCGCCTGGATGGCCAGCCGCTGGGCGACCTGTTCGGCGCCCTGGTGTGTGGTCCCAGTCCACGCTGGCTGATGGCGCACGGCTTCCTCAGTGGCTACCGCGCCTTCTGTCCTCGTCAGCTGGACCTGGCCGGGGTGCGTATCCGCCGGGGGGACTATGACCCGGGGCAACTGGAGGCGGCGGTCAACCAGCCGCGGCTGACCGGGGATGCGGTGAGCCACTACCGGAAGCTGGCCGCGGGGACCCGCGCCCTGTTTTATTGCGTGTCGATTCGCCACAGCCAGGAGGTAGCCGCCCACTTCACCGCGGCGGGGGTGCCGGCAGCGCATCTCGACGGCACCACCCCCAAGGCCGAGCGGGCGCGGATCATCCAGGCCTTCGCCACCGGGGCGGTCCAGGTCCTGTGCAACGCGGAACTGGTGACCACCGGCTTCGACCTGTCGGCCCAGGTCGGGCGGGAGGTGCCGGTGGAGACCATCATCAGTCTGCGCCCCACCGCCTCCCTGGCGTTGCACTTGCAGATGCTGGGGCGGGGTCTGCGGCGCAAACCGACGCCGGCGATCATCCTCGACCATGCCAACAATCTCTTCCGCCACGGCTTCCCCGACGATGACCGGGAATGGACCTTGACGGGCAGCCCCCCGTCGATGAAACGGGACACCGCTCAAGAGAAACTGATCCGGCACTGTCCGGTCTGTCAGGCCCTCCACCGGCCGGCGCCGTCCTGTCCGGAATGCGGTTACCCCTATCCCGGCAAGAGCCGGCGCATCGCCCAGGTGGAGGGGGTGCAGGCCGAGGCGCGGCGCCAGGCGCGCCGGGAGCAAGGGCAGTGTCAGACCCTGGAGGCGCTGCGGGAGCTGGCGGCCGCCCGGGGGTATCGCCCGGATTGGGCGGATTATGTGTGGCAGGCGCGGCAGCAACGCCAGGGGTGGCCGATGGACCGGTGAGGGGTATGGACACCTGGTCTGCAGCGGTGCGCCCTAGAGCAGCCCCGGCATCCGGCCCTGGAGGCTATTCTCCGCGGTGCTTTCGGGCACGCACCATCGGGGTGGTACTCCGAGGATGCACAGCTCCAGGCCGGGGCGCGGGTGGATGGGGGGGAAGGCCAGGTGATGGGCGTACAGCCAGATTCGGGGACCCTGGCGGCATAGCTCCCGCTGAAGGTATTGATCTTCCAGGTCTGCAGAGAACAAATCGCCCTCCAGGGGGGGCGATGTAGATAACAAGCATGTTAGATGTGACTGAACGAGTATGATCCGGCTAATACTCGGACTACCCCGTACCATTGCTTGCAGGTCATTATTTCAAATGTCTGGATCAACCAAGGGGACAGCTAACACTCTTTTTTTAAAAGGGGATATATCTCGGTCCAAGGACGAAGCAAAATCTCCCTTTCCGTCTGACCGGCCATGGCATCCAGGAATCGGATGCGATCACCTTGACGGACCAGGGGTAGATCGGAACTGATGGCCACATCATAGGCGACGGAATATTCAAGGCCACTGCTATGCAAACCCAAGAACCCTGTCGAGGAGGGTTCAGCAATCAGGGTCAGCTCGATAGCAACGGATTTGCCAGGCTTCCCCTGGGTAAACGGCTCAATCTGTGCCCAGCCCTCGTTACACCTTGGTCGCACTGGGCACCAGATACAATCACTACCTGGATTGGGGGGAGCTGGCCTTGCTAGGAGCATGCTCTTGGCGTAGTTGATATCCCTGACAATGGCTTCCTCCACTCGCGACAATTCCGCCGTGGAAACCGGTTGTGACCAAGCGGTGTCAAGGTATTGGAGCACCACTTGATCCGGCGGAGCCCCACAGCAGCGCCACCAGAGCAGTGCGTAGAGGTGGACTTGGTCAATATGAGCCGGTTTCTGCTTTCCCGTTTTGAAGTCCAAGATCGTCGTCGTGCCCTGTTGATCCAGGGTGACCACATCCATGACCCCGGCAATTGGCAAGGTCGGGTGCCTGAGTCTGATTTCAGCCAAGCCACCCCGCGTTTGCAGCAACACCGCAGGGTTAACGGCCGTGTTGGTCGCAAGAGGATCTAATCTGGCGCTGATAAAGGGATCTGGATCTGGTTGCGAACTCAGGGATTGCCCAACACCGGGAAGGTAGGTTTCCCGGAAGAGGCGAATGGTTTGGTTGGTCAGTTCCTGGGGTTTGGTCCGTAAAACATAGGGTGGCCCAGCCCTCGGGTGGGCGCCCAAGCGCTGGTTCCAAACCTGAATCTGGGTGGCGAAGAACGACCAGAATCCGCAGGCTGTCAGGGCTTTCTGGAAGGTAGTCGAGCCAATAGGGGGACGGCCAAGGCGGCCCAATTCCCGTGCCAGGAGTTCAAGGGCAGCGTGTACGATCTGACCCTCGATCGCAGCTGGCTGAGGACGCTCCGGGAACTGACTGAAGGGACCCCAGCCCGAATGCAGCAATTGCCAGCGTCGCGGGCAGGACTTAATGGCCTGTAGGGTTGAGAAGCTATAGATTTCAGGGGGCTCTACCCAATGTGTGGGCTCGGGCAGTTCGTAGAAGGAACACCATTTCACGAAAGCCATCCGTCCGGCAGATTGAGCGTGGCAACAGCCGAAGGCAAATCATGGAACAGGGTGAAGGCATCGATCTGCACCAGTTCGCAAAAGTTTGACTGGGCTTTCAGTGCGACGGAAGACGGGAGAGCGGTGGGATCCACGAGTGGGTGGTGGACATCCACCCAAATTTCACGCTCACCGGAGCGGATGATGAGTGGAATCTGAATATCGCCAACGGTAGGATTTACTTGCGTCTGGATGCCGCGCAGATTCAGGAACTCGTTGAGGCCACGGAGCACCTCCGTGGTTGAGCCGTTGGTTACAACAGGTATTGCTCCGTGGCGTAAATGCTGAAGCAACGCTAAGGCCAGATGACGATCCAGGGAGGCGTGCAGATAGTTGTTGCCATAATGGCGGATACAGCGGTAGCAGGATTGAGCGCAGTCGCAATTAGCCAGCAGACGTTCAGTGGTGCTGAGGACGTTATCGAGGGCCTCGCCTACGCTTCTGGCATAGCCTGCTCCACCGGGTAGCAGGTCATAAAGATAGAGCTGTGCCTCATCAGCGTATCCACCAAGTACCGGCGCCCACCAGCCCGAAAGTTCGGCCTCGTCAATCTGAAGTTCCCGGGAGGCTGCTAGGGCCATTGCCTCAACCAGCGAACTTATAGCCATGCGCGCCGCTCGGCTAAGCAAGCCCGGTGTCGTTGCCGTTCCCAGGCATACCGGGCTTGATACCTTTAGCCGGATCAGGAGCGCGTCAGTGGGAAAGCGATGCCCCAGGAAGAAAGGCCCCTCGGCAATGCCGGTACAAATCAACCCCTGTTCGAGGGGATGCTTGTGTTGTACCGGGTTACCCGCCCGCGTGAGTTGGGTCTTCGTAAAGCCTGGGCCATATTCCGGTTCGGAACGACCACATTCGGGACACACCCGGAAGCCACGGTCACCGACACCCTTGTTCACGACGGCGAGTCGCCGAGGACCGGTCCAGGACTTCAAGCGCCCCTCGTAGAGTGTGCAGTCCCAAGCGGTAGGGGGGTCCTGAAGTTCCAGTTGGGCTCTTTCCGTTATACCGGCATAGGTGATTGCCTGGCCCCGGTCTACCTCTTGCTTGACGTTGATGTCCGGGGCGAATCCAGCGGGAGTAATGAAAGCGGTGTGGACCATGCGGTCACTACCACAACAGGGACAAAGGGAAAGGGCGACTGATCCGGGGTCCAGACTGACAAAGGTGCAGTCACGGCAAGCCGTGTAAGGCTGGCGCCTGGCCAAGGTTGGGACGGGGCTTGGCTCGTAAGGCGAAAAGAGCGCGGCTGACTCGAAGCGCCACTTGTCAATGGTCAGGCTGCGCGTCGGGGCATACTCCGACAGGGCTAATTGAAGATCGCGCTGCGGCTCGTAGTCAAAGACGCGGTGCCCACCGGGCTCGCCAGGGATGCGCTTCCTTGACACCCAGAAGCCGACCACGTCGGTGGGGAAGGCATAGCGGGGTAAAACCGCATGGCCAATCAGAGTATCAAGGAGTGATTCCTCCAACCGCCGTTCAAGGGTTTCGAGAGCCAGCCCTTCGAGTTGTTCGCGCTGGTGATAGTCCGCCACGGGAAGAACGGCATGGAGGCGCTCGCGCAGATGGGTGATCGACTCTTGGACCGTCGCCGTCACACCAGGAATATCCTCACCGAGCCCGTAACTATAGGTGGGTACCCAATACCCCAGTTCTTCCATCAGCCGTTGTCGATTGGCTTCCAGCCAAACATCCATGCGCGTCAGCGAACAAGCATGGTCATCGGAGAGAAACCGTTCGACCGTGCCAAGGGACTCGAAGAGTTGGTAGGCGCTTGACCCGGTGTCCGTTGGTACCGACTCATGAAAAAACCGTTGCACCAGATAAGCGTTGATGTGTCGTCGCAGGACTTCCTGGTTTTCGACGTAGACGACCGGTGGCATCACCGTCCCCGCAATGATGGCCTCGGGATGGGCAAAGAAGTGAGCATCGTGGGAGGTACCGTGGGCATAGGTGACCACCGAGGCAATGGATCGACCGCGCCGACCCGCCCGTCCCGCCCGTTGCTGGTAGTTGGCCACGTGGGGTGGCACGTTGCGCAGCGCTACCCCGGAGAGGGCACCGATATCGATACCAACCTCCATGGTGGTTGTGCAACTCAGGACATCGATGGGCGGTTTTGCATCGAGGGGGATGTCCTGGAAGCGGAGTTCGTACTCCTCGACCTTGTTGAAGGCGCTGTCATCGGCTGTGCCAGTCAGTTGGGCCGAATGCTCGGCGGCGGACAGACCAAAGGGCTCCAATTGGCGCGGGTCAAAGGCACGGAGCACTTGATCTCGATAGAAACCCGTACGGGCACTCAAGTAGTCCGGCTCGGCTTCAACCACCTGGCCCAAACAGCCGGGACAGAGGTCGGCGAGGGCCTCAGGATGGATGCGTCCACAATCGAGACAACGCAGCCAGGAGCCTTCCAGATGCAAATTGAGGCTTAGGCCAAGAGGCTGCAGGTAATAGAGGTCCCCTTCGAAATAGAGGAGTTCGGAGTTCCTGACCAACTGCTGGAACCATGTCTTCACAAACTCCGTGGCGTCGATTTCCTCCGCGAGGACCTTGCCGATGTACTCCTCAAAACGGTTTGGCAGAATGTGGTTAAGCCGTTCGGCGTTGATGCCCACCGGGGCCGCCCAGCCCTCACCCAGTTGACTGATCGCGGCACCCTCGGGTCTAAAGCTGCGGCGCTCAAGGTGGAGCCTGATCCAGGCGCGAAACAGAGCCCGTTGGGCATCCGTGTCCAGGCCAACAGCGGGAAAATCGTCGAAAATATGTCCGAGTTCAGGATCTTCCTCAACCGTGCCAAGCGCCAGGGACGGCAGCGAATAGTATCGGTCGGTCAGTTCACTAAAAAGGGCAAGGGCAAAGGAGCGTGTGGGCGGCAAGGCACCTCTGTTGGCCAGCCGGATCGCCTCCTGCAGCGTCTTCCCCTTGGTGCGGCGCAAGTGATTGTGGAATTCGACCTCATCCCCTGCCGGAAACAGGTCATAACCCCGATTCCCGCACAGCCACGCCACTGCGGGGTATAGCCACTGCATGCCAGTGAGATTTTCCTGCGCCCGCAGTTCGCTCGCGGCAAGCGCGATCACCTGACGGAACAGATCACGCGCATGGCTATGTTCCAGGGCCGGCGCCAGTCGCGCCGCCTTTTGGCGGCCATCGCTAAAAACCAGCACCTTGCGGCCATGATTCGGCAGGTGGGGATCTGGCTTCTGGGGGGGCTGCTCGGCAAACTGTGCCTCGATTAGCGCCGTGAAGGGCTGCTCCCCCCGGGTGCGAAAGTCGAATATCCGGGCTTGGGCCGGACCCGTTGGCTGACACATGGCGCAACGGCCGAAGGTAGGCTGACGTTCATGATCCCCATCCAGCCAAAGGTACATGGGGCGAACATCACCCGCTTGGTGGTTACCCTCAACATTGACATAACCGGTGGCAAGGTGAACCTGGATGATCTCGGTCCGCTCCGGATAGCGGGGGACGGTGGGCAAGAGTTCCAGCTTGGTCAGGTTACCCTCGGTTTCGCCCCAGAGAAAATGGAGGGCACTCAGGGTGCCCGAAGCCGTGTAGGCGATGGTATAAGGAGCACCGCAACTGCGGCATGAGGCTACCTCGAATACCCGGGAGCCACAGGCATCACAGCGCGTCTGGGGGGATGAGAAAAGTTTGCCCAGGATGGCGGTTGTCCCTGGTCCGGCCTGGCGACCGGAGCAGGTAGGATTGATACAGGCGTACAAACCATGCATACCGCGGAACATGGCGTGTACGCGCGTCGGTACCAGCCCCGGGGCATCGGGTCTGGGGCGTGCCAGGGTACCCAGGGCCAGCAACGCCTCAAGTGCCCGGCGTGCCTGCTGATGCTGACCGAAAACGCTCCGGGCCAAGTCGGGGAGGGCCAGCGCATTGCCCGCCGCGACGTTCATCAAGTGATTGATATAGGGGCGGCCGGACAACGCCCGATGGAGGGCGGCAAGTACCTCTGACTCTTGAGTCGAGGCGCAGGTCACGCCGTAATAATCAAAAACGGGGGTCAGGGCATGGCGCAGTTCCTCGCCGCTGTTGACCTGATTGATGGCCTCGATATCCAGCCCGGCCAGCATCGCGGCCTCCGGGGCGCTGGCTTGGGCCACGGGCGAGAAGACTTCGCGCGTGCCGGTAATCGCTTCGAAATCAGCCGGTGTTTTGCCCGTCAGGTCGGCGGCAAAATTCAAGATGTTCCGCAGCGAACTGACGTCGCTACCCAGACTGGCACTGGTGGCGATGACCCGCAGTTTTTCTGGCTGATCGTGTATGCCAAGTCTGGCGCGCAATCGCCGCAGCAAAAAGGCTACCTCAGCCCCTCTGGCGCCACGGTACATATGGGCCTCGTCGACGACCAGGAGCAGCCGATTGCCTTTTTCTTGCAGCCAATGGCGTGTCTCTTCGAAGATTGGCCGTTCGAAGGGCCGCATCAGCATGTACTCCAACATGGAGTAGTTGGTGACCAGGATGTCGGGGGCGTGTCCAGGACGGGTGCCTACCCCATGCACCATCTCATGGCGGGTCAACAGTTCCCGGTCGCCCTCCGCGGTATGCAGCCGCCGCTCCCAGTTGTAGCGGGTATATTCCTTGCCCACATTTTTGCCCGACTGATAAACGGCCCGTTGTTGCTCATGCTTGGCGTAGAAAGCCGCCAGGTCCTTCGCCGGATAGCGACCCAATTGCCGCAGCCGGGCCTCCGTTGCTGCATCCAGTCCCAGGTAATACTCCAGTAAGGGAGCCACGCGCTCACCATCCCGCGCCGCCTTGCGAGCCCCGGCGTAAGGGGTACGGCCGGTGTACATGCCAAAGCGCGGGAACCGCTGGCAGCCAATTCCCCTGAACACCTCCGCTACCGCCGGGTCGCCAAATAACAGGCGCAGCCGCGCCAACTGGTCATTAACCAAGGCATTCATGGGGTAGAGGATCAGGATGCGTACCCCGGGTGACTGGAAGGACGCGGGTCGCGTCAGGGCCTCGTCGTAAAGGGCGCCTAACCCCGGAACCAGGAAGCACTCAGTCTTGCCCGAACCAGTGCCGGTCGCCACGACGATGTCCCGTCCTTCGCTGAGAAAGGCCCGAAAAGCCCGCGCCTGGTGGCGGTAAATTCCAGGATAGAGGATGGTGCGCGGGTCATCAGGGGTGCTAGCCACGGCCAACTGGCCGGCAAGACGCTCAAAAAGTTGCCCCAGATGCGCTGGTAGACCGATCCCACCGTAACCCTGGTCAGCGCTCTGGTAGCGTGGGGTGGTCTCGATAAAGGGCTCCTGGGCCAACAAATGTCCATCCGCCTCGGTTTCCAGTAACAAGCGCCGCGACTTGACCAACCAGGGGTCACTAAGGGGATAAGCGCTCTCGATATAGCCGCGGAGGGCATCGGCTAGACGGCGTACCAGTCGGGTAGGGGTGTAGCGGTCGTCCAGGGTTGGCGGCCGCTCCACCGGGGAAGGTTCAGGAGGGCGCTGGGGCAACCGGACGGTTGGCCGCTGCCGCGGTCGCTCAATCACTGACACGGGATTGGCTTTCCGGTCCACCCAGTTCACCAGGGCCTGGTCCACTGCCTGGTTCATCCCGGTGACTCGATCCCCAATCGATTCCGGGGTCTCATGTTCCAACAGCACGTCCAGAAATCCGGAGGACACATCCATAACCCCCGTGAAGTCCAGGCTGGCCTCTGGCGTCAGCTTGCGGCGCAGGAATTCAGCGTCATGCTTATCGCACAGGCGGTTGTCTTCGTCCGTGTATTTGCTGAGCTTCAGAACCGTCATCCAGCCACCTCCAGATGCCATTGGGTGGTATCCAGCTCGACCAGGGCACGATGGCGACAATCCTTGGGCACAAGCAGCATGAGTCCGCGCATGGCCCGCGTCAGGGCCACATAGAGCAGCCGCCGTTCGTGCCGCAGGCGCTCGTTGAAGAGGTCGGCGTCGTCAAAGTCCCCGGCGTCGGGGTAAGTTCCCGGATAGAAGCCACCCACGACGACGATCGGAAATTCGAGGCCCTTGGCGGAGTAGAGGGTCATCACCTTCAGACAATCCGCTTTCAGGTCCAGGTCACGGCCGGCGAAGAAGGTGGCAGGCATACCCGCAGCCTTCAGACTGGTTGCCAGGGCTTGCCCGATCGCGGCGCCAGGGACCAGAACCGCCGCCGCGTTCTGCCGCAGATGCAGATGCCGAGCCATCTGCCGCACGAAGCGGATAATCCAATCCACCTCCTGCTCCGGGTTGACCCCGGTCACCAGGATGGGCAGTGGCCCGGCATGGATACTGGCGGAGGCTTCGAGGACTTCTCCCTCCTCAGGCACCAACAGCGAGAAGGCTGCTTGATCGATTTCCCGGGTGGAGCGGTAGTTGCGCTTGAGGGCCGCGGTACGGCCCCGAAACTGCAAGCGGGGGTGCGCTGAAGTCCAGCTATAGCTTCGTGAATAGAGCGATTGCTTGGCATCGGCCACAAAGAAGAGACCCTCGGGACCGGAGCAGACCTCAGCCATGAGGGCCAAGGCGGCGGGACTCAGATCCTGAGCTTCATCGACAAACACATAGTCCCAATGTCCCCGCCAGCCGCCCTGGCGGACGATCGCGACGGCTTCGTTTCGCAGGTCCGGAAACCGCTCGCCCCCGCCTCCCTGGCGGAAGACCTGACAGAGTTCCCACACCACCGTCCGCAGGCGCGCGGGAAAGGCTACCCCGCGGCCGGGGCGCGGGGCATTAAGGTAATCTTCCAGGCGGCGCAGATCCCGGCCGGTAATGATCCAATCGAATTCCTCCAGGAGATAAGCGTCCGAAAGACGGGCCAAGGCCCGGGCGCGCAATCGCCCCTCGAAGGAGGACGCGAGGCTGGCGACGTAGGTTTGGCGGAGGTCGCGCAGCCGGCGGTAAGCATCCCGATCGGATTCCCAGTCACGCAAGGGTCGCTGGCTGTGAACGATCTCCCGCGCCACCTGATCGCAGGTGGCGACCCTGACCCGGGCCAGTTGCTCCGGGGTCAGGATCTGTTCCAGCAACTGCTGGGAGACCGCCTGGAGCGCGCGGGTGTAGGTCGTGAACAATACCCGCTCACGGCCAGTAGCCCCCGCCCGCTCTAAGACCGCCTTAATGCGGTAAAGCGCCACGGTACTCTTACCCGTCCCCGCACCCCCCCACACCATCGTCGGGCCTTTCAGCGCCCAGCGCGTCAGCTTAAGCTGGTCCTCGTCGAGGTTGAGCAGGAAACCCAGCAGATCGCCCTCCTTGTAACGGATCAAATGCTCAGTTGAGGGAACGAGCAGATCCGGTTGCTGGGCCAGCCCCGCCAGACTTGGCGGGAAGATGGCGTCGAGGACCCGTGCCAGCATCTCGCTGGGCACGGCGGCATCAAGCAAGTCCTCCTCCGTCCGGCAGCGACGCAGCACCGGGTGCGCCGAGACGGGGATACCCAATTCGGTTAACCAGCCCCTGGTTAACTCGAAGGGCAACGGTGTTTCCGCCTCCGCCGGGGCGAAAGAAAAAGCCCGCGGTGCCTCCACGAGCGAGGCATCGAGATCCTCCTCCTCATCAGGGGGTAAATTCAGCTCCTCACCCGCGGCGGGGATTTCACGGTACGTGCTTTCGTGCCGACGGCGCAGGCCCAGCAATGACACCCAATCGTCGCCGAAACGGTAAAACACCCGATGGTCCCCGACGCGCAGCCGATAAATTCCTTCCGCGGTTTGCAGCTTCTTTTTGACCTTGCCGTCCGGAAGCGGATCAGTCACCAACTGGTTGATCTTTTCCCACAGGGATGCCGCGCGATCCGCCGGGTAGGCGAGGATCTCCCGCATGCAGGTTGGCTTGATAGTGATCTGTCGTTTGCTCATCCGCCTGTCCCCGAGTCCATGACCAGTCCCAGGCGCGCCTCCAACATGGCCAGCACCCCCGCCACTTGCTCCCTTGACAGTGACCAGCGGCTGCCGGAGCGTTCGATCTCGCGGTGCGTGGCGCAGACCGTCAAATAGCGGTACTCCGCTACCGGCAACCAGTGCGGGATCGTCAACACCGCCCGAGCGTCATCCTGGGTAACGACCAGGGTCAAGGGCGGACCCTGCACCCGCGCCAGGGCAAAAACGGTGCGGCTGCCCGCGTCAGCCCCGCAAGAGACAAAGGGCGAGGTCGAGGGTGGACCCTCCCGGCACCAGGCATGGCGCCAGTAACCGTAACGGGTTCGGGCACGCCACAGGCATGCGTCGACGGCGTGCGCCGAAGACTGCCAGCGGACGCCCTCCGCGGTCATTCGACATCCGCTCCAGGCAAGGGGCTCGTCATGCTCTAGGCTACCGGCTGGTTCGGGCGTGGCTCGCAGTCGGCGGTCAAGCCCATCCAACCAGGCTTGGTCCGCGGCCGGAACCCGGTCCAGGCACGCCCAGGCCGCCGGAGTGAGGACCTTGCCCCCCATTTCGGCCACCCGGGCACGGAAGTGCGCCGCATTCTCCGCCTGGCAGGTCCGCCCGATACCCACCAACCCCCAGGAGCCTGGCAGGAGGGTCTGTAGTCGCTGCGTGGTCAGGCTGGTCGCCAGACGAAAGCGGCCCTGCCCCAAATCGATCGCGCGTAAGGGGGGGGCCACCAGGAGGCCGGCATCCGCCATCAGGATGTCACCTTCACGTTCGAGTTGGGTACAGAGGTCGTTGACCATGGCCACGTCGAGGTTGACGACGGGGGCGGCGAAACGGCAGATACGGCGGACGGTCGTGGCCCGCTGACAGAACCCGCGCGCCGAAACCTCAGCCCGGATCAACTCCGCGATCGCGGTTTCCCGAGCAGGCTCAGCCCCCAGCAGGGCACGGAAAAATTCTAGGGCCTGGTCATCGTCGATTAACGCCAGTCGGGTCATACGCCCTCCGCCGCGACGTGCAGGAAGTCGAGGAGGACCTGGTGCTCCCTGACCACCTCACCCAGATCCCAGACCTGTAGGGCCAAGCGCGAGTTGCGGCGGTGAGCCGCCCAACGCAGCCCATCACTGACCAGAACGTCACGCAGACCCGCCGCGGCGCAGATGTCATCCAGCCAGCCAAGCAGGGGCTCGGTCAGGGGCTGAGAAAGGTCCTCGACCAGGAGCAGTAGCCGCACCGGTTGGCGGTGGATGCTCGTGCCCAGTCGCTCGGTATGCTGTAAAGGGTAAGCCACGACGTGGGCGGGTGCCGTGGACGCATCCCCGACCGGGGTTGGTTCCAGTTCGTAGCCCAGGGCGGTACAGATGCGCTCGAACCACAGGGGGCGGAGTTGGAGATAGGCCCCGGCCAGGCGCTGCACCATCTCGCCACGCTGGTTCACCAAGGTCTGGAGTTCTGCCTGGATGGCGGTCGGCGTGGCTCGCCGTTCATGCTGAAGCGTGGCGGCGCCAAGCTCCCCAAGATCGAGCACCAGATCCCCCATGGTATGCCGGCGCCGTCGTTCACGGCTCATCGCCAGGACCGCCGCCGCATCCACCCGCCCCGCCTGATCGGCATGGAGATCGCCCAGCAGGTCTTCGGCCAATTCCCGCCACAGGACGCGGACTGGCCAACCCGGCGGGGCCTCGATCTCCAGGGGGAGAGGAGCGGTGGGGGCCTCGGCCTCATCCCAAGCCGCCAGATCCTGAGGCGGCACCATGGCCAGGCCTTCCGCTCCCGGGGTGATGACCTGGTCTGCGAGCTTGAGGCGCCACTGAGCAGGTGGGGGAGCCGGTGGCGCGGCGATCACCTCGCACACCAGGCGCTCGGGGGCAATGCGGGTCCGGTCGTGCAGAATCTGGACGGCATGGGGTCCCAGGGAGAGGCTATCCAGACGGACTAGATGGCGCGATCCCAGCGGCAGCGGCAGAACCTGGTGGCCACTAGGGCCATGCACGAACAAAGTGGCCGTCCCGGGGGCCTCGATGTCCGGACCCTCAACCCGCACCACGGGGGCCTGATCGGCCAGAAAGCAGGGATAGACAAGCCCTTTGGGATTGAAGCGCCAGGCTACGGGGGGCACCAGCACCCAATCGAGCGCGGCCTGCGTTTCCCCCACCTCCAGCTCCAGGTCCCTGAGCAGGGTGGTTATCTCCGCGGGCAGGGTGGTTCGCACCTCTAACTCCCATAGCCACCATCCCGGCCCCAGGGGCGAGACGGCTGGCCGCTGCGCCAGGGTCGTGAGCAACTCCTCGGCCAGCAACAACCGGTAACCCTGACCCGGAGAGAGTGTCTGGCTGGATACCTGCCGGCCAATACCCTCCGCATCCACCCGGAACACCGTGACCCTGGTACTGGGGAGGGCGGGGGTGTCCAGGGCCGAAACATCCACATCGGGATCATCCTCGAAACCGGCCGCCGTCCAGGTCCAGGGCGCCGAGGCCGGCAGCACGGGGACCCGCACTGGCCGCATGCGGAGGTTCGCGGCCAGGAGCCCTTGGTCCAGGTCGGTACCCTTGAGTCGAAGTTGCTTGACGAAGCGCCATAAGCCCAACAGGGGGCCCACTTCGAGGTGTAAGCCACCCGCCTCGGCCGGAAGGCAGACCAGCTCCGCTCGCCACTCGGCTCGCGCGGCGGCCGCCGCTGCGGCATCCGCCTCGTCATCCAGGTCACCGACGGGCACCGGTGCAAAGAAGCGGGCGAGGTGATCGGCCAAGGACTGGTTGATCTCGGCCAGGGCCTCCGGAGAGGACAGATCGCGCCGGCCGGGTCGTCGCGCGGGGCGGGGCCGACGGGCGAAATCTTCCAGCCGCAGGGCATCCACGACCTTGGCCACCACCGTGATCTGCGCCTCCTCGGCGACCTCAAGGGCGATGTCCGGATAGCGCGCCTTATCGGGATTCAGCGACACCAGGCTGATACGCTGGTGCCGTCCCTCGGCGTCCCGCTGATCGGCGCGATACTTCTTGACCGCGTAATGGCCCGTCTCCGGGTCGGTGAAAGCCCCCCGCACCAGGACGTTGAGATTTTGTCGCGTCCCGGCAGGCCACCACTCAAAGATGGCATAGCCGCCATCCACCAGTCCGCTGCGCCCGTCGTCCATGCTGTGCCCCTCGATCCGGGCGACGAACTGGCGTGGATTGAGCTTGTGACCGGTGGAGACCGCCAGCCAACCCAGGGGCGCGATCACCTCCTCCTGGGCGGCCCGGCCCCAGTCCCCGGCAGGCAGGGAGGCCGCCGCGGCCCGGAGACTGTAGACCGGCAGATGGGTTTGGTATTTCTCCAGATCCCCCACTTGATCCTCAATCAGGGGCGTCGTGCTCAGTTCCCGCGCCGCGAGGCGCAGCTTGCCGCCATCCAGCACAAAGCGGGGATCGGCGGTGCAAAAGACGCAGTGGCGGTGAACCCCTGCCTCAAGCTCCCGGAGGGCCTCCTCCAGGTCGGGAGGGTGGCGGGGATCCTGGTGGAGTTGCTGGAAAAGGGCATCATTGGCCAGAAAGCTCGTCGATACGATCCACTGCCCCCACGGGGTGGGACGAAAGCGCAGGTCCTCGCGGAGCCGGGCATCCTGGCCCAGGTGCCAGTGGCTGTCGCGAAGCAAAGCCTCTTCCGTCAGACTCAGACGCGTCAATAGGGCCCGCTCGACCAGGGGATCGAAGGAGGCACGCGTCGCCACCCAAGCGGGGAGCGATCGTGCGGCTGGCGTGACGGTGGCTGGCGTCATGTCGCCCTCCCGACGGCAACAGGATCGTTGAGGTCCATACCCAGGTTCAGCCCCTCGCGCAGAATGGCGGCCAATTCCCGGGCCAGGGAGGCGCGTTCGGCCTCCTGGTGCAGGTTGCGGTGCAAGCGCACATGGCGAATCGCCACCCGCTCCTGGCTAAGGCCCTGGGCGTCCAGGACATCGAAATCACGGGGTTCCAGTCCGGGGGAATGGGGATAGAGGAGCACGCTGCGCGCGCAGCCGTATCGCCGGGTATAGGCGTAGAGCTGATAGAGGTCGGCCTCGGTGACACCGCCGCGACCGCGCCGCCCGGGGGCGAGGAGTTTCCATTTGGTGTCCATGACCAGGCGCCGGCCACCGGGGCCAAGGACGAACAGGTCCGGCTCCAGACGCAGCACCCCCAGGCCTTCGCTCGTCATCAGATGACGCTTGTGTTGCCCCCCTTGGGGATGGACCTCCACCTCCGTCAACCCCGGGGCGACATGGCGGCGCAGAAAGGCGGCCACGAAACGCTCGAAGACCTTGTTCATGTCGAACAGCAGGGAAAAGGTCGGGGTGGCGCCGGCCTGGATGGTGGGGCTCCGGCCCGCCAGCAGCAGGCGGCAGAAGCGCAAGACGTCCGCGAAGCGCTCGTTCTGACGATTGATGGCGATGCGGCCAAAGTCCGTTTCCTGGATAGCGGTGTCTGGTACGCCATCAAGCAACAGCAGGCACTGCCGCAGGGCATCCTGGGTGGCTGGGGAGCGCGTATAGTCGAGCAGCACCCGGCAGGAGGCCCGGAAAATCCGGTTCATCAGGGTGTCTTCGGAAAACTCGTCGAACCGGCAGTAAAAGCGTTCCCGATGAACCTGGTTGCGGAGAATCTGACGTGGGACGTGGAGCTTGCCCTTGAAGCGGCGCAGATCGGCCTCCCGTTCCTGATAGGCACGTTCCGGCCCCCGGAGCAGTTCCTGCCGCAGGCGATCGGCGAAGATGGCGGCCAGGGTTTCCGACAAGGGGGCTTGACGGATGGCCAGACGGGCCACGTCGCGACTGCGCACCGGCACGTCTCCGCAGATGGCCAGCATGTAGAGCAGGTTCCGCCGTGCCGCGTACCGGGCCTCCTCGCCGTCAGGCCCGGGCTGAAGCTCAGCCCCAGTGCCGGTCCCCACGGGATGGGCCGCATCGGCCAAGGCATCGATCTTGGGCAGGATCTCGATCTGCACCCCCGGTACCTGCACCACGCCGACCCATTGGGTGGTGCGGGCGTAGCCGTCGGACCAATCGAAGATGCGCTGGGCCGTCTCGCGCTGGGCGCAATCATAGGTGCGCAGGCGGTCGTACAGGTGACCCTCCAGGCTCCCGGCGCCCTCTGCGCCGCTGGTCGTCGCTGATTGGCGCTCGATGCGGCTGTGCTCGCTGACCACCAGGCGTCTCAAATGGTCACCCCCCGCTTGCCTGTTGCGCGGTGGTTGATGCGGGTGATCCCGAGGCAAGCAGCTCCGCCAGGCGATCTTCATAACTGGCGGCGTCAAGGGCCAGGACGCCGAGGAAGGTGCGATAGAGGTCTTCCGGGGACAGGCCACCGCGCTGGAAGGCCCCCCGCACCTGGTAATCCACCCGATCCTCGTAATCGTCATGGTCAAAGCCCAGGGTCGCCACTTCGGGGAAGGTCCTGGCGGTAATGATTGGGTGGGCATAAGCCTTGCCTGACGGGCCAGTAGCGAGCAGGTGGGGGTCCTTGTGCCTTTTGGGCATGCCCACTTCGTCATAGGGGCAGCCCAGGACGATACAGATCTTGTCCCAGGCGCCATAGAAATATTCCTGGAGCATGGGGATCAGGCGGTCCCGGAAGACCAGCCGCAGCGATTCGACGTCCGTTAGATCGAGGAAATAGGAATGCCCGAGCTGATGGTCCCGGTCATACAGGAAGCGAATGCGGTCGTTGAGGGTGACGAACAGGTCCGCCACCAGCGCGATGAAGGCCTTGTGGGGGATGCGCTCCCGCAGGACCTCACGGATGATACCGGCGTCAGGCATCAACTCCTCGAAGGTGAAGCGCCGGCGCAGGGCCACGTCCATCAGCGCGATGGACCGGTCGGCGGTGTTCATGGTCCCGAGAACGTGCAGGTTGGGCGGGACCGCGAAGCGATGCTGCGGGGTGTAGGACAGCGGCAACTTCAGCTCGTTGCGGGCCGCCAGGCGCTTGTCAGGCTCCAGCAGGGTGATCAACTCGCCCAGGATCTTGCTCATGTTGCCGCGGTTGATCTCATCGATGATCAGCACGTACTGCGGCGAGCGCGCCGAGAAGGAGAAGGTGGCCGAGGGCCCCGGCTTGTCCAGGGCCTGCTGGACCCGTGCCGTGCGGTCGATCAGCTCGGCCTTGCGCGCCCCGGCCGTCCGACTCAGGTCGAGGAGTTGGGTGTAGACGAGTAAGAGCGCGGTGTAGTGGTTGCCGCCGGTGCCGCCCTTCTCCCGGGCAAAGAGCAGGGTGGTCTTCTCGTAGGTGAACTGCTTGGGATCGGGCCCCAACTCCTGGCGGTGTTTCCAGTAGAGAAAGGCATTCTCCCGCGAGGCCGTCTGGTGCCCCTCCTCCAGGGCGAGGAGATTGTTCTCCGCATCGACCTGGCAGGGCGTCGACCAGATGCTGCCCTGACTGCTCAGCGAGAGCTGATAGGTCTTGCCGCTCAAAGCCTTGACGATTCGCGTCCCCTCGCTGCCCAGGTCACGGACCAGTTGCTCCCAGAGTTCGTCGAAGTCGGGCTGGGCGCTTTCGGTACGCAGCCCCTCCGCCGCGGCGCGCAGGGCGATCCGCTTGAAGACCCCGTCATGGATCTCGTAGCGAACCTGGGCATCGGCTCCCTGATCCAGCACCGGACGGATGCCCTCCACGAACTCCTCGTAGCCATAGGCCTGGTGGAAGGTCACGAACTCGATCTGGCCGCGTGCCTGGTGCTCGCGAAACAGGGGTAGCAGCCCCTTGTCCCTCAGCCCTTCCAGCTTGTCGGGACCCAAGATCACCTCGAGCGCGCGCCGTACCGTCCGGTAGGTCTTGCCCGTGCCCGGTGGGCCGTAAAGGATAATATTGGACGGCTCGCAGGGCGGCGGGGGCGGCTCGGGCCGAGGCGGTATCTCGGGGGCGGAGGGTGTCGGACTGGGCGGTGGCGCGCTGGGCTTGACGGTCGCGGGCCTCCCCGCCCGGCGCGCCACTGGCGGTAGCTTCCCCCACATCTTTTGATGATCGGCGGCGTCCAGCAACATCACCTCGGTGGTCGGGTTGACCAGCAGCACCGAGGGGAACGTGACCGGCACCTGGTTCCAGGCATACTGCCCCGGCTCGACGTTGGTGAGTGTCCCCAGGGCGCGCACCTCGCCCTCGACCAGCAGGGCGATCTGGTCCTTCTCTGACATATCCGCCGCCCTGAGCAGGTTGTCGAGGAAGGGGTCCACATCTTCCGGCTCGACCTGCCGCTTGTTACACAGCGCCTCGATCGCCTCAGGGTCCTGGATGGTCCAGGCCAGGGGGACCGCCCAGGCGCGCGGAGTGCGATCGCGCGCGGCATCCCAGGCTTCCCAGAGATGCCGGCCGACTTCGAGCACGTCCCCACCCGCCAGGTGGCGCTCCAGCAGCGTCTCGTACATGACGTGGTAGGGGGTGCTGCCCAGCCGGGCACCCGGGTCGATGCTGCGGTAGTGATAGAACAGCATCTCCTTCTTATAGATCGGAAGCAGCAGCGGCTGGGCCCGGTCCTGGTAGAGGAAGGCAACCTTCCATTTCAGGACGGGGGCCAGGTCGATCTCCTCGATGCGCGCCAGCTTGCCTTCCTGGACCGCGTCAAGGACGCCGATCAGGCGGCCCCGGATGGTGGCGAAGGCCTCCGGCTCGGTTGCACCGTACTTGCTGAGCCAGGCATAGCACTCGCCCCATACCCGACCGCCGCCGGGTTCCTTGGCCTCAGTCTTATCCCGGTAATAGATGCCAAACTTGAACGCCGACCCTCCCTTGATGTTGCCCAGTTTCTCCAACCGCGCCTCGATCCAATAGATGAAGGCATCGTCCCGATCGGGGTTGGTGTAGTCCTCCAGCGTCATCTGGCGGACGCGCCCAGGGGGCCAGGCGGTCAGGAAATCCGACCAGAGGGTATTTCGCTCGGCGCTATCGGTCATCGGCTAGCTCCCCTTCCTGACCGTGCCGCCACCCAGGCCCGTCCTTTGGGCGTGATCCGATAGCGTTGCCGGCTACTGGTGGGCTTGTCAGGAATCGTCAGTTCTATCAGCTCAAGGTCTATAAGCCGCTGTAGGCCCTTCTTGAAGTTGCCGGTCCGGGACAGGTAGCCGGCGGCCAGGGCCAGTTCCTTGCCGCTGCGTTCGCCAGTGGAACAAGTCGTCAAAACGTCCCAATCCCGATCGGTCAGAGGGACTTGGGCCTCGACTTGGGCCTCGACTTGGGCCTCGACTTGGGCGGGCTTACCCGTTCCTGGCTGAAGGGGGAAACGAAACTCGATCCACAGCCCCGTCGGTTCATCCCGGAATTCCGGTGGCGGGACGCCCGCGCTGACGCAGGCCTCCATCATCCGCTCGATCCCTCGTCCCCAGGCCTCGATCAGGCCCGCGCGGAAGAAGGCGTTGGCCAGATCGGGATTGAAGGGCTGCGAAGAATGTTTTTGCAGCAATTTCTCGATGGTCCAGTTGGATGGCAACTGGCCGGGATTCCAGATCATCAAACGGTCCGGATAGACGCTGATCTGAATCGGAATACCGCTGCCATAATCCTTGTGGACGATGGCGTTCAACACCGCTTCACGCAGCGCGGCCAGCGGCACGGGCCAGCTCTCGACCCGCTGAAGCCCCTCGTAGCTGATCCAGGCTCGGAGATACTTGGTCTTGAGGATCTCAACCGTCTGGCCCACCTGCCGGAGCAGATCACCCTGCACCTCATCCTGATAGCGAAGGTTGGCGTTATCCTGGAAGTAGCCGATCTTGACGCTGGCGCCGGTGAAGAAGCGCTCCGGTTCGGGATGAAACAACAGCACTGCGGCACGAGTCAGATAGGCGCCTTCAAGCAGGTGCAGTTTTTCCAGCAGGGTATGCTCGGTTTCGGCCAGCACGTTGTCGGACAAACGCTGGCTTTTGAGCGCTTGCTGGCGAAAGGCCTTGAGCGCCCCCAAGTCCAGGTCGCTCAGGGCGACACCCGGCAGCGGGACCCCATCCCAATGGCGACCATGTTTCCTCAGGAGAAAGCTGTCGAGGGCCGCACCCTTGAGGAGCTGATTGGTGCTCCCGGTCCGCAAAAAATACTCGCCCCGGCAACTGATGGGATTGGGGTAAGGATCGACGACGATCTCCAGGTACTCGCGTCCCTCCTCCTCCAACAGATTGATTTGCGGAAGAATCCCAAGAATATCCCGGATCTTGTTGGGTAGATCAACCAGCAGCCGGCGCGCATCCGTTAAACCGACAACCTCCCCCTTATCGTTGCGACCGATAACCAGAACTCCACCCTCGGCATTGGCGAAGCCGGAAATCCATTTTAGGTATTCGTCCCGCCAGAGGGATTTCCACTCAGTGCGTTGGTGCTCGATCATGTCGATCTGATCCGGACAAGCCGATTTACCTGGTTCCCTCTCTTCAATCATACGTCGTTGCCGGCCGTGGAAGTCATGAAGGCACCGGGCCAGCCGCCATGCTGGTCGATGACCTCGTCGATCTCCCGCATCAAGCGGATGGTCTCGGACAGGGCGACGACGATCTTGTGATAGTGGGCGATGTCGTCGTCGGAGAGGGTGCGGCCCTTGCGGTACTTAAGCCATATTAGGCAGACCTGATAGCCGCCAATATGGAAGTTCCAGACATCCTCGGGAACGCCCTTGAAGCCTGTGGTACGGCGCTTGTCCACCCAAACGGTGTCATCCGACCAGGTGTACGTCTCGATCAAGGGAGATGGGCTGCCGATATACTGGGAGATTGGCTGGCTGACCTTTGGCGATTCCAGAAGCTGCAGAGCAGTGAGTTCATCACCAAGACGGGCCAGCGTGCGAAACAGATCGGCGTTATTGGTCAATGGAAGGCGCGGGAAATCAATTTTCAGATATTCAGCGTAGCGGCGCCGATAATTGGGACTATGAAATACGGCATATATATAATAGAATATGTCGTTGGGCGTTAGCTTATTAGGAAAGACCTGACTATTTGTGAAATATGAGGAAATTTTCTGCAAAAATGCAGGTGCAAAGTTAACATCTGATGATGTACGCAAATCAAGCTCATTTGGCTTACTGCTATCTGCAATCAAATACAAAGGAAATATAAATCCGTTATTCGATGTTTTCGGCGACATTACAATCGCCTCGCTTATGTTTCGTGTTACTTGCACATGCTGAAATGACTCTCCTTTTGTCATTCGAGATGTAATTAGTGCGACATTTTTTGATGAAAGCATGTTTGACATGGATTCGCGTCGTGGCATGCATAAATAGCCCCGCGATCGGCCGGTAAAATAAGTCCACCGAATATCAAAAGGCCGATAGTATATTTTTTTTATATATTCCCGTGATGGGCCGCTCCTTTTTATGTCAGCCTGCGCCAGTTTTACCTGCCAATCTCTTGAGTCACCTCCAAGATTAAAATGCATGCGTGCTTTCTCTGGTTCCATTCGACTAAATTCAGAAACAACTTTCCATACCTCTTCAGCGCTCCAGCATATACATAAGCGGTCGCGAGCGGTTACTATACCATTTGAGTGCAAAGGCATAATATCTGTGATTTTATAAAAACTTTGATATTCAGAAAAAAGAGTTTGGTCTTGGGGTATAAAAAGATAGAAGGGGGAAATAGGTTTAATAAGCCTCCATTCGGTATTGGCGAGGGTGGAGCGATCTAGGAACTCATGTTTCGCTTCGCGTGTACCAAAAACGTCAAAGTGGTTAACCTGAGGCCTATGATTAGAAATAAAACTCGCCATAATTGAAATTGAAACGCCTTGCTGGATTTCGAATATATTTATGTCGACTGACTTATCAGGATGATGTTCCTTTTTCTTTAAATTGCCATGCAAGTCGAGAAACCATGCATAAGGAAATGTGTACAGCAAACTTTGGCGAGCCCCCCTGAACGTGGCATTATCCATATAAGCATGATTTGTTATTAAGCCGACAATGCCGATGCCGGAGATTGAAGCTATCTGCTGGCTAAGCCGCATGAACTTCACGTAGTCGTCCTGTAACCAGCGTGGGTTTGCCTCGCCAAGTGGTTGTCCATCGACTTGGTGATAATCGCGGATTAAAGAGGAAATCCATGCACTATTGTTTGAAGATTCCCCTAAATAGGGTGGGTTACCGATGACGATGGTGAAGCGTTTGCGCCGTTTTATATCGTTTACTGCGGCCGCCTCGTGGGCGAGAGCATCAAAGCCAATCATCGGTGGCTGTTTCACCCAAGTTTCAAGGGCATTGGTTAGGTAAATACGGGTACGCTCTTCGGTACCAAAGTGATAACCAGTCTCTGCAAGTTTGAGATCGACCTTCATGTGGGCGATGGCATAGGGTGCCATCATCAACTCGTAGGCGTGAAGGCGTGGCAACAAGTGCTTGGGCACGTAGTCATTCCACTTGGCCAGCTGTTGGTCATCGGAGAGCCCCTGCTGGGTCCAATTCGCTTCCAAGGTGCGATAGATGACGTCGATGACTTCTACCAGGAAGGTGGCGGTGCCGGTAGCGGGATCGAGGATCAGAACGAAGGGTTCATCCTTAGAGATGGTGCGCGTCTCGTTGGGCTCGTCGGTCAGCGGAGGGAGTTGCAGGTTGGGGTGCTTTGTCAGCATCTCGCCCCAGGTGGTAGTTGAGGCGAGACCATCCTCGAGGCCGAATTCGGTTTGCAGAAGTTCGTGAACGCTGCGGACGATATAGGAGACGATTGGTCGCGGGGTATAGAAGACCCCAAGATCCTTTTTGAGCTGGGGGTCATAGGCATCAAGGAAGGGCTCGTAGAAGTGGATGACGGGATCCCGGGCGCTGGTGGACTCGGGATCGCCCGCGCCAAACACATACCCAACATCAACGCGGTCGAGCAGGTCGGCAATGTCGTCCACCAGCCATAGCAAGCGTCCCCGCTGTTCATCGAGCCGAACCGAAAGCACCGACTTGAAGAATTCTTTCAAGAAGGGACTGGATGCCGGCAGATGCTTGAGGGCGGTCTGACGTGTCAGTCGTTCACCCGCGGCGGCCAGTTGGGCGTTGCCCGTCCACCGGGCGGTCAGCAGCCCGTAGGTGATGGTCTGGGCATAGGCATCCGCAAACTTGTCCTCGGTGAGGTCATGGACCAGGGCCTCTTTGAAGGCATTGTAGAGATCGCGCAAGGGACCCGTGACGGATTCCTCCCCGAGCTGTTTGACGGCCAGGCGGCGCAGGTACCGCGCCCGGTACGCCAGCTCTTGGGCAAGTTCGGTGGGATTTCTGACCTTGGCCTTGCTGACCACGAAAAAGCGTGACAGCAGGTTGACGACATCCGCGGCGTCCTTGTAACCCTGGCCTTTGCGGAGCTTGCCAGTGAGTTGCTCGCGACCCTGCCACAGTTCGATGCTGGCCTGATCCCGGTCGGGGTAGACCACCAGGACATTATGAAAGCGGTTGTTTAAAAGCAGGTGCCGTCGGAGGCGGGCCGCATCCGCCGTGCTCTTGAGTGGATAGACGATGTACCCCAGCAGGCGGTTATGCCCGTCGCGTAATGTGACACCCCCAAAGGGATTCTGGCCCCCGTAGGCACTTTGCCGTTCCTCGGGATCAATGCCAATGTCATGGTCCGACGGTAGGGCAAAGGCCTGGAGCCGGCGTTCGGCATTAGCCTTTTTGCGAAGGCCGAACCCTTTGGCGACGCTGTCGAGGAGGTCGAGCACGCCCTCTTGGATGTCGTGTTCCTGGGGCGCCGGGCCAGTGCAGATGGTGAGCAGCTTCTCGGCTTGCTTACGCTCCTCGGTGGTCGTGAATGCCTCTTGCCAGTCCTGGCCCACCAGTTTTTTGAACTGCCGCTCGTAGAGCAGGCCCAGGTGTTCCCGGGCCAGTTGGCCATCCCAGCGTCGGGTTTGCTCGGTGAGCAGAAAGGTCTCCAGCCCGCCGCCGTGTTTGTTCTGGGTGCCGAAGCAGATGAGCCGCACGGCTTGCCCTTCGCGTTTGTCCAGGATCGATACCACGCACAGGGTTTCTTCCTTGCTGCCCTTGCGCACGTCGGCTGTCACGCCTTCACCCCCGCGTTGAAACCCATCGAGGGCCTCGCTGACCAGGCGCGCCAGGGCGTCCTCGACGATATCCAGGTGCGCCAAGGTGCGTGACCTGAACGCTGGGATGTTGAGCAATTGCTCGTGGTCCAGGTCCGCCTCGAACAGCAGGGTTTGGTAGGGGCGGGATGGGGTCTTCGGCCAGAAGGCAACCCGTTCGGGTAAGTGGCGCGCGACGGCATCGCCGCTGCGGATAACATTGGTACGTTGCACGAAGGCGGGGTTGCCGAAACCAGTGGCTTCCAACAAGCGACGGGCGAAGCTGGATCCGGAGGGGGCCTGCGGTGCTGGGGCGACCTCGGTCGCGAAATCATCAAAGCCTTCAAAACCCTCTGGCAAGGCCGATTCCACTGGTGCTATGGGGTCCCGCTTGGCTTCCGATTCGCCCCCGTTGAGGATGTAGTCGATGAAGTCGGCTTTGTTCAGCATGGATGACTCCTTCAGGACGCACCTTGGTCCCCAGCGGGGTCGAAGGTCGCTAATTGCAGGATAAAGAAACTGGGTATGCGGATGAGGTGGCGGTCCTCGCCGAACTTGGGGGCGGCAATGGCGCTGACACCTTGTTGCAACAGGCGACCGACTCCCTTGTTGTGGCTGGACCAGTCCACGAGCGGTTCCTGGCTCAGGCGCTCGACAGCGGTAAGCAGGTGGCTGGCCTTGAGTGGTCCGGCCACTTCATCGTCCCAGGGCAGGTCCCGGCAGGGACTGGGCGGTGGCCAGGTCCGCCCATCCAAGATCAGCCAGCCATCGAACATGGAATCCCCCGGCCGCTTCTCGGCCCAGAACCAGTAGGGGATGCCATCCCTCACGGCAGGCCGCAGATAACGTTGGAAGCGCTCCAGTTCACCGCCCGGGCGTCCCAGAAGGGCGCGAGCAATGAGAGGCGTGCCATGGTCGGCGTCGGCCGCGCGGAACCAGCCATTGAGGTTCTCCACCCACTGGGTCTGGATGCCGAGTTCCGCGAACCGGCGTGCAAGCTGCTCGTGGTAACTGGCGATTTGCTCGATGGCGCGGTCTTTCTGGAAGGAATTCAAACTGCTGACGCCGTGATATTTGTAGCTCTCCATCCAGTCGGCCTCGGCGCCGGTGCCCTGTTCCAGCCCCAGGGTGAAGTCGATGGCCAGGGTCTTGGTGGCGATGCGCTCGCGCAGTTGCAGTTCGGCCTCCAGGGCATCGGGCAGGATCATGTTGACCGTGACCGGGGCCTCGTCCGGGTGGTCGTGCCAGTAGTAGCGGGGAGCAGGGGTGCCCAGGCGGGTGGCCAGGGCCGTCAGGTCCGGAAACTGACGAGGCTGTTCGATGCGCGGGTTGAGGCGGCGATCGATACGCCCGGAACGTTGGATCATGCGCACCGGGTTCCAGTGCACGTCGTAATTGACCAGTAACGCCGCGTCCTGCAGATTGACGCCCTCGGCCAGCACGTCGCTGGACAGGAGCACGTCCACCCCCCGGGCCATGGCACTACCCCAGGCGGTTTCCCAACCGTCCAGGAGTTGGGCGCGCTCGGCCGCCGTGGCCTGGTCGGTGGCCGGCCGCCAGGGACCTATGCGGTAAAAGGGCGCGAAGGCATTGACCACGTCGTCCCGGTTGTCGGTATCGCCGGTGATGGCCACCGTGACCGCCCCGAGGGCGTCGATCTCCTCCCGTTTAAGGTGCGGGACCCCAAGACCAGGCAAAACCATTTGCCAGTCGCCGCGCGCAAAGGAACGGCTAGCGCTCAGCACCGAGCGGATATAGGCGATGGTGTCGCTGAATTGGGAGAAGACGATGACCTTTTGCCCCGCCCGGCGGGCCAACAGCAACCGGCTAATCAGTTGACGGATTTTGCCGTCGGTGACGAGCCGCAACCCCCAGGCGGTGGAGGTGGGCCAGTCGATGTGGTCGCCGCCGGCAATGAAACGGCGGGGCCATTCGGCGCGGGCGAATCGGCCGAAGACGATATCGGCCAGGTCGGGGGTGACCCGGAGGAGGGTCGCGAAGTCCGCCAACAGAGGGGTGCGGAGGTCCCAGAGGCGATCCAGTTGTTCGCGTCGGACGCCACCCGCCTCATCCTCCTCAAAGAGCATGAGTTGCAAAGGGGCGTCATCGGTTTCGGCCGCCGGACGGGCCTCGCTGTAAGCAGCGCTCAAGCTCTTGAGAAAGTCGCTGGCGGGGCTGCCGGGTGACTCGCCGGTCGCTAGGGAGCGGATCTTTTCCAGGGCCGCGGCCTCCTGGCCGGCGAGAAGGGCGGCAACTTCGGCCCCCAGGCGCTTGCGCCGGTCGTTATCCCCCAGTTCCAGGCAGAGCTGCTCCAATTGCCTGAGGCGGTGAGCATGGAGGACGGTCAGGCGCAGGAGGGTGATGAGGAAGGCGACGGGGGAGCTTTCCAGTCGCTTGAGAACGAGCACGCGTTGCAGGCCGACGACCGAGGAGGTTTCCTCGACCCCTTTGAGCCCCTCGCGGACGTCGTACCACATATAGACCTTGAGGCTCAGCGCCTGGCTGGCCGCCGCGCCGCCATCCCCACGGTCGAACAGGGGCAGAAAGCGGGCGAGCACATCGGCAATGCCGTCGTACTCGTCGGCATAGTAGAGCTTTTCCGGTGCCCCGGCGTCTGGCCGGAAGAGCAGTTCGACCCGGGAGGCTTGCTGATGCTCGATCTCCTTGCACAGGGCGCGTGAGCGCTGGACGACGATACGGTCGAGCAACTCCTCGGCGATACGCGCCGGTGCCTTGGGATCTATCGCTGGGGTCTTGGGGTCCTGGTCCGCTGAGGGCTGATCCTGGGCGGGCTGGTTCTGGGTGATCTGGGATGGGTTTTGCTCGCGGGCCGTGGCACGGATGGCAGCCTGAAGTTCCCGCAGCCGCTGATCCTGTTCGCGTAGATAATCGCCGATGCGTTGGACGTTGGCGCCAAAGTCCAGATCGTCCCGAAACTCGATGGTGTCGGAGAACCGGGCCTCTGGCTGGCCATGGATGACGAGGCCGGCAACATCGCCGCGACCCTTGGCGCGCCGGGCCCGCTCGCAGCGTTCCTGAATCTCCTTGAGCGCCTGGCGGCGATATCCGTCGTCGGTCTTGGCCTCGGAGAGATACAGGGGGCGGGAAAAGAGCAGGGAGGACTCCTGGCGCAGATCATCGAGGCTGTTGTTGACCGGGGTGGCGGTCAGGAGGACCACCCGGCGGCGGGTTTCGCGCCGGGGCTGCAAGCGCAGCAGATCGCGCAGCACCTTGGTGCGCCGGGCGGCCAGGGAACGGAAGTTGTGAGCCTCGTCCACGATGACCAGGTCCGAGAGCAGCAGATGTTCGAGGTCGCTCGGGCCGTCATGCACGGGGTCAAGCAGTTCGCTGGCGCGGGTGAGACGGGAGAGCTTGGTGTGGGAGATGACCCGTGTCCAGGCCAGGGGCAGGCCAAAGGCAGCCAGTTGAGGCAGGGCTTCCCGGCGCCAGGTGCTCACCACCGAATTGGGCGCGAGGATGGTGATGCGGAAGTGGTCCTCTCGTAGCCCCTCCGGGGTGGAAGCATGCTGGTCACGCCAACCATTGGCGTAGTGAACGACGAGGGTGGTGGCCACGTAGGTCTTGCCGAGACCGACGCCGTCACAAAGCATGGCACCGCCATAGTCTTCCAGCATGGCCACGAGGCGCTGGGCCGCCTGACGTTGGTAGGCGGCTTTCTGATAGCGCTCGGCGACGGGATGCAACCGCCGGCTTTCTCCCAGCATCTCGCCGATCATGCGCCATACGCCGAGTTGAGCCTTTTCGGTAGGGGTGCAGTCGTCGAGGGATTCGATGCGGCGGGAGGTGGGGCGTTTGAGGTGATCCGCCACATAGTCCCTGGCCTGCTGGTCCCAGAGTCGGTGGGGGGTGATCGCGGTGGCGGTCGAGGGGCTGTCCCAGTGTCCGTAGACGTCTCCGGGACGCACGTGACCCAGGGCCAGGTGGGCAAGGGCGTGCAGCAACAAGGGTTGCAAGGTTTCCGCTGGCAGATTGGGGTCAACACCGATGATCACCTCCTGAGCCCGGGGTGCCAGAATCAGGGCGCGATCATCGGCGGGTACCGCCATGAAGTCGGTATGCCGGACGGCAGCGAGCTGTTCCAATCGCCATGGGGGACGTTGGGGGATGCTGGCTTGCAGGTGCTCCTGGATTGCCATCAGGTCGATGGGGTTCACCCTGACCAGATCGTCGAAAGCCGACCACCAGTCACTGGGGAGGGGTCCCGGCTCGGGGGAATCCTCCTGGGTTGGGCTTAGCCCCGGTTTTGTGGGGGGCGGAAGGTCTGGGCGGAAAGGGTCGGACGACGGTCCATACCAGAGGGACGGTAGCTCCCTTGAGTCCGCTAGGATGCCCGTCGCGCCATCAAACCAGAAAGAACCAGCCCAGGTGCTCGCCAGGAGGCTGGCCGAGGTTCCGGGGTTATCAGGACTCCAGCTATGCAGGATGTCACCATCAGCCTCAAGGTAATATCTGGCTGACACAAATCCCTCGCCGCTTACCCCTAAGGCGACCAAGGCGTGCAGGGATTCAAGCGTAAAGTCGTCCCCCCTCACCGGTAGGGCCAGGATTGGCAAGGGACCAACCTGGAGGGGATCGGCTTGAAGCCAAACAATAGTGGTTGCTGGTCCGGTGGTGGAGAGGGGGATAGTGATGGTGACGGTAGCGGCGGAGAGAGCAATGACAACACCGTCCTGAGAATCCGGAAGGAGAGACCTGAAGTGCAGGGTGATTTCAGGCCAGGTCCTGATCCGGTAGGCGATTTCACCCAGGTCCAGGTCATCGCGGCCACGGCCAGTTTGGTCGAGGACCAGGCAGGATTTGGCCGTACCATGAAAGAGACTCGTCAGGGAAAGAACATACCCCTGGGCAGCCGTGGTGCTGGCGAAGGCGAGGTTTAACTTACCTGGGCGGGCATGCCCGTGTGGACGAGGTGGCAGGGAAATTTCCCTGGCCCTGGTGAGGTCGGCATTCTGCTCAACCACGGCAACTCTCAGCGAAGCCGGTTAAGCTCCGGGTGAGACTACGCTGGGACCCATCTGGTGGCGTGTAGAGGGGGCGTAGGTGGAGCCACCCATCGTGACCTGGGTCATCAGGGGCAGCAGTTGGGACCGCTGGGTAGTGATTGCGAGGACGGGACATGGGCAACTCTGAGCACAGAAAACAGGCAGGATCATGCCTGATGCATGCGTCAAAAGATGTCCAGCCCCCGGACAGCAAGTTCCAACCTGCCGCCGAGCGTCCAGCTGGGGAATGTGTTGTGATCGAACGATCGAAGTTTACCTTTAATATCCCTCGTGCTCCATTCAGGACCATTAAGCGGTGATTGCCGTTGATGATGGCTTATCGTCAGGCCAGGCCGCCAGAAAGGTACCAACCGCTGCCCCATAATCCGCCGTGTTGTGCAGTTGATGCCCCCCTTGGGGCAGGACCACTATCCGAGCCGAGCCTGCCGCGTCCCAGGCCAGCCGGTAGTCGAGCACCTCGTCATCCTCCGCGAGAATGAGCAAACCCGGCAGATCCGGGCGCAACGCCACCTGCTCCTCCGCCACATACGCCTCGCAATCAACCGCGGTCCAGGTGAAGGACCCGCCCGTGTCGAAGCGGGTATTGGAGCCGAGGTAACGGCGCAGTGACTGGGAAGGATGGATCGCGGGGTTCAGGGCGATCCAGGGTCGGCCGAGTTCCTGGCCCAACCGCCGCGCCCAGAAGCCTCCCAGACTGGTCCCCATCAACACCAACGGAGCGGAGGGGTCCATACCCAGCCGGGCGAAGGCTGACCGATAGCCGACGGGTAGGTAGTGCCCGGCCGGAAACTATTTTAATTATATTAAACAATATGTTACCCTAGCAA
>JADHED010000800.1_pt1 | contig 32028 bp, 25 predicted proteins | sample 8952041 | NCBI WGS metagenome assembly JADHED01 (sample SAMN16124423, study PRJNA663239) | bioreactor sludge metagenome | isolation source: sludge (control) | place: India:Bengaluru | collected 2018-09-08
AACCCGCAGCACCGCGCCGAAGTCGCCGCGCTGTGGGGCGTTGCCGATGTGCCCAGCCAACCCGGCAAGACGGCGGTGGAGATGTTCCAGGCCGCTGCCGACGGCGAAATCAAGGCCCTGTGGATTGCCTGCACCAACCCCGCGCAGAGCATGCCCGACCAGGCCACCGTGCGCCGCGCGCTGCAGCGCGCCGAGTTTGTGGTGGTGCAGGAGGCTTTTGCCACTGCCGCCACCTGCGCCTTTGCCGACCTGCTGCTGCCCGCCACCACCTGGGGCGAAAAAACTGGCACGGTGACCAACAGTGAGCGCCGCATCTCGCGCGTGCGCACCGCCGTGCCTGCCCCCGGCCTGGCGCGCCACGACTGGGCCATTGCGGTGCAGTTTGCGCACCAGCTGGAGGCGCGCCTGCATCCCGGCGCGCCGACGTTGTTCCCCTACGCCACCGACGCTGCCGACGCAGGTGCCGAAGCGGTCTGGAACGAACACCGAGAAAGCACACGCGGGCGCGACCTGGATATCACCGGCTTGTCGTGGGACATGCTTGAAGCGCAAGGCCCGCAGCAGTGGCCGCTGCCTGAAGGCGCCCCCACCGGCAAGGCACGCCTGTACCAAGACGGCGTCTTCCCCACCGCTGATGGCCGCGCGCGTTTTGCCGCCCACGCATGGCAGCCCACCGCAGAGCCCCGCGAGTCGCGCTACCCCTTCAGCCTGACCACCGGTCGCCTGCGCGACCAATGGCACGGCATGACCCGCACCGGCACGCTGGGCCGTCTGTTTGGCCATGTGGCCGAACCCAGCCTGCAGATGCACCCGCAGGACATGGAGCGGCGCAAGCTCGCCAGCGGCGACCTGGTGCACGTGACCAGCAAGCGCGGCTCCATCGTGGTGCCCGTGTTGGCCGACACCACGCTGGGCCTGTCGCAGGTGTTCATGGCCATGCACTGGGGCAGCGAGTTTTTGAGCGGCGTGTCTTCCACCGGCGAACGGCTGGCGGGCGTGAATGCGCTCACAACCTCGGCGTTCTGCCCCACCTCCAAACAGCCCGAGCTGAAACACGCCGCCGTCAAGGTGCTCAAGGCCGAACTGCCGTGGACGCTGCTGGCCATGGCTTGGCTGCCCGCCGACAAAACCCAGGCCACACGCGAAGCGCTGTCTGCGCTGATGGCGCAGTTCCCGTTCGCGAGCTGCGTGCCCTTCAGCAACAACACCCCGCTGGATGAGCCCGGCCGCGAACGCACCGGGGTGCTGTTGCGCGCCGCCGCGCACGAGGCACCGCCCGACGCGCTTGTGATGCAGATCGAAGCCCTGCTGGGCATGACGGGTGCCGACACGCTGCGCTACGCCGACAAAAAACGCGGCCAGCGCCGGGCGGCACGGCTGGCGCGCCAGGGCGACAACACCACGCTCGAAGGCATCGTGCTCGCGGGCGACACCAGCGCCGAAGGCTGGCTCAAGACCCTACTGCAGGAAGAACTGCCCGCACAGACCTACGGCCGCCTGCTGCTGGTGCCCGGCGCCAAGGCCCCTGTGGCCGTGCAGTCGCGCGGCAAGCCGGTGTGCACCTGCTTCAACGTGACAGACACCGCCATCACCGCTCAACTGGCGCACTGCCACGGCACCGACGATGACCGGCTGGCACAGCTACAGGGCCAACTGCGCTGCGGCACCAACTGCGGCTCGTGCGTGCCCGAACTCAAGCGCATGGTGCGGGCCACGGGGCCACTGGCATCCAAGTCGCTCGCGCAGGCCGCCATATAACCAAAAGTTCTCTTGCTTGCAGGAAAATAGACCTCAGACCAACAAACCCCACCAGGACTTGTGCAACAGGGCTCCAGCTAGGCGCTTTCGGCGCAGACAGTACGCCTTGTACGGCAAGCCGAAATAACGACGCCAGTGTGGTGTTGCGCGCTATCTGGCACATGAAAACCGATGGATTTTTGGTCAGGGCAAGGCGCAAACCACAGCGATACCCGGAGGTATCGCGAGGATTTGCAACGCAGCCCTGGCCGAAAAGACACGGTTTGCAGTGCCAGATAGCGTGCAACACCACACTAGAGCCCTGTTTCACAAGTCCCGCCACCAAGAACCATGGCCATCGCCCAGTACATCAAGGAAATCGGACGCGGCGCGCGCGGCGCCAAGCCGCTGTCGCGCGAGCAGGCTGCCGACCTGTTTGGCCAGGTGCTGGACGGCGCCGTGACCGCCCTGGAGATCGGCGCCTTCTGCCTGGCCATGCGCATCAAGGGTGAGACGTCCGAAGAGATGTGCGGCTTTCTGGATGCCACGCACAGCCGCCTGGCGTTGCTGCCCGTCACCGACCGCCCGCTCATCGTGCTGCCCAGCTACAACGGCGCACGCAAGCTGCCGGTGCTGACGCCGCTGCTGGCACTGCTGCTGGCGCGCGAAGGGCTGCCCGTGCTGCTGCACGGCATGCGCACCGAGGCGCGGCGGGTTTTGGCATCGGATGTGCTTGATGCGCTAGAAGTACCTGCCCTGGTAGCTCCTGAAAAGATAGCAAACGGCACGGTGCGCCATATCCATACCCAGCACCTGCACGCGGGGCTGGCGCGCCTGCTGGCCGTGCGCGAGGTGGTGGGCCTGCGCAACCCGGGGCACAGCGTGGTCAAGCTGATGAGCCCGTGCGCGGGGCCGTCGGTGGTGGTCACGGCATACACCCACCCCGAATATTTCGAGATGCTGCAGACCACCTTCCGCACACTGGGCATGAACGCCTTGCTCTCGCGCGGGCTGGAGGGCGAAGTCGCGACCGACCCACGCCGCACGCCGCGCTACGACGGCTTTGTGCGCGGTGAGCACACGGTGCTGGAGGCACAGCAACCAGGTACCGCCAGCGAGGTGCCGGGCCTGCCTGCCGAGATCGACGTGGCCACCACGGCCACCTACACACGCCAGGTGCTGGCGGGCGAGTTGCCGATTCCACCCGCCATCAAGCGGCAGGTGGAACACATCTTGCACGTTGCTGGTCAAACTGCTTCGGAGACATCCCCATGACCCGCCCCACGCCTTCCACCACGCCGCCCACGACCCCACCGCACCTGGGCACCGGCGGCCGTTGCACGCTGGTGGGCGCAGGCCCGGGTGACCCGGAGCTGCTCACCCTGAAGGCGCTCAAGGCCATCCAGGCTGCCACGGTGCTGCTGGTGGATGACCTGGTGAGCGATGCCATCGTGGCCCATGCCTCGCCCACGGCACGCATCGTCTATGTGGGCAAGCGCGGCGGCTGCAAAAGCACACCCCAGGCCTTCATCGAAAAGCTGATGCTGATGGCCGTGAACGAAGGCGAGAACGTGGTGCGCCTCAAGGGCGGCGATCCGTTCATCTTTGGCCGCGGCGGCGAGGAGGTGGAGCACCTGCACGCCGCCGGCGTGCAGGTCACCGTCATCAACGGCATCACCGCAGGGCTCGCAGGGCTGACCTCGCTGGGAGCACCGCTCACGCACCGCGAGCACGCGCATGGCGTGGTGTTTGTCACCGGCCACGCCAAGCCCGGCGACGCGGGCACTGACTGGCGCCAGCTGGCCGCCACGGCGCGCGACGCCAAGCTCACGCTGGTCATCTACATGGGCGTGAGTGGCGCCGCCACCATCGAGCAGGAACTGCTCACTGGCCTGCCCGCCGACACGCCTGTAGCCGTCATCCAGCACGCCAGCCTGCCGCACCAGCGTCATGCCATCACCACCCTGGGCGCGCTGCACGCCACCATCACCCGCGAAGGGCTGGCCAGTCCTTCGGTGATCGTGGTGGGCGATGTGGTGCGCGGTGTTGCGCTGGCTGTGCAGGACGCGGGAGCAGCGCCGTTGCAGGCCCGGCGCGCGGGCTGAGCACACAACGACCTCCACCACTCCACCGGCCCGATTGCCCGCTACGCAGGTCGGTAATTCACTGTGCACGGGCGCAAAACAAGGCGCTCCAAGGCGTGCCTACGCGCTGCGCCGTCGCGTGTTTCATTCAGCACGGCCTCCCTCTACACAGCACCGCATTGGGTCACGCGCCTGCATGCACATTGGCCCGGGTATTGCTTGAAAGCATGCATCTGAATGCAACCCGCACAAGGAGCACCATGGCAGCCTTTCCCCTCCCTGCAAGCACTTCCAGCCTGCCCACGCTGTCGTCTTCCACACAGGCTCCCTCGCGCGACGCGGGCATGTCACTCGTCAACCTGGCGGCACGCCAACGCATGCTGTCTCAGCGCATGGTGCTGCAGACTGTGCTGGCCGCACGCGGCAGCGACCTGCACCTGAAGGCCGCGCGCAGCTCGCTCACGCTGTTTACTGACAGCCAGGCGCGACTGGTGGACACGCCACGCCACCTGGATGCCACCAGTGCCGAGATCATCCGCAAGGCCTACCACGGCCCCCAGGGTGTGGGCGCCACCATCGACGCGTTCGCGGAGCAGGTCGGCACAGCGCTGGACCTGGCCGAGCGCCAGAGCCCGCGCGTGGAAGACGCACTGGCCCGCCTCGTTGAAACCACCGACGGTGTGCTCGACGCCCTCAACACAGCCACCACCGCGTTCGACCAGGTGAGCAAGGCGCAGTCCGAAACCTTGATGAAAGAGCTGGCGGGCATCGTGGCCTCGATCCAGACCGTGGCGCGCGAGGCCAAGGTGGTCAGCTTCAACGCGCAGGTGATGGCGGCGCGTGCCGGGCAGCACGGGCGCGAGTTTGCAGTGGTGGCCAATGTGTTGTCGGGCATCACCAACGAGATCGATGGCCTGTCCCTGCAGGCCGTGTCACTGGCCGGTCGCAGCCGGAGCGGCAGCTGATGACTTGCTCCGGACCGGGGGCGGCAGCCGAATCGCGGTCTCCACACCAGAATCTGCCCGAAGGCGCCTGTACATGCTTTTACAATACGCGTGACGGAGAAACGCGCGCGCACACAATCTGCAAGGTATCCCTCGGGGTGCAGCGCAATGGCGGCACGCGGACACGAGACGTACTGGCACTTGCCTCTGACCTGCAGACAACAAAGACACACAATGAAGCTGACAACCCTGTGCAAAAACCTCGCTTTGGCCAGTTGCCTGCTGGTAGGCAGCAGCGCCGCCTGGAGCTACGGAATCCAGGCGGGCAAAGTGGTCAACGATGCAGGGCAGCCTGTTCAACTGCGCGGCGTGAACTGGTTTGGTTTTGAAACCAACACGCATGTGGTGCATGGCCTGTGGGCCCGCAACTGGAAGGACATGATCACGCAGATGCAGGCAGAGGGCTTCAATGCCGTGCGCCTGCCGTTCTGCCCCGCCACGCTGCACGGCTCGGCCCCGCCCAGCAGCATCGACTACGGCCGCAATGCAGATCTGCAGGGCCTCTCGGCCATCCAGGTCATGGACAAGGTGGTCAACGAACTGAGCGCGCGCGGCATGTATGTGCTGCTGGACCACCACACTCCCGATTGCCAGACCATCAGCGAGCTTTGGTACACCCCCAGCTACAGCGAGCAGCAATGGATCAGCGACCTGAGCTTTGTGGCCCAGCGCTATGCGGGCGTGCCTGGCGTCATCGGCATTGACATCAAGAACGAGCCCCATGGCGCCGCCACCTGGGGCACGGGCAACCACGCCACCGATTGGAACCGGGCGGCCGAGCGCGCTGCCGCCGCCGTGCTGTCACAGGCCCCCCACTGGCTGATTGCGGTGGAGGGCGTTGGCGAGAACCCCAGCTGCTCCAGCAACAGCGCCCATTTCTGGGGTGGCAACCTGGAGCCCCTGGCATGCACGCCCCTGAAAATTCCGGCCAACCGGCTGCTGCTGGCACCGCACACCTACGGGCCGGACGTGTATGTGCAGTCGTACTTCAACGCGTCTGACTTCCCCAGGAACATGCCCGCTATCTGGGAACAGCATTTCGGCCAGTTTGTGCAGGCGGGCCACGCCGTGGTGCTGGGCGAGTTCGGCGGCAAGTTCGGCCGGGGCGATGCGCGCGATGTGCAGTGGCAGAACACGCTGGTGGACTACCTGACGGCCAAGGGCATGCGCAGCGGCTTCTACTGGTCGTGGAACCCCAACAGCGGCGACACCGGCGGCATCCTGGACGATGACTGGACCACCGTGCGCACGGACAAGGTGCAACTGCTGCAACGCCTCTGGGGCGATGGCACCACGCCCACTCCAACACCTACTCCCACGCCGACTCCAACGCCTTCCCCCACGCCGACTCCAACGCCTTCCCCCACGCCGGTTGCCAACTTCTCCGTGGTGCAAACAGTCAACAGCGACTGGGGCTCGGGCTACTGCCGGCAGGTCAAGGTCATCAACATGGGCAATGCCACCGGCAACTGGGCCATCAGCGTCCCGGTGAGTGGCACCATCAACAACCTGTGGAATGCCACCTGGTCCCAGGCGGGTGGCAACCTGAGCGCGTCGGGTGTGAGCTGGAACCAGACGCTTGCCCCCGGGGCCTCGGCAGAATTCGGCTTCTGCGCCGCACGCTGACCAACGATCCCCCAACGAGCAAGGGCCCCTGCCATGCAGGGGCCCTTTTTATTTCACGGCCCTCTTCTCTACCCAGCAGCCGTTTCGCGCACCTGCTGGAACCGCTGCGCCAGCTCCTTGCGCAGCGTCTTGCGCATCAACGCAGCGTCCCAGCGGCGGCGCTCGTCGGGGGTGGAGGGCGTCAGTGGCGGCACCTGCACGGGCTTGCGTGCCTCGTCCACGGCCACCATGGTGAAGAAGCAGCTATTGACGTGCCGCACCACCTGCGAACGGATCTCTTCGGCCACCACCTTGATGCCGACTTCCATCGACGAGCTGCCCGTGTAGTTCACGCTGGCCAGAAAGGTCACCAGCTCGCCCACATGGATGGGCTGCAAGAACATCACTTGGTCCACGCTCAGCGTCACGGTGTAGCAGCCCGAATAGCGGCTGGCGCACGAGTACGCCACCTGGTCCAGCAGCTTGAGGATGGCGCCGCCGTGCACGTTGCCCGAAAAGTTGGCCATATCGGGCGACATGAGCACGGTCATGCTCAGTTGGTGTGAAGGGATGTTCATGCAGCGATTTTAGAAAGCCATGCGCGCTGCGTCGCGTGCAAGTTGAGCCCCTGGCACTGCGGGTGGCGTCTTCGCTGCACTCGCGCAGCACCTGCAGACCGGGTGCGAGGAGGAACCGATGATCGAACTAGAAAAACTCAACGAATTCACCGAAAGCCATGGCGCATTGCGCACCGGCAAGGGACTGGTGTCGGGCGTGATTGCGCTCACGCTGGCCATCCTGTGCTTTTTGGGCGTGCTGGCCTTTCACTTTCCCGAGTACCTCACCACGCCGCAACTGCGCAAAAGCTACGACGTGACGGTGATCCGCAACATCATGCTGGTGGCCATGGCGATTGCGGGCGGCATCTCGCTGGTCAACATTGTGTTCAACCGCGCCCGCTGGCTGGCCACCTTTGCGTTTGCCATCGTGGCGATCACTGCGCTGCTGGGCGGCCACAAGGTAGAGGTGGACCCCAACTTCCCCGACAACACGCCGTACATCGGCCTCGACTGGTTCATCCTCGACCTGCTGGGCAGCTCGCTGATCTTCATCTTCATCGAGAAGCTGTTCGCGCTGCGCAAGGACCAGCCCATCTTCCGCGCCGAGTGGCAGACGGACTTTCACCACTTCATCGTCAACCACATGGTGGTGGGCTTTGTGCTGTTGGCCACCAACCTCATCGTGCACAAGTTCTTCGGCTGGCTGGGTTTTTCCAAGGAAGTGATCGACGCCTACATCGTGGTGGTGGGCTTCCAGGCCGTGTTCAACCACGCCAATGTGAGCGTGCGCCTGGGTCCGCTGCGCTACGTGCTGGTCACGCCCAACTTCCACCACTGGCACCACAGCCAGGACCAGGAGGCGCTGGACAAGAACTACGCTGCGCACTTCGCGTTTCTGGACTACCTGTTTGGCACTGCTGTCAAAAGCACCAAGCTCTGGCCCGAGCACTATGGCGTGCTGGGCGACTACGTGCCCAACGGCTTTGTGAAGCAGTTCAAGTTTCCGTTCACCTGGAAGGGGTGAGGGCTCCTCATTGACTGAGACGCTGTCTCAGGGCATCGCCGCCAGCTCTCGCTCCAGCACCCGCAGTTGCTCCCGCAGCGCCTCGGTCCGTTCTTCACACGCGGCTTTGGCATCGGCGGCTTTTTCCGCACCCTCCTGCACAAACTGGTTGCCTGCCGGCAGGTTGCCGCGCCGCAGCGGGCCCGCCGTCGCTACAGCGCCGGGCGGGGCCGTGCATTCACGCTGGTTGCGCTCGACAGCGGCGCGGGCCTGCGGGATGCCCTGGGTCTGCAGGTAGTTCTTGCGCTGCCAGGTGGGGCCAAATGCGCCCTCGCCCACGGGTGCTGCTGCGGGCGGCACCGGGGTGGCGCCACGGGTGGTGGGGCGCACGTCGATCTTCTCGCCCTCCCCTACACAGGGTGCGTCCTGGAACGACACCTTGCCGTTGGCGTCCGTGCATTTGTTGATGGCCCACGCCGGGGACAGGCAGCCCAGCGCCAGGGCACAGAGGGCAAAGCGGATCAGAGTCATGGTGTCTTCCTTGGCAGGTCCATGCCGCATGCTACCGCGATGCGAGGAGCGGCCGGCAGGCAACGCCGAGTGCAGAGGCAGACAGCGCCGCTGGAGGTAGGCACCTGTCCCTAACATGACGTCTCCCCGGTACAAACCCGGTGCGCACGCTGCGTGCTGCCCTCCTACCATCGCCGCTCGCTGAGGCCGCCGTGGCCCGTTCTGAGCAGGAGACACCGCGTGATGACCACCCCGAATGTGAATGTTGAGCCCGCCGAGCAGCGGCTGCCCCTGGCGCGTCGCCGCAGCCTGGTCTTAGCGCTGGCGGGGGGCGCCGCCCTGGCCAGCCTTCCAGCGCGCGCACAGTCCACTGCAGGCGGCAAGGGAGACATCCTCATCGGCCGATCTACCGCGCTGTCTGGCGGCATGGCGCCGTTCCTGTCGCCCATTCACGAGGGGCAGGAGGCCGCTGTGGAGGACGCCAATGCCAAGGGCGGCATCGGCGGCCGCAAGATCCGGCTGGTGTCGCTGGACGATGGTTTTGACGCCCGCCGTGCGCTGGACAACGCCAAACAGCTGAGCGAAAAGGACGGGGTACTGGCGCTGTTTGGTGTGGCCGGAACCTCTCAGGTCATGACGCTGCTGCCCTACCTGGCGCAAGCCAAGCTGCCACTGATCTCGGTGTACACAGGCAGCCCTGCCGTGCGCGCGCAGCAGCACCCCTACCTCTTCACCACCCGCGCCAGCTATGCCGACGAGCTGGTGAAGATCGTGCGCAACCTGGTGGCCGTGCAGACCTCGCGCATCGCCGTGGCTTACGAAAACAACGACTTCGGCAAGCTGCTGCTGCCCCTGGTGGAAAAGACGATTGCCGCCGAGGGTGCTGCGCTGGCCGGCTCGCACGCACTGGCCTCTTCGGGTGAAGACGCGAACGATGCTGCCAAGGCCCTGGCCACACAAAAGCCGCAGGCCGTGCTGCTGGTGGCGGCAGGCCCGTCCGTGGTGGCCTATGTGCGGGCCAACCGCGCGCACCTGGGCGTGCCCATCTATACCTTGTCGCTGGGCGCAGGCAGCGCCGTGCTCAAGGCGCTGGGCGACGACGCGCGTGGCCTGGCCGTGGCGCGCACCGGCCCGTCCCCCACCAAGCCCACCATTGCGCTCACGCGCGACTTCCAGGCCTCCATGAAGCGCCACGACAAGCCGGCGGACTACGACCGCTATACCGGCTACATGGACGCACGCGTGCTCATCGAAGGCCTGCGCGCCGCAGGCCCCGGTGTCACACGCGCCAGCCTGGTCACGGCCATGGAGGGCCTGGGCAACCTGGACCTGGGCGGTTTCAGCTACCAGTTCAGCCCGCAGAACCACCATGGGTCCAACTACGTGGACATTGCGGTGGTGGGCACGGGCGGGGTGTACCGGCAGTAAGCGCCGCATCAGCAGTCGCTGGCGGCTTCGGCGCCAGCGGGTCTGCAGGACATGGCACACAGCGTGGCCGTGCCGCAGTGACCACCACAGCGCCACACAAAGGCATCACCCCAGCTACCGGGTGCAGCGGGCGCCCCACCTGGCGAGTTGTGCCGCCAGAACAACAAAAACCCGCACCTTGGGGCCATATCCTCCATGTTTTTGCGAATAGTTCGCATTTGTATTTAAAATTTTACAAATCCCAGCCAGCCGTGCATCCCGTCAGAGGAGCGTTGCCAGCCAGCCTGCCAACGCATTTCCCTCAGGAGCCCTCTCATGCACGCACCCCGCAGACACCTTGTCTTTGCCCTCCATCCGCTGGCGGTGGCCGCCTTCCTCGCAGCCAACCTAGCGGGCACCGCCAGTGCCCAGACCACCGCCGGGTCACCCGCAGATACGACCGAGACCTCCCCTGCAGGCGCCACCAGCACCGACCAGGTGGTGGAGCCCAAGGCGCTGGACAGCGTCACCGTGTCGGGCGCGCGCGAGAGCGCATCCACCCGCCTTCAGCTCACCCCGCGTGAAACGCCGCAGTCCGTCAGCACGGTGACGCGCGCGCAGATCGAGCGCCAGTCGCTCACCAGCATCGACAGCGTGCTGCGCAACGTGAACGGCATTGCCGTGAGCTTCTACGACACGCAGCGCCCGCTGTACTACGCGCGCGGCTTCCAGGTCACCGACTTCCAGACCGACGGCCTGCCCAGCTACAGCAGCAGCACCAACCAGGAATTCGACACCGCGCTGTACGAGCGCATCGACATCGTGCGCGGCGCCAACGGCATCCAGACCGGTGTGGGCGTGCCGTCGGCCACCATCAACATGATCCGCAAGCGCCCGCAGCGCGAGTTCGCCGCGTCTGTAGCGCTCACCGCCGGGTCGTGGAACCTGTACCGGGGCGAGCTGGACATCAACGCACCGCTCAACAGCGACGGCAGTGTGCGCAGCCGCCTGGTCGTGGCCCCGCAGAAGAAAGAGAGCTTCCGCGACCGCTACTCCGAGGACAAGACCGCCCTGCTGGCGGCGGTGGAGGCTGACATCGGCCCATCCACCGTGGTGTCGGTGGGCTACCAGCGCCAGTCCAACGACCCCAAGGCGCCGATCTGGGGCACCATCCCGCGTTTTGCCACCACGGGCGTGCCCATCGACCTGCCGATCTCCACCAGCTTCTCGCCATCGTGGACACGCTGGGAGCGCACCTCCGGCACGCTGTACGCCACGCTGGACCACCAGATCAACGACGACTGGAGCCTGAAGGCCGCACTGAACCACACCAAGGGCGACACCTTCCGCCTGAGCACCTACGGCTATGGCGCCACCACCAGCCAGGCCCCTTTCATCAACCCGGTGACCGGCGCGGGCACAACCCTTTATGCCTCCGTGAGCGGCGGCAGCGAAACGCAGGACACGGTGGACGCCTACCTGTCGGGCAAGTTCGAACTGGGCGGCCGCAAGCACGACCTGGTGGTGGGCATGAGCTCCACCCGCACCGCCACGCGCACCGATGGCTACACCTCGGTGGCGGGCTGGAGCTACGTGATCCCCAACATCTACACCTGGGATGGCAACGCGCCCGCGCCCACGTATTCCAAGACCGGCGCCTGGCGCACACAGATCACGCAGCAGACGGGCCTGTTCGCCTCGGCACGCTGGCGCTTGGCCGACCCGCTGTCGGTGCTCACCGGCCTGCGGCTGACCGACTGGCACCGCCACTCCGACACCTATGGCACCACGGGCGCCTATGCGGGCCGCTCAGCCATTCAGGACGAGAACCGCAAGGTCACGCCCTTCATCGGCGCCGTGTACGACATCACACCCACGCTGTCGGCCTACGCCAGCTACGCGCGCATCTTCAACCCGCAGAACTACAAGGACCGCAACAACAATCCGCTGTCGCCCGTCATCGGCAGCAATGCCGAGGCCGGCCTCAAGGCCGAGCTGTTCGAGCGCCGCATCCAGGCCCACTTTGCGGTGTTCCAGACGAAGCAAGACAACTTCGGCATTCGCGACAGCGCCGTCACCACGCCGCTGCCCGACGGCACCCTGCCCTACGTGGCCGTGAACGGCACCAAATCCACCGGCTTCGAGCTGGAGTTCGCAGGCATGGCCACCCGGCAGTGGCGCGTGAGCGCAGGCCTGACCCGCGCCAAGGTCACGCGCGCTCCCACCGACCTCATCTACGCCAACATGCCCGATTACCTGCTGCAACTGGGCACGGACTACCAACTGTCGGGCGCGCTCGCACCGCTGTCGGTGGGCGGCAACCTGACCTGGCAAAGCGCCATCGAGGGCTTCAACATCCCGCACCCCAGCGGCACGGTGACGGTGAAGCAGTCGCCCAAGGCCATCCTCAACCTGCGCGCGTCCTGGCAGTTCAACCCCAAGGTGAGCGCCACGCTGGCGGTGAACAACGTGACCAACCAGAAGTACTGGGCCAACCTGGACTACGGCAACTATGCCGACCCGCGCAATCTGAGCGTGACCTTGCGCGCGAAATTCTGACCATCCCCCTGAGCGGCTGCGCCGCTTCCCCCTTCTCTCGAATTACTACGCAATTCGGGAAGGGGGACACCGCCAGCGCGGCGGGGCGGCCCTTGCGCGGCGGTCACTGGCATGGGCCGCGCGTGCTCCACGGGTAGCAGGCAGCGGAGCGGTCAAAGTCGGCACAATCAGCCCCTTTCCCAACCGCATCCACACGCCGTGCCGACGATCCCATTTTTTGACGCCATCATCATCGGCGCCGGCGCTGCCGGCTTGTTCTGCGCGGGCCAGGCGGGCCAGCGGGGGCTGAAGGTCTTGCTCATCGACCATGCGGACAAGGTGGCCGAGAAGATCCGCATCTCGGGCGGCGGGCGCTGCAACTTCACCAACCGCGACCTGGACCCAGCCGCGCCGCACAAGCACTTTGTGGGGCAGAACCCGCAGTTCTGCCGCTCGGCGCTGTCGCGCTACACGCCGGCCGACTTCATCGCGCTGGTGCAAAAGCACGGCATCCCGTTTCACGAAAAGCACAAGGGCCAGTTGTTTGCTGACCGCTCGGCCGAGGACATCATCGCCATGCTGCTGGCCGAGTGCGAGGCGGGCGGCGTGACCCGTTGGCAGCCCTGTGGCGTCAAAAAAATAGCCTTTTTGGCCTCAAGCGCTAGTGAATCATGCCGGGGCAGCTATCAAATTGATACTGATCGCGGGCCGGTGTCGGCGGGTGCGCTGGTCATTGCCACGGGCGGCCTGTCCATCCCCAAGATCGGTGCCACCGACTTTGGCTACCGTCTCGCGCAGCAGTTCAGCATCCCGCTCATCGAGCGCAAGCCGGGCCTGGTGCCGCTGACCTTTGACGGCGCGGGCTGGGCGCCGTATGCGCAACTGGCAGGGCTGGCGCTGCCGGTGCAGATCAGCACCGGGGCCAAGAAAACTCGCATGGCGTTTGACGAAGACCTGTTGTTCACCCACCGGGGCCTGTCGGGCCCGGCGGTGCTGCAGATCTCCAGCTACTGGCAGGAGGGCACGCCCCTGGCCATCAATCTGGCGCCCACGGTGGACCTGCCCGCCGCGTTGGCGCAGGGCAAGGCCCGCTCGCGCAAGCTGGTTGCCAACGAGCTGGCCACGCTGGTGCCGAGCCGCCTGGCCGACGCGTGGGCCAGCCGCGATGCCGACTGGCAGCGCCCCATCAACGAGGCATCGGACAAGGCCCTGGCGCGCCTGGCCGAGCAACTGGCGCGCTGGGAGCTGACACCCACGGGCACCGAGGGCTACAAGAAGGCCGAGGTGACGCTGGGTGGCGTGGACACCAAGGCGCTGTCGCAGCAGACCATGGAGTGCAAGGCCCAGCCGGGGCTGTACTTCATTGGCGAAGTGGTGGATGTGACAGGCTGGCTGGGCGGCTACAACTTTCAATGGGCCTGGGCCAGCGCGCATGCCTGCGCGCATGCGCTGCCACTGCCGCAGGCAGAGCCTGCTAGCGCTGCGCACTGACGGACCCGTAAAAGTCCATCAGGCCAGCACAGCGGCCTCCCGCACCGGCGCGCCCGAGGGCTGGTGCTGGCAGGCCCAGGCCTCCAGTTCCGGCACGGGCAGCGGCCGGCTGAAGTGGTAGCCCTGCAGTTCCTCGCAATCCAGCGCACTCAGCACCTGGGCCGTGGCCAGGTCTTCCACGCCCTCGGCCACGATGCGCAGACCCAGTGTGTGGCCCAGCGCGATGATGGCGCGGGTGATGGCCATGTCGGCAGGGTTGGCGAGCATGTCGCGCACAAAGGATTTGTCCACCTTGAGGCGGTCGATGTCAAAGCGCTTGAGGTAGGCCAGGCTGGAATACCCAGTGCCAAAGTCGTCGATGGACAGTTGCACCCCCAGCGCCTTGAGCGCCGCCAGTTGCTGCTCGGCCGCATGGGCGTTGTCCATCAGTTGAGACTCGGTGATCTCCAGCTCCAGCCGGTGCGCGGGCATACCGGTGCGCAGCAGCAGTGCCTCGATGTCGGTGACCAGCGCGGGGTCGGACATCTGCGCGGCCGATAGGTTGACCGAGATCGACACCCGAGCCAACGGGTGAGGCGATGCGGCATCGCCCACGCCCGCATCCAGCACCAGTTGTTGCCAGCGCACCCATTGCTCGCAGGCCTGTTGCAGCACCCAGCTGCCAATGGCGCGGATCATGCCGGTCTCCTCGGCGATGGGGATGAACTCGCTGGGCGGTATGGAGCCCAGCACCGGGCTGGTCCAGCGCAGCAGTGCCTCCACGCCCAGCAGCTGGGTACCCTGGGCGCTCAGACGGGGCTGGTAGTGCAGGCCCAGCTCGTTGCGCTCCAGCGCGCGGCGCAGTTGCTGCTCCATGGTCTGGCGGGCCACCGCGCGCTGGTCGGTCTCCATCGAATAGAACAGCGCCATGTCACGGCCAGTGGTCTTGGCCTCGTACATGGCGGCGTCGGCGCGGCGCATGAGTTCGTCAATGTCGCCGCCGTCCTCGGGGTAGACCGCAATGCCTACGCTGCAGGACACATTCAGCTCGTGCCCCTCCACCGGGTGGCTCTGACGGATGAGCGGGATCAGCCGCCGCTCCACCAGCTGCTGCACGTCCTCGCGCCCAGCCACGTCGCGCATCACCACCACAAACTCGTCGCCGCCCAGCCGGCTTACGGTGTCGCGGCTGCGCACGGCCTGCGTGAGGCGCGCGGCCACCGAGCGCAGCAAGCCGTCACCAATGTGGTGGCCCAGCGTGTCGTTGATGGCCTTGAAGCGGTCCAGGTCAATGAACAGCACCGCGACCTTTTCGCCCGTGATGGGCGCCTGCGCCAGCGCCATCTGGAGGCGCTGCACACACAGTGAGCGGTTGGGGAGCTCGGTCAGCACATCGTGGTGCGCCAGGAACTGGATGCGCTCCTCGTTGAGCTTGCGGTCAGTGATGTCGATGGCAATGCCGATATGGTTGGCTACCGCGCCGCCTTTGCTCTCGCGCACGGCCGACACCATGAGCCAGGCCGGGTAGGTCTCGCCCGAGCGGCGGCGAAAACGCACCTCCCCCTGCCAGGACTCTTTCTCGGCCATGGTGCGGCGGATCTGTGCAGACAGCGGCTCGCCCCCGGCCTCTTCCAGCAGCGAGCCCATGCCTTCGCCGATGAGTTCGTAGAAGTCGTAGTGCGTGCTGCGGCAAAACGCCTTGTTCACGCTGATGATCTGCTGCTCGGCGTTCATGATGATGATGCCCTCGGACGATGCCTCGAACACCTTGGCCCACAGCTCCAGGCGCTGCTCCATCACCTTGAGCACGTTGATGGGCGTGAAGGCCGTGAGCACCGAGTCGCGCCCCTGGAACTGCAGGCGCCGCGCCGACAGCACGGCCCACGAGGGCTCGGGGCTGCCCTTCCAGCGCACTTCAAACTCGTCGACCGATCCCTGGTCCGCCAGACGTTGGAAGAAGCGCGCGCGCACGCCGGGCTCCAGCCCCACGGCCCAGGGGTCGGTCTTGCGGCCACCTAGCCAGTGGGCGGCGGGCGCGTTGGAATGCAGCACCTCGTGCTCGGGGATGGACGTGACGACCATGGGAATGGGGAAGGCCTCCACCAGCTCGCGCTGCGCCTCGGCCGCGCGGGCGCTGGCGGCCAGTTCCTGCTGCAGCAGGCGGTCGCGGTCGAGCTGCGACAGCATCTCGTTGAACGCAGTGACCAGGCGGCCGATTTCGTCGCGGCTGTTCCACTGCGCGCGCAGCGTGTGGTCGCCGCTCTTGCGCACCTCGTCGGCCACACGGGCCAGTTGCTGCAGCGGCTTGGCGATCTGGCGCGCGACCAGCGTGACGAGCGAAAGGATGCAACCCAGCAGCACCAGCGCCGTACCCAGGTGCAACCACATGCGGGCAAACAGGCTGTCGGCGCGCTGGTTCAGCAACCGCTCCAGGTCCACAATGCCCACCGACCAGGCATCGCGCAGCGCGCCCAGCACCTGGGCCTCCTGCACACCCACTTGCGCCACGGTCAGGCGCGACTCGCCCGATGCAATGCCCTGCAGCAAGGCCTGAAAGCCCTCCTGCGCCGCCTTGAGCGCCTCGCGCTGGCGCACCAGCGCAGCCCGCATCTCGGGCGAGCCCGCGATGAACGCCTGGTTGTAGTCCGACTCGATGCCCAGCATCACCGCATCCAGCCGCCCCACCAGCGTCAGCAGCTCGGACGACCATTGCGGCCCGCGCCGCGAGGGCGCCGCGTTCAGGAAGCTGACAGTGTCATGCACCGCCTGCAGCAGCTCGGGAAACCGCAACACCACCAGCGACATCACGTAGTAGCTGTCCAGGTCCGGGTCCAGGATCAGGTTGGACTGGTTGCCCACGGTGGTGAGCAGCTCGCGCCCCTCGCGCAGCAACTGGCTGCGCTGGCGGGTGAGCGTCTGCGGATCGGCGGTGGGCGAGCCCCCCGGGGGCGGCCCCGCCAGCTGCTGCAGCGCCACGCCAAACCGCTGGGCGACATCGGCGGTGCGCAGCTGCTCGTCGTGGGCCGAGCGCACGGCCTCCAGGCGGGTCAGCACATCGGCCACCAGCGGCGGCTGCTGCGACGCGTCCAGAAACTGCCCCATCAACCCGTCACGCACCACAGCCGCATAGGTCGTGCCCACCACTTCCTTGCGCGTGAAGTCGATCGCCAGGTACTTTTCGTGGATCAGGATGCTGGAGACGTAGATCACCGCCGTCAGGTCCAGCAGATAGATGAGCATGAGCTTGCGGCCCACACTGAGCCGGCCCAGCCAACCCGATACGCGGTGCATGAATGCCATGGTGTCTGCGGCGGGGCCGCCCAGGCGGATGGCCAGGGCTCCCCACCGGTGAATAGGAGTGTTACAACATGAAGCAACTTCCGCGCCATTGCGGTGCGGCCCGGCTGTGAGAAGCCCACCGGACGCCCTGTTCGGGGACAGACCGGCAATCCTTGCGCTCTGGGCGTGGATAAAGGCTATAATCTCCGGCTTTGCTGGCAATGCCCCGTCGGCCAAATACTAGTTATAGACGGGAAAACCGCTTTGTACGGACTTGAGGCCCGATCTCCCCAAGCCCCTCTGCAGGCACCATTTGGAAAACATTAGCTAATGACTACGATCCGCGTAAAAGAAAACGAACCCTTTGACGTTGCACTGCGCCGCTTCAAGCGCACCATTGAAAAGCTCGGCCTGCTGACCGACCTGCGCGCCCGTGAGTTCTACGAAAAGCCCACCGCCGAGCGCAAGCGCAAGAAGGCTGCTGCCGTGAAGCGTCACTACAAGCGCGTTCGCAGCATGCAACTGCCCAAGAAGCTGTACTAAGTACCGCTTTGGCCCCGTCCTGATACGGAGTGCCGACAAACCCGCGCTAGGGACGCCAAGCGCGGGTTTTTGTTTTTTCGGGTTTGCAAAAAGCCCCTCTGGCGTTGTTGTAGCGCCTTGCCGTAGCAAGACTACTGTCTGCGGCACTACGCCTAGCCAGAGGGGCTTTTTGCAAACCCTAAGTCCCTGCCTGACCCACACAAAGACAAAGGATAAGCCTCATGAGCCTCAAGGACCAGATCACCGAAGACATGAAAACCGCCATGCGCGCCAAGGACAGCGAGCGCCTGGGCACCATCCGCCTGCTGCAGGCCGCGATGAAGCAAAAGGAAGTGGACGAGCGCATCGTGCTGGACGACGCAGCCGTGGTCGCCATCGTGGACAAGCTGATCAAGCAGCGCAAGGACTCGATCACAGCCTTTGAAGGCGCAGGCCGCCAGGACCTGGCCGACAAGGAAAAGGCCGAGATGGCCGTGCTGCAGGCCTACCTGCCCGAGCGCATGTCGGCCGAAGAAACGCTGGCTGCCGTGAAGGCCATCGTGGCTGAGGTGGGCGCATCGGGCCCTGGCGACATGGGCAAGGTCATGGGCGTGGTCAAGACCCGCCTGGCGGGCAAGGCCGATATGGGCCAGGTGTCGGCCGCCGTGAAAGCGGCACTGGCGGGCTGATCGCCCCTGCGGTCGTGCCCACGGTACGACCGGTATCTTTTTGATAGCTGTCAGCGCATGTGAGACGTGCGCTGACAGCTATTTTTGCTTCAAACCGAGGCGTTTGCGCCCACTCCAGTCTCTGCGCCCCGCGCCGCCCACCCGGTGCCAAAATGCGCCTGCAGAAACTCCACGCACACCCGCACATTGGCCGAGCGCTCCAGCCGCGTCGGGTAGACGGCCCACACATTTGCCTTCTGCTGCTATGGTGGCAGCACCTGCACCAGGCGCCCGGTCTGCAGGTGCGCGCCCACGTCCCACAGCGAACGCAGCACAATGCCCCGCCCATCCACCGCCCACTGCACGGCCATCTCGCCGTTGTTGGCTGACAGCGGGCCGCGCACCTTCACCGACTCTTCCTGCGCACCACTGCGCAGGCGCCACACGCCAAAGGGATGGTCGCGCTCCTTAATCACGAGGCAGTCGTGCGCCGCCAGGTCGGCCACTGTGCGCGGCGTGCCCTTGCGCAGCAGGTAGGCGGGCGCCGCGCACAACACGCGGTGGTTGTCGGCAAGGCGGCGGGCGATGAGGTGCGGCGCAATCTCGTCGCCCACGCGCACGTCCAGGTCAAACCCTTCGCCCGCCACATCCACCAGCCGGTCGAACACCTCCAGCCGCATCTGCAACCCCGGGTGCTGCTCCACCAACCGCGACAGCGCGGGCGCCACGATCTGGCGGCCAAAGCCAAAGCTGCTGCTCACCCGCAACAGCCCGCGCGGCTCGCTGCGTGTCACCGCCACCTCCTGCATCAGTTGCTCCATGTCGTCGAGGATGCGCTGCGCCCAGTGGAAGACGCGCTCGCCCTCCTCCGTCACCGCCACGCGGCGGGCGGTTCGGTGCAGCAGCTTGACCTGCAGGTCCTGCTCCAGCAGGCGAACGCGCTTGCTGACGTACGCGGGTGAGGTGCCCAGCTCGGTGGCGGCGCCGCCAAAGCTCGCCTTGCGCACCACGGCCGTGAACACGCGCAGGTCTTCCGCTGCAGGATTTTTATGCACGAAGTGTGAAAGATGAAGCCACAGTTGGCGGATCGTAGTTATCGGCAGCGCTGGGAACAATGCACGCCATGCCGTTGGCTGCGCCCTGCAGCCGCACCCTCGAAGCCATTGCAAGGACCGCTTGATGACCTCTTCCGCCCCCGCCAAAACCTACCGCATCGCCCTCGTTGCCGGAGACGGCATTGGCAAGGAGGTGATGCCCGAAGGCCTGCGCGTGGTGTTGGCCGCTGCCAAACGCTTTGGCATCGCGCTCGAAACCACCACCTTCGAATGGGCCAGCTGCGACTACTACGCAGCCCACGGAAAAATGATGCCCGACGACTGGAAGGCGCAACTGTCGGGCATGGACGCCATCTTCTTCGGCGCCGTCGGCTGGCCCGCCACCGTGCCCGACCAAATCTCGCTGTGGGGTTCGCTGCTCAAGTTCCGCCGCGAGTTCGACCAGTACATCAACCTGCGACCGGTGCGTCTGTTCGAAGGCGTGCCCTGCCCCCTGGCCGGTCGCCAGCCGGGCGACATCGACTACTACGTGGTGCGCGAGAACACCGAGGGTGAATACACCTCGCTGGGTGGTGTGATGTACGAGGGCACCGACCGCGAGATCGTAATCCAGGAGTCGGTCTACTCCCGCCACGGCGCCAACCGCCTTTTGAAGTTCGCCTTCGACCTGGCCCAGAGCCGCGCCAAGAAACACGTCACTCTGGCCACCAAAAGCAACGGCATAGCCATCAGCATGCCCTGGTGGGACCAGCGTGCCGACGACGTGGCCCAAGGCTACCCCGAGGTGACGCTGGACAAGCAGCACATCGACATCCTCACCGCCCGCTTCGTGCTGCAACCCGGCCGCTTTGACGTGGTGGCCGCCACCAACCTGTTTGGCGACATCCTGAGCGACCTGGGCCCGGCCACCACCGGCACTATCGGCCTGCCCCCCTCTGCCAACCTCAACCCCGAGCGCCACTTCCCTAGCCTGTTCGAGCCCGTGCATGGCTCAGCGCCCGACATCTACGGCAAAGACATCGCCAACCCGATTGCGATGATCTGGTCGGGTGCGCTGATGCTGGACTTTCTGACCCACGGTCAGGGCGCGGGCAGGTTGGCACACGATGCCATCGTGACGGCCATCGAAGAGGTGATCCGAAGCGGCCCGCGCACGCCCGATCTGGGCGGCACGGCCAATACCACGCAAGTCCGCGAAGCCATTGTGGGCCTGATAGCCGCGCAGCGGTGAACCACCCACAGGCCCGCCCCACGCCGTGACGGTTTCAGGGTTTCAGGGTTTCAGGGGAACAGCTTGTTGGCGGTTTCTGCGATCAGTTTGCCCTGGAACCGGGCGCCGTCAAGGTCCAGGGCGCTGGGCTGGCGCTGGCCCTGGCCGCCCGCAATGGTAGTGGCCCCGTAAGGGCTGCCGCCCACCACTTCGTCCAGCGTCATCTGCCCCTGGTAGCTGTAGGGCAGGCCCACGATCGTCATGCCGAAATGCAGCAGGTTGGTGATGATGGAGAACAGCGTCACCTCCTGCCCGCCATGCTGCGTGGCCGTGGAGGTGAAGGCGCCCCCCACCTTGCCATTGAGCGCGCCGCGCGCCCAGAGCCCGCCGGCCTGGTCCAGAAACGCGGCCATTTGCGACGGCATGCGGCCAAAGCGGGTGGGCGCACCGACGATGATGGCGTCATAGCCTTCGAGCTCCGCCACCGTGGCCACGGCCGCCGACTGGTTCAGCTTGAAATGCGCGCCCTTGGCAATGTCTTCCGGCACGGTTTCCGGCACGCGCTTGACATCGACCGTGGCGCCCGCAGACCGCGCCCCTTCTGCCACGTCCTGGGCCATGGTCTCGATATGACCGTAGGTGGAGTAGTAGAGAACGAGAACTTTGGACATGGTGACTCCTTGAATCCTTGAAGGGTGGACGTGTCCGCCGGCTTCGCAACACCCCACGATAGTGCGTTTCGTTCATGACAGCAATGCAGTCACGCCACCGCCCCATGCCGCGATCTGCCAGCTCCGGAGCCTCGCCACGCAAGGGCGTCATGGCGCCTGCCTGCAATGTGTCCAAAGGCGTCCATCTGCATACCGGCAGCTCTGGCGCCGGTTTCTACAACCAACCTGAAGAGGTGTGCCAATGGCGCTCAAAGATTAACTGGGTGAGCAGTTTTTGGGCGTGCCCGCCTCCTACCAGCCCCAGGGCATCGTGCACCACATTGGCGTGGTGTACCCCCGGCGCACCAACCAGCTGCGCCTTTTCATCCCCAAGGGGCATCAGCTGGCGGCAGGCACCCTGGTGACGCTGCATCTGGACAACCGCACTGGCGTGGACGAACTCGATGCCGAGTTGCGGGTGTACCGCGCTTCGTACAAGGGGCGGGTTGTCGAAACCGACGACAACTGGGTCATGGTGGATCCGGTGGAATATGTGCTCATCCACGGCGTTCGCGCGGTGGAGGAATACCGCGAGCCCGGATATGCCTTTCCCGCCGATACGCGCCCCGCAAGAGACATGCCGCTCTCGCCCCTGTGCCACCTGGGCACCGTGGAGGAGAAAGACCATCACAACAAGGTGGGCGTCCTGACCACGCTGGCACAAAGGCTGCCCCACACCACCGTGCTGGCCTTCCTCTCGTCACTGCAGGGCGATGTTTTTCTGATCTCGATGCCGGGAACGTTCAAGTCCCAGGTACTCAAGCGCGAGCCGCGCTGCTTCTTCACGATCGACGAGCGCGCCAAGTTCACCTTCGAGCAGTCCATCGAATGGAACTACACCATCATGGAAATGCGCGCCCACCTCGCGCCAACGCATCGCCGGTGTAAGAGCAGATTCGCACCGCGTTCATCCTGAAAAACCCGTGGGAAGCGGCGTTCTTCATGAGCAGCGAGCTGGAAATGTTGCATCTCGAACGCTCCGCCGTGGTGTGCGCTGGCGAATTCCGTCCGCCCCAATAAGCCCGCCCCGCCCGCGGGCCTTTGCGCCGCCGCCTGCAGCTGTCGGGCCGGCGCTGGAAAAATCCTCAAAACAAGCTCCAGCGCTTGACCAGCAAGCGCTGTCAGCTATCTAATAAATAGCAAAAAAATTCAACTGCCCGCCACCTTCATGCGGTTGACCAGGATCGACCCCACCGTCTTGGCGCCATAGTTGTAGGCATCCGCCCCCACAGCCTCGATGCCCTTGAGCATGTCTTTCAGGTTGCCCGCGATGGTGATTTCGTGCACCGGGAAGGCGATCTTGCCGTTCTCCACCCAGAAGCCGCTCGCGCCGCGCGAGTAGTCGCCCGTCACGTAGTTCACGCCCTGGCCCATCAGTTCCACCACGAACAAGCCCGTGCCCAGCTTTTGCAGCATGGCGTCCAGGTTGTCACCGGCTTGCGTGAGGCGCGAGGTCATCACCAGGTTGTGCGAGCCTCCGGCGTTGCCCGTGGTCTTCATGCCCAGTTTGCGGGCCGAGTAGCTGCTGAGGAAATAGCCCTGCACACGGCCACCCTGCACCACCTTGCGCGGCGCCACACGCACCCCTTCCTCGTCAAACGGCGAGCTGCCCTTACCGCCCAGAATGAACGGGTCTTCGAGGATGTCGATGTGCTTGGGGAAGACCATCTTGCCCAGCGAGTCGAGCAAGAAGCTGCTCTTGCGGTACAGCGAGCCGCCACTGATGGCCTGCACAAAACCGCCCAGCAGGCCTGCGGCCAGCGTCGATTCAAACAGCACGGGGCACTGCGTGGTGGGGATCTTGCGGCTGCCCAGGCGGCTCAGCGCGCGCTGCGCCGCGTAGCGGCCCACGGCCTCGGGCGATGCCAGGTCGGCCGCATTGCGCATGGAGCTGTACCAGGCATCGCGCTGCATCTCGCCGTTCTTGCCGGGCAGCGAGGCGATGGGTGCCACCGAGAAGCTGTGGCGCGAACTGGCGTAGCCGCCGCGAAAACCGCGCGTGTGGGCGCTGAAGAAATGGCTTTGCTGGGCCGACACGCCCGCGCCTTCGCTGTTGGTGATGCGGCGGTGCGTCTTGAATGCGGCGGCTTCGCAGGCCTTGGCCATCTCTGCAGCCTCTTCGCTGGTGATGGCCCAGGGATGGAAGAGCTGCAGGTCGCGGTGCGTGTCGGCGGGCGCGATGTCGTCGGCATCGGGCAGACCAGCCATGGGATCTTCGGCCGTGAAGCGGGCGATGTCGTAGGCCGCTTGCACGGTCTGCTCGATCGCCTTGGTCGAAAAGTCTGACGTGCTGGCATTGCCCCGGCGGTGGCCGATGTAGACCGTCACGCCCAGCGACTTGTCGCGGTTGCGCTCCACATTCTCCAGCTCACCCTTGCGCACGCTGACCGACAGGCCGCAGCCTTCGGACGCCTCGGCGCCTGCGTCGGTGACGCCCAGCTTTTTGGCATGCGCCAAGGCGCGGTCCACCAGCTCTTCAAAAAACGGGCGGCTGTAGCTGAAGCCGCTGTCAGGGGTGCGAGAGGAGGCGGCTGCGGGCGCGGCGGCCAGCGCGCAAGGGGTGCGCGGGGCGCGATTCGAGGGTTTGTTCATAGCGGCAGCTATGATACTTGCCACTGTGGCGCGCTCTGCGCCACTCGTTTTTTGCCCCCACCATCCATGTCACGCAAACCCAAAAAAGGCTACTTTGTGCGAGGCCAGTTCGTTGCCGAAGGCAGCGAACTGGACATCCAGCTCAAGGCCGAACTCAAAGGCACGCCCGATGCCAGCCGCACCGATCTCAAGCGCGAGAGCGATGAACTGCAAGACCTGGGCAAGGAGTTGCTGACCCTGCGCGCCGACCTGTTCGACGCCGTGGGCCTGCCCGACAAGCTGGTGGAGGCGCTGGCCGAGGCCAAGCGCATCACCAACTTTGAAGGCAAGCGCCGCCAGATGCAGTATGTGGGCAAGCTCATGCGCAAGCTCGAACCCGAGCTGGTGCAGGCCGCCCGCCAGGCCCTGGAAGAGCAGCACAAAGGCTCTGCCACCGAAAAGCTGCAGCTGCACCTGGCCGAACAATGGCGCGACCGCCTGATCGCCGATGACGACACGCTGGCCGCCTGGATGGCCGAGCACCCCACCACCGACACCCAGCAGCTGCGCGCACTGATTCGCCAGGCGCGCAAGGACGCACAGCCCGCAGGCAAAGAGGCCAATGTCCAGGTCTCGCAAGGCCTGGCACCCCGCAAGGGCCGTGCGTACCGCGAGCTGTTCCAGCTGGTGCGCGAGCACCTGGGCGGCACTGGCACGGCAGATGCCGGCGACACCGACGAGGACAACAACGATGAGTGAAGCCGTCCACGACGCCGTCAAGATCGGCATCGTCTCCATCAGCGACCGCGCCAGCACTGGCGTTTATGAAGACAAGGGCCTGCCCGCGCTGCGGGACTGGCTGACGCGTGCGCTGTATAACCCCATCACCTTCGAGCCGCGCCTGATCCCCGACGAGCAAGCCGGCATTAGCGCCACGCTGATCGAACTGGTCAACGCAGGCTGCAGCCTGGTGTTGACGACCGGCGGCACCGGCCCTGCGCTGCGCGACGTAACGCCCGAGGCCACGCTGGCCGTGGCGCACAAGGAGATGCCGGGCTTTGGCGAGCAGATGCGCCAGATCAGCCTGAAGTTTGTGCCCACTGCCATCCTCTCGCGCCAGGTGGCGGTGGTGCGCGACCAGAGTCTCATCATCAACCTGCCTGGCCAGCCCAAGGCGATTGCCGAGACGCTGGAGGGGCTGAAGGATGCCGACGGCAAGCAGATCGTGCCGGGCATCTTTGCTGCAGTGCCCTACTGCATCGACCTGATCGGCGGGCCTTACCTGGAAACGCGCGATGAGGTATGCAAGGCGTTCCGGCCCAAGACGGCCATTCGCGCGCCCCGCACGGCCTGACCAGAGACCATCCAAAGAAAAATAGCTGCTACCGCCCGTCCGTCAGGCGGTAGCAGCTATATTTTCAGGAGCATCTCAGTCCCCCCGACCGGGCGAACTACTTGCCCACCAACTCGTTGAGCTTGCCTGCCTCGAACTGCTCCTTGATCGCCGCGTCGCAAGGCACGCAGTCCTTGGCCTGCTGGTTGGCGGCCGAGAGTTTTTCGATCGCCTGCCACAGCAGCGCAATCTGATGCTCTTGCGATGAGGCGTTGTCGATCAAGCCGCGCATGGCCTGCGAAAGCGGGTCGTCTTCCTGCGTGATGCCGTAAGCGGTGAACTTGCGCGCCGGCTGGGATTCGGTCACGTCGGCGCTCTGCCCCTCTTTGGACGGGATGATACGCGCCGGGATGCCCACCGCCGTGGCGCCTGCAGGCACCGGCTTGATGACCACGGCGTTGGAGCCGATCTTGGCACCATCACCCACCTCGAAGCCGCCCAACACCTTGGCGCCCGCGCTCACCACCACGTCCTTGCCCAGCGTGGGGTGGCGCTTGGTGCCCTTGTACAGCGAGGTGCCGCCCAGCGTCACGCCCTGGTAGATGGTGCAGCCGTCGCCAATTTCGGCGGTCTCGCCCACCACCACGCCCATGGCGTGGTCGAAGAACACGCGCTCGCCAATCTTGGCGCCGGGATGGATCTCGATGCCGGTGAGCCAGCGCGAGAAGTTGGAGATGAAGCGGCCGAGCCATTTGAGGCCGTGGTGCCAGCACCAGTGCGCGGGGCGGTGCAGCCAGATCGCATGCAGGCCCGGATAACAGGTGATCACCTCCCACGTGCTGCGCGCGGCAGGATCGCGGTCGAGTATGCACTGGATATCGGAGCGCAGGCGGGCGAGCATTGGTTGTTATGGTTATTTGTTGAGAACGTGTTGATGGTCTTTTCAGGGTCGCGTTGAGGTGCAATCAGGATGAGTGGATGCTCCGGGTGCGCCGCATGTGCCCGTGCCCATGCAAGCAGTCGGTGCGTTCAATCGCCCGATTTAACCCCAACCCTGCGGGCAAGTGCATTTCCGGGTGGTCTGCGGCGTTGCGGCACTTGTTGATAGCCGAGCTATCAACCGCGCACCGCGTCTAGCACCCCATCCCGGAAACGCATTTGCGCGTCCCTGAAAAGACCATCAACACGTTCCTATGCTGCACAGTCTATCGTTTCACCTGTGACGCCTCGATCATGGCCTTGGCGACACCTCTCAAGATGTGGATTTCCTCGGGGCTCAACTGCGCGCGGTTGAAAAGCTGGTTAAGGCGGGGCATGAGCTTCTTGGGCGCAGCCGGGTCTAGAAAACCGATGGAGGTGAGCGCCTGCTCCCAGTGGCCCAGCATGCCCGCGACCTGCGCCGCGTCGGCCAGCGCGCGCGGCGGGGTGGCGTCCTGCACCGCAAAACCGCCCAATGCCTGGCGCCATTCGTAGGCGATCACCTGGATGGCAGCACCCAGGTTGAGCGAGCCAAAGCCGGGGTTGGTGGGAATCGACAGCGCTACATGGCAGCGGTACACGTCTTCGTTGGTCATGCCAAACCGCTCGGAGCCGAAGAGAAAGGCCACGCCGGCTTGCGGGGCCACGCCCAGGTCCGCAGGGGTGTCGTCGGCTGCGTTTTGAGGGCTTTCGGCCCCTGGTGCTAGTACTTCATGCCTGAGCAGCTCACTTTTTAATAGCATTTCAAAGTGGGCACGTGGAGCGGCCGTCGGCGGGCCGAAGTCGCGAGGCGTCATGGCCGTGGCGCACAGGTGGCTCATACCGTCCAGAGCCTCCTCCAGCGTGGCGACGATGCGCGCGTTGTTCAACACGTCGAGGGCGCCGCTGGCGCGCTGGATGGTTTCCTCCCGCCGCAGCACGTTGGCCCAGCGTGGAGCGACCAGCACCAGGTCGTCAAACCCCATGGTTTTCATGGCGCGGGCGGCGGCGCCCACATTGCCGGCGTGGCTGGTGTTGATCAGGACAAAACGGGTCTTCATGGACGGGCGGGGCGAGAGGGGGAAAGCGGCCGGTTAGGCAAAAAAGGGCTCTGCGGGTAAAATCCCGCCCTCTATTGTCGCCGCCCGCATCGCCGGGACGGGTCGGACCTCCCCGCTCATCCTGTACGCAGACGCCCGCGCCACCCTGGCCGTGCGCTGCCAACCACCACAATTTATGTCGTCTACTCTGCACCCCATGCTCAACGTGGCCATCAAGGCTGCACGCGCCGCCGGCGCCATCATCAACCGCGCGGCCCTGGACGTGGAATCGGTGCGGATCTCGCAAAAGCAGATCAATGACTTTGTGACCGAGGTGGACCACGCCTCCGAAAAGATCATCATCGAGACGCTGCTGACGGCATATCCCGGCCACGGCATCCTGGCTGAAGAGTCGGGCAAGGAATACGGCGCGAGGGATTCGGAGTTCGTCTGGATCATCGACCCGCTGGACGGCACCACCAACTTCATCCACGGCTTCCCTGTGTACTGCATCAGCATTGCGCTGGCCGTCAAGGGCAAGATCGAGCAGGCTGTGGTGTACGACCCCACCCGCAACGACCTGTTCACCGCCACCAAGGGCCGCGGCGCCTTCCTGAATGAGCGCCGCATCCGTGTGAGCAAGCGCACCCAGCTCAAGGACTGCCTGATCTCCACCGGCTTCCCCTTCCGCCCGGGCGACAACTTCAAGAGCTACCTGAACATGATGGCCGACGTGATGCAGCGCACCGCCGGCCTGCGCCGCCCCGGCGCCGCCGCGCTGGACCTGGCCTACGTGGCTGCGGGCTTCACCGACGGCTTCTTTGAAACGGGTCTGTCGATCTGGGACGTGGCAGCGGGTTCGCTGCTGGTGACCGAGGCCGGCGGCCTGGTGGGCAATTTCACGGGCGAAGCCGACTTCCTGGAGCAGCGCGAGTGCCTGGCGGGCAACCCCCGCGTGTACGGCCAGCTGGTGCCTATCCTGGGCAAGTACAGCAAGTTTGCGAGCGCTGGCGACAAGGCGGCTGTGCGCCAGGCGGCGACTGCCGACGCGCCCGAAGCCAACCACACGCCAGAGGCAGAAGGCGCTGCAGATGCAGCCGAATCGGCGGCGCCCCAAGCCGACACCGCCAAGGGCGAAGACGCGCCGTTCTAAATCCACCCACCGCGCCCTGCGGCAAAGCCGACGCACGATGACCCCTGGTGAGGTCTGGTAGCTGGACCGCGCAGTGGGCGCAACCCACACCAGCGCAGCCGCGCAAGGGCCGCCCCGCCGCGCTGGCTGCGTCCCCCTTCCCGAATGGCGCAGCCATTCGAGAGAAGGGGGAAGGCGCGAAGCGACTCAAGGGGGATGAACCCTACACCGGGTCTGGATATTTCTGCGCAATGCTGCGGAAGTCCTCCGCAATGTCCACAAACGCATCCACCATGTCGGGGTCAAAGTGGGTGCCCTTGCCCCGCACGATGGTGCTGCAGGCCTGGTCGTGCGAAAACGCGGGCTTGTACACGCGCTTGCTGATGAGCGCGTCGTACAGGTCGGCCACGGCCATCAGGCGGGCTGACATCGGGATGGCATCGCCCGCCAAGCCCTGCGGGTAGCGGGAGCCGTCCCACTTTTCCTGGTGGCTGTAGGCGATCTCCTTGGACACGCTCAAGAACGGCACGCGCATGCACAGGCGCCGCTCGGCCTCTTCGATTGCGTCGCGGCCCAGCGTGGTGTGGGTCTTCACCACCTCAAACTCTTCCACCGTGAGCTTGCCGGGCTTGAGCAGGATGCTGTCGGGGATGCCGATCTTGCCGATATCGTGCAACGGGGCCGACTTGTAGAGCAGCTCGATCATGCGGTCGTTGAGCAGATGCTCAAAACGCGGGTGATGGCGCAGGCGCTCGGCCAGCGTCTTCACATACAGCTGGGTGCGGCGGATGTGGTTGCCGGTTTCGTTGTCACGCGTCTCGGCCAGAGAGGTCATGGCCATGATGGTCACGTCCTGGATGGCCTGCACCTCCAGCGTGCGCATGGCCACCTCGCGCTCCAGATAAGCGCTTTTGTCGCGCAGGAAGTCGGCCGTGGCCTTGAGCGCCAGATGCGTGTTGACGCGGGCCAGCAGGATGGGCGGGCTGATGGGTTTGGTGATGTAGTCCACCGCGCCCAGCGCCAGCGCCATGCGCTCGTCGTCGGTATCGGAGCGCGCCGTGAGGAAGATCACCGGGATGTCGCGCGTGGCGGGTGCCTCCTTGAGGCGGCGGCAGACCTCGTAGCCATCCACCTCGGGCATCATGATGTCCAGCAGGATCAGATCGGGCGGTGTGGCCGACTGGGCAATCTTGAGCGCCTTCTCGCCGTGGTTCGCCACCTTGACCAGGTAATGCTCGCGCAGCAGGCTGCCCATGAGGGTGAGGTTTTCGGGCGTGTCGTCCACCACGAGCACCGTGGCAATCGGCTTGTCTACCAAGGTCGCCGGGCTGGAGGCAAAAGGCGCGTTGTCCATGCAAATGTCCTGCGTAAGTGCCGTTCAGGGGGATTCGAGTGCGGTGGATTCGGACCCAGGCACCGCCGCCATGGCCTCCAGTGCCTGCTCGAAATCAAAGTTCAGGGTGTGCTTTTCAACAGCCTGGAAAGCGCTCCCCAGGGCCGCCTTGAGCAACACGCCATTGTGTTGGAAAAACTCGGTGGCTGCAGGGTCGTCCTGCTCCAGCAGGTGGCGCAAATGGTGTTCGGCCTCGGGGGGCGTCATGCCCTGCCCAGATACGCCCGCAGATCGCGCCATGCCGGGCTCCGGTGCCGCTTGCCCCTGCACCGCTTGCAGCATCCATTTCTGCAGCCCCTGCAGCAGCGGCTGTAGCGCAGCGCGCAGCTCCGCCAACAACGGCACGATAGCCTCGTTGCCATGGCGAAAGCGCAGCGCGTGCTCCAGCGCCTGCGCACGGTCCGACACGGCCTGCGCGCCAATGTTGGCGGCCACCGACCGCAGCGTGTGGGCCAGGCGCTCGGCCAGCGCTACGTCATGCACCGCGAGGGCGCGCTGCAGCTCTGGCAGCACCGGGGCCTGCCCTTGCACAAAGCGGCGCAGCATCTCGGCATACAGACCCGTTTTGCCCAGGGCACGCTGCAAGCCCAGGTTGGTGTCCAGGCCCGGCAGATCAGGGACATCCACCGGCAGCCAGCCTGCGGTCTTCGCACCGGCAGCCCCTGCCGCCACCGATGCCTCCACTGGCGCCGCATTGCTGCGCGCGGGTGACACCGCGGCACCCAGCCCCTCTCGGGGCGAATCCACCGGGCCAGCGCAGCCCACAGGGCCGCAGGCTCGATGGGCTTGGCCACATGGTCGTTCATGCCGGCCGCAAAGCAGCGCTGGCGGTCCGCCTCCATGGCGTTGGCCGTCATCGCGATGATGGGCAACTGCGCATAACGCGGGTTGCCGCGCAGCAGGCGCGTGGCCGTCTCGCCGTCCATGACGGGCATCTGCATGTCCATGAGCACGGCGTCGTAGTGCTTGCGCTCAATGTGGTCGATGGCGATCTGCCCGTTCTCGGCCACGTCCACGGCGAAGCCCGCGTCCAGCAGCAGCTCCATCGCCACCATCTGGTTGAGTTCGTTGTCCTCGACGAGCAGCACGCTGGCGCCCCGGATGTCCAGGGGCAGCTCGTCGGCCGCAGGGGCGGGGGTGACCGCACGGCGTCGCTCCGAGCCCGATGCCTCCAGCGGCTGCATCAGTGTGTCGAACAGCAGCGAGGCATTGACGGGCTTGATGAGCACGGTTTCAATGCCCTGCGCACGTGCGGCCCGCATCACGTCCTCGCGCCCGTAGGCCGTCACCATCAGCATCTGCGGCACCTTGGGCATGCCCAGGCTGCGGATGTGGCCGGCCAGCTCCACGCCATCCATGCCGGGCATGTGCCAGTCCAGCAGCAACAGGCCAAACGGCTGCTGATGGGCCATGGACTCGCGCAGCCGGTCCAGCGCCTCCAGGCCCGAATGCGCCTGTTCCACCACAAAACCCATGGCTTGCAGCATGTCGGACAGCACCGTGGCCGCCGTGTGGTTGTCGTCCACCACCAGCACCCGGGTGCCCCGCAGGTCGGGCGGTGGCAGCAGCACCCGCGCCGCTGCACCACGCTCCAGCGGCACCGACACCCAGAAGGTAGAGCCCTTGCCAAAGCAGCTTTCCACGCCCACCTCGCCGCCCATCAGCTCGGCCAGGCTCTTGCAGATCGCCAGCCCCAGGCCGGTGCCGCCGTAGCGGCGTGTGGTGGATGTGTCCGCCTGCTGGAAGCTCTGGAACAGGCGCGCCATCTGCTCGTCGGTGAGCCCGATGCCGGTGTCACGCACCTCGAAACGCAGCCGCACCTGGTTTCCCATCTCCTCCAGCAAACGCACGGCAATGCTGATCTCGCCAGACTCCGTGAACTTGATGGCGTTGTTGGCGTAGTTGATGAGGATCTGGCCCAAGCGCAGCGCGTCGCCCACCAGGTTGGGGGGCACGTCGCTGGCCACATCACACACCAGCTCCAGCCCCTTGGTGCCGGCCTTGTAGCCCACCACGTCCGACACGCTTTCGAGCATGCGGTCCAGCAGGAACGGCTGGCGCTCCACCACCAGCTTGCCCGCCTCGATCTTGGAGAAGTCCAGAATGTCGTTGATGACGCCCAGCAGGTGCTGGCCCGCCTGCTGGATCTTGCTCACGTAGTCGTGCTGGCGCGGGCTCAGGCCCGACTTGAGCGCCAGATGCGACATGCCGATGATCGCGTTCATCGGCGTGCGGATCTC